>Ga0180437_10006005_pt1 | contig 16407 bp, 16 predicted proteins | sample SS_ome_4_FD_132410 | JGI IMG/M metagenome (GOLD analysis project Ga0180437, IMG submission 132410) | Hypersaline lake sediment archaeal communities from the Salton Sea, California, USA - SS_3_D_1 metaG | ecosystem: Environmental > Aquatic > Non-marine Saline and Alkaline > Hypersaline >...
AGGGGTGAACAATGTGCCCCGCTCGCCGCGCTGCGGGACCCGGTTTTGCAGGACGATCCCCGGCTCTTGTAAATCAACGACGACGTGGTGCACACTGTTGTAGACGAAATAGACGACGCCTGGTGCGATCTGGTAGGCCCGCTGCGACCGGGCAGCATCCAGCAATTGTTGCACCGTCGCCCTGTCCCCATCGGTCAGGCTGAGGAACTGGGGGCTCTTCACCGGTTCACCGCCGTGACAAATCTGGCAATCTCGCCGGGCGGGAGGGGTCAGGGCGATGTAGGGCTTGGGGCCCATAGCGGCCGTGGGGACCGGATCGGCCGCACCGTAGCCACAGCCCAGGACAGTGCAACTGTTCAGGTCGAGGGTGGGGGTAGGAGTCGGCGTCGGGGACGGCGATGGGGTAGCCGTCGGTGGGGGGGGGGGAGGGGATGTCCGCGTGGCCGTGGGCGTCGCCCGGGCGGCGGTGGTGCTCCAAGGGGTAGGGGAGGGTGACGGCATCTCTGACGGCTGAAGGCCCCTCGCCAGGCCAAAGACGACCACGGCCAGGGCCGCCAGGATGGCTACCATAGCCAAACCAGCTTTCGACCCAGCTCGCTGGAAAGTCGCTCTAATCAGGGAATGAACGCGCTTCATGTCCTCCGTCTGTCCGCTCTCGCCGGATTGCCAAATCCGGCGAAGTATGGCCTGAATTTGCCAATCCAGGCCGAGCGATGCTGGCAAAATGAAAACGGTCATCGGGCATCTGCCGTTGACCGCATGATTTTCGGGGCAAGGGAACGGGGCGGCCTCCCCTGGAGAAAGGGGTACCGCCCCTCCTCTATGGTCCCCGATGGCTTCTTATCTCAGTGTCCGCAAGTGGCGCAACTGGTGGCTGCGCAGGAACTGCAACTGCTGCCCGTGCCAGCTACAGAGCGCGTCGCTCCGCCCTCACCCTTGCTCACGGCGGCAAAGAGGGACAGAGCGCGGCGGGTGTTCATCCCTTCACACTGACCACAGGCTATAGGATCATCAGCCTGGCTCATAGAGCGCAGGACATCGAATTTGTACTCACAATCGTCACAGTAATATTCATAGATCGGCACAGCCACATCACCTTCTTTAACTGTTTGCGGCTACATTTTACCTCTCTTCGCTCTTTTGGTCAAGATCGCTTGGCCAGTTCTCTCTCCAGGGTTTCGCCTACCAGCCAGTAGCGGAAATCGCGTCCCTGATAGGTCTCGTAGGCGGCATAAAGCCCGTAACCCAACTGGGCCAGGGGCAGAATCAGCACCAGCAGGGCCAGGATCACGGTGATCAAGAGGGCAAAGGGCATCAGGCACAATCCGATCAGGACAGCCGTCAGCGCGCCACTGACCGTCCAACCGACGACGATGAGGATGATCGAAACCACCACCACAATGACCATCACCAGGATGCTCACGATTTGAAAGACAGTCGCCTGGAGAGCCTGAAAAGAGACATAGGCTGATTTCTCCCTGTAACTCAGCCAGATGACGAGCGGCACCAAAATGCCCACCAGACCGCCCAATCCTCCCGTGCCCAGAGCGACGACGAAAGTCAAAACGACGCTGGCGTGGGCCAGGGCGGCCATGGTCCTCTCATCCTGGGTCAGGGCCCTTGGCGGCTTTTCCTCGCCGGGCGCAGGCAGACCGGCAGCCTCTTCAACGGGTTTTGCGTTATCCATTTGCTTTACCTCCTGGATTCTATTCTACTTCCATTACGCAAGACGGGCCAAAAAGTTCCAAGCGAACCCATCACTTGGACAACCGCTCTCTTTTGGTGTATAATCTGCGCGTCAAACCAAAAGTTTTGGTTACTACTCAGGCTTCTCATCATGCGTCATTCCGAGCGAGCTTGCCCTGAGCTTGGCCTGAGCGAAGTCGAAGGGCGTAAGCGAAGGGCCAAGCGAGTCGAGGAATCTCTGCCCGCAATGGCAAGAGTGGCCTCGGCATGGAGATTCCTCGACTCCCTTCGCCTGCCCTGGGCGCAGTCGAAGGGGGCGCTCGGAATGACGGTGGCTGAGTTGTAACAAGTTTTGCAGGTTTTACAATTGCAAAACTACTAAGTGACCAAGGATAAGGAGGCTTCAAACGCCGTACCAGGTTAAACTCCAAGTCTTTGAAGGTCCCCTCGACCTTCTCTTACAGTTGATCGAAAAGCGCGAACTGGACATCACCAAGGTCTCTCTGGCCCAGGTGACGGATCAGTATCTGGAGCACATCAGCCGGCTGCGCGAACTGGAGGCTGCGGCTCTGGCTGACTTTTTGGTCGTCGCCGCCAAGCTGCTCCTGATCAAGTCTCAGATGCTGCTGCCCCAACCGCCCCCCATCGAAGAGGAAGAAGAGGACATAGGCGATGAACTGGTGCGGCAGCTCATCGAATACAAGAGGTTTAAAGAAGCGGCGCAGGAGCTGAGGCAAAGGGAGGAGATGGGGCTGCGGGCCTATGTGCGGGTCGCTCCGCCCCCCAGGCTGGAGCGCACCCTGGACATGGAAGGCATCACCTTGGACGACCTGCTGACGGCGGTACAGCAAGCCCTGGCCGTCGCCCCCCTGGCCCCACCCGTCTCCAACATGGTCACCCCCATCACCATCACCATTGGCGACAAAATCAGCCAGATCGAGGCCGCGCTGCGCCGACGCGGCCGGGTCAGCTTTAACCGTCTGCTGGCCCGTGCGACCTCGCGAATGGAGATCATTGTCGCTTTCCTGGCCGTCCTGGAGCTCGTCAAACGCCAGCAAGTAGATGTCCAACAGGAGCGGGCCTTTGGCGAGATCATTATCACCGCCAGAACCCCAGGATTGGAAATCCCCGGCTGAAACCATGAACCGCGTCACGGCCAACACCGACCAGATTGCGCCAGAACCCCAGGATTGGAAATCCCCGGCTGAAACTGAAAAGTGCCCTCAGGCACTGAATTAAGCCCTGAGGGACCTTCTCAACTTCAGACGGCGAATTCCATTCGGTAGTCTTTATCTCCTTCTCAGCTTCCTTATAACCAGCAAAGCGATCAAAGCCCCTACAGCATCAATGCCCACATCCATCAGCCTCCCATACCGCCCCGGCACAAAGGTCTGGTGATATTCATCTGAAAGGGCGTAGAGGACCGAGACGAAGAAGGCCGTGACCAGAGCCGACCGAGAGAGAGCACCCCGCCCCCGCGAGAAGGCCCGCCAGAGCAGAAAGGCCAGGACGCCGTACTCTATCACATGCGCCGCCTTCTTGAGAATGGTGTCGAGCAGAGTGTCCGGATGGTCAGGCAGGCTGGGCTGAGCAGAGAGGATGAAAATCACGCCCATCCAGAGAACCGGTGGCAGCCAATAGCGGAGCGAGGATTTTTCATTCATTGATCTCTCCCTTTCTGTAGTAGCAGACCTTCCCGAAAGCTTCTCACTGGAGCTTTCGGGAAGGTGAAATTTCCATCTACCGAGTATGCCCTCTCGATTCTTTCGACCAGTCTCTCCCAGGCGAACCCTTCGCCCACCCGCCGCCGCGCCTCGTTGCCCAGCGCCTCACACAGACTCGTATCCCGCAACAACCTGACCACACACCGGGCCAGGGCCTCTGTGTCACCCGCCTTGACCAGCAGGCCGGAACGGCCATGCTCGATGTACTCCCTGCTTTGCCCCACGTCCTCGGCTACGATGGCCAATCCGGCGGCCATGAGATCGACGAGCTTGGCACTGCATCGGGCGCGATTGAGGAGATGGTCATCGAGGGGGTAGATGGCCACGTCGGCCGCAGCCAGGTAGCGGGGCAATTCAGTGGGCTCGACCCAACCGGCGTACACCATCCTGTCGGCCCACCCCCGCTGGCTGGCCAGGCCCAGTAGCTTTTCTTCCTCCCCGGAGAACCCCTTGCCCACAACCAGAAACCGGACCTCCGGCTCCTCGGCCGCCACGCGCTCAAAGACCTCGATCACCCTTTCTGCCTGAAACTCGAAGAAGCGGGTGTAGAGCAGAACCGTGAATGGCGAATGGCGAATGACGAATGGCGAATGACGAATGGCGATTGGGGATTGGAGGTTTGCTCCATTGGGCACGTAGAACACCCGCTTCGGGGTCACTCCCAGGCTCCAGGCCAGGGTCTGCAACGTCCGGCTGGCCACGGTCACGGCATCACAATGGGTCAGCCCCCACCTTTCCTGCCAGGCGAAGAAGCGCTTCTGGGTCCAGGTGTAACCACCGATTTCGTTCCAGCCTCCCCACCCTTCCCTGTCGTCGCTGTCCACGACGAGCCTGACCTTGGTCCATCCCAAACTTTGCAGAAACCAGATGGCCACTGCTGAGAGCCCGGCGTAGGCTTTGGGCTTGAAACAGTGGATGACGTCAGGCTTGAGGGCCAGAGCTCGCCTGACCAGCCGCCAGGTGACCAGCAGATGAAACAAAAGAGGAAAGCGCGGTGGCAAGGCGATGTGGTGCACACCGACGCCTTCCTCTGTCCACCCCCGCCCGCTGTCCTCAGGGCAATCCCAGGGCGGGAGGATGATGTCCACCTGATGCCCCCTGGCCGCCAAAGCCTTGCCCATGGGCAAGGCACGCCAGTTCATGGTGCCCTTGACCCGCAGGCCAAAGGGGCCGATAAAGACAACCCTCATGCCATTTGCCCTTGTGATGGTTAGAAGTGGCCCAAATCGTCAGCGCCATATTGGGGGGACTACCCAAACTTGTGGCGATAAAACGACATGGCACGCTCAATCGACTCTAGGGCTTTGGGCCGTGGCTCCCAGCCGATGGGTTTGACCCGGACGCCTTCCAGGTCTTTGTAGACAGTGAAGAAATGAGAGACCTCCTTCAGGAAGTGTGGGGGCACATCGTCCAAGTCGTGGTACTCGTTGTAGAGAGGGTCCGAGTCCGGCACGGCCAGCACCTTGTCGTCAGCTCGGTCGCGATCCAACATGCGGAAGAGCCCCAGGGGCCTCACCTCGACTACGCAGCCAGGAAAGGTCGGCTGGGTGACCATGATCAGGACATCCAGGGGGTCGCCGTCGTCGGCCAGGGTTTGGGGAATGAGGCCATAGTCCCCCGGATAGTGCAGTGAAGAGTAGAGCAATCGGTCCATTTTGATGATCCCCATTGCTTCCTGATATTCATATTTGTTGCGGCTGCCCCGGGGGATCTCCACAATGGCGTAAACTACCTCCGGCGGCTGCGGACCTGAGGGCAACTCGCGCCAGAGATTCGTCATGGATACAGTCCTCCTTCGCTCCATGGTGAGCAGGCGGAGACAACTCTCATGCCATGAATTCCTCAAGCGTTAGCACTGCTGGCAGAGAAGCATTCGAGTAAGGCAGTCTCAGATTCTCCGTCATAGCTGCAAATTCATGCCGAATCCGGGGAAAATCCAGCCCATATTTGTCGCGCAAAGCACGGTCACAAGTAATGACGAAATTGACGCCAAGAACCTCTCTGTTCTCATCCGTGCTGAATGAACCATAAGCAAGGATCTTGGCATCCTCTCTTGTAAAGCCGAACCATCTCAGCCTTCTAGCCCAACGTTTTTGGTAGCGCGTGGGCCAAAGCACTATCACCTGATCAAGGGCTCGCCCGGAAAATGGGGCCTCTACGATGTGCGTCAGAATGTGATAAAGCTCGGCAGAGACGCAGAGCTCAAAAGGGCACGTAGTTAGAATCGTGACAGCCTGCTGCTGTTCAGCGAGCAGCGGCTCTCCAACAGATTGTCTGATCCAACCCTCAGTAGCTCTTCTAATCACTCCTTTATCGAGGAGGCAGCGCATCGGGCTTCGCATCCTTCACGATGTAACCAACCTGCTGCTCAGCTACCTTTTCCCACTTTGACCACAAAGCATCTTTTTCCTCTTCAGGAAGGTCAAGATACTCTCTGACTGTCAAGCCATCGGCAAATTCTTGTGCTTCCAATACAGATTGCCCTTCGACAAATTGCTCTATGAGCTTGCTCACAACTTCTTCGACGTCCATTTCAAGAGATTTGCATTTATTCACAAACCTTTCTTCAAGCGTTGGATCTAAGGTTATCTTCACATCTTGTCCCATTGTCTGCTCCCTTGCTGAAAAGCGGAATTCCCTGTGACCATTATACCCTATTATGTGAAATGGGGCAAGAGCCTGTAGGCTCTCGCCCCCTATTGGTTTTCTTTTCCGAAATCTGCTGTCTTACTCTACCGTCACCGACTTGGCCAGGTTCCTCGGCTGGTCCACATCGCAGCCGCGGCGCACCGCAATATGGTAAGCCAGCAGTTGCAAGGGGATGACGGCCAGCACAGGCGTCAGGAGCGGCGAGGTCTGCGGGATGTAAAGGACGTGGTCAGCTTTCCTGGCAATGTCCTCATCGCCCTCGGTAGCCAGGGCAATGACAGTGCCCCCCCGCGCCTTGACCTGCTCGATGTTGTTGATCATCTTGTCATAGACTCTGTCCTTGACCGCTACGACCACCACCGGCATGCGCTCGTCAATCAGGGCGATGGGGCCGTGCTTCATCTCGCCGGCCGGATAGCCCTCGGCGTGGATGTAACTGATCTCCTTCAGCTTGAGAGCCCCCTCCAGAGCGATGGGGTAGTTGATCCCCCGCCCCAGGTAGAGAAAATTCTCCCGCTTAAAGTACTCGTTGGCCAGGGCCTCATAGTCGGTGCCGTCTTCCAGCACCTGCCCCACCAGATTGGGCAGCTCCACCAGATCGTGCAGCAATTCCCCCATGCGTTCTGTCTGGATAGTGCCCCGTTTCTGGCCCAGGTAGAGCGCCAACAGATAGTGCAACACCATCTGCGAGGTAAAGGTCTTGCTGGCTGCCACCCCGATCTCCAGCCCGGCGCGCATGTACATCACTCCATCGGCCACCCGGCTGGCTTCGCTGCCCATCACGTTGACAATGGTCAGAGTCTTGATGCCCGCCTCCCTGGCCTTGTCCATGGCCGCCAGGGTGTCCACCGTCTCCCCTGACTGGGTCACGGCCAGGAACAGCGTCTTTTCATCCAAGAGCGGATCGCGGTAGCGGAACTCGGAGCCGTAATCCACCTCAACCCGCACCCGGGCCAGCTCCTCGATCATGAATTTGCCCACCAACGCCGAGTGCCAGGCCGTGCCGCAGGCTACGCTGTAGATTGTGTTCGCCTGTCGCAGCACCTCTGGATCAACGTGCATATCCTCCAGGTGGATCACGGCTTTATCAAAGTCCACGCGGCCCCGGATGGCATCGGTGACCGAGCGCGCCTGTTCGTAGATTTCCTTCTGCATAAAGTGCTTGTATCCACCCTTGGCCACGGCCACAGGGTCCAGAGGGATAACGTGCACTTTTTTTTGAATGGGTACCCCCTCCAGAGTGAAGAAGCGGGCTTCCGTCTGGGTGACCACGACCATTTCCCGGCTCTCGAGAAAGAGCATCCGCTGGGTGTGGTCGAGGAGAGCGGGCATGTCAGAAGCCAGAAGCATCTCCCCTTCTCCCTGACCGATGACCACGCCGCCGGCGTTGCCCAGACGGGCGGCCACCAGCTTGTCCGGCTCATGGGAGCTCAGGACGACGATGGCGTTGAAGCCTCTCATCCGGTTCAGGGCCCGTCGCACGGCAGTGGCCAGATCACCCTCCTGGCTGTAATACTTTTCCACCAGGTGAGAGATCACCTCAGTGTCGGTCTGCGAGCGGAAGGTGTGCCCTTCAGCCCGCAGTTCCTCCTTCAACTTGACATAATTCTCCACGATGCCGTTCTGGATGACCACGATCTCGCCCCGGCAATCGGTGTGGGGATGGGCGTTGGCCTCGGTGACCTCACCGTGGGTGGCCCAGCGGGTGTGGCCCATGCCGATGTGTCCGCTGAGGGGATCCTCCTCCAGGACACTGACCAGATGGGTCAGTTTGCCTACGCTGCGGCGCAGGGTGAGGCGACCATTCTGGAGCACAGCCACCCCGGCCGAATCGTAACCACGGTACTCCAAACGCTTAAGGCCCTCGACGACGATGGACGTCGCCTGCCGAGGGCCCACGTAACCGACAATGCCACACATTTTGTGTCCCTCCTGTGTTTTTGGTGATAGCTGATGGCTGACAGCCGGTGGCTGATGGCTCCCCAGACAGCCCAGGTACTATTCCATCAGCTATACGCTATCTGCCATCTGCTAATTGCTAACCGCCACTGCGTTCCCCTTTGTCCCGCCAGTCACCCGGCGGTTTTATACGGGCGCGCTTTCGATCCTGGCTCAAACCGCTAGCTGATGGATTCTATCGCCCACCATCCGCCGTTTGCTATCGGCCCTCTGCCAGACCAGGAGGGGAAGATGAGGGACGTGGCCATCCCTGGAGGCATCCGCTGATCTCTCGATTTTCCCATCACGAAACGATGAAACTCTGCGCAGGACATGATGTGTCTTGCGTGCCTTCGTGTTGGTTAGCCCCGCCTCGCGGCAGGGAACCTCCTCCTCGTCAACTGGGATCTGAACGGCTCCATCTTGAGCCTTCAGCCCCAGCCCACGCGCTGTCTTCCCCTTTCCGGTTTAACTTTCCATAGCCTCCCTCCTTTCGTACTGTCATTATACCCCAACCCTTGCGGCCTGGCAAATTGCCGTTGTGGGACAAATTGCCAAGAGTTAGAGAGGATGTTATAATTGCTCACAGGAGGGCTTGTGGCTTTCTATCTGTATTTGCCTTTCATCGGTCTGGCCGTGCTGGCTAACCTTGGCGAGGAAAACAAGGGACTGCGCTCTATCACTTACGCACTGCTCGTACTATTGGACCTGGCCTTGCTGGGCGGAGGGCTGCTGGCCATGATCGTACCGCTGTTGATGGCTGGGCGTTCGTTGCCACCAGCCAACTATGGCGGGCTGGCCGTCACCCTGGGGCTCACTGCTATACTCGGCGCTCTACCTCTTATCCCGGCCGTCCGGCGGGGCCTGGCCCGCTGGCTGGAGATCGAGCCCACCTCTTGCGTGCATGCCACCGGCCTGGCTTTCGCCGTCTACTTTGTGGGTCTGACCCTGGCCCAGGTGGCCCTCATCGGCGACCTGTCCAAGCTGACCTCAGTTGAGACCAGGCTGTCTGTGCCGGACATAGTGGCGACCACCCTGCCTCTGGCTCTGATGGCCCTGGTCGGCGTCGGGTTCTTCGTGCGCCGTGACCTCAGAGACACCCTGGAACGCCTGGGCCTGAGCTGGATGACGGCCCGCCAATGGGGCCTGGCCATCCTCGTCATCCTCTTGTTCCTGGCCTTCGACTACACCGTGCTCTGGGTCTGGCAGCATCTCTGGCCAGCCAGCCACACCCTGGTGGGCGACATCGCCACCAACCTCTTTAGCGACCTGGCCAAGCCCCTGGCAGCGTTGGCGGTGGGCCTCTCAGCCGGCATCGGGGAGGAACTGCTCTTCCGAGGGACTTTGCAACCTCGCTTTGGCCTGGTGCTCACCAGCCTCCTCTTTGCCATCGGCCACGCCCATTACGGCCTCTCCCCGGCTATGATCGAGGTCTTTGTCGTTGGCCTGGTGTTGGGCTTGTTGCGCCGCCGGACCAACACCACCACCTGCCTCGTGGTCCATGCTGGTTACGACTTTTTGGATCTGCTTTTACTTCCTTATTTCCCCTATCTGCTGAGCGCTCTGAGTGTTTAGCCCCTCAATTTCAATCGCACTTGCCTAAATCAACCATTAGTGATAAACTATGGCTGGTCTTTCCTAAAGAAGTCCCTGGTTGAGAAATGGTGGAGGCCAAGATGACAGCCCAGGCCCTGTATCGCCGATGGCGATCGCGTACCTTTGAAGAAGTGCTCGGTCAGGAACATGTGACGCGCACCCTGCGGAACGCTTTGCTGAGTGGGCGCGTTGCTCATGCCTACCTCTTTGCCGGACCCCGTGGCACGGGCAAGACGAGCATGGCCCGCCTCCTGGCCAAGGCGGTCAATTGCCTCTCCGAAGAAGGCGAGAAACCCTGCAACCAATGTTCCATCTGCCAGGCCATCAACGAAGGTCGCCTGCTGGACCTGATTGAAATTGACGCCGCCTCCAACCGGGGCATTGATGAAATCCGTGATCTACGCGAGAAGGTGGGCTTTCGCCCCAACGAAGCTCAGTACAAGGTCTATGTCATAGATGAAGCACACATGCTCACCAACGAGGCATTTAACGCCCTGTTAAAGACCCTAGAGGAGCCACCACCCCACGTCATCTTTGTCCTGGCCACCACCGAACCTCACAAGATACCGGCCACTATCCTGTCTCGCTGCCAGCGCTTTGACTTCCGGCGCGCTTCCCTGGGAGATCTGAACCGCAAGCTGAACCACATCTGTGAGTCAGAGGGAATTGCCATCGAGTCGGCGGCCCTGGAGTTGATCGCCCGCAGCGCAACCGGAAGTTTCCGTGACGCAGAAAGTCTACTGGATCAACTGGCGTCCTACGGTGACGATGAGATCACTCTGGCTCAGGTGCAGGCTGTGCTGGGCACCGTCTCTGCCCAGGCCATTGGAAAGTTGGTAGGCCATCTGGTGAAACGGGACGTGGCTGGTGGACTCGACCTCATCAACCAGGTGATCGGCGAGGGGGTGGACCCTCGCCAGTTCAACCGCGAACTGGTAGAGTACCTGCGGGGGTTGTTGCTCATCAAGGCCGGCAGCGGGGCAAGCCTCCTCAACGTCACGTCCGAGGTCCTGACAGAGATGAAGAACCAGGCCCAGCAGCTTTCAGCCAAGGCTTTGCTCAGGACAGTGAGACTCTTCAACCAGGCCAGCCTCGACCTCAAGGCCAGCCTGCAGCCCCAGTTGCCCCTGGAACTGGCTTTCATCGAGGCCACCTTGGATGAGGATGCGATCACTGAGAGAGAACCGGTTTCAGAAACTCAACAGGGGGCAGGCCAGGAGGTGACATCGGCCCCTCCTCCACCCACCACCTCGCCATCTGCCCTCCGGGAGGGCCAGGTCGTGGAAGGCGGCAGGGCGACCCAGGCTGCCGCCGTGGACACCGGTCTGCAGCCCTCATCTGCTGAGGAACCCCCCACGGATAGGACAGCCCCGTCAGCTTCCGGGGTCACATTGGAGCAGGTGCGCCTGAATTGGGCCCGGATCCTGGCCGAGATAAGGCCCCACAACCGGTCGGTTGAGGCCCTGCTCCGATCCGGCCGCGCGGAGGCGGTGGAAGGCAACGTCGTGGTTCTGGGTTTTCCCTATGCCTTTCACAAAGAGCGGATCCAAGAACCCAAGTGCCAGGCTCTGGTGGAGCAAGTTTTCAGCCAGGTGCTGGGCAGCTCCTGTCGCGTCAAATGTATACTCGTATCCCAAAGCGACTCGAAAACCACCCCTCAACCTCCGCAGACGTCCCGACCAGAACCGGCCAAAGGGGATGGGAAGGACAGAGAATCGAAGGAGGATAAATACCGGGCCATCGCCGAGGACCCCGTGGTCAGGGCGGCTGTGAATAAATATGGGGCGCAAGTGGTGGATATTCAGTAACAAAAGGGAGATGTAACGTGAGCAAAGGCAAAGGAAGAAGACAGATGAGGGCACCCGGAGGCGGCGGTGGGGCTATGCTCCAACAACTGCAAAAGCTGCAAGAGGAGATGCTCAAAACCCAGGAATCCTTGGGCGAAGAGACAGTCACTGTCACCGCCGGGGGTGGAGCCATCACCCTCGTCGTCAGTGGGCACCAGAAAATCCAATCCATCACCATTGATCCCGAGGTGGTAGACCCGGACGATGTGGAGATGCTTCAGGATCTGGTCATGGCTGCCGTCAACGAGGCCATTGACAAATCGCAGAAACTGGCTGCCGACCGGATGGGGGCTCTGACCGGTGGCGTGAGTATCCCCGGCCTGATGTAGCGAGGGATGCAGTGCGAACCATCGCTGAGCCCGTGGCCAGACTGATTGACGAATTCAGCCGTTTGCCAGGCATTGGCCCCAAGACAGCCTCACGCCTGACCTTCTATTTGTTGCGTGCGCCCAAAGAACAGGCTCTGGCCCTGGCCGATGCCCTGCGGGAGCTCGAGGAGCGGACGGTCTTTTGTTCCATCTGCTTCAACATCGCCGAGGCCAGTCCCTGCCCTATTTGCGGCGATAAAGGCCGCGACCGCTCCATTATTTGCGTCGTTGAGGAGCCCCTGGACGTGCTGGCTATAGAGCGCACACGGGAGTACAAGGGCCTCTATCACGTTTTGCATGGAGCCATCTCACCGGTGGAAGGCATCGGCCCTGAAGAACTCAAGATACACGAGCTGCTGGAGCGGCTGAAGGTCGAACCGGTGAAAGAAGTCCTTCTGGCTACTAATCCCAATCTGGAAGGCGAGGCCACAGCCATGTACCTGGCGCGTCTCATCGCCCCTTTGGGTTTGCGCGTCACCCGCCTGGCACGGGGACTGCCTGTGGGTGGCGATCTGGAATACGCCGACGAGGTCACACTGACGCGGGCTCTGGAAGGGCGGCGGGAGATGTGACCCCTTCGAGGGAAAAGTCATAGGGAGAGGTATCTCAGCAGACTGTCCCTGACAGCTCGTTGAGACACCTCTTTGATTTGTTAGGGAGAGGAGCACCTGTAGGATGCGGCTACCGAAGAATGCCAGCCTGCTGATCGGAGTTTTCCTGGTCAGTTTATCCAATCTGATGCTCGAGTTGATGCTGACCAGGATCTGTTCTGTGGTGATGTACTACCACTTTGCTTTTCTGACGGTTTCCCTGGCCCTGTTGGGCATCAGCGTCAGCGGTATATGCGTCTACCTTTTCGCCAGGTGGTTTCCCCCTGAGCGGGCCACCTTTCAGGCCAGTCTCTTCTCCCTTCTCTTTGCTTTCTCGATCCTGCTGGCCCTGGCTGCGACCTTGCTCATGCCCTTCAAGGTTGAGGCCTCGCTGGGTTCGGTGACCACGCCGATGGGCCTTCGCCTGATCCTCGTCTTGCTGGCGATGGCCTTGCCTTTTGCCTTCGCCGGTTTCTGCCTCTCGATAGTCCTCAAACACTTTGCCGGACAGGTGAGCCGGATCTATTTCATGGACCTGGTGGGGGCGGGCCTGGGGTGCATCCTGCTGATCCCGGTCCTGAATCTGTTTGGTGGCGTCACCGCCGTGATTCTGATCGCTGTCCTGGCCTGCCTCGCCGCAGCGGTCTTTGCCTGGACCGCCGGCCACAAGAGATGGGTTTACCTGGCGACAACTCTCGGCTTGGCCCTGGTGGCTTTCGCTGCGTTCAACGCCGACGCCCGTATCCTGCGCATCCGCTTTGCCAAGGGGTTGGCTGAGAACGAACCGGTCTATGAGAAGTGGAACTCGTTTTCCAGGGTAGCGGTTTTCCCGGTCAACGTCTCACAGAAAAGGTCAAACGACCCCCACGAGCCGACCCAGACAGCCAGCATAGACAGGATGATTATTGACATTGACGCTGGCGCTTCCACAATTGTGACCCGATTCGATGGCGACCTTTCCCCCCTGGAGCCCCTCAAGCTGGAGGTAGCTTCTGCCCCCTACCACTTGACGCCGAAAAGAAAGGTGCTCATCATAGGATCAGGGGGAGGCAACGATGTGCTGATGGCCCTCCTCTTTGGCAGCCAGTCCATCACCGCTGTGGAAATGAACCCCATCATGTTTGAAATCGTGGACGAGAGGTTTGCCGATTTCAGCGGTCACTTGTACAGCCGTCCAGAAGTCATCCCCGTGATGGACGAGGCCCGTAGTTTCATCCAGCACTCTGATGAAAAGTACGACATCATCCAGGGCACACTGGTAGATACCTGGGCGGCCAGCTCAGCCGGAGCCTACGCTCTGTCGGAGAACTATCTTTACACCAAAGAAGCCTTCCATAGCTACTGGGACCACCTGACGGACCAGGGCCTCTTTGCCATGACACGCTGGCACCACGATCCCCCCCTGGAAATCCTGCGCCTGGCCTCTCTGGCCCTGGAGGTTATGGAAGAAAGGCAGGTACCCGAACCGGGCGACCATATCGTGGTTCTCAGGCGGGAATTCCTGTCCACCTTTCTCTGGAAAAAGTCGCCTTTCACTCCGGAAGAACTGGGCACCCTCGAAGAGGCTGGCCAGACCTATTGGTTCCTGCCCATCTACACCCCGGCCAACCAGCCCGACCCTCTCTTTGCTGAACTGATCACCGGAGGGGACAGGGAGGATTTCTACCGTTCCCTGGCGAGTGACGTCACAGCGCCCGAGGACAACAAGCCCTTCTTCTTCTACTTTACCAAAGCCGAGACCCCCAACCCATTGTCCATCCTGCGAACTATGCTAGGAGGGGCCGAAGAACCCAGCGCATTGCTGGCTTTCCTCTTTCTTCTCCTCTCCTTCCTGGCCTTTGTCTTCATCCTGTTGCCCTTGCTCCTCTTTGGCCGGGGGAGGCGGGAAGCTTCCTGGACAAGCTATCTGACTTTCCTGCTGTACTTTTCCTGCCTGGGCCTGGGGTTCATTGTGGTCGAGATCGTACTCATCCAGAGGTTCATCCTTTTCTTGGGGCATCCCATTTACGCTACGGCGGTGATCCTGTTCTCGCTGCTCTTCTTTGGCGGCCTGGGCAGTTACCTGAGCGGTCGCTTCAGCCCCGCCGGGCCAAGTTCCGGCCACAGGGCGGTCCTGCTCTCACTTGTTTTGCTGTTGCTCATCTACAGCCTGGCTCTCCCCTGGTTCCTGTCTTCTTTCATTGGGCTGAGCATCGTCCCCAGGATTGCCCTGACTGTCATCATGCTGTGCCCTTTGGGTCTGCTCATGGGTATGCCTTTCCCCTTGGGCATCAAGGTCACCAACGCCCAAGCGCCATCCCTGATCCCCTGGGCCTGGGGTGTCAACGGTGCCTTCTCCGTGTTGGGCTCAGTGCTGGCCGCCATCCTGTCAATCAACTATGGCTTCAAAGTCACTCTGGCCAGTGGTTTGGCGGCCTACTTCATTGCCCTGCTGACAGTTACTGCCTCGCCAGCCCTAAAGTTTGACCCCCAATTCCCACCAGCGGAATTTTGACAGCAGGCCGAAAAGGTGCTATTATAAGCTCCAGACACAGAACATCGGTCAAGGAGATGACATGGCCAGAGCAATCCGGGGCCTTGATCCCATCTACTACATTCTCGCTTCGCTCCCAGAAGTAGATGTTGAGCGTCTGAAAAAGGACAGCCTCAGGGTCTATTTGCAGAACCGGTTACGGTATCTGGAAGCCCGCATTTCTACCCTTTCGCAACAATACGCGGATGCGGAGGAAGACTGGCAGCATTGGTACTGGGGAGAAGAAAGCACAGAAGATCTTTGGGACAATTTGCTAGAGCTAGATTATTTGGAGGCAACCAGAGAGGCCATCATCGAGGCCCTGGAAGCCCTGTGAACTGGGAGATAAAACAGGAGTGGGACGCTGGTAGGGGCGTCCCTTTTTCATACGCTATTTCTGCTGGAGGGAGAGGACCGTGCTGGAGAAGCTGGCAGCCTGGTATGCCACTCTTTCAGACGAGCAGAGGACAACTTATGGGCTGCTGAGTACCATCATTATCTTGACCGTGCCTTGCTATTGCCTGGGCTTGGCAGCTTTGGCCGTCGCCCCCCCGATGCCCTCTGTCACATCTCCACCCTTCACCGAGGCAGCGCCCACCTGGCCGCTTCTCTCGCCCACGGCTATCAAGTCACCGACTCCCACTTTGCAGCCCACACCGACCCAGTCATGGCCTTCACCGACGACACCGCCACCGCAGCCCACAGCCACTGACACCCCAACGTCTCTGCCCTCTCCCACCGATACGGCAACCCCGACCGTTACCGTCACACCGACCACAGGGTTGACCGCTGCACCTACTGCCACGGGCACTCTGCCTCCCACCGGTACCCCCACGGCGACAGGCACTGCCACCGACATGCCCTCGCCTACCCTCACCACTGTATTCACTGCCACACCTACCGACACAGCCACGGCTATGGATACAGCCACGCCTACAGAAACCAGCTTGCCGGCCGATACCTCCACTTCCACGCCCTCAGCCACGAGCCCATCCACTGACACACCCACGGCGACAGAGACCCCGACGGCCACGGGGACGCCATCAGACACCCCTACGGCCACAGAGACGCCATAAATACTACAACCGCACTTCGCCTAAAAGTGTCATTCTGAGCGACCGAAGGGAGCGAAGAATCTCGTTGCAGCGGTGGAAATTGCTGCCACACAACGGGATTCTTCGTCGCTTCCCTCCTACTCAGAAACTTGTTGTTGTGGCGGCTTCCGCACGGGGATGAATCCACCGTGCTACGGAGCAACGCCCCGTGAACGGGGCTAAGTCGGACTTGTCCGACGTTACTCTGTAGCCCGCCGACTTCATCGGCGGGCGGTCGTCGCCAAAGTCTCTGACACCAGGAATGACGCCCCGCGCCATGGAAGACTCAGAATGACGAGTGCGGCTGTAGTACTAGGAGTGGGACGGCTGGGCCGACTTGCATGGATGGGCTCAAATAGTCGAGGCGTCGGGGTGCTGCGGGGAGGGGCAGCCCAACGCCTCA
>Ga0180437_10006006_pt1 | contig 16403 bp, 15 predicted proteins | sample SS_ome_4_FD_132410 | JGI IMG/M metagenome (GOLD analysis project Ga0180437, IMG submission 132410) | Hypersaline lake sediment archaeal communities from the Salton Sea, California, USA - SS_3_D_1 metaG | ecosystem: Environmental > Aquatic > Non-marine Saline and Alkaline > Hypersaline >...
AGAGATTTTGTTTTATTAAAAAAACTAGCAAAAAAGAAGTTTAAAAAATAAATTTCACCCTTCGCTACAAAAACACAAACTGTTTTTTACTCAGGGAAGACGGAAGAATAATCAGTTTTTCAACTTATTCGTATTTTAAAGGAAAACTTGTGTGCAATGGGTGGTCACTACGAACGGAATATTAGCACCTTATTTATCGAGCTTACCGAAAATACTTATGCTAAGGTTTCGGTGGCACGGCAGGGCAGGCTAAATAAAAATATCGATTTTTGTAAAAGATAACAACGATTTGATAAAAATGAAAAGTTGATCTTTATAAAAAATGATTATATGTTTTTACAAAATAATTTGTGGATAAGATATGAGTGTTACATAATCAAGAGGAGCAGTAAATGGTAAAAAGAAAACTTTTTGTATTTTCATTAGTGGTTTTATTAGGCTTCTTAAGCCCTATAAAAGCTATGGTTTCTAGTGAAAATGGCGTACAAGAAAATGTGCCATATAAAGTGGGTTTGCTTATTGCAGCAACTGGAAAGTATATAAAATTTATACCAAATCTTATACAATCTGCTAAAAAATATTTTTTACCAAATCAGGACGTAACCTATTTTCTATTTACCGATGGCAACCTAGAAGAAACTGATAACGTGGTAAAAATATATCAAGAAAAGCGGGGTTGGCCCTATGATTCCATGATGCGATATGAGATCTATTATAATGCAAAAGAGTTATTTAAGGATATGGATTATATATTCGCCTGTGATGCCGATATGCTCTTTGAAGATTATGTAGGAGATGAAATATTAGGAGAAAGGGTTGGCTCACTTCATCGGTCTTTTATACATAAAAGAGGAACCTATGAAACCAGGTGTTCATCTTTGGCCTATATTGCGCCTTACGAAGGGACCCATTATTTTGCCGGCGGATTTGTCGGTGGTACAAAGGAAGCATTTTTAAAAATGGCAAAAAAAATAACAGAAAATATTTATAAAGACTTAGAAAAAAATATTATTGCAGTATGGCATGACGAAAGTCATCTTAATAGATATTTTCTGGATAATACACCAACGGTAATACTATCGCCTTCTTACTGTTTTCCAGAGAAAGAACATTGGTGGAAATGGCACAGAAGATTAGTTGCGCTCCATAAGCCGGATATACATCAATTAAGAAAATAATTTATCTTCTATAATTCTACCATCTTTGAGAGTGACTACTCTATCCGTCTCTTGAGCTACGTGTTGATCATGGGTGATTATAATTATGGTAACCCCAGCTTCTCTATTAAGTGTTTTAAATAGATTTAAGATTATTTCTCCTGTGGCAGAATCTAAATTTCCGGTAGGCTCATCGGCAAGTATTATAGATGGTTTATTAGCCAGAGCTCGTGCAATAGCAACCCGTTGTTGTTCTCCTCCCGATAATTCTGTTGGAAAGTGATTAATTCTATTTCCCAGGCCGATTCGATCAAGTAGTTTAATTGACTGTTTTCGGGCCTCTTTTTCTGTTTTTTTTGCATACAGTTGGGGAAGTTCGACATTTTCCAATGCGGTCATATTTTGAAGAAGATTAAACCGCTGGAATACAAAACCGATTCTTTTATTTCTGATATGTGCAAGTTGATCAGAGGACATATGGGAAACATTTTCTCCTTCTATAAAATATTTTCCTGAGGTTGGTGTATCTAAGCAGCCTAAAATATTCATAAAGGTTGTCTTCCCAGATCCAGACTTTCCCGTTATAGCCATGAACTCTTTTTTTGCAATCGAGAGATTGATTCCTTTTAATACTTTAACTTCTTGCGGTCCATTTAGATATATTTTTGTTACATCTATAGTTTTTAGTAAGTCCATGTTCTATACCCTCTCAAGCAGTGCATCAACAGGATTTAACTTAGAGGCTACGTATGCGGGATAATAACCAAAAAAGACACCAATCAAAACAGTTATAGCGAGCGATAATACCATTGGTGTAACTTCTATAACTATTGATAATTGAGCGGCATTACTGATTAATATTTGAGCTAAAAGGCCTAATAAAACTCCTATGATTCCTCCAAAAAGACAAAGAGTTGTTGATTCAATTAAAAATTGTCTTCTTATCGAGCCTTGGGTTGCTCCTATTGCCATTCGAATACCTATTTCTCGTGTGCGTTCTCTAACCGAAACAAGCATGATATTCATAACTCCAATACTACCGACAAGTAAAGATATAGCAGCTGCAATAAGGCCAAATATTTTTATAACCCCCGCAGCATCTCTTGCAACTTGTTCGATGGTTTGTTGATCAAATATGGTAAAAGAATCTTCTTCATTCGGTTTTGTATTATACACAAACCGCAATATGCTTTTTATTTTTCTCACAAATACCGGAATATCGACGCCTTGATATGGCTTTATTCCAATCATCGTAACTTCTTCTTCCGATTCGTCTGGGCCACGGCATATTTTTTTTGCCACGGTAAATGGCACATATGCCCAGTCATTCGGGTCTCGTGGCCCCCAATAATGGGGTTTGTGCTCAAGAACACCTATTACTACACACGGTTTTTTGTTTAGTAAAACGGTTTGCCCTAGAGGATTTTCGGTCCCAAATAATTTTTTTGCCACGTTTGCGGCTAAAACAATCACATTTTCTCGATGTTTCATGTGATAATCGTTGAAGAAGCTTCCTATTGCTATCTTATTATCATTGACTATGAGCATGTTTGGATGGGTTCCCATGATTGTTTCTTGTGCTATCTTATTTCCATGTTCAATCTGTTGTACCGTCATATGTACTGGCGAGATAGCTTTTATTTCAGGACTATTTTTTTTAACCGTTTCCATATCTTTCGTCGTTAATTTAATTCGTTGGGCTACTCCTGAGCGAATTGCTCCTCTTTTTATAAATTCGGCTGGCATAATATAAATTGCATCCTCTCCCATTCCCAGAATTTTGGAGCTTATCGCCTCTTCTGCTCCTCGTCCTATTGAAAAGGTGACTATAATCGAGGCAATACCGATCATTATTCCAAGCATGGTAAGAAATGACCTCACCTTATGCTTTTTTAAGATCCGTAATGATGTTCTAAGTAATATTTGTAATTTCATTATTTTTTTAAGCCTCCGCCAAAGAGTCTCTTGAACATCTCTTTCATTACATCTGTTTCTTCTATATCTATTACTATTTCTTCATCTCCGTTGAGCCCGCTCATAACTTCGAAGAAGATTTTATCGGTGATTCCTATTTCTACCGGTTTTTCTATGAATTTCTTATTTTCAAGAACCCATACCTTTTTAATCGGATTCTCTTTATCTTTCATTTGTTTTTTAAATGTTTCCATCTGCTCTGTGGTTGTAGGGGTAAAATCATATCCCTTCTCTTTTGAGACGAATTCTATGAGCTGTGGATTGAGAGAAAATATATAGCCAGGAATAGCAAAAATATTTTCCTTCTTGTTTACTATTATATCCGCATGTACCGTCATGCCTGGTTTTAAAAGCATCTCCTCATTATCGATATAAATATAGGCCTTATAACTGACCGTTCCCTTTTCTATAGTTGGACCATTGCTTATTTCTTCTATGGTTCCTTCAAATACATGGTATGCATAGGTATCGAATGTCAAAAGTGTCTTTTGTCCTATTTTTAAATCACCAATACTGGTTTCATCAACCTCTAGTTCAACCTTCATTTTCTTTAAGTCTTTTGCAATTGTGTACAAGACCGTTGGCATAAGGAAGCTTGATACACCCTGCCCAAGAGAAACATTTTTCTTAAGAACGACCCCATCTATCGGTGATAATATTTTGGTGTTTTCATAATCGATAAATGCTTTTTCATATGCAGCTTTTCTTTCTTCAAATGATCCTTTTGCTTCACCATATGCGGCCTCTGCTTGTTGAAAGAGATCAAGAGAGACATGTCCTTTGTTATACAGCTTTTGCTGACGTTCAAAAAACTCTTTTTGATAGGTCACACGAGCTTTTGCTCTATTTAAGAGGCCCAATGTTCTTTTGACGTCTGTATCTCCTTTTCCGTTATCAAGCAATGCTATTATCTGGCCTTTTTTGACCTTTTCATTTTCCTCTACGTAGAGTTCCTTAACCACACCATTTATCAGTGAGCCTACCCGTATAGTATCTTTTGCTTCTATGGAGCCGGTTGCATTTATAACCTGTTTTATATGTTTTTTATCAAACGTTGCTGTTTTATATAACTTTTTTTCTTCTTTATTTTTTATTTTGGTAATTATAAAATAACCGGTTACCAGAATGATGGCTGCAACAATTGCCCACAAAACTATTTTTTTACTGTTCATATTTTACCTTAAGTGAATTATTACTAATCTCAGGTGGATAGCCGCATAAAAAGAGGAGATTAGCATATAACTTATTGATTGTTATTTTGAGATTTATTAAAGCAAACTCTTTATTTCTACTAAACAATTCTGCTTGTGCAACTTCATAGTCTGCAGCTTGGCCCACTATTCTTTGTTCTTTTCTTCTATCCAACTCAACAAGTGATTGTTCATATGCAATTTCGGTTGCTTTTAGCTCGCCAAGTCGGTTTGTTAGTTGATAATATATGACTTTTACATCTTTTACTATTTCAAGCTCTAAATCTTTCTTTTGTAGCTCAAACTCTAAGACATGTTTTTCATACGCAACCCCTCTATGAGCGCTTCCAAGCCCATCAAATTTCCACGTTGCTACAACCCCCGCTTGCCAGACCAAAGGGCTTCGGTTAATAGGCAATAAATCACGGAGTGATAGCTCGGACCCGGTTGGCCTAAGATCGAGGTTGCTAAGCCTATTGTCGCAAGGTAGTTTTCCTTTTGTTGCATTAGCAAAAACTCTTAACTCAGGAATGTACTGTTTTTTATAAAAACCTTCTGAATATTTTGCCTGTTTTATTCGGTGATCTTTTTCTGTTAATTCGGGCCTATATGCCAATGCCTTTTGATAATAGTATTCTAAAGGCTTGAGTTTTATCTTTGTCACATCTGGGATTAGTAAAGATATTTTGGCTGGGTCTATATCAACGTCGGCTTCACGTTCTAGCCTGCCAAGAGAAATTTGAATATCATGGGGATAATTTGAAACATCATCCAAATTGTCATAATACTCGGACTTGGCTTGGAACCACTGAGATTTATTAAAGAATCCCACTTCGTTTCTGCCAGTATCCTGGTCAAAGGTCAGTTCAGAAGAATTTTCTAATGCTGCAACCAGTTTTTTCCTAAGCAATTCTCTTTGCAGATCATAAAAGGTCTGTTCAGTGGACAATATGATCCTATTAAGCAATTGCTCTCTTCTTGATTTGAGAACCTTTGTCTCCATTTTAGCAATTTTATATTGATCTATAGGTCCATCAAGACTAAAAATCAGCTGTGAAAATTCAAGGGTTACGCTTCTTGGGAAATTAGAAAAATCTGGGTCAGCGACAGCACTTTCTGGCTCAAGACCTGCCGTTGTTAATAACTCCGGTCCGCCAAATCTGTTTGCATTTGCTATGACAGATAGCTGTGGAAGGGCGCCTCCCAAAGCTGCTTTTTGTTCATATTTGCTGGCCAAAATGGTATATTCAAATGCTTTTAGGTCTTCTCTATTTTTGTATGCCGCAAAAACTGCCTTATCTATTGTTATTGGATGGTGAAAAACATATCTTGTACCGCTACTCTCATGTGTTGTTGTTGTGTGAATAGTACGTATATAAACGGAAAATAAAAAAAGAATGGCTAATCTTATACAGAGATTTCTTGAATTATTTTTAATCATATCAACCTTTTATCCCTTTCTTGAATATTTTATTTATACCATATTTTTTCTTAAAATTAAATCTTTAATTTTTGTATTTTCTGTGGTATAAGGAGTCTTATCACTTTCAGCGATATAACATTTTCTTAGACTACAAAGAGAGTTTGATGTGGAAAAAAATCTAAAAATAGATTATCAGAAATAATATAAGAAAGGGAGAATATGATAAAATTAATAAGAGGTACTTTTTTAACTATTATTATTCTTAGCTTAATAAGCTCAATTACAATATTTTCAAAAAATGTTTCGGTTATAGGAACTGGCTACGTAGGTCTCATTGCAGGTTCTGGTTTGGCAAAACTTGGTCATAACGTTATATGTGCCGACATAGATAGAAATAAAATAAATAATCTTATTAAAGGGCAGATGCCTATTTATGAGCCTGGTCTTGAGCAGATAGTAAAAAAGAACGTTAGAGCTGGTAGGTTGACTTTTACAAATAATGTAGATGATGCAATCAAAAATTCTGATGTTGTGATTGTTGCTGTTGGGACCCCAATGAGTGACAATGGAGAAGCAGATTTGAAGTATCTTGAATCCGCAATGGATACTATTGTCAAAAATTTAAATGGGTACAAAGTTGTTTGTATCAAAAGTACCGTCCCCATAGGAACTAACAAAAAAATGAAAGATTTGGTTAATAAGTATAAAAACGGATCAAATCGATTTGATATAGTATCCAATCCGGAATTTTTAAGAGCCGGAAATGCATTAAAGGATTTTTTTGAGGATAATCCTATAGTATTGGGAAGTGATTCTAAAAAAGCTTTAACTATCATGGAAGATCTTTATGCACCACTTAAAGAAAACGGAATTCCATTTATAACGGGTAGTTTTGAAACGGCAGAGATGACAAAATATGCATCTAATTGTTGGGTTGCAATAAAAGTGGCATATGCAAATGAATTAGCTCGTCTTGCCAATGAATGTGGAGCCGATATTTTTAAGGTTATGAAAGGAATTGGTGACGTTAATAAAGTTCGTAACATTGGTGATGTTAAACCAGGACCTGGTTATGGAGGGTCTTGCCTACCTAAAGATACTCGAGCCTTTGTCGCAAAAGCTAAAGATTATGGAATTGATTTAAAAATTATAAAGGCCGTAATAGAGTCTAACAAAGTGCAAAAAATTGCAGCAGTTAGACAGCTATATAATCTTTTAAATGGCTCTGTAAGAGGAAAAAATATAGGAGTTTTAGGATTGTCATTTAAAGCTAATACTGATGATATTCGTAAATCTCCAGCAATAGATGTTATACAAAAATTAAAAAATGAAGGAGCTCATATAAGAGTGTACGATCCTCAAGCTGCTGAAAATATGAGGAGACTATTTCCTGCTATAAAGTACTGTGACTCTATAGATCAAGTTGCCAAAAATGCCGATGCTTTAATTATTCTGACCGGTTGGAAGCAGATTAAAGACATGAATCTTCAAAAGGTAGCAAAGCAGATGAAAAAACCGGTTATTGTAGATTCCAGAAATCTGTTTAATCCGGCGGATCTAGAAGAGAATGGATTTAGTTTCTCTAACTTTGGCAGAAGAGGAAGTTAATTTTTTATATTTTTTAGTTTAGAAATACCGCAAGGATTAAAAGTTTTTTCGCTACATTTTTTAAAGGAAAAATTGATGAAAATTAAATATGGCATATTATTTATTGCAATATTACCTTTTTTTAATTTTAACTATGGTTCAGATCTGTCCAATAAATTCGGAAAGCTAAAGATTTATTCCGACTCTGAATCAATGGATAACGTTGGATATAAAAATTGCAATATGAAGACTAATGGAGAAAGCTTAGTCATTAAGAATTTGATAAAGTCAGAAGATGTTGTTTTTGACATAGGTGCTGATACAGGAAGTTGGTCTCAGTCTGTTTTTTCTAAGTTTCCATCGGCTACCATTTACGCTTTTGAGCCTTTAACACATGTATTTAAAAAATTAAGGTCTAAATATAAGAACAAAAAATTCTCTGCTTACAATATAGCCTTTTCTGATTATATAGGTGAAGCTAAATTCTTTTATTATCCTGAATATTCTAGGGTAAGTGGCTTTTATGATCGGGATATTCTTAGAGAAAAATTTAAATGGGAGCCAAAAGAAATTAATATTAAAGTTGATACATTGGACTCTTTTTGTCAAAAAAATAATATTTTGCACATAGATTTTTTAAAAATTGATACAGAGGGAGAAGAGTTTAATATACTCAAAGGAGCAAAAATGCTTTTAACTCAAAAAGCAATTTCAATAATCCAGTTTGAATATGGTGGGTGTTGGTTGGATGCAAAAACTAAGCTTCGAGATGCCTATGAGCTACTAAAATCATATGATTATTGTATTTACAGAATCTCTAAAGATGGACTTATCAATATTCCAAAATGGAATAACAAATTAGAAAATTATAAATATTCAAATTATTTAGCAATTTTGAGATCAAGTTAAATCTCTTTATTATTAATACTGTAAATTATTTTTTTAAATTCCCCTGTTCATTGAAAGATAAAAAGTAAATTTTTTTTATTTGGGTGGTATGAATGATGAAAAAATATTTTTTATGTGTGTTATTTTTCTCCAATATTATCGTTTTGTCTTTTTTTAGACTTAGTTCTTTCGAATTACAACGTAATTTTGGATACAACGCTATAAAAATGCTTCTTGATAAATATGAAAGGCCCTTTACGATTGTTGATATAGGAGTTGAAGATGGAAGCTATTTATTAAACCTTGCACATGAGTATCGGGATTCTGTCTGTGTTATGATTCAAGATGATGTATATTCTACAGAATTATTGCATGTTTGCAAGAATCATAAACACTTACGTAATGTTATTTTACTTAAAAAAAGCATTGTATTAAATGATTTAACAAGGCTAAGTGAGTGTGAGCATTTTGATGCTATATTATTATTTAATTTTCTTAAAAGATTTGGAAATATTTGGAAGCCTGTCCTAAGTTCTGTTTTTAATATGGGAGATAATATAATAATTGAGATCAACTATAACGATGCTTTATCTATAGGTTCAGGAGAAATAGAATCTTATTTGGCGTTACATGGGGCCACATTGGTAGAATCAAATAAAGACTCAGGTCTTTATATGATTAAAAAAAAGAACGTTGCTATTGAAAGAGTCAATTGGCTTTTTCCAAAGATAACTAACAAAAAGAGTCTTGTTCTTCAGAGTGGGTTCAAGAAAAAGGAGTTAATAAAAACAAGATCCTGGGAAAAAAAAATTTCTGAGTGGATACCGGGAATTAATTTAGTTACATTTAAGATGTATCATGGAGTTTACCCTAATAAATGTGTTATTAAAAACTCTATTAAAAAGCATAAAAATTTGGGTCATAGAGATTGGACCCCTGCCAATATGATTATACAAGGTGACCATGTTGCTTTAATTGATTTTGATGAAACTGGGGGGACTCCTTATTCTGCCAAAATGCTTCATAAAATTTTGAATTTTATAGATATTGATGATCCTTTAGCGAGTAGTAAATTTTACTATGAGCATATACTCAAAAGAGATTATCTGAAGTTTAAGGCTAGCTATCAGACGACTCATTAGATTTTGCTTATCTTTTAAAAATTAATTGCGTAATTCTGGATTAGTGTTAGATTGTTTCATAGTTTATTTAAAAGTTTTACTTATAAGGAGCAGTTGTGAGGTGTGTGAGTCCATATTTGATTTCATTTTTTATGTTTTTTTGCATTGTATCTAATAGCTTTGCTAAGGAAAAAATAAAACTTCCTAAGTCTACATATCAAGATATAATAATTAATAATAAAGTGGTTAAAAAGGGATACGGGCCAGATTGTCAATCTAGATACAATGCAATAAAAAATGTTTTAAAGGATTTTAAAAGGCCGATAACTGTTCTTGATATAGGAGCTGCCGAAGGCTATATGTCATTTAGAATAGCAAATGATTTTGATTCTACTTGTGTTATGATAGCCGATCCAGGCACCTTAGGCAAAGTTCTTCCTAAATTGTGCCGACTAAATAGTGACCTTGATAATATAATATTATTATCTAAAAGAATAAATGTCCAAGAATTAGAAATACTAAGCCAATGTGAACATTTTGATGTTGTATTGGCCTTAAATGTGCTTCACCATTTTTCAAAAGATACATGGAAAAGGGCTGCCGAGGCCATTTTGAGTTTGGGAGATTATGTTATCATAGAGACCCCTCCAGTAGAAGATAGGGTAGCATGTGGACAATCATCCATACCTGAGATATTTAATTTTGTAGAAGATAAAAAAGAAACGGTTATTGCAAAGACACAGAGAAAACATACGAATAAAAAATCATTTGGAATAACCTACTTGCTTAAAGGAAATAAAGTAATCGAAAGAAGAAAAAGCTGGTGTAGCCCGTTTTCATATCAGATGCATAGCAGTCTTGCGGAGAGATTTTTGTGGGATGGAGAATATAAGTTTGCTTGGCCAAAAGGTATAAGCCTTACCACCTTTGAGAAGTTAAATGGTACCTATCCTGAAAAAAATACAATACAGCAGTTGACGTATAATTTTGAGGGTGACATGCAACATATTATTTTACAAGGCAATCAAATTGATATTCTAGCCAATTAGTTATGAGAATAATATAGTTAGATTTTGATTAGCAATGAAAATATTCCGGCATATGTTAGAAAAACGTCATTTGGCGATGACTGTAAATTTGGTCCCACATCGATTATAAACTCACATAAACAGATAGATGGGATAGAAAAAGAATGTTTAGAAAAAATCCCCAATAACGCAGAATATAAGATTATTGTTACTGCCATGGGAGTTTCTGGTAAGGCTTTACAAAAAAGACTATGGAAAAAATTAGATAATATCTTTTTATTTGATTTTGGAAGCTTAATAGATGGCTTTTGTGACTTTAAAGATCTAAGAAAAGGAAAATATGGAAGGCCAATAGCCTAGCTACGATATGGTAAATTTGATTGTAATAAGTTTTTTAAGGCCTTGTCTGAATATTTAAATGCATTATTACAGTGAATCTATTATTTCTAACATTAATTTTGCACTAGCCTCATAGGTCATATTTTTTGATACCCAGGCTTTGGGAGAAAAAAGAGGTAATTCTTTTTCTATATTACACAGTATGCTTTCAAATTCGTCCAGAGTCTTCCAATCTTTTCCCAGAAGGCTATTCAGGTAGGGGCAGGCTGAACATGGTTTATAAAATGTTCCGTGAGCCTTGAGATATCCTTGATTCCATACGATTGTAGGTACATCCATTGCCCATGCTTCTACTAATGCTAATCCTTGGGATTCTGATCTACTAAGAAAAACCGCAAACCGACATTCAGAAAGAAATTGTCTATATTGTTCTAGGTTATAAGAACCATACTTTATAATAATTGGATGCCACGCATGTTTTTTTAAAATATGCTTGATCTGGTTACATAAAGATTCTCCTGGTTTTTTCTTTACGTATATTAATACTTTTTTATTATTTTTTTCTTTAACTTGATAAACGGGATTCCAAAACCCCTTATCTATACCAGCTGGCCAGGTTCGTATTCTTCCTTTTAATGTTGGTGCGTCTTTTTCATATGCTATTTGAACCCAATCTGAAGGGACAATACATACGTCAATTTCTTTTGATGCCAATATACGGTTATGTTCATTTGCTCTCACCACTAGATTAGGGCCAGCCAAAAGTTTTTTAATTTTTCCTGCTTTTTTAAATGTAATAGCTTGTTTTAAGGCAGGAATATTTGCAAGAACAATAACGACATCTCCAAGGTCCTCTTCTGAAGATGGGTTATAGTTATAGTTGATATTAAGATTTTTTAGTCCTTTGGTGATGCTTTTGGTAACAGCTTTATGGTGCCAACAATTTTTTTTACTTCCTACAGGTGAGGTTAATATGGTTATTTTGTCAAATTGATATGTTTTGGTATTTATAGCAATAAGGGTCATTGTTATTAGCAGCATTACTCTTTTTATAATCATAAAAACTCCTATTTTTTTTGACTTGTATTTTTGCCATTATATATATATATTTTGAATAATAAAAGAAATATATCTTATAATATTTAGAGAGGCCTGTATGATTTTATATAAATGTAGACTATATGTCATTTTTTGTTTTTTACTATCATTTAGCACATGCTTACGGCCTATAGATATGTACATATGTACATGTGCAGATGCAGAATTTTTTCCTAAGCTTTTAAATTTTATTGGCAGTGTACATAAATATAATTTTAAAAAGCTAAAAGAGATAGCTGTTTTTGACCTTGGATTTACTGCAGATCAGATTAAAAAACTTAATAAGATTAGAAAAGTAGCTGTTTATGATATTGAAATAACCCATCCAGATCTACTTAAACATTTTGATGTAGGTAGAAGGGATGGCCGGCTTGTAAGAGGATGGTATGCTTGGAAACCTGTTGCTATTAAACAAGCCCTTGATATGTTTCCTTATGTTTTATATTCAGATGCTGGATCTGTGATTTTAAAACCTTTAGACAATCTGTTTAAGCACATAAAACAAAATGGTTATTTTTTTCTTCGCGGGTCAAAAAATAAATTAGGCCTTAGGACCCCTGAGCATGTGACTAAGACGTTTAACTTGGATAGCGAAGAGAGGAAATATATTTTAAACTCAGTAGGTTTAGCTGCCGGATTTATGGGGCTAACCAGAAAATATTATGATAATTTTGTATTACCTATGTATGAACTTTCTCATAATATTGATCATTTTGTTGACGACGGAAGCTCTACCTTGCCTGCCAGACACGACCAAATATTATTTTCTATGTACGCACGCCTGCTCGGTCTTGAAATTAAAGATTCTGCAACTCATTTTTTGATCAATAACAAAAAAATAACAGCCTACATAGATCGAATAGTCAGATTTTGGGATAAGCAAGCATATAATTGGAAAAAATATATTAAGTATAAACGGTAGTTACGATCTCGCTTCTTTATGATTTTTATCCAGCGCCAATAATCTTTTTTTATAGGGTAAACTCCAGTTTTCGGGGTAGCAGTATGAAGGTGAAAGCATCAGTGTTGGTTTATTATCTATATAATATCTATTAAGGTGGCTTTCTTCATGCCATAGAGCAATTATATTATTTTCTAGATCTTTGTAGATATTACGTGTAAGATCTTTAGCCATTTGCAAAAAGATTTCTGTTTTTCCACCATTCAATCCCCCTGCAAAATAATATTGAGCTTCATTTGGTGCTACATAAGCGGTAGATTGTTTCCTTGTTTCATAAGTGCCTTTTTTGTTTACAAATCCGGGATGTTGTGTCGCAACACGGTCGGAAAATATTTCATCTGATACCATATTTACGAATAACATGTCTGCATCACATGCAAATAGATAGTCCATTTTTTCCAAAAGATCTTTGGCATTATAGTACATTTCGTATCTCATCATGGTATCATAAGGCCAGCCTAATTTCTTTTGCTCTATTTTAACTACATTATCAAGGGGTAGCGGTTCTCCATCTGTAAATACAAAATAGGTTACATCATATTTTGGACAAAAATATTTTTCTGCAGATTCTATAAGTGCATTGGCAAACGCAATGTACTTTCCTGTTGCTACAATAAGAAGACCGATTTTAGCTATTTCACCTTCAGGGTTTTTGGGTACCGGTTCAAATAATTTTTCTAGAGGACTATATTTTTTTCTTTTTCTTATTTCTAAATCAAGTTTTCGTTGCAATGTTTTAGAAACCTTGTGGTGGCTTAAATCGTTAATATTATTATATTCTAGAAGAACCTGGGGTATAAATGTAAAATGTCCCTTTGATGCCATTTCTATCATAGGAAACATAGCTGCTATATCGCATGACATTTTGAAAAATTCATTGTTGTAAAGAAGATCTTCTTTTTTTATCTTTTTAAATAATCCGGCATAGAATGTTCTAAGATGGGAAGGAATATGGGAAAATTGTCTAAAGCTATTGTGCTCGACTATTTTTTGGGGAATTGGACAGCAAAATCCTCTTTTTCCGGTTGAATGGTATTTAAATTGACCATACGTTAGCCAAATATTTGGGTCAGCGTAAATTTTATTTATATAGGTCAAAACGTTTGGATGAGCAAAAAAATCATCGCCGTCAAGGATAATTATAATATCATCATCTTTGCAGGAATATATAGCTTTGTATTGATTTGCCAGTGGACTAGCAACCCGTTTTTCATTTTTGATTATTGTTACGTTATTTTGAAAGCCTTGTTCTTCTACATATCGCTCTACTAAATCTCCTGTTTCATCTGTTGAGCAATCATCAATATAAATAAGACTCCAATTTTTGTAATTTTGATTAAATACTGAGTCTAAGTTTTTCTTGTACCATTTTTTGTTATTATAGCTTGCCGTTACAACTACGATATGTTTTTCTTTTGTTTCCATTGTTTTTGTGGGCAGAAATGCAAGTAAAGAAAAAATACCACAAAGAAAAGATAGGTTTTTTAGTTTTTTCAACAACATATTTTACCTTTCTATTACATTTACATTTTTATTTAAATGGACTTTCTATCGGGTTATATCTTTTTTTCTTTCTAATTTTTTTATTGTTGCTGGTTTGTAGCGCTTGGTTTATCGTATGATGATTCGAGCCGGTATTGCTGTTGTAAATTAAAAGAATATCTGGTATAAACTTAAAATTATACTGTGCCATTTCCAACATAGGAAACATTGCCGCCAAGTCCCCGGCCATTTTAATAATTTTTCCATTATGTTGTAGATCTTTCTTGTTTATTTTCTTAAATAGACCCGCATAGAAGGTTCTCAGGTGTGTGGGTATAAATTTAAACTCTCGAAATGCATTGTGAGTTACAATTTCCAATGGAACTGGTTTGCAATAGTTACGGACTTTTCCGGAGGGGTGCTCTTTGAAAGTGCCATATGTTAGCCATACACTGGGATCTTGATAGACATTGTTTATATATGAAAAAACGTGATCATGTGCAAGCCAGTCATCTCCATCCAGGATTATTATGATATCAGTATCTTTACAAGAATGTATAGCATAATATTGGTTTCCAAGGGGACTTCCTACCCGCTTTTTGTTTTTTATTAGTGTTACTTGGTTCTGAAATCCTTTTTCTTGAATATATGTTTCAACTAAATCTCCTGTTCCATCTGTTGAACAATCATCGATATAAATAAGCCTCCAATTTTTGTAATTTTGATTAAATACAGAATCTAAGTTTTTCTTGTACCATTTTTTGTTATTATAACTTGCCGTTACAACTACAATATGTTTTTCTTCTATCCTGCTATCTGCTCTATTTTCGGTTGTTTTAATAGTAAAAATAGCTAGAAATGAGGCTAGTATAAATAGTTTTTTCACGGTTTTCCTTTTATCGATTAATAAATTCTGGAATATAATCCTCATGTGCTGCCTTATTTTTCATCTTGAATAATGGGCTGATATCTATTTTTAATCCTTGGTTGAAAATATCCAACAGTTCTTTTGCAGAAAATGCATTCATTGTTCTGTTTCTAAATCTATCTTGCACTCGATTTAATGGTAGGTTAACTATTTTTGTTTCGTTATGAAAAAGCCCTATAGAGTTATGAATCCAATTGGTACGCCCAGCCCAGCAACATTCAAGATAGTTTGGAGCAGTATAGTTCATTCTTCTGAAGGTGCTCTCTATATCTTTCTTTCTGTATAACGTCATGTCTACGGTATTGGGATATCTCCAATCGCATGTGCCATTTTTAAACTTCCAGCTATATACATCATCAATGACATGGTCATGTACAGGTATTGCTTGCGCTGTATTAAGTGAATAACATCGAGTGAGGTGCAACCCTAACCTGAAATAAAGTCCGTATGCATTCGTTTCTTCTAATAGTTCTATACTTTTGCTGAGATCGATAAAATCTTTTACAATTATGTCATCAACCGCAAAAATGATATAGTCTGAAGGAGAGTCAAACGAGGCCTTTAGAGTCAGGGGTTTAAAATCTTTTTGAGGATCGGAGCCTTGTGCCCAAAATGTTACATAATTAAATGTTTCTTTGATTTCTTGATAGGCTTCTTCGTATTGTGGACCTGAAGCTCTGTAAATGACATGAATTTCTTCCAGGCCTGTGATATAGGTTTCTATTGATTCTAATAAGGCGTACAATTGGATTGGTCGGTTGTATGAAAAGGCTACCAGATCAGCTTTTTGTTGCGTGTATGAGTATCCTGCAAACAATAAGAATAAAACTAACTTGCTAAAAAGAATTTTTATATTGGTCCTCATAGTTCTCTTTCCGTAAAAGTTATGTTATGGGCTATATGCGCACTTTTGTTTTTTATTTTGAAAAGAGGTTGAAGATCAATTTTCAAGCCTTGATTAAAGAAATCTAATAATTGTTTTGGGGTAAACGAATGCATATGTTTGTTTCGGCTTGTATTTTGTACTCTGTTTACTGGGATGTTGATCACTTTGGAGTATTTGTAGCAAAGGGCTTGTTGATCGATAACTTGACCTTTTTGTTTCTGCCATGCACTCTCTAAAGAATTTGGATTATAAAAATTTAGAGATTTAAATGTTTTTGTTATATTTCGTTTTTTATAGATGGTCATATCTACCGTATTAGGGTATCTCCAGTAATATTGCCC
>Ga0180437_10006008_pt1 | contig 16401 bp, 29 predicted proteins | sample SS_ome_4_FD_132410 | JGI IMG/M metagenome (GOLD analysis project Ga0180437, IMG submission 132410) | Hypersaline lake sediment archaeal communities from the Salton Sea, California, USA - SS_3_D_1 metaG | ecosystem: Environmental > Aquatic > Non-marine Saline and Alkaline > Hypersaline >...
ACTCCAGCTTCTTCTTGAGCCATCTTGACATCATCTCATGGACACGCTCTATGACCTCCTCATCCTCAAAGTTCTTGGAGCGTTGCTTCCTGCGCTCTATCCGCTCATCAATCTTTGGGTAGGTCTTCTGCTCCCAGAGCTTTATCGAATTCCTGCACGGACGGCAAAATCCTGTCCGCTTGGTGATTTTCCTCTCCTTTCCGCATCTCACGCAGATGTCTGGGATTCAACCACCCAGCCGTGTCATATCAGTGAAAACATCTTCGAGCAGATGTGCGAGTATGCCGAATGCGACGGCTGATGCGAAAAAGAAGCCGAAATGCAGATATATCGGAAGTGCGATGAACGCTGGGAAATAGATTGTGTGGGTGTTGGTTCGGTGGCTCCCTGTTATCATCGGGAGCATGACAAACTTCAGCAATAAGAATAATATGATTCCTGCGAACAGTGCTACCACTGTCATCTCAAGGAAGTAGACTGCGATTGCAACTGATACCACGAGGAATATGGGATTGAGGAACTGGTTCGCCTTGCTGTGCTCCAAATCGATGTCTGGTAGCAGTGATGCGATTACTGCGAGGATAAGCCAGATGACTGATTCAGCCGAGAGTTCCACTTTGAGATAATACAGGATGGCGATTGCGAGCAGTGCTGTCGTTATCATATGGTTCCTGTAATTCATCTCTATCCCGCTTCGAGGGTTTTGTAGAATTTCTACCAGTAGTCAGGATGACTTTTGGTCATATTCGTAAAACAATCCCCGCAGGGCAACCGTGCTTTAGGGTATGGTATGAAGTTCGAGATAAACTACCCTGTCTGCATCCTACCTGCGTGCCATTTTCATAATTCCCTGCACAGTTGCTCATGCGAGTGCTACTGCAACAATATTAATATTACTTTGTGTGGATTTTACGTTCAAATCCTGATTTCCTGTTTTGGCAGTTCTATAAAAAGAAGTATTTAAAGGAAATGAAAAATGCTCCTCGGAACTTTTTTTCTGAGAGGGAAAAGTTTATATAGAAAAGTCGTGTTTTACGACGTAGGAATTAAATATCTCGAATGAGAATACTATATGCTGGTGCGTTTTGCATCAGCGGAGGGAAACCAATGACATATGAAGAAGAACTTGCCAGAGAGGAATCGAGAGCATGGCAGGAGCTTTGCGATGCTTATTGCGTGGCGCATGGGATTACCCGTGAGCGCATGAATAAGGACGATGCGAAGCTCAGGCCGTTCTTCAAGGCAGTCCAGCGATGGGGCAACCATTACTTCCGACTCCGCAACGTCCAATGTTGCACGGGAAAGTGGGAGTTCGATTGTGATGAGGTGGTATTATGAAAAGGAAATACCATCCGAACCTGACACAGTTGAAAGGGGTAAGACCAAAGAAGGAGGGTGAGATGATAAAGAATCTCCACTGTCCGACATCAAGGTGCACTAAAAGACACGCCTCAGTAACAGCGAGATTTACTAGGGGTGGTGCTCTTGGTGATAACCCCAGATTGGTGTGGTTTTGGACGGCTCCCTGTAATGACAAAATCCTTAGAGAAGTGATGGGAAAAATAAATTCCCATTTCAACAGAAGGTGAGCGGATGAGCGACAAGTGCTTCCATCCGTATTGCAGGAAAGAGACAACGCAATGCATAAACGGACGGGAAACATGCGATGAGCATGTGGAAGAAGCCTATGAACTGGCTATCAAAGGGCTGGCGAAAGCCAGTTCCTAATCCTTTTTTTTGACGGACACCTGCGTTGGAGGTCAAAAGCTCCCGTGCTTTTTTCCTTTGTATACAGCGTGCCTTTCGTCATCTGCCCCTTCTTCTTACAAAGCCGAAGGTAGAGCTTATCCTATTAAGAGCATCATGCGTATGCAAATTGCATATTCAGGCATAGCAAACGGCAACTATGATAAGGAGGAAATACATGCCAGTAGCACATTTTCCATCCTGAAACGCTATGCAACGCCCTATACGGTCATGCCGTTTGAAACGTTTCCTGACGGGAATTGCAACAGGGGGTGCATTCATGGCTGTATGGCTATGAGTCCTGTTGCGACTTGCGCAAAGAGCGCAAGCATTTGTCCCCCACCGTTTGCAAAGCGACGAGAAATTGGTCTGGGAAGCATAACCGTGCAAACGGTGTGTGGGGAATGAACGCTGGGATACGGGGACTACCCAGCAGGTGATGTCAACCAGTAACCAGTGCTTTACGCACCGTCTCCGCACCATTGCAGGCGCACCCCTTGAATCACAATGGCTTGACACAACTGGGGGTCAAGTGATGTGCTTTCTGCGAACCGCAGTGCTTTTCAGCCAAGAAGCCGAAAATTAGTATGAGAGCCACCCATACCTGCGGTTCTGGGGCGGATGGGTGGTGATATAATGGATTCAAAGGACAAGAAACCATGCAACCCATCGGCCTGTCCAGCACGTTCTTCGTAAGCCCATAGGAAAAAAGCCGAAAACCTATGGGCGATGACTATACTGCGGGAAGATTTAAGTATGTTCCTTCCAGATTCTTTCCTTCTCCCTGAGCGTGAGGTTTTTCCACCATGCCATGATTCTTTTCGACAGCGCCCAGTTCTTCTCCCTGCATGTCCAGCTATAGCACTTCCATTCGTTCTTCGTCTTGAGGAAGTAGTAGGTCTGCCCTCCGCATTGAGGGCATTTCTGGAAGCGCTTGTCTGACCCCATGCGTGGCATTCGGGTTTAAGGTTTATAAAATTATTCAATAATGTGTAGTTTTTCCTATTGCTCTCTTCTGAAGCTTGTCCAAACTTACTCGTGCACCCGTTTTCTTATCGAACTTGCACCCAACATAGTAGAACGTATGTGACTGGACTGTATTCAGTTCTCTCATGAGTGCATCGTGATAGTGAATCATGGTATTTCTTGAGTGGTCTTTACCTGCGTTTGTTAGTATGGCATATGGAATCATCTTGCTTTTGATTGATTTCCAGAACAGACGTTCCTGTATTTCCCCATATACGCAGTTATCGACATAGATGCGCATGATTGTATTGAATATTGATGTTCGTCTGTATATATTCTCCCTGCTTGGAGCACCGAAATAGGATACAAACCCCCTGCAAAATTCATTTAGAACATCATAGTCATTTCTGTCCAACTGCTTCATCTTTTCTATGACATCCAACTTGTCGTGGGTCTTGTGATTGTATGAGATAGGCTCTTTTTCATATAGCGCTCCAAGATATGCTCTCAGGACATTCACTATTGACATAGAGTGCTTTCCGCCCCTTAGACTGTACTCAAATTGAAAGGACTGTTTCATCATCTTCAAAATCGAAATAGACCCTTCGTGCTTTTGAACATAGTCGCAGACGGTTTCCTTTCTTGCATCATTCAAGTAGTGATATACCCTCTCAGCTTGTTCTACAGATAGGTTTTCGTACATGAGTGCTGGTACACGCATCGAAAAGCTAGGATTTTTTTCCAATACTTTCTTGACTGCCTCTATCCTATGGTTTCCGTCGATGAGTTCAAGCTTCCCATTGGCATTGTTTATCGCTATTGCAGAATGCAATTTCGCACCCTGAAGAAGCTCCTTCTCTATCTTCGAGACCGAAGCATCACTTAGGCTTCGCCTGTATTGCGGAATCCGTATCTTTCCGATAGTATCTGCATTCAGAACCATCTCTCTTGCCCTTGAAGGGGGTATATCCCCATTTATTCCAGTTTCATCCATATGCTCACCTTGTTTTCAGTTGTATTATCTTGATGTATTTGAATTTGTCTTTGTTCTTTCTCAGGCTCTTTGCGAAGTTTTTTGCATCTGCATTCTTCGTCGGAACCAGAAAGAAGGTAATCTGCTGTGCGACTGCGTGCAACTGTAGATTCGCATGGCCTGACCGCTCAGCTATTTCTTTTTCCAGCATTTCCACTGCATCTTCATAGGAGCCATCCAGCTTTGCTGTCTCCACATGACCGACTCTTTCACCCAAGTATGGTTTTTCTGACATGATATTCTTCTTCGCTTGTTTGAGAGTAACCCCTTTTTCCATCTCTTCGACAAGTTGTTCTTGGGTAGCTTCATCTTCCTTTGAGATTTTGTATGCTGTTTCTGTGGCTATTTTGTTTTGTTTATATGCTTGTTTTAGTTTTTCTGACCCTTTTGTAAGAACCCGTTTCCCCCTTGTGATGGTGCTTGCTCCGATTTTCATTTTTTTTGCTACTATAACGTCGGTTCTACCACCCTGTATTCGCCCGAATACAGGGTCATCTTCCCGTTTTTTACCACTTAACATCCTCCTCCTCGCCCTTTCTTTTTCTATCTCTGCAAGTTTCAGAGCATATTGTACTTGTTCAGGAGTAGTTAATTGTCTCCTATCTACATTGTCCCGAATTGCGTGTTCCATAGCATCCAATTCATCTTTGAAATCGAAAACTTTGCAGTTTACTGTATCTTCTTCTCCGATTTCTTTCAATGCACGAATTCGTTGATGCCCGCAGATAAGTGTTCCGTCTTTATTTATGTGTGGCTCGACCATTATGCCTCGTTCTGCTATATCTTTTTTGAGTTCTTCAAAATCAGCTTCACCAAGGTTGCAGAATACTTCTCTGAATTTTTCAACAATCTTGATGTCATCAAGCTTTCTTTCTTCGATTGTGAAGTGCACTACCATCCATTCCCTCCGTTACTATTATCGTTTACCAAAAGCCATCGCCACCATTCCACAGACACAAGAACCAAGGAAATTGAACCGCTCTGGAAGTTCTGGCTTCTCCCCTTTCTTTCTTTTTCGTATGGTCAATAACTTCTTACAGTTCTCGCATTTGAATGCTATTTTGTCTGCCTTTGAAATGTCCAATATCTGCTTGTCCTTTAGAAGTTCTTCAAAACTTTGTCGGGGATGCACCTTCTGCTTCTGCAATTCTTCTTTTGTTTTCTTACTTATTCTTATTGCAGTGAATTCATCTTCCTTCATGCAGTGTTATCTGCGTATAGGTTTATAAAGGTATGTCAATTAGAACGTCTCCGATGTGTTGTATTTGATTCCCTCTACACGCTCCTGACCTTTCGCTGTGAGCTTGAGGCCACCACCGCCATTCTCCACAAGACCCATGTCTATCGCTTCGCTTACGTGCTTCTTTGCGGTGCTGTGGGTGAAACCGCTCTTGTCTGCGATTCGGTCAGCCATTCCAAGGAATGTGATGCTTGTATGCCTCTTGTGGGCTTCCCAAAGGAAAGCGAGCACATAGGCTCGAATCGTTTCGGTGTCCATGTTCAACACTTCCAGCAAACGTGGCACGCCATGCATTTGCCATTGAATAACACACTGGCACACTCAGGGCAAAGGTTCTGGTCTAAGGCTTCATCTTCAGTCATGGTTTACCACCTTTCCGTCCCAACTGCACTCGGGTGCATGTCCCTCCACTTCTCCACACATAGGGCATGGTTCGCCCACATATCTTACGAAATCCATAATTTCACCTAGCATTATCCATCCGAACACCTTTTGCAACTCCTGCACTGCCCGTAGAAGCCATATTACGGCAAAAGACAGGGTTCGCTCTGTCCTTTCGGGCATCGTCTATTATATATACTATATTACAGTGTAGCGAAATAGTCATGATTCTACCTCCACAATATCCCCGATTGCGGTCTTTTTCATGCTTTCGAGCCATTCCCTGCGGTCTGTGGTGTTGTACAGCCCTCCACACCAGAAAATGTATGCATTCTCATCCATTCTTCTTCGCCTCGTTCTTGGTAATCCTGTCCAAGTATCTCTCCATCTTGTGCATGACCCTCAAGTGCAGTCTTATCTCCTTGCTGAGTTCGGCCACTGTCCCGTCCAGCCTATCAAGCGTGGCGTTGGTCTTCTCTATTATCTTCGGACTCTCGGTAATCGCATACATAATCCCATCGAAGTTCGCCCGTCCACGTTCCCCTACGAACTCCACCTGCTCTGGATGCGTAGAGTCCCCAGCGAGCATCCCCTGCTCTTTCGCCTTGCTCTTGTCTGACTTGATGATTTCCCGCATAGCATCGTTGAATTCCCCGAACATCAGGTTCATCTCAGGCTGTGCCACCTGTGCGAATGACCTCCATTCCAGCTTCAGCCCATACCGCTGTGAAGAATGCCAGACGGTCTTCGGCCACACCTCTCGCTTTGGCGTTAATCTCTTTGGTTGATGCACCTTCTATGCCCCTGAGCCATAGGACTAGCTTGCGCTTGTAGGAGTTCAGGACATAGTTCTCGCCTTCATAGCGTGATACCTTAGTCCATCCGAACTTCCACGCTTGGCTGTTCAATGGCTGTTTGCCTTTGTATGCGAGCGAGAATGCGATGTGATGCGCTTGTGGTAGTTCCGAGTTTGAGGGTGTCGGTGTAGTAGATGCATTTACAGACTTAGGCTTGGACTTACCACGTTTTTCCACTTTACGACGAGGATGTTTTTCGGACAATGTTTTTCGGACAGCAGGTTTTTCGGACAAAATCCTGTGAATCTTGTCTCTTCCTAGACGTAAATCTTTTTCGGACACCTGCCCATTGTAGGCTTCTGCTATTTTTCGGACAGACAAACCTTGGTCTCGCAGTTGAAGAATCAGCGCAACATCGACATCTTTCCTCGGTCTTCCCTGCTTCATGAAATCACTGGGCAGTGGAATACGAACTGAAAAATTATATACCCCGATGTGCAACGACTGAAAACCTTTGACATTGCGCTTGAGGATTTGCGACATCTTGGCTGGAAATACGTCGGAGGGATGGGAAGAGGCGGGGCGTAGAATTATGGATTCCCAGAGTTTTACATGAAGCTTAACCCCGCCTCTCCACCAATTATTACAAGTACCGCATAGCCTTTTAAAACTTCGCTCCGAAAACAGATTCATCATGATAATCATGATTGTCATGATGGAGGGATTTGGATGAAGTATGCGAAGTACAAATGCCAGATATGTGATTCAACGGTAAAGATACCGCTGGATGCTGGATTCGAGCCACCCAAACGATGCGAGAACTGCAAGAAGTTCGCTATGGTTCAGGTGAGATGATGGCACAAACGAACCTTGGGATGTTCTCTGGTGATGAGGAGGAGCGCAAGAAGGTAAAGGCCATCCTGTCGCACGAGTTGAGCGAGCTTGAGAAAGTTCGGGATAGGGTTCTGAAAATACTGGAACTGCACCCCCCCTGTCGGGATGATGACAAGGAGCTTATCAGGCTGTACGAGCTAGAGTTCGGTGAGCCTAAGTGCTATGAGACCATCTCTCGCTCTAGGAGATACTGGCAGGCCGAAGGTCTCTTCCCTTCATCGAAAGAAGCTTGGAAGCGCAGGAATGAGAAGCAGGAGGAGTATAAGGAAGTCTTCAGGAGGGGGAAAGGATGACTGTTGATGATATAGACCGTTCACGGATTGAGGAGCTTATAGAGAAACGTGAACTCGAATATGATGGAGAGGAAGCTTACTCTAATCTCGATAATACTTATGGGATAGATGAAGACGAGATGAAGAGGACTGGCAGGGTTTATGCCCATCATGCTTGGGATTATTGTGGGTATGTGTGGTATGACAGGAAGACCGAGAGGTTCTATGAGGAGGTCTGGCAGTATAAGCGTCCGATTGCTCTTGTGACTGGCGATACGCTCGATGATGTGATAAGCGAGACGATACGGGAGTTTGGTGGTGAGTAGGGTGAGGGTCTACAAGGTCGGAGGTGCTGGGACTCTCGGCATAGCATTCTCAAGGGAGGTGCGTGAAAGGCTCAAAATTCGCCAAGGGGACGAGTTCGACTTCGCTTGGGATGAAGACCTCAAGGCATATGTGCTAATCCCATCTGCGGACTGGTACGCTTATCAGGAGCTATCTGGGCTGGATGATGAGGAGCTATACGAAAGGTTCCAGCGTGGGGAGATACAGAGTCGGGGATTTGTCGGGCGGTATGTTAAAAGACGGGTTGAGAGTTACGGGAAGAAGGATTAGTGCAGGATGTAGCCGAGTACCATCGCTCCTGCGTATAGCCAGTTTCCTGTGAGGATGAGGACTCCGAGGATTAAGAGGAAGACTATCATTTTCGCCATTCTTTGAACACCTGATAGAATCCTATGAGAACGAGGGCTGTCCCTCCCAGTATGAAGAGGTTCCCGAAGAAGATGTCTATGTATTCGCCTGTTGTTGTCGTGAGGAAGTCTGACGGTATCGGGTCATGCTTCAGGTATTCCTGAGATAGACCTATGACTGTAATGATTGCTCCGAATACGAACAGTTGGTTCTTTGCGAGCTTTTCTGGGAAGTTCATTTTTTTTGTGCTCCTTTTATTATGGCTATTACTCCTGAGACCACACCAAATGCGAGTACCCATTCCACTGGGACTGACCCATACATAATAGCTATTGCACCTGCGATAATTCCGAGACTACCGAAGTACATCCCTTTATAGTTTATCCACTTCATAATATCACCTGTATGCTCCTCCTATCCTTTCATAATCGAAATCCTTCAAGAACATGTTGTAGATGACCCCAGAGATTTCAGTGAGGTCTTCATCGCTCATGCTTATCACTGTCGGGTATCTCATTTGGGTTCTTTTCATGTATTTGAATATCTCGCCCCATGCTATCATCGGAGTTTCTACGGACTTCTGCCTGAGATGCTTCACGAACTCTGGGTTCTTCCTGAGCGCCTTGTAGGTTTCCCGTGCGATGAACATCTTGTCCTCTTCCGAATATCTCATGTGTTCCGAGACTCCTGTTGTGCCTTTTCTTGTCTTTCTGCGGTGGTGTCTGACTCTTGTCGGTTTTCGTCTCATAATATCACGGCCAATATGGTGGCGACTTCCAGTATTTTATCTTGTATTTTTTCAGTAGGTCTGTGCCTTTCTTCGTAACAAACCATCTTCGCTTCCATCCTGTGTAATAATTTGAGTGTGATGCTGTGTATCCAAGTCCTTCCATCTTTTCTAATCTATAGATTATCATGGAACGATGTTCTTCAAGAAACAGGGGGTCAGATTGGAAAATATCCCTAAGTGTCTCTCCTTCATCAACGTATCCCACCCCGTGATAGATTGGAAGCTTTAGCAATATGTATAAATCTCTCTTATCTATCTTTTTTCTTCGTCTCATTCGTTGACCACCCGCTTCAGCTTCTCTTTCCTGCTGTCATACAATACTGGGAAGTTCTTCAGCCTTTCCCTTGCTTCTGCCAGCGTCTTGTTCTTTGAGGTTGCTAGGTATAGGACTGCACTGAGGTCTCCCTGTTGCGCCCTTCTTATGACGTCTTGGACTAATTGCTTGTTTTTCACCAAATAGACCTCACCTCTCGTGGAAATTGTAGGCATATTTCATGTTTTCTGAGACGTTTCTGCCGACCAGATGTTCGACTTCCTTAGATGCTATGCCCAGCGCTTTCCGCATGTCTTTCTTTGTCATTGCGTATATCTCAATCAGCACTTGGCCTACATAGCATGAGTGAGCCATTACGAATCTGGCATTCAGTTTTGGATATTTCTTATTCAGACCATACCAATCTTGTCTGATATATGGTGCTCCGCCTTCACATGCTTTATCTATGCTTGATGCCCATCTCCATTTGTACAGGTGGGTTGGCTTCTTTTTTATCATTCTGCTGTGGGCTTTGACGCCCTTCGTCCCTTTTCTTCTGTGTGTTCTTACTCTTGTCTTTTTCCTTCTCATTTCTTCCACCTCTTTTGTTTCTTTGGAGCTTTTTATCTTGTTCCTTCCCGATTGTCATATAGAAAGGCAAGAAGGAAGACTATCCCAAGACCAAGATAGGCCGATGCATCAGTTGATATGCACAAAGTGAGCCATACCATCGAAACAACAAAGAATGTCCAGTTCATTTTTTCCACCTGCTTACAACTTCTACGAGTACGACGAATATCAGTCCGAAGAATATGACTGTCAGGATTACCTGAGCCAAGGGCATACCCTGAGCGAACAAATTGTTTACGAAATGCCACCCGACCTCAAGCCCCAAGGTCTTCATGATGGAGTTGCCCAGAGTGAAGAAGACAGCGAAGAGGGTTGCGAAGCTGATGCTGTTGAATGTGGCTTCTGGGGAACCTCCTGCCTGTATGCTGAATACGTTGACGTGGTAGAATCCGAACAGATATGCTGAGAGCAGGAGAGCGAAGAAGATTCCGAGCCATTTGAATCTCTGGCCTATGATGCCTACTGCTAGGACTACTGCTGTCGGGAATACGATGCCCCTCCAGAATAGCGGTTCTAAGACTGGAGCCACGATGTTGGCGAGTATGAAGGTCAGGTCTCCGATGTATAGTGCCTGTGTTGGCAGGACGATGTTCGCCCCTGATGATGATGCTATATGCCCGAGGATTCCACCGAGGATTGCCCCAGCGAAGACTCCTGCGTAGAGACGCTGTTTCGAGCCGAAGAAGTTCCCTTGCAGTAACCCTGTCTTTCCAAGCTTCGCCACTACGATGACGAAGACCGCTGTGATTCCGACATAGTAGAAGACGGTCTTGTCCATCTCGATGTTCACTGTCAGGAAGATTGTCAGCCCGAGCATGATGAGGGCTAGGACTACTGCGAGGTTACGACCAAGATTGTCGTCCTTCCATTTTTCGAAGAGTTTCATTGTTTACCTTTTATATTTCCTTAATGCCTTATTCCATCTGCGGTGTTCTGCCATCATTTCTTTTGCCCATTTTTCTCTTTTTGCTTCCTTCTGTTTGTCAGGTATTCCGAAGTATAGCCTAAATTTATCATATCCAATCATTTTGGTATTTGTTACTGAAAGTCCCTTGTTTTCATATCTTGTCTTCAATCTTTCAGCTTTTTTGATACTGTTTGCATCTGAAAGGTCTACAACAATAGTTTTTTCTGCCTTTGAACGTGTATGCTTCCTCACACCTTTCGTCCCACGTCTTCTGTGTTTCCTTACTCGTACCATGTGTTTCACCTCATGAGCTTCTTATGCAGTACAGCCTGTTCTGCTGGTTGCATTCCATCGAATCCACGAATATCCATTTCCCTGTGACCTCGCTGGTGTCACCATAGACCCCTTGCAGGTTGATGTCAGAGTATACCCAGTTCTTGCAGGACATGTATGCGTCCGAGAAACCTTCGCCTCCCTCATCCGAGCCTGTCCAGACATTGTATGGTGCTAACAGGACTGTCCCGTATTCATCGATGCTGATTGAGTGGAGTATTCCGCCGTCGAAGAGGTCTGGCTTGGAGCCTGCGACTTGTGCGCCGTCCATCCTGATGTATGTGCCATCGCTGATTCTGTCGATTGCGTCTGTGGATGCGTCTGAGATTATGGCAATCCATGTGCCTGAGAGACCAGCATCTATTGCGCTATCCTGACATTTGGTGTCCGCACCTGCGATTCCGCCGAGACCTCCGCCGTAGCTGTTGCTGGTGACGAAGATTGTGCCTACATCCCCGATGGACTGCTGGTCTGACGGCAGTGTTGTGCAGTCGCTATCCGTACAGATTGCGTCGCTCGGTGCGTATGTTGTTGTTGGGGTTGTGGTTCCGCCTATGCTGGGGATGGATAATCCTACCGTTGATGCTACCTGTTGCGGGACTTGTGGCAAGAAAATGAATACCAGCAACACTATCACGATAATCCATGCGAGTTTCGACATAGTTTCACCTATAGATTGGTTTTATTGTCTTTTTCATATAACGTATGGTCGCATCTTCAAAATCCAGATATGACCAATTACATATTGGAGCAGGTTCGAGCCGTATTTCATCTCCTGACTTTGTTGGAATATATGCAACCAGATAATCTTCACCACTGATAGTTTCCTGTTCTATCCTGACATTTTTCTCCCAGTCAGCACGGAGTTCTGTTTCCATGAATGGAACGGAGTATCTGTATCCTACCAATTTTCTTTTTCTTCTGGTGTGCCTTTTGACGCCTTTAGTCCCTCGCCTCCGATGTTTCCTCACTCGTATTTTCTTCATGCGTTTTCCCCTCACCAAATATTTATAAATCCCCATGTGTCATTTTCCGATTTTTGTCAGTTCCGAGAGCTTCAGCAGGATGTATGTCGCTGAGAATACAAGGAAATCCAAGCTGACCACAAGCGTTATCATACCTGCAAGGATGAATATGTGGAATGCCTTGGTGTTCCTGTTCTTTGTGTTCATGCCTATGTATACGAATGTGAGCAGGGTCACGAGCGCCATGTTGACGAACCCGCCGATTTTCGTGATGTACAGGGACTGGATGCCTGTCCATTCGCATACGACGACATCGAAGAGCCTAGCCCACAGCCCGAACTTGGTCTCGAACCAGTTCTGGCAGGTGTAGTTAAGCTGGGAGATGCCTCCTCCGCTCCTGTCCACTATGGACTGGGCTATCTTGCCCCCATCTCCCTCTTCCGATTTCGTGATGATTACCTCCTCCTCATCTGTCGGTGGGGGCAGTCCCCCGCCACCTCCGCTACCTGTTGAGACTGTGCTCTCTATGCGGACTGTGTTGAGCGAGAATTTCGTGATTGTGAAGTTCTTGTCCTTGGCGATGACATAGAACTCTATGGTCTGGCCTACGGAGAAGTTTGTGAAGTTCTGGGAGACTGTGGTTCCAGATGCTACGTTATTTGTGGTTGTCACTGAGAGATTCGTGGTAATGTCCCAGAGCATCGATTCCTCGCAAAGCTGGTAGTATGTGCCGTTGATGAAGTTCGTGGTTGCGATTGTCTCCCATGCGCTTCCGTTGTAGCAGAACAGGTCGACTGTCTGGTAATTCTGGTCAGTGCCTGCTGGGTTCCTGCCCATCCTTGTCGTCACCTTGACCATTGTCTCATTGGTCGTGCCTGACGCTTTCGAGTAGTTGACATCGTAGTATTTCACTGTGGGAAGAGGCGGATAACCGCATGTGCTGACATTGCCGTCCGAGAAGTTCTCTGGGCTGACGAAGCCTGCCGTGAGAGCGTAGCTTCCAGTGGCGAGTCCACCGCAGGTCGTGGATACGTTGGCTGATTCCTGATGGCAGGTGCGGGTGCGCCAGATGAGCGTGAGGTTCGCTGTGAGGCCGAGCGGGTTGGTGTAGATTGTGGAGATGTTGAGCCGTGGTGTGGTCTCGTTCGCTGATGTGGGGCTGATTGTGATGTTGGTGAACTGTGGGGCGTATGGGTCTCCTGACATCGAGCCGTTGGAGTTGTTGGTTGCGCCTACCACTTGGTCGTAGTCGATTTCATAACGGAACTGGAGAGGGGTCTGAGACCAGCAGTTCGCAGGAATCTTGTAGTAGTCGAAGCTCCAGTTATAGGATGAGGGGAGACCTGCGGAGAATGCCACTGTGAATAGGATTATCAGGAACAGCAATATCCGTTTCAGCATATGTCCTCCTCATTTCTTGAACATCCTCATGGCCACCAAGACGAAGCAGAAGCCTATCAGCATGTATTTCCAGCTACCGTCATCTGTCGGTGTTTCTTCGACATCAGCCAGTGATAATGTCGGTGCATGGGTTGAATCAGTCGTCTGTGGGATTGTTTCTGTTGTGGCTGTCGCTGTGGCTGTCTCCCCTGACAGTATCAGTATCAGCATCATGAGGCTGAAGAATATGAAGTTCAGTCCAAGCACGAGCGTTATTATCCCGACCACCATGAGCGCTTGGAATGCCCTTGTGTCCCGATTCTTCGATTTGACGCCCATGTAGATGAATGTAAGCAGTGCTATCAGAGCCATGTTGATGAATCCGCCGAACTGCTTCAGGTACAGGGAGAGGATTCCTTTCCATTCGCAGAACAGGAAGTCCAAGATTCCTGCCCATTCCCCTAATGATTCCGCCCAGAAGCTGTCGCATGTGTAGGGGAGCATCTTTATGTTGCCTCCAGATGCCCTCGCTATTGCGGTTGCGATTCTGCTGTCCCCTGATGCCATCCCCTCTTGGCTGAGGTAGAACTCGGTGTCCTCGTTCGGGTCTGGGTAATCGTTCTGGTCATCTTCTGGAGCTTCCTCTTCCTCCTCTTCCTCTTCTTCCGTGTCGTTCGCTGGAGGTGGCTCGAGTATTGCGTCACCGCCTCCGCCTCCGTCCTGCGTATCGCCTGCATATGACCATGAGACTATGTAATCCAAATCGTCAAGCTCATCGCCCGTGCGGTAAATCCTGCCAGAAGTCAGCGTGTATGTGAGTGTGGTGGAATTCCAGTCGGCCTCTACCAAATCGCAGTCCTCCTCCTCGCACTTGTAGAGCATGTGCTCATCTCCGACTGCCGAGATGTTGACACGCATCTGTGTCACGTTCCTGTTGTATGTGGTGTTGATGTGATAGTGATGGTTGTATGGCCGTGCGAAGAACGAGTATCCGCCTACCTCCCCTTCATCCGTGAAGTTCAGCGGGATGCGGAACTGGTATGCTGAGACGTTCCTGAGTTGCAGTGAGGTGAAATTGAGTTGCCTTACTGACCAGTTCCCTTCCGCTGTGCTGTCGTTGATGTCGTACTCGAGGTTCGTTATGCTCGCCGCACATGTGTTGTTCAGGGTGAGGTTCGCCTTGACATAGAGCTTGGTGTCGCCCACTTTGGCATATGCGGATGTGTTCATGGTGAGGTTGAAGACATCCGTCAGATTGATGCATCTGGTGGCATTGTACCAGCGGAACGTGCGGTTGGTCTCGTTCGCCTGAACCATGATACTGCTGATGTTCATCCAGCCTGTGAGCGAGTAAACATGCCCATGCGAGGATGGTGTGATGTTGTAGGTGCAGGACTTGTTTGTTGCAGTGTCTATGGTTCCTGTCTGGTTGGTGCCGTCCACTGTGATGTAGCATGGGTCTGTGGCTACGACATCTGTTGAGAGGTTTATGGTAATTGTCAGATTTGTATGGTTGGTGAGGTTCGCTGGTGTGGGATTCGTAAAGTACACAGTCGTGTTCTGTTCAAGGATTCCGAATATGCTGAACGATGTGAGGCTGAAGAGCTTCAGTTGGTTGTTTGTGGTGTCTGGCGTACTGTTGATGCTGTGCCATGAATTATTATACTTGTAGAGGTGGAAGTTCGTCTCATTGTAGGTCGCTCCCAGTTCGGAGTCTGCCCAGTGCCATGTCAATGCGTCTATGCTTGGAGTTCCTGTGGTGATGTTCATGCGTACATATTTGTTTGCGAATGAGAAATATCCCCCCCGTGTCGCTGTTGAGTTGGTAGTCCAGTTGATTGCGTATGCTGTGCTGGCGGTCACCGCATCGTCGATTGTGATTGATGTGTAGTTCTGCATAGTTCCTGTGGAATCGTCTATTGTGAGGTTCGTGTGGTATGTGACCATCGCTGATGCTCCTGCGGTTGCGTTGTAGTCCCATGTATTGTTGTATAAGTGGAGGTCTGTGGAGTTCGTCATGTTTGCGCTTGAGACGAAGAACCCTCCCTTTGAATTGCGGTAGATTGAGCCTGTGGTGATTGAGTTGTTCGATGATGATGCGATTCTGATTCCGTAGTCGGTGTTGTTGTATGAGGTTATGTTTGTGATTGTGTTGTTGTCTGAGCCTGTTATGTAAAGGCCGTCGTTTGTGTTGTTGTATGCCGTGGCGTTCGTGATGGTGAGGTAATCCGAGTTTGTGGTGAGGTAGATGCCGTAGTTGCTGTTGGAGTATGCCGTGTCATTCGTGGATGTGCAGTTCGGCGCTGAGTTGAAGTAGATGCCGTATGTGTTCAGGTAGGCGTTGTTGTCGCTGAGGTCGTTGTCGTATGAGTCCCCATAGAGGTGGATGCCGTTGGTGTTGCTGTAGACGGTGTTCCCTGTGACCGTGTTGTTCGTTCCGTCCGAGAATGCGATTCCTGTGGTTGATGAGTAGACCGTGTTGTTCTGGAAAGTGGAGTTCCCTGCCCCGAATGTGATGATGCCGTTGCTGGCTGAGGAGATTGTGTTGTTGGCTATTGTGATGTTGAATGTATCGCCTGTCAGTTCTATTCCGACGCTACAGCTTGAGATTGTGGTATTGGTCACATTCGATTCGTTGACCAGCGATTCGAAATAGATGCCCATGTCATAATCTGTTATCGTGCAGTCCTCTATGGAAGTGTTCTTCTTTATGTCTATGTGGAATCCGTAGGTGTTCGCTATATCATTGCCGTCCAAGGTCTTTCCTGCACAGTTGAAGTCCACATCGCTCGAGTTGAAGGTGAAGCATGAGGTCGTTGTCGAGCTTACATCGTCCAGCATGGTTCCTGAGCCTGTGTTGCCACAGCCGTAGTAAGGTATTTCCCTTGTGGTTTCGTTGCCTGTCGTGATTGTGCCTGAAATGTTGCCGAATGCTTTTAAGTCATAGGTGTTGTTGAATATGTGATGGGTGTAGTTGAGCGTGACTGCACAGCCTAGACTGTCTCCTGAGAGGACGCATGAGTAGTTTGTACCGTCTACTTCAATCTTGTTACCTCCTGTGCTGATTGTTCCAGATGAGATTGTGAAATTGTAGACCATGCCGTAAGTGAAATTGTTGGTG
>Ga0180437_10006009_pt1 | contig 16399 bp, 29 predicted proteins | sample SS_ome_4_FD_132410 | JGI IMG/M metagenome (GOLD analysis project Ga0180437, IMG submission 132410) | Hypersaline lake sediment archaeal communities from the Salton Sea, California, USA - SS_3_D_1 metaG | ecosystem: Environmental > Aquatic > Non-marine Saline and Alkaline > Hypersaline >...
ACACCGCGGCCCCCGGCCTGGTGGCAGACAAAAACAGCCCGGAGATCGGGGGCCTTGGCCGGGTCCGATCTACCGGGCTTGACAGACTGTAAACTTATTGGATGCTACAGATCGACGATCCGATAGTTGGCAATAACGTATCCTGTGTCAAGCTCAAAGACACAGAGATAATGGTCCGGGTACTGCTTGCGCTTGGAGCGCAACCAATCCGCCGCTTTGGAGAGCGCCGCCCGAATGTCCAATACTGCATTGTCAAGTAATACCGCCGTGGTAGGCGGGTACTCGACATTAAACGGCTTCCACACTGGCCGCGAGGTTATCGCCAGCGTAAAGCGCATCTTTTCTATGCGGGTCAGTTTCGCCATTGTCAACCTCCCATGGGCGGGCTTACGTAGGTACGCGCCAGCCACTTGTCTATAGTTTCCCGAAGCTCGGTCATTGCCTTAGTGTTGTTCTCCACAACGTCAACCAGTTTCCTTTGCAGATAGAATACCTGCATACCGAGAGCGATGATAACCAGCCCGGGCAGACCGTACTGAGCGAACGCGGGGATCAGTTCCTGCATACACCTTAGTCCTCTTTCACGATCTCCCCGAGAGGAAAACCGCTGTCAACGTCCGTAGCATAGGCTACCATATCATCCCCGTCAAACTCCACCATGTCAAGTGTTGCGTCCTCACTCAACACACCCGAGAGAATGAACAGCCCGAGGAGTTCTTCATCTATCTCTGGGATCTCGTCCACGTTGTCGAACGTGTAGACGCGGGCCTTGTTGTTGACTTCCCACCCGTCCTCTTCGTTGCCCCAAACATCATACGCCCATGCGGTGAGCATGCACTCCCCCTATCCTGTCGCCGCCACCGAGGCGGCTACGCTTGCGGCTTCGCTATCGGGCAGCGTTTCGGTTTCTTCTGTCGCTTCGACCGTCCGGGCCCGCCGCATGGGGCGCGGGCGTACTCGCTCCGAGAGCGGCACCTTTGCGCCCTTGGGCCGGGTCACATGGAGCCGGGCAAGTAGCGTATCCGTTTGCTCGGGGCCATACTTCTGATCCATGTACGAGACAATGCGGGTAAGCTCCGCCTTGCTCTTTACTACCTGTTTGAACATCGGCAGTTGGCGAACGGTCGCGGCTGTCGCCTTTGCCCCGGGGCCCTTGCCGAGCATGACCGGGACATACTCGGCCAGTAACGGGATCACCCGTTCCAACATTCCCTTTTCTTCCATGTCCTCCCCTTCCTCACTCGGAGCCGGGAGCCCTGCGATCTGTCGCTGGAGATCGCCGTAGAACTCCACATTTTCCCGGGCGCTGGCTTTCATCACATCACCCATGCCCTTATACATCTGCATCATGAGCCCGGCCATATTCCCCCCGCCGTTGTCCTGTTGCCGGGCGGTAAGGAGCGGAGCCAATACGCCCACCAGCTTGCCCACGGCATCCAGCCCCGCCGACAGGGGATCGGCCTGTTGCCCGTTGCCCCCGCGTGCCGGGAAGGGGTAGGGGCCCTGCGGCGCGATCATGGCTTGCTCACGCATGTACGCGGCCCGGAGTTCGTCGTAGTGAGGGTGAAGCCGGAAGCGCCAGCCCCGGATCCCGCGCTTCTGTTTTTCGCCGCCCGGGATAGTGATCATGAGCAGATAGCGCCCGCTCCCGTGCTGGAGCCCTATCTCGTGTTGCTCGGGGATCTCGTTCTCCCATGAGTCAACCAGAGCCTTGGCGTTACCTGTCTTGGGATCGTCGAACTTGTAGAGGTAGACTTTCGCGGTCTGTTGTTCGTAGTTCTCCTGCGCCAGCCACTCTGCCGCCCGCCTGTCGAAAGTCACATCGATCCCCTGCATGCCGATAAGCTGTTCCTCGGATAACTCTACAAAATCGGCATCTGTCGCCCCATCATGGAGATCGGGCTCCATGTCTACCCTGCTCTGTCTGTTCATGTTCCGCCCCTTTGTGATATGAGAATGAGAGCCACGCCCAACAGTAGAGCGCCGCCCCCGGCGATAACTGGAGTATACCCCTTGGCCCGGATCGTCGCATAGTCGAGCCCTACCCGTTCAATGTGCCATGGCTCTTTGTTCCGAATGTGGGCCCGGGTCAGGGGTCTATGGAGTCGATACTTGCGCAACAGCCCGAGCGCCGCCAGCTTGTCCGCTTGCACCGTGGGAACGTCGATAGCCAGCCCGTATTCGTGCATGGAGCGGCCCGGCTTCGCGGCTTGCAGGGGGTTGCGTTTGTAGAGCATCCGCTGATGCTCTGTTGACCGATAGCCCGAGTTGATACGGAGATTAGAGCCTGTAGCGGCCTTAAACTCCGCCGCCATGGCTAGGGTATCCCGTAGCATGTCGGGTTGTAGGCCCTGAATACGGGCCCCGTTAGCCAGCGTGAGAGCCCCTGTAGTCATCTGAACAGCCGCCCCCCTATGAAGCCTACCCCCAAGCTGATCAACAGGACAGCGGCCACCCTCTTAGCCACGTAGGGCCCTACAATGGGCACAAGGTCTATCCGCACATCGGCGGGATCTCCCGTACCTACCATGCCCATCTGGCGCTCGAAACGGGCGCGGAGCCGCCTGTTTGCCTCGGGGGAGAAGCGGATCTCGGAGTAGTCCGAGAAGTGAACCAGCCGGGGATCTTCGCCTGTCGCCGCCGAGATAGCCGCCTTGAGCGCCGCCGCCTTTCCCATGGTCGCCAGAGAAGCCATAGAGCGCCCCCTAGTTGAGTTGTAGCTTGCAGAGTGTCAGAGCCCCGGGCCCGGTTCCCGCTTGCGTCCATTGGCCCACATGCCCGGCCCTGTCGCCGACAGCGGCAGGGAGCGCGGCGGCTTCCTGTACCCGCCCGGCGGTTGTCACGCTTGAGAACACATACGCGCCCATGGTTGGGGTAAGCGCCGCCTCGGGGAGAACGTAGACGATCCCGGTGATAGCGATCCATGTCCATTGGGGGGTGAACTGCGAGGACACGATCACCCCGGCGGGCATTTCGCGTTCATTCCCTGCTATCGGGCATGTGAACCACTGACCGTTGACAGTCTGATCCAGTGCTACCACTTCCCCCACGTTGACAAACCCGGTGGAGCAGATCCCGCGCACCGCCCAAAAGGATTGCTCCCCATCGTCGAAGAACATGCCCCGGGCATTGATGGGCCAGCTTACGCCGAACCCTGCTTCGCGGCGGTTGATCATGCGGTAGCGGGAAGCCCCGAACAGCGGAGCGCCCCGGTAGTCCAGAACCTCACGACAATCCATAGTAGAGCCTCACGCCGAGAAGGTAGATATTTACCGTGCGGGTATCTGTCCAGAACCACGGGTAGAACCACAGTAACCGGGTAGCGCCGGGAGCCACGCCGCCCGCTGTGATCGCAATGTCGCCTGTTATCTTGAGATCCCACGGGGCGGCGGGCATAAGCGAGGTAGCCGCCGCGCCGACAAGGCCCGGGAACCCGTCGAGATTCTGACCGTCCGCCGTAAGCTGGCCGCGAAGCTGAATATCTGGAGTGACCATTGCGTCCGCTCCGCTGTCCGCCGTGTAGTAGGCGCGGGCATACACGATCCCACCGTCCCAATAGGGCGAGAGCGGGACGTAGGCGGACAGGTTCACACCGCCGCCGCTTACTACCGGGATCTCTATGGCCCGTATCATGACCCCCGTTCCGCCGAGGGTGATCGCCACATGCTCCGCAACGTCCCGGGATGGGGGGTTCTGCTCCAGTTGCTCGGGCCCGAGCCATACGGTTTCACTCAGCGCGGCAACCGTCCCGGCACCTGTGTAGTAGGCGGGGGCTTGCGCCCGAGGCCCGCCGCCGTGATATGTGGCAAAGCCGCCCATGGGCTACCCCTTCCCGCCGCGCAAGCTGCCGCCGATACTCGGCTTGAGCGCGGCCCGGATATTCTTCTGATACCAGTTGCTATCTACGGCGAAGATCGACAGCCCCACGAACAGCCGGATCGTAGTCTTGCCCACGGTCGCGGCAACTTGGTTGAGTACCCCGGTGAGTGAGAGCGTAAGCCAATCGTTGCTCTTATCGCTCCATGTCCACACGGCCACTTCCCGGGAGTCGATGAACTGTACGAAGGGGATCGGACGTTCGTAGAGGCTTGTACCCTTGCCCCGCTCCCGCTTGAGCGACAACATCGGGACAGTCTGGAGACTGTCGAGATAGGTTTCCTCGCCTATGTTACCGCCGAGGCTCAAGCGTTCGATCAGATACGCCGTGTTCGGCTTGTACTGCATGACCCGGATATTCGTGTTCGCCGCGACCGGAGCCGCCGCGCTCCCGAAATCATACACGCCGATAGTAGGCGCATTGAACGTGCCCACGAACTCGGTACTGGTTGCAATGAACCGGGCGGTATGCGGGATCTTGAAAAACAGAGACACGGCGCACCCCCTATGTGGCAAGCCCGAGATTGTGAAGGATCTTGATGTACGGGATCGGGTAGAGTACCTGTCCGTTGAGCGCCGCCGCCAGCCCTACCATAGACACCGTGCCGGACTGCAACCGCGTTTCGAGCGAGAACCAGTTTTGCGCGGCGGGGGCGGTTGACCAATCCACGAATATGTCGAGCGCGATCTCGTAGTCGCCCCACGGCACCTCAAGGAACGACACTTGATCCAGAAAGAAGGTAGCCGCTGCCGGATTGCTGTTCCCTTCGACGATCTGGATCGGCGGCATGTCTCCCCCTTCGTTTGCCCATGCCAGCCCGTGCGGCATCTGCCAGCCGTATGACAGGATCCGAAACTTGTCGGTAGGGGTGAACTTGTAGGCGAACGAGCCCGGGGCCGCGTTGAGTTCCATCCCGAAGGTGTAGTTCCATGCCACGGCTACCGTATCAATCGCCACCTTGTTTACCGCTCCGTTGCATGTCACCGAGCCGTAAGCGGAAGGGGCGGGCCAGCCGCCCAAAGGTCTGCCATAGAGCGTATTGATGATCTCGGCCATTTACTGTTGCCCCCACAGAGCCAGCGATTCCTCGGGAATGTAGTAGCCATCGTAGACCACATCGACATACGCCGGGGCTCCGCCTGTCTGTCCTGTTATGTGTAGCTCTATAGTCGAGCCGTAGGGAAAAAGCCAGTTGAGAATTTTGAACGACCCGGGGATCGCCGCCGCGTCCGCAAGCGGCGGGCCTACCGGGGAAGTGTACCCGAGCCCGCGATCTGTCGGGGTCGAGTTGAGCGAGAACGGGATCGGCTGGCTCTGTCGAGCCTTGATCGATCCCTTGCTGAAAATCTCGAATGACAGCGAGGGCGCAAGCGCCGGGCCCGCCGCGATTGTCGGCCAGCGTACCCGAAGCCGCCGAAGTAGATACCCGTACCCGTAGTCGATACGGAAGCCGTAGAACTCCCGGGGAGATACCAGCGTGACCCGCTGGTATATCATGTACGGTTGTACCTGCTCCGCGATCTCTAGGTTGACCGGGGAGAATGCCGACATACTGCGATCCTTTCGTTGCGGTACTCGCCGCCTAGATTTTGCTTACTCGCTGATCGCGCCCTGCACCGATACCTTGCTGAGAATGCGGATCCCATGGAAGGTGATCTCGAAATCGATGTCGAGATCGCTGTCGTTCGCAAGGTCGAGCAGAATATCCGAGTTCGCCGAGAACAGATACTCAAACTCGTGGGGGTAGAACAGCGGATAGGGCGGCGGACTGACAGGCACGCCACCGGCGGAATCCGCAACCGCATTGAGCGTTGTTGCGTCACGTTCCCGGCCCGGCGAGAGCCAGAGGTCGAGCGGGATCCTGTCGTTGAATAGCTTTTTCTGTCCCGCACCGTCGATCAGTTGTCCGCGTAGATGGTTAATCGCATCGTCGATGATCTCACCCGCGATAGTGCGGCGACATGAGAAATGCCCGGTCACGTACTGACAGAGGAAGTGCCCCAAGTTGCTGACAGCAGTACGGGCCATGGTGGTAGCCGCGCCCGTTGCGGAGCCCGGCACCGTGCCGGACATGAGCAGTTTCTCCGAATACTGTGAACGCTGGAGATCGAACATCTTGCTTGCGTTCAGAGCCGAAGCGAAGATCCGAATAGACATGGTTGTAACTCTCCCAAGTTACCGATCCGGGTTGACAGGGAAGCGCGAGGGGCACCCGTGAGCCCCCCGCGCCTTGACACACGGCGAGAACTACGCCGAACGCAACAGCTTGCCCGTGAGCGAGATCATGAGGTAATCATCCGCGAGGCCCGCCGGGGCCGCGACGTGATGAATCACCCGGATCTCAAACGGGGTGAGCGCCGCCAGAACCAGCGGAGTATTCAGCGGGAATACGCCGTGATAGCGCGGCTGGTGGAGCGGGATATTATCGCCCGCTGCTGTCGGGGTCATGGCGAACTGGATCGACGGGCCGAACATTTCCTGCAATGTCCATGTGCCCATCGAATCCTTACCCGGGAGAATGATCTCAAGGGTGGTGATCTTGAGCAGAGCGTAGAGGTTCTGAACGTCCGCCGTGCCGTGGGCACCGTAGGACGTATAGAACATCTTGACCGCATGCACCGTGAAGTGCTGGCCCTGCGGGATCTGGCCCGCCGTGGTGAGGTTCGTTCGGTCGAGAGTCTTTGCCGGGGTACCCGCACCGAGTTGCGTCTGGAAATAGCGGTACGTGGTGAGGCCCGCGACGATCTGGCTTGTGTCGTAGTAGGACCAATCCAGCTTCTCGCCGCCGCTTCCGTAAGTTCCGCGCTGGAGCCCTACGAGTTGCTTTGCACTTGCTGACATCATTGTGCCTTTCGCTTGGGGGTTGGCCCTCTCTGAGCGCCCCCCGGTGGTACAGCTTACGCGGACACCCGCCGCGCTCGGGCTTTCTACAGGTCACTCGGGAGCATGTAATCGGCTCCCATCATTTCGTCGAGATCGTCCTCCCCGTCGAGATCGTCCTCGTCTTCCCCGAGCATGGGAACGCCGAGCAGATCCTCCTCGTCAACGCCGAGCATGTCCAGATCGGCCTCGTCGAGCCCGAGCAGATCCTCCTCAGAAATGCCCATGAGTTCGTCCTCTACCTCTCCGGTCATGAGAGGCACCTGCGGGGCGAACTGGCGAACGAGCGACAGCCCCGAAGCCGTGATCATGCCGATCCCGAGCATTCGCATCATGGGATTACGCCGCGTCTGTTTGAGAGCGTTAAGCGCGATCCCCCCTACCATCGGGATAAACGGTTTGAACTTGCTCGGGATCCCCGGGATAGCCCCGGCGACGAACGAGCCCCCGACAGCCCCGCCGACAACCAGCGCCCCGTCAATAACGGGCTGGATGAATGCGGGCTGTTTCCCGCCGTAGTAGCGGCGACGGCGGCGCGGTGAACGGCGGCGGCGACCCGCGACCGGGACACCCGCTGATCCTCTGTACGTCCTGCGCCTGCGTGCCTTCCGGCGCTTCCTTCTGCGTGCCATAGATGTACCTTCCGGCAAGACGATAGCACCGCTCATGCGACAGCTACGCTTGCGCTTGGTTTTGCGCTTCGGCTTACGCTTGCGGCCCGAGAGCCCTTTCCGCTTCCGAGCCAGAGCCGCCCGGCCCTTGGCAAGCGCCCGCTTCTGCGCGGGTGAGAGTTTTCGCTTTTTCTTGACAGCCACGAGTTACCCCCGTTTCTTGAGGTTAAGCCAGATACCAACGCCAACGAGGGCGGTAGCCAGAGCCCCCATAGAAGCCACGCCCGCCACCTTGCTCCCCACCTTTGCGAACTGTTGGGAGAAGGTAGGGGCAATAGAGGCCCTTAGCTTCTGCGTTTTCTGCTCGGCTACCGGATCGTAGTTCTTGCGGTGAATCTTGCCCGCATAGTATCGACCATAGAGCGCAACGAGAAAAGCCCGTGCCAGGATCTTCGGCATGGATAGTTCATCCGCCAGCGTGAGAAAGAAACGGCGGGCGGTTTCGTTCTTTGGGCTCCCGGTTGCCGGGTCAAATACAGGGGGCTTGACACCCCGCGCCATGTGCGCGAGATAGGCGGCATGTAGGCGCTGTATGTTCGGGGACGTGACAAGGTGATCGAGCCCCGAAGCGGAGCCGAGTACGTGTTTCGTACCCTTGACCAACTCGCCCGTAGTGCCCGCCATGAGCGCCGGGTATCCGAGTATATCCTTACGCATATCCTACCTCCCGAGAGGCTACGGGGAGCGCGGATCGATGAAAGGGGCGGCAATCACCGAGCATCACGCACCCCCCGAGCCCTTACGCTTCCCCATCAACATGAACAGAGCGATCCCACCGACAGGCAAGGCAACCAATAGCGGATTGCGCTTCACCATATCCATGATCCCGCCCGGGCCAGCTTCCGCCGTGTCGATCTCCATGTCCTCGGCCTCTACGTCCTCGGGCTCTGTCAGAGACTCCGCGACACCCTGGGCCATCTTTCGCAGTCTGAGCCCCGGGGCCATGGTTGCAGTCTCGCCGGGCTGGATCAGATCGTCCGCCTCAACGTCCGCATCCTCTACCATGCTCGGGGCTTCCACTCGCGGGACTATTGCGGCGGCTCCGCGCCTGCGGAGTGTGGCCCTGCGCTTGCGTGCCTTGCGTGCCTTGCGGCGCTTGCGGATCTTCGCCAGAAAACCGAACGGCCCGAGGGCGAACGCTTTGCCCATCTTCTTGAGCCGCCGCTTACCCCTGCGAGAGCGGAGCCGGGCGCGGATCTTCTTGCGCCAGCCCAGTTTCTTGAGCCGTTTCTTGATTTTCTTGCGGAGCCCCTTCTTGCGGAGCCGCTTCTTGATCCGAGAGAACAGCTTGCGGAGTGAACGCTTGCGCCGCTTACGGCGGCGGCCCATATACTCCAGATCGTCCTCGCCTCGGAGCCGCGCTTGGATCAGCTTGGCCCGGAGCCCGGGAACCGCCCGAGCCCGCAACATTCTCCCGCCACGCTTGCGGCGGAGCCGTGCCAGCATTGCACGGCGGCGGGCCCTGCGGCGGGCGATCAGCTTGCGCATGCGCCGGACAATCCTGCGCCCGGGGCGGCGCTTCCTACGTCCCATCATTTCCACTTCGGGATCGTAGGCTTGGCCCATAAGGCCGGGGTCTAGTGTTACGTTAGCCATGTGGCAACGCTCCTTACTGGTTGCGGCGCTTCATAACGAGCACCAACACAAGGGCCCCGGCTGGCAGAGCAACTAACAGCGGATTGCGCTGGATCATGTCCATGATCCCCCCGGGTCCTCGCGGAGCGGGCGGCGGATATGTTGCTTCCGCTTCCGCTTCGGGTGAAGTGAAATCAAACCCCTCGGGGCCTATGGTAGCCGTACCGCCGGGGGTTCTGAGTTCAGCGAACGGAGCCGCCCCGCCGCCGCCCTTTCTACCTCTCCGCGCTCTTATGCGGGCGCGGATCCGCTTGCCGAGTTTGCGGAACCTCTTGCGGAGCCGTTTCCCGATCCGGCGAAAGAAACCGCCGCGCCGCCGCCGCCCCATGAGTTCGGGATCGGGATCCCATCCCATGTACGCGCATGCCCCTAGTTCTTCATCGGTCAGGGAGTCAACGCCGAACATTGGATCACTCTCGGTCTGCACTTCCTCGGTGATACCGATATAATCATCATCGGGATACATTTCCATGGTCAGGATCTCCGCTTGGATGGAATGAGTAGGACAGCCACGACACCAGCCGCCGCGACCCCGCCGATCATCATGAGCCGCTTACGCCGTGCCGCCGCCTCGGCTTCCTGCATGGCGAGTACCCGGTCCTGTTCGGCCTGTTCCTCTGCCGCTCGCTTCGCGGCGATCTCCGCCTTGCTCGGACCGATACGTTTCTTGCGTCCTCGCCTACGGCGGCGCTTCCGCCGTGCGCGTATTCTCCGAACCAGCCGCCCGATAGGACCCTTGCTCTTTCGCAGTCGCTTGCGCCAACGGCTTTTGAGTTTCTTCCAGCCCCGGGAGCCGCGCACCCGATTGGCTACCTTCCCCGCGACCTTACCAACGCCCTTGATCAGCTTCGCCCAAAAGCCCATGAGTTCGGGCCGCTCTGCGAAGATGATCGCCCGCTGGCGGGGGGTCATGTCGAGCATGGCCCCCAATAGTTCTATATCATCGTCGCCGAGCAGATCGGCATCCAGATCGTCCTCGGCCCCGTACATATCCGGGTCATACTCACCGAACAGAGTTACGAGCATTGGCTCCGCCGCTTGGTAGATCATCCCTGCAACACCTCCGCGAATGTTACCCGCTTGTGCTGGAACGGTCGATAGTGTTTGTAGGTAGCATCGACGTTGCGCCAGCGCCCGTTTAGCTTGACTTGTGGGAACACATGATGCACGCGCTTATCTCCCCGGGTACTGGAAGCAATGAGCCGCCATGGTGTGCCGTTGACCTTCGCCCACGCGCCCACAAGGATCGCCTTTTTCTTGCAGTCCATCCCGAGCCCTTGATATTGGAGAATGTACCGGGGCCGGGAGATCACTTCTACGGGCTTCGTGTCCCTGCGATACGGGATCTTCCGTACATAGGTGAAGAACTGGCGGAGCGTGAGATCGGACAGCGGGATCAGCTTCCCCGCCCGGCGGATATGCACCTTCTCCAGATCGCGGGCGAAGCGCCGGATCAGCGAGTGCATCCGCTTCCCGGTCTGTTCTTTGTCGAATAGGGGCTCATCGATCCGCCGCATACCCTAAATCTATGGTGTGACCGGGCCCGTGTCAAGCTGAAATGTGGACAACTTGGGTATAACTTGTGGATAGCCAGGAAAAGCGCCGATTGGGGGCAATGCGAGCCGATTCTACGAGCTGACGGCTCGGACCTCGGATTGTGGATAACTTGGGGATAATAGGGGGGGTCAAACGAAACGGCCCAAACGGGCCAGAAAGCGCACTATTTGGGGCTGTTTTCGCCCTGTTCCGGGCCCTGTCCTAACTGCTGTCGCACTACCTTTGCGGCGGCTTCCAGCGCCTTGCGCTTGATCTCGGTCACGTCGATCCACACGCCCGAGCCCATGACATTGATATAATGCTTTAGGCCCTGCTCCTGTCGCTCTGTGGCCCGTTGCTCGGCCCTCTCTAGGGTCTTGAGCAGGGCCCGGAGCCCGAGCCGCTCTATGGGGCTGTATGTACGTCTGTCGCGGTTCATCGTTTCGGCCAGTATTCCGGGGGCGCTCCCTGTCGAAAGATACGCGGTGTGGACTGCTCCACGGGCCCGAGCAGATCGCCGCCCGATACCCTGCGGTACCATATTCGCTTGGTGTCACAGTTCAGATCGATAGTCTTGGTGGTGTTCTCGAAATAGTTGATCCGCTCTACCGGGTGGCCCTTGCTCATTGCGTCAAGCCATGACTCCACGCGGAGTATCGGGTAGTCGATATACTCCCGCTTGCGATTGCGCCGAAGGATGGCCCGCCAAGTCTCACCGCTCTGAGGCTCAAAACCTTTGAACGCGCACGACCCGTCGATCTCGTACTGGCCGCACGCTATGATCGTGGCCGGGCCCTCTAGCTCGAAAGCGAAGCCGCCGAGATTCCCGGTGATCATGTCCTCGGGTAGTGGCTCAGTTGTGATCACGCTGTCGGTGTGAACGGCGAGACAACGCGGCCCGAGCGCATTTTGCACTCGGCACATGGCGATCCGGGTATTGGCTGTGATGATTGCCCCATACATGGGATTCCATCCCGCGCCCGCGTTCACGTTGCCCCGCCAATCTTCGATCATCTGGACACACTTACCATAGAAGCTGTTAAGCATGCGCTTGCTCACTTCGTAGAGCATAGCGTCCTTACCCTTGTATGCCGCCTTGAGCGCAAACAGTTGATCGACTATCTCCGAGTAAGGTTTCGACGGCCAGCGCACGCCGAGCCAGTACCCGGAGAGTATGCGAACCTCTACGCCTATCTCGGTGAGGTAGTCGTATTCGGCCTTGGTGATAGTGACATAGTAGCGGCCAGCCGGATAGATTCTCACATTGTCAACCATGATACCGCAAGGGACGTGCAAGCCCCGAGGGTTGTAGACTTCACAGCGGAGAAAGCCGTAAGCCGCCCCGGCTTGATACCGCTTAGACTTGATAACCTCGGCGGTCGATATGTCGAGAAGGTTGGCGATCTCGTAGGGGTAGGCACTCACTATGTCGTATTCGTGCATGTCGCCCGAGCCTCGGCCCGTGACCTCAAACTTTCCCCCCTCGTAACTGTCCATGGCATAGGGTAGCAACTCGCGGTACCGCTTCCAGAATCTCCAGCTAGTCACGATCCGCACCCTGTCCGCGAAATAGCGGAACGAGAGAGAAGCCGAGGAATAGAGCGCGGTGGCCCGGATACCGAACTCGGCCAGCTTGGCGAGAAGAAACGCGGTAAGCTCTGAGCAAAGCCGAGCGTCTTGTATGCAGTAACGGCGGATCTTCGCCCGGTGTTTCTTGACATAGGCGACAGAAAACTTTTTGGTTTCAATGTCCGTCTTGCGCTTGTCAAGATACCGCTGGCTGGCCCGGTCGAGACTCATGGCATAGAACTGGCTCACGTCCCATATCCGTACCCAATGGCGCTTGCCCCGGGCGATAGTCAAACACTTGTGAGGTATGTACTCAACGAGACAGGGGCCCCAACGGGTGCGGGTCTGCTCCCAAAGCTCTATCATGTTCTCGCGGGGCATGTGATAGAGGATCGCGCCGCTGTCATACTTGAGGTTGTAGACTGCTACGTGTCGGCAATCCGCGTGATCGAACAGGGCCCCGGGCATATCCTCGGGAAGTAGCTCGGCCCCCGTGGAGAGACATATCATAAACGGCTGGCCCGTGTCGTAGGCTTCGGAGTCAAGCCCAAGGACGTTCTCGATCTCGGTGCCTCGGGAGTTGAGCCGGGGAAACTTGTATACTACGCGGTCGAAATCCGCCGAGGTAATCAAACGGTACCCCGCTTGCGGCGGCGCTCCCAGTTGCGGAGGGCCTTGGTACCCTTCGGCTCCCGCTTGTACAGCCCCGGGGCCCCCTTCACCTGTCGCTGTGGTACCCAATGCTGAGACTTGCGGCGGCGGATATACTGCTCCCAATCGGAGATCGTGCGGTCGCTGTAGCTCATGCCCCTGAGAACATCGTCGATCTTCACCGCGTTACCCTTGGCTATCTGCCGGGCAATGTCGCGCAACTCCCGGGCCGCGTCCCTAACCTCGGCTTGCTCCTGTCGGCTACCCTGCTCGGCTTCGCGCACCCACATACCCGCATTGCGTAGCTCTCGATATTTATCAAGTCGCTCGGAGGGAAACTGAGAAGCCCGCGCCGCTTCGTCTTGCGTGCGCTTGTCGGCATCCCTCAGAGCCATATACTTATCATACCGGGACTGTCCATAGCTGGAAATCTTGCGGGCCTCGGCGCTAGTCACACCTTCGACCATCCGGGCCGCTGTGTACTGATCGTGGCGCACGTCCGCACGGTAGGCATTATAGAGCGAAGCCCGGGAAGCGGGGGAGAGAGTAGCCTCTCCCCGCGCCGCCCGAGCTATAACGGGGGCGGGTATGCCCGTGCGCGACTGTAGCCCGCCCGCCGAGTCGAGCGTGAGCGCCTCGGAAAGCCATTGATAGGCCCGAGGCATTGACTAACTCACGAAGTCGAAATACCGCTTACCCTCGGGCTTGCGGAGCGTACCGGATACGGGGAAAGCGTTTTCCTCGGCACATACCGACAGCTTGCGGCGCAAGACCGTGCCGCCAGTTACGAAGGTTCCGAGTTGCTTCCCGTCCGGCGAGAAGAGGACGATAAAGAACTCGCCATAGGTCCCGGCCCGCTTGCTGTAGCCGTAGACCGTGATCGGCTTGCCCATGAGATCATCCTGATCAAACTGCTCCATGTCGGCGGCGGTCACGCCCGGGCGCAAGTCCTCGGGGCTGTAGCCTTCCCACCGCTCGGTGATTGATGATACTGCTTTCGTGGCCTTCGGGAGTTCCGAGGCCGTGGGTGTGGGTTTTGCGTTCTCGTTAGCCATGTGTCAATACTCCTATGGAGTTGTGAGGACAATATCGATCCGGTCGATACCGTCCGCTGGTGGTACAGCGTTCGCGCCCTTGTAGATCGTGGCGCTCTCTAATGCAATCCACCATGGGCGCACATCCATGGGGAACACACTCGGATCATCGGGAGCCATGACCATGAGAAATGACTGCACGCTGATCCCTGTCACCGCGCCGCCCTCGGGCTGGCCGGGCATAGATAGATTGCTCGGAGCCCGAACGGGTACGGCGGCGCTGAGACTGTCCAGAACGGGCGAAACTATGGTATAGAGCCGCGCCCCGTACTCACGCTGAAACTCTACGAAGATCCGCCCGCTCTGCAACAGGCTAGACATTGCACCCCCTTTCATGGGGTAGGGTTATAGGCGACTACTCGGAGAACGGCGATCCGAACTTCTCGGCCTCGCGTTCCTTCTCCGCCTTGCTGTCCCGCACGAAGGGATCCACTCCCTGCTTACGTGCGGGCTTGACCTCGGCCCCGAATGCGTCTTTCTTCTCGGGAACCTTCTTAGCGGTTTCGTCTTTCCTCGGCATCATGTCTCCGTATGGTTGTTGGGTGAAAACTCCTCGCATGCCGGATCGTCCCGCTCAACGTCCGGCCATACCGTGATCGCGTCCATGTTCTCGGTGAATACCGGAAGCACAGAAGCGCGGGGAGCATGGCGGCGGCACTCGGTTGCCACCTGTTCCCCATCCTGAATCTCGCGGAACGCCCGGCACTCGCCGCACGTTCGATCTGCATTGCTCACGCATTGCCCCTTTCTACCCGGAGCCCCGGGTGTCAATGAGTGTGATCACTATCTTCTCAAGCCTGTCGCATGCCTCGGCCTGTAGTGACAGCATTTCAGCATGCCAGCCCTCGGGCCATGGCTGAGACAGACGCACGAACAGCGCCAGCCCCGCCCCGACGCATAGACCCACGAACAGACAACAAAGGGCGACGGTGATCATTCCGTCGCCCCCGGCAACTCCCCGCGCTCTATGGCGTTCTGGATCTGGATCATGGCATTGAGCAAACCAACGAACACCTCCGCGGGGATCTTACACAAGTCACCCGTCTTGCGGTTGAGCAGAACCATATTTCCGCACTGACCACACGGGCACTCGAAAACGGCAATGTCCCCAACCGCAAAACCGTGCACGGGGATCGCTTCCTGCTGTTCCACTGGTTTCACCATGCGCCGCCCCTTCCCGCCAGAGCCACAGCCCCGGCAATAATGAGCATGGCCCCCACGCTCAGAAGGTAGAACGCAAGGGCCATGTCAATAGGAGATCTCCCACGGTGAGAGTGCAAAGCTGGCCGGGAAGCCGCTCGGCGGGCCATGGTCGATCCCCTTGAATTGTGGTCATGTCTCATAGTCCCGGCCTCACACTCTCGTAGAACAATGTACTACAGCGCCGCCCCGCTGTCAACTCAGAGCGGGGAGCAGGGCCCGGGCCCCGCTCAACCCGCCGCGCCTCGGGGGAAGAAGTAAGCCCCGGGCGCTACTCTCCGATCTCCCGATATGTCACCATGGGCCCGCCCCCGGCCTCGGAGCCGTGGGCCGCATGCACAGTACGATAGAACCCGCGATACTTGACAGGCAACGGGCTGGCCGCTGTCACGTTCTCCAGATGTATCGCCCATTGCTTACCGCTCTCTCGGATATGCCGCTTGGCTGGCTCCCGCCTCACGTCACACTTGCCCCGGGGGGTGATAGTGATAGTAGTGGTAGGGAGAGGGTGATCACACCAATGCGGTTGAGTGCCGCCCGTGACCTCTACCCAACAACCGCCGAAGCGGGAGAAATCGCGGTGTAGGTCGAGCGCCCGCTTAACGTCCTCCGCGTCGAGTAGTCGGGTTGTGGAGTGCTTCCCTTGCACCCGGTCCAGAACCGGGATCACGTCAAGCCATGTGGAGGGGGTCAAGCTGGAATGTCGATAGCGCCCGGACATTACTTGCCCCCCTTGCGCTTCGCTGGAGCGGTTTCACGCGCCGCCGCCCACGCCATTTCTAGAGCATGTCGGAACTCCGCTCTAGTCATGAACACGGCCAACCCTCCGCGTATCTTCGGGTTGCGCTCCCGGATGATACGCCACCATGATCCGAAATATCGGTACCGGGGTTTCTCAGCCACGATCCGCCCCCTTCCCAAAAGCCGTATCCGCGCGACACTCCGCAACGGCCCGGACCATGAACGAAGACACGACCGTCGCGCACGACGGACAAAGATCGAAGATACGGTAACGCGGGGTGATCAGTTCTACCCTGTCAACGGGTCTACCTTCCTCGCGCTCGAATGGCGCAAGGCACACGTCGCAAATGTACGTGCGTCCCTCTCCCTGATGGCTCATGGGTCGCCTCCCGGTAATGGTGGTACCGCTTCACACTCTCAATAGTAATGATATGTTGTGCGCCGAGCGCGGTCAAGTCTTTTGATGGGTGCCCCCGGGGGCATGTGTCATGGTTGACAAGCTAGAGAATGTCAGTTGACAAGGGAGAGACAAGCCACAGCACCCC
>Ga0180437_10006010_pt1 | contig 16399 bp, 20 predicted proteins | sample SS_ome_4_FD_132410 | JGI IMG/M metagenome (GOLD analysis project Ga0180437, IMG submission 132410) | Hypersaline lake sediment archaeal communities from the Salton Sea, California, USA - SS_3_D_1 metaG | ecosystem: Environmental > Aquatic > Non-marine Saline and Alkaline > Hypersaline >...
ACCACGGGAAAGAATGTCATCGTTATAGACAATCCAGAGAGATCCACGATTGACACGGCCACGGGATGGGGATACACTATCTCAGGTGATGTGGGCCTCCGTTACATGGACACGGTTAGGGTCCTTCAGGCCGTGAACTTTGCCCTTGAAGCTGGATTAACCGATCCTACCATTGTAGGGAACGAGGATGTGGACATAACCCTCACGGGCATTCGTAGAGTCAAGAACCGGATTAGTGGCATTTTACTACCATACACCATTCGCCCGAACAGGATGTTCAACGCGTACAAGGTGGTCCTTCCGCTCGAGACATTGTTGCTGAACCAGAACAATTTAAAGGAATCGGAGCGTCAGGTTATCCGAAGTGCAGTCACAACGAGGGCAATTGATTACGAGGTTGAAATCGACTATCGAGGCAGCTTGAACACCATACATGGAATAGTTAGAGTAGTCCCCGGAGGTTCATCGTGAAGGAGTTGATATGAATGGTAGAAGTTAAAGCATTTGGAAAGAATTGGAACGGGAAGTTCATAATTCTCGTGGATGACCGGCAGCTTGTCGGTGTTGATAGATTTTCAATAAGCCACCGAATTGACTGGGCTGAAATCGAGGATGTCTCTGAATACATGCCCATTGGCTGGGCGCGTGGAGGCGAGGGCATTACATGGGAAATTTCCCTCAAGAACATTCGCGGGGAGGAGGAACAACCGCCTTCCGAGGCGAACATCTTACTCGCGAAAAAACGGATGAGTAGAAGCCAATTCAAGCTAACTATCCTTGAGGAAAATGCCGTCGAGGGAAAATCGGACTGGATGTTTAATTCTATAACTGTTTTCGGTTGTGTTGCTGGAGGAAATACCGCTCTCGTCGGTGCTACTGGTGGAGGAGCTACGATACCTTCCCTCGATTACGGCGGAGGGGCATTGAGAGCTGAGGTAGAACTCGCTGACGGGTCTATATACAGGATTCCAGCGTCGTAAGGTGATACAATGCTTAAAGTAAAAGAAGAACTTAGTAGCAGCGTTCCTATCACGAACATAGAGTCTTGGATTCGACTCGGGAAAAGGAAGTCAGTTAAGGTCGTCCTGCCTTACTCTGACTTCGAGTATCTTTATCCCGAAGGCGAACCAATGGAGGACGATCTGAAAATTCTTCACTTCAGGGGACTATCTGACTACGAGTTCAATACCAGCATTTACGAGGCACTAGCGGTTATCAACGATTCCGATCTCACCGACTATGTAGTAACCAGCGAGTCTAAATCGGTTTTCGATCCAAAATTTCTTCCCAAGTCCATAAATAAGGCCAATTTCAGGCGATTTATGTACGAGCTCGATTATATCTTGATTTGGAAGTCTTGTCGCGATTTTCACAGGATCTATCGCGATATGGAAGGGATTAATGTTTCAATGCCCGTGGACATCGAAGACATCAGGAAGTTGAACAGCATTCGCCGTCTCGCCATTATAGTGTATTACCTATCAGGCTACACTAAGGAAATTGGCGAGATGGTAGAATTTTTTCGCGAGGACGGAGAGGGGCCACCTGATAGGGGGACTCCATTTCAATCAGGGATGGAGAATAGAGAAAGACCAAATGAACTTGACCCGCGTTCAGATTGACTTTCTCTCCGCGTACTTGGAGGACATCGAAGAAAGGAAGAAAAATCAACAAATCGCTAACTCTCTACAAGCGTTTGTTCAATCCGTTGTTACTCACGGAAAACTGATAAAAAAAGGCAATGGGAATGTAAAAAGGAATGTCAATAGTAGATATTAGAGAATTATCAATCAGGTTATCGCTTGACGACCGAAACATATTCACGAAGCTCGGTCTCATAAACCAGAGATTAGAAACCACGAAGAGACATTTCATAAGCTTGATAGATGTAGTTGAGCAACTCGAAAAGCGAAAGATTGATATTTCCGTTGGAGGGCTGACTGGTACGGCCCGCCAAATATTTGCTGAACCAAAGGAGAGACCAATAATGCCCATTGCAACTCCCACGGTAATTAAACCACCTCCACCAGCACCAGAGAAACCTCCACTCGTCAAGCCTCCGGAAACAGTAGGAGTAATGCTTGAAACGGAGTCAGCTGCGAAGAAAATAGAGAATCTCATGGGAAAGATCATAGACGAGGCAAACGAGCTATGGGAAGGCGAGCGAGTAGGGAGGACTAAAAGGTTTAGATTTTCATCACGCAAAGTTGGAACCGAAGAAACAATTCCGCTAGAAACTGAACGAGAAAGGTTGTTGTCTGAGTTAGATATTAGAAAATATGGGAAACCGCTAATTGGGCAAGTATTGACTCCAATGATTGAAGAAATAAATAAGAATTTGAAGCAACTGAGACAAAAAGAAGCCGTAGAACTTTTCGAGGGGATAGGAGAGAAATTTTCAGACATCACCGAATCTTTAGTTTCCGGAATTGGCAGGAGGGTAACTCTCGAACAAGCTGAATTCGGAATCGCGAAATCGACTCGCGAATTTGGCGAAGCAGCTATAGAACTCACGAGGAACCTTGAGAGGATGTCATACGGCAAGGAACCCGTTTTTAAGAAAACACCAGCAACTACGCTAGTGGCAGGCGTCCCATCAGCTCCAACTCCAGCGGTAGAACCAGTTATGAAGATTCCAAAGCCTGTTCAAATCCAAGTTTCTGAAATAACGCCACAAGTTGCCCCTCCAATGAGGAAAACTGAAGAACCAACGAAAATAGAGACGGAAGGCGAAGAAAGAGTTACAAAGAAATTGATAGAAAGCGTTGACAAATTGAACAGCAAAATTGACAAAATTGGAGTCTCGCTGAATATAGAGAATATAAATGTTGAAGGTGGAGAGGAAACGAGGGAGAGGTTATTGAGAATATTGAAAGATGGATATAAAATGTTAAGCGACGAAGCTAAAAGACGGAGGGAGTCCTGATGGTATTAACATTATTAGGTCCTGTAATTTTAGACGCCGTGCAGCGCAATGTCCACTCCAAGGGCTTTATGACCATAATTCACCAGACGGACGAGGGATACGCCGTTGGACAACACGGAGGGCAACAACTTGACAAGCTTGAGATAGATGCGACATTGTGGGGGCCTGAGAGGTATGTTGTGAAAGAATTGTTAAACACGATTTCAGATTCGGGAAAGCCTTGGCCGTTCATAAGTAGGTTGGCCTCGTTCTTCCGCGTAAAGGTGGATAATTTCAGGTTTTCGGAAGGACTTGACACTATAAATGTAAATATGACTATACAGAGAGTCAAGATAGCGAGATGGGAGAAACTGGTTCAAGTAGCTGGTGGTATCCTGACGCTAGTTGGAAGCGGGCTTCAGCAAGTGGCTTGGGGGGGAGACGCATTTTCTAAGACTTTCGCGGACAAGGGGACGAACTTCCTGACGAGCTTGACCGAGACCGTAACGCTCGGGATATACCCGCCACGGGGAGGAGCTGGATTATGATTTACCCGTCAGATCCTACAATTCTGGATATTCTCCCGACTGGTTCCGTTCCAGAGGAGGGACGAGAGCTAGTCCAGCGGGAGTATTACAAGATTCCAATTGACATTAATGTAGGGTTTCCACAATTTTTTGTGCTGTTCATAGATAACGAGAGCGTACAGAAAAATTACAGGTTCTATTTTGATTATAACAGGTTGTTTGGTAATTATTTCGTCACATTACAAGTTTCTGATGTAACTGACCCAGATAACGAGATACCGATATTCTCGCGAAAAATTCTGGAGAATATAGAATATCATGTCGGTTACACTATCATACTATTCACTAAAATTAACCTCACGGAGAAATTCTTCGAGGGGAAAACAGATCCGAACGCAGGATTAGACGGAGTATTGAGATACCTTGAGTAGCGTGCAAACAAACATAAATAACATATCGGTCGGGTTTGGCGATCTCTACAAGCTAGCTCACGATATAAAAGTTATAACACCGGGTATCGTAGATCCAGTTGTCATAAGGTCAGGTTTAAACATAGACCTTACCATCAGGATGGATTTAAAGAGTTCGAGTTCTTGGTTTTCGCTAACCATTTATAACTTGAACGAGGAGAAATTCGAGAGGATAGAGACTGGAAGTAGGATAGAAATAACGCTTGGATACTCTATCTTGTACGGTGGACAAGACATAGTAAATATAAAGAAGACGGTGGATATAGAGTCAATTAAATTCAGGGGAATCATAGAAACAACCGAGAAAGAGAAAGATCAGGGAGACATGGCATACACGATAACGGGATACGACGAGACGCATTACAAGTTAAAGAATTACAATAAGTCTTTCTCTATGGCGTTCGGGTCTTCGGGAGTTACCGACTTGAAAGTTTTCGTCGAGGAGCTCGGGAAAGAGGTTGGAATTCAAATCGACGCGAGGGAAATTGGTCAGGCAAATATGAGAAACTACAGCACCAGAAAAGAAGAATCTGCATTCCAGACAATCAAGCGAATAGCTTTGAAGTATGGGATGTATTTTATTTGCAAGAACGGGAGCGCTAGGTTCGTCAGGGAAATAAAAGACTTGAACGATAACAAATACGATATTAATATTAGTTACGACAACGCCTTGCTTGAGTTTCAAAAATTAGAGGACGAGGAACCCATAACTGTTGAACTTGAGAAATATTTAAAGCAAGGGGGATTAGCTCCTGTAGGTATTTCAAGAAGGACCGATACCATAACTACAAAGAGCTACCATTTCAAGTGTCTTGGCGTTCCAAGTATATCGGTAGGGGATAGAATATCGCTACAGGGATACGAGGATATTTCCAACGAGACGAGGATAAAACAAGCCGTGAACTCGTTAGTTAATGTAATTCCGAGAAAGAAAACGACTCCAGTTAAAGTTTACATATATTCCTTGAAGATAAAATACGCTAACAGGCACTCGGGCTATTATATGGAGGGAAAAGCCGTTGACATTAATAGGAAAGAGGGAATCGAGCGGGCAACGATTTTCGGGAAGCCGTCCGAGGAAAGCGTCATAGATTCTGTAGTGAATATAATAAAAGAACAGGTAGAAAGCTCGTTTCCATTATCCATAGGGGATAATACTGGTGGCGAGGTAAACGATCAGGAAGAAATCACGCAAGGCGCTACTGGTATAGACAAGAAAATAGAAGACGATCCCCAAGCTTCAACGACAAAGAAGTTAGAAGACAAGGATTTCGTTTTAAACGCGCCATACTTAACTCCATTCGCAGGCCCATCCATGGGGATGATCCTACCAAACATTAGGGGTTCGCGAAATGTTTTCTGCAATCTGGATTTGAAAGGTTTAGACATAGTGAACCTTGGGCAATTGTGGTTCAGGGAGTGGCCTAAACCTCTCCACGATCCTAACGATTATCTCGTCCAGAACGCCCTCGTCAATCTTTACCCGAAAAAAGACCTGACGAGTGGGAAATTCGTCCTTGAGCCACTGGTTAGTAACATTACCAAGTTTCTAATGTCAGCCAAGCACGGGACCGTTGGGATAAACGCGAGGGGATTCATTATAAAAATAGACCCAGCAACGGGCGAGGCAAAATTTGACTTGACTGGTACTGACGGGCTTTATACAATAGAAATGGGAGACGCTCTCATAGAAATAGACGGGACGGAAATAACATTGACGAAGGGATTAACCAAAATGGCTATAAAAACGACTGGAGTTGAGATAACTTGAGTATCGAGGTAGCAACTCTCGTGAACACTGATACGAGTTATGTAACCATGGTTCCACCAACGGCTCTGATATCAGTGATGACTGTAACGCTTGCCACGAAATTGAAGGTAGCTGGTAAATACGCTAATCACCAGATTGTTCTTATCGGTACAATCGATCTCGGTAGCGGGCCTGTACCTTGGGGGCCTCTAACTATTAGCCCGTCATTAATAACCAAATTGAAGGTTTCAGCATTACCAGTATGCGGAGTTGGGGATTCCGGTTCAATTACAGTACCAGCTCCCATAACGGCAACGATAACAACGAGTGGACAACCAATTCCACCGAAGTTAAAATCCGCGTAGGAAAGTTAAAATGTGTGAAGAATATAATTCAATCAGGAAAAAGGAATGAGAGATATTGTCGGTTATTGAATTTGATTATGGGAAATCCGTCAAGATAGAAGATTCTGACGGCTCTATATCGTGGAAAGATGGGGACATTCAAATGGTAGAGGGAATCGAGAATGTCGCGCAAAGACTTTCATACGCACTATCAGTTGAGTACGGGGAAGATCAATTCAATCCTATTTACGGCATTGATAGGTTCGCTATTTTCGGTGCTGAACTTGATTTAGACGATCAAGTAGAGGTAGCGAAACTACAGTTCAAGCGAACCATCTTGGAGGACGATCAAGTAAATGATGTACCAGAAATTGAGTTCGAGGAATTAGATTTACTAAAGAGATTATATCAATTTATCATTAAAGTAGAAGTTATTGGCGGGGAGTCATTCGCTATCGACTTGGAGGGAGTGCCAATATGAGCGCTACAACGCAGTACGGAATAACAGAAACTGGATTCGTGAAGAAACCGTTCCTTGTAATACTCCAAGAGAATATCGAGGAGGCCAAGAAGCTATTCGGGGATAACATAGACTTGAGACCTACCTCGACTATTTATAAATTCATTCAACTGAGATCGTTGGAGGATAGTTTACAATGGGACTTGGCTGAGCAATTCTGGTACTCTATGTTCATTACCACGGCAACGGGAGAATCCCTTGATAGGTTAGGGGAAGATCGTGGGCTAACTCGACAACCTCCCCAAAAAGCTACGGGGGAGGTCACATTCGTTGGCGTGAATTATGCTCTAATCCAGATAGATACTATAGTGGCCACATTTTCCCTCACTGAATATGGTATAGTAAAATTCAAGACTCTGGAAAGCCGTTACATTGGTCAAATTGACGACGAGGAGCTTACTGGAACTGGAACTGGGCCTTTTACATTGGCTAACATACCAGCGAACCCGGTAATTCGTTGCGACTGGTTCGATAGCTCAGAAACGGTAACTACAAAGCTGGAAGAAACTGGAAACCCCACCCCAAGCGCAGGAGAATTCTATGTGGACTACGGGACTGGAGAAATTACGGTCGGGACCGCGCTGGACACGGGCGACAAGCTCTATGTCGATTATGTAGATTCCACGGAAACGACCGCTCAAATCCAGATAGAGGCGCTCGAATTTGGAACTACTGGAAATGTGCCTTCAAATACTATCATTAACATAATTGGCGCTATAGCTGGTGTGACGAGCGTAAACAACGCGCAAGCTACGGATTATGGCAGGGACATTGAAAGCGATAACTCGTTCAGGCAACGATTGTTAGACCAACCAAGAACCGTTTTCGGGCCTGATCGAATTAAATCGGAAGTGGAGAATGTAGACGGAGTTAAATCCGCTTATATAGTGGAGGGAGTTAAACGGGAGAGGAGAGTGGAGACTGGTCAAGGCCCGTTTACCTTGCTACGAGCTCCCGAAAATCCGATAAGGGAAGTGATGGTTTGGCAACAATCGGGGTCAGCTTGGATAGAGTTGACCGAAGCGACGAGCTACGGCACTATGGGGCCTTACCAGTTTTTTTGCGATTATGGAGGCGTTACATACAACGAGGACGACCTTTACATTGGAACGCTTGGAGGTACTGGTTTGACTGGAGACGACATTCTGGAAGTCCTATACATAGATAAGGAGATAGGATCAGCCATTTTTCTCGTCCTCGTCGATCCGCTCGTTTCACCGCTAGATCCTGAAGTTGAGCGCGAAATCGCAGCCGCGCTCGACAACATACGACCAACTGGAATAGCATACTCCATTACGGAAATAACAAAGATAGACATAGAGATAGATGTGGATCTGGAACTTGAGGTTGGATATTCCCTCGATCCGATAGCTCAGGAAATAGACAAACAGTTCAGGCTTTACATTGACGGTCCCTCGTCAAGTGAGGAGGCCGCTGAGAGCGAGTACACTGGTCTCGGTATTGGAAGCGAGTTAATTAGGAATGAGATAATTAGGATTATTATGTCAGTTGATGGAGTATTAGATTTTTCTTCACTTACAATCAAGAAAGACACCGTTCCCCAAGGAGGGAATATTCAATTCGGGACCGAGGAATCCCCGGACTACAAGGGAGGTAACATCACGGTATGAGCTTGCAAATTGTTGAGGGACTTAATTGGGATAAGCAACGATTCTTTCACAACTGGAACGAACAGGGAGCTAGCTACAGCGAGGAAATGGCTGAACAGAAACTTGGAGAGGAGTTGAGGGGAAGACTTAGGCTGAGGACCTCCTACCAAGCAACAAATACTTGGAACTTCGATACAGATACCGTTGGTAATTATTGTCACGCGTTCGAGGAATTTGATAGGCACTCTCCTAGCGGAGAATACGGAGGACATTCCTCTGAAGGTCAAGACGGATCTTATCAAAGCTCGACAGTTAGATGTTTCCAGTTTGACGCGAACGACCGTAAACGAGTCCTTAGATTGCATTTAGCATCAGACGAATTAACGGGAGCGTCAGCCGTGCCAATTACGGCTATTCACGATTTCACGGACTCTGGATCTCCGTTCCAAACCGAGGAGTGGATTCCCGGGGCCACAGGGAGAGTAAATCCCGTTGAGTTGCCCGTTTGCGGGTTCGAGTTCAATGTCAGGTTCGACACCGCCAACGCGCCTTGGACATTCACATCAGGTAATTGGGCTAATGGTAGTGGGAAGTTCTTCAACAAGGCTAACGACGACTATGGTTGGGGCATTCTATACGCCAATGGAAAGTTATGGGTTCAAGATATCACGAACACGCTAGCTGACTACTACCTTGGAAGGCTTAACTATGATTACTGGTGGAACTGGTACAACGACAATCCAGCAATGTACGGGAAATCCGAACCCGGTTACGAGAATGCGTTCAGGGACTTGCAAAGCGTCTCTACCGACACATGGTATCACATCAAGGTAAAGTTCACCGAGGAGGTCACCATTTCCGGTTTAACCGATGTGTGGCAATATTATGTATGGATCACCGAGGATGGAGGTTCTACCACACAACACGGGCCTTTCCACATGCCAGTTTTGAGCATTCAAACGGACGCTTGGGGATTCACGCTTGAGGGGAATTCCATAGTCGGTTCAAAGGGAGGGCCGTTCCTTGACTACAAGCTATACATAGACGCCATTGGATTCCTCTCAGATCCAGCTTACACCGAGGGAGACAATTTATTTCTACCAGAACAAGCGGAAGGAGAGTTTACATCACCAGAATACTCGTTCGACAAACTTCAAGTAATTAGAGATATCCTACTCAATGCTGACGAGAACGGAGGAGAAATAACGGCTGAATATAGGTTTCAAATCGAGAATGATGACTGGTCTGGCTGGTATTCCTATGACTGGAAAAACAAGGAGAAACTCGATCTGGTGTGTGATGGAATTCAAATGAGACTAATATTTTACGGGGACTTCGATAACAATTATTCCCCGTACATAGACGAGCTATGCATTCGTCACTTGGAATCTGTTAGCGTTTACGGTTACAGGCAAGGAATTCTTGGAAAAATGAGGGATACTCTAACGAGAGGGAACTTCGGGCAAGGTGACATGAAGAAATTCACGATCAACGAGGTCAGGGGATCTGAGGCTACCAGATTATTACTCGCAGAACTTGGACTCCAGCGGTTCCTAACTAGCGGAGAGAGTTTTAGATTTTCTGGAAATGCTATGAAATACGCTCTCGACATGTGGGGAAAGGACTTGAAATACCCGCGTGGAGGACTTAGCGACGAGGATTATCGACAAGCGCTAGTATCCGCTATGGTTTACAAGCAAGGAAATCCAAACTTCCTTTTCGAGTCGATAAGAAAAATGGCTGGAATTGGTGAGGGATTTGGATACGGGTTCAGGTCTGATTATCCAAAAGACGGATCTCTACTACACTATCCAGCACAATCGAGCATTGACGGGAATCTACAAATGATCGAGTGGTACACGCAGGGATGGTTCCTTGGTGGAGCGTTCAAGAACTACCTGCGGGACGCGGAACCAAAATCTGACTTGATTCTCGGGCACGAGGGAGATTTGAATGTGTTCGAGTTCCAAATGAGGATTAAGGGGTTTGAGGGAGTCCCTTACTATCCTACCAGCGTTCATGGGTATAGGAATTGGGGATTCGCTATAATTTATCCACAAAGCCCTTGCGTTACATATATCTACCTAAACGCTAAACCAGTTAATACTCCAAACATGCCAAATACTGACATTCCATCTATTACCGTATATCGTGGAAGTAACGCTATACTCTACCAGTATAAAGTCAGGTTTTTGAGGGAAATGGAAATAATCACGCAAGCTGACTTTCCAACGATTCCCAAGTTATTCTTTCGCCCGTTTCCGAATAAAATTCGTTCAGTTCAATATACGGATGTAGCGAGTCCTACGGAGTACGACTGGATTCCTCTGGAGGAGGACTACGCCACTGGAAACCCACCTGCGGGTAAGTTCGTTGCTTCCTATGTTGGTGGCGAGTGGGGAGGCGCTAGTATTCGCGAGATAGCGTTAAATTCAACGCAAATAGTTCCCGGAGGTCACGCTTGGGGTGCTGATCCGAACGACAAGCTTAAAGTAACCTACCTAGCTTATGGGTTAGATCCAAAGCTCGGGACTGATCCGAGGTGGATTCCTATTCTCGTGGCTGGTGATTACACTAATTACATGAATCAAGAATCGCAGGTACTTTTCGGGTACTTGTCAGCCGGGGAGAATGGAGGACAAGGGATAGATTACGCATACAATTACCTTGGATACACTTCCGTTTGGTGGGAAGAACTTAAAGCCACTCGGGAACAATTACAAGAAGTAGTGGACAAATACAAGACGATCTGCACTGTTCCAATAGTGAGGTTTGTTAGCTGAGAGGTGATGACGAGTTGAGAGAAGGAGGAATTATAATAAACGAGCGGGATAGTATGGTGTTCGTTTTTGGAAGATTCAAACAAGGGTTTCGTTTCAATGTGTGCAAAGTGAAAGGAAACTGGTATATGGGAGAAAATATCCCAATGGGAAAGTTGAAAACTATGGCAATGTCGTTGGGAATGAGGCCCAATGGAAAGGACTATAATAACTTGTTCAAGTTCATATTTGGGGATGTAATTAAACCAATATCGGACTTGCAAGAAGTTAATTTCAAGAAAAAGAAAAAGAAAAAACCTAAAGGAGAATGGAGGAAAATATAATGCCGTTACCAGATAATTATTTTCAATCAACGCCAAAACCATACGCTGTTCAAGACGAGGACTTGGACGAAATGGTTAATGCCATAAATTCTAACCAGAGTGTGCTAACGAATGTCTCGACTGGTCACAACCACAATGGTTCGAATTCAAGGAAAATCAAGCAAGTTGCCAATATCAACTTGTCGAAAGTATGTGCGAGTGGATCACTGAATCGGGTAGCTTTTAACATAGATTTCATAACTCCCGAAGCTGGAGGGGTAACGATCTTTATGAATGTCCAGAAAACGCTTGGATTCACCGTGGATAACCAAAACGGGGCCTCCCAAGTGGGTACGGCAGATGTGGAGGCCGGAAACCATACTGGTGCAACTGGATCTGGAACCTCCCATGTCCATTCCGTAAGCAAGTCAAATATAGCTCACACTCATAGTATGAACGCGCACACACATCAAATGACGAATCACAAGCACTCTATACTACTCGGAACGAACGCTGGAGATTTTGCGGTATATTTCGACAACGAGGGAGGAGTTGATGGAAGTTATCTAACTAAAGGTATAGGGGTAGCTAAGACCGCGTACACTTCAAACCCTACATCGCTCCCGAATGTATCCTCGGTAGCATCTACTATGAATTCAGGCGAACCAGCAAGTAATTTCAACACCGAAGGCGAGTCCTCACACACGCATAGTCTTTCACTATCTCACACTATCTGGGACAACGGACACACGCATAACTTGAACCATAATCACGATTTAACCGATACGCTCATACCAACTTCACTACCAACGCCCACTTTCACGCTAGACCCTGACACGACGCCACATTCCCTTCCATACAATCCAACTAGTTCGTCCCCGGTGGAATCTTCTTGGTTCACCTCGGGAGTTCATTACATAGGAATTAGCGTTTCGGAACCATGTGAAGTATCAATAAGCATTTGGATAAGAGGATTAGTAACTTAATAAAAAAGAGGAGTTGATAAATATGGACGAGGATAAATTAAAAGAACAGTTTAAGAAAATAGAAAGCGTTTTATTGTTCGTTTTCCTTGGCGTGATGTTCTTTTTTGGATACTCATACGACAAGGATAGTAGTATTGGTTTACTTGCTTGTTACATTTCGCTGTTTGGCATTTCTGCCATTATGATCGTGTTTGGAACCCTAACGCTTTCCAAAGACGAGATACGCGAACAATACAAGCTTGACGAACCAGCAGACCTTTTAGACGAGATCGCTGAGGAAATTGAGGAGGCTGTTAGAACAATTAAAGAGGTACTCTTAAATTTCTTCCACGGCAAGCTAAAAGAGTCTTGGAATAAAATAAAAAACTACATTGATACACGAAGGAAATCCGTTCTTTACACGCCATTATGTATATTCGCCCTTCTTGGAATTATGTCGTATTTCGGTTACTCGGTGTATGACGAGGACAAGGGGATAATAGCTCTCGCCTTTTCGCTTTTTGTCGTGTATCAACTACAAACAGCACCACTTAGCTACAAGAAGAACGGGTACATAAAGAATTCACTTGACAAGATAGAGGAATTTACCGAAACCGCTACCGAGTCAAGGGCTGAAGCTGAAAAAGTCCTCAGGGAGAGGAACGAGTTCAGCTTGGAACTATGGGAAATACAGAACCAGAAAGAACAAACGGCCATGGAAAACATAGCGAATCATAGCGAGCTGGTAAATATATTTTCTGGAACGCATACATTCAGGGATAGACTCTCCCCGATTCTCGTTTCCCTCGTTGGTGTGCTATCTTGGATAATGCGAATAGGGAAGGTGTTTATATGAACAACGAAATCCACATATTTGTTTCGGAAAAAGGTAGTGCTGGAAAGACTACCCAATGCCTATCTCTTGGATTATATTTTCTCTCCAAGAATTTCAATACTTGCTTGGTCGATTTAAATCGTGGAAACCCGGACTTGGAGGATGCGTTTGCTAGCTTTCCAACGAAAATCGAGATAGTAATGAGCGAGGACGACAAGCCATTGTATTATAGACGGATCATGCCCGTGGCTGGTAAATTTAACGGGAAAACATTTACTCTGATATTGCCATACAGGTTTCCAGATACTGTTAATAAAATTTACCAGTTCTTGAATTTGATTTACGCAAACGAACAGGCAACCAAGATAGTTGTAGATACTGGAGAAAACTTGCATAACTTTATCTATAAACACTACGAGAGTGGCAGGGGCATGGTGGAGAGCGGGACTCCAGAGCTTGAACAAGTCAAGTTCACGCCTACATTCTGGTTTACATGGTTATGGTCACTTCCAGCGTCAATCAACAAAATGAAGCGCGTCAGGGAAGCGGTGGAGTATTTTAAATCCAGATTCACTAATTTCGGAGATAATAACATAGTCAATGTCTTCAATATGTATAGAATAAAAGAGAAAGTCAAGAAGCTGAACAAGGTATTGACCGAAATTGATAGGAGGTACAATAGCGCTAGGGTAAAGCCGTCGCCGTTATCTTTCGATAGGATCGTTAAATGCGTTGGTATAGTAGCAAAATCGTTGGGAATTAACGACCCTTCACGCGACGAGATAAAATACAGGGAGATACCCGGACTCTGGTTCGATACATTCGAGAGAATGCTCGAAACTATGGGTGAGAATGGAGTGTTTAGTAACATTTGCATCATAGAAGCCGTGCCAAAGCTCACTATGTTCGTAGATCAAATCATAATGGCGAGACCAACGAGAGTTTCAAAGATAAGAAGTATGTTGGGTAAATTCTACCTCATAGTGAGGAAATTTGCTGAGGTGCATTATTTATCCGAGAGAATACACAAAAAAGACTCTGACCCGACTGTTCTTGTGAAGTCTGAAAAAGAAACAGTCGATAAAGTAAAAAATGAGGAACACGAAACAAGGAAGAAAAAATCTAAGAAACGAAAGAAGGCGAAGGAAGAAAGTAATGATGTATATGAAGAAATTGAAATGAGCATTTCTTCAAAGAACGAATGAAATTAATCAACGGCCGGGGCGGGTTTATTTTCGTTGTCCTCCACTCCGAAAATGCTTCTTTTTCTTTGCCTTTTCCCGCCCTGGTCGTTACCTTTTTATTTTTACAGGGAAGCACATAATAACTGTGAGTTATAACCTTTAGTGAGTTGTTTAACTCTAAGTTATAACTCTCAGATATGTCGATCAATGGCGTTCTAAATGTCTCTGACAAGTAGAAGAGACGAGTTGCGAGTAAATATCGCGAAATAAAAAAAAGTTAAGAAATTGATTTTAATCGATTGTAAACAAGTCGTTCAATGCCGTCGCGAGCTCGTTGAAACTAATTTTAGATAACCGATTTTCGATGAATTTCAAGCTAGCAGAGCAAGGGCCTTTTTCGAGCTCTTCCCTGTTGTTTGCTATGAATTCTTGGATCACGCGGCAAACAACACCAGTCTCATCAAGCCCGTAGTGAGGGACGAGCATTTTAACGAAAATGGCAAATCTCTCTGGAATTTTAATTTCTGTTTTTAATTCCATTTTCCCTCTTTCTCCATTCAAAGTATCCAGAAACGGCAAGATAGAAGTAAATTCCTTTCTCCAATGCCATTGCGTAAAAGATTACGAAGCTCGGGTCTATCCCGTAACTCCAAATCCCGAACGAAATGTCTATAGTCACCCAGAACAAGTTCGTCACGGCCCATATCACGAAACCATTCTTGTTCATATTTTTGTTCCATACGCAAGCCAAAATATTAATTGGGTTGAGTATGAAACCGATCAACGCAAAAACACTTGATAGATTTAAAACCATACCGATAAACTCCCTTGACCAGTCACTTCCTTATCTATTTTAGTCCACGGGTCTTTAGTGAGGCGCTCCCACTTCACGATTCCAATAACCTTTCCCTTGCATCCCTCTCCGGTGATGTCTGGGCAACTCCGACAAACGAGATCGTCACCACAATTCTCTATATCCACCGAGTCCCATGTTTGGCGAACTTTACACTTAGGGACCGCGAATTTCTCGCCCTTGTCCCTGACATCGCAATCGTGGAATCCACAATAGGAACAGGATGTATATTCATAATCCTCGTAGAAAGGAGTAGGAATGGACTCCTCTTCTATCTCGTTACTCAAGACCAAGTTTCTCCTTCATTTTCTTTATTTCTTCCCTGATCTCCTTGAAAGCTAGAGTAATTTCCCCGTATTGCTGGGACCGAATGTTATCAACTTTAATTGTTTCAACTATGATACTACTAAGCTCTTTAGCCATTTCGTCTTGACTGTATCTTATTTTCTCGTAAGTATCTTTTTCAAGATTCTCGTAATCCATTTTTCCATCTCTCATATATTTATTTTTTTGCATTTCTCATTCCACCTCCGCACGCGAAACACCTGCGTAATTCTACAGGTTCCTTCGTGATGAATAATGTCGTGCAATTTTTACACATCTTTATATGGTTCCAAGTTCCAGCTATTTTTATAGCCACGAACCTTTGCTTGATTTTAGTCCACCGTTTCATTGGAACGACCGCCTCCCTGATTTTCTCCATTCGAGAGCGCATTTCTTCGAGGACTTTAAAAAAAGACTCGTCCCCGACGAGTGGGAAGTCTTGGTTGTCCAGCGTATTGAGAAACGACGACCAGTCCTTTACATCGAATCCTATGTGAGCTTTCACTTTTCCCTCCGATACCTCTACGATCAATGATCCTCACCCAATTTCTCCAACGCTATACCAAGCTGACCTATAATCCTATCTCTATGCATTTTTGGTTTCAGATCGCTTGGGTATGTGTAACGCGTCTCAGCGCCGTCGGTTACAACTCGCACGATGTCGCTATCTCCAATGAATCCAAATTCTTTGAAAAAATCGTTCACATTTGCTATAGCTATGCGGATCTCGTCCACGATCTCTTGATATTCCTCTTGGCTGAGCGTCCTAATGATTCTCGCGTCGGATATGGCGTTTCTCTGTATTTGTTCCATTACCGTCTTCCGTAGGTTCGTCAGTTTCTGCTTTCCCCTTTTAATGAATTCTGGAACATTCGGATCGTCTATCATAGTTCGGATTTGAGTTAGATCGTCATACAGTTTAACCAGATCCACCTTTACCAACTCCTACATTTATCTTGTTACCATGTGGACATTCGTATTCAAACATCGAGACTGGTCTCATCATTAGGAGACATTTCGGGCAATGGTA
>Ga0180437_10006012_pt1 | contig 16395 bp, 18 predicted proteins | sample SS_ome_4_FD_132410 | JGI IMG/M metagenome (GOLD analysis project Ga0180437, IMG submission 132410) | Hypersaline lake sediment archaeal communities from the Salton Sea, California, USA - SS_3_D_1 metaG | ecosystem: Environmental > Aquatic > Non-marine Saline and Alkaline > Hypersaline >...
AACATTATCAGAATTAAAAGGGATAGGCATTATGGGAAAGTGTATCTTTATCCCGTAGACCATGCCAAAGCCTTAGAGGATTTAACAGGACAAAAAACTCTTACCGAAAAATCAATTAAGGCTTTAAAGGATTTAGGATTTAAATTTTATTTGGTATCGGAAAGTTTATCCATAGTAGATAATTAAAGGAAGGATAAAACCTATGATTAAAGTTACTACGCTAACAGGCAAGGAAATAATTTTTGACAATCCAATAGAATTAAACACCGCTATAAATACGCTATGGGCTAATTATGAAAAAACAGGGATTAAAGCTTATGAGATAGCCCACACCATTTTAACTTCTGCTATTTGGGGAAAAATAGAAAAAATTTAAAAAGTAAAATCTAAAACTTATTAAGATAATTAAGCCCTAGAGATTAAAAACCTTTAGGGCTTTTTTATTATCCTTTACAGGATACAATCCTAAAAGAAAAATAAATCAATCTTAAAATAATTCATGCCGATAATCTAAGCCCCGATACCATAACCCGATACCATAAGCCCAAGCGATACTATTTTTAAAACTCAAATATCAAAATTTAAATTTTTTCATTATAAGCTATAGGCTTATTATAAAAAGTTTTATTGAATCCCAAAGGCTTATAAAAAATTAGGCGGTATAGGGTCTATTTTAGCAAACGGATAAAAACGGCATTTTTTATATACCACTACGGCTAAAAAACGGTCTAACTAGACCCAAAACCAAGCCGTTACGGAATAGACCAAATAGAACCCCTAGAAACTAGAAAAAACTGTAATAAATGCCCTAGAATGACCCAAAATGAGCCGAAACAAATAGAGCCATATAGGGAGGTCAAAATAGGTGAGTTATCCCACAGATAGGCTAATTCTGGCATTTGTAGGGTAACTTTTTTCAAGGGTCTTATCTAGATATATCTACTAATATCCACTAGAGTAGTAGTGGTAGTAGTTGTAGTAGGGGATACAATCTATTGTAGTTATACATACAATTCTTTGTATATTTTCTCCCTTTAGGGAGCTAGTATCCGCACTGGAGGAGTAGGGGTGGTTGGAGTAGGGTGCGGTGTAGGCGTGGAACGAAAAATGGGATACGCTGATATAGGGGTTCGGATTCGCATGGTTATCATAAGTTATTGTTATTCAATGCTTTATAAAATGCAAGGGATTCCGTTTGATGTAAGCTATTGCTAGGGATGGACATATAGAATCGAACCCATTGGGTTAGGGTCATATTTAGCTAGTGAGAGCAGTATTTTCAAATTATTTTAGCCTTTTTTCGTAAGTCATTGGGAGACAACAAAAGAAATTTTCCCAGAGGGGTTGACAAGTAGGGTATTAATATGTTATACTATAGATAGAAGAGGGAGATAGGAGAAGTTCTGTCTACTCCCTTTTTTATAATTATATAAGTATATGAGTAACAAAGACTTAGAAGCAAGAGTGAACCAAATTAGAGGGTTACACCAATATCGGAATAAGTCCGAAGCCGAGCTTATTGAGATAGCAAAGAAGAAATTAGAACAAGAAAACGTAGAAGAAATAGATTGGGTCGGCTTAGAGAAGAAAGAAATAAAAGAAGCTAACCTATTATACGACAAGTATTTAAAGGTTCATAACTTCGAATCTTTCAGTGATAAAGAGGATTTAAGGCATTTAGTCCAAAATCAGATTATTTATAATGAATTGCTTAGACAGCTTCATAAGAAAGCTAAGAGCAAAACGCAAAGTATCACTGAAAAGGATATAAAATCCAAAAATAGTCTAGAAGAGCAGATTGCTCAATATAAAGAGAGATTGGGCATCTCAAGGAAGAAACAGTCAAAGTGGAAGGAGTTTTGGCTTAGTTTAAAGAAACGTATTCAATTCTATGCCGAAACCCATTCAGGAGCTTTTTATTTTAAATGTCCTTCTTGTCAAAAAATGGCATTATTGCTCCGTAAGATTGATGATTATAAGACCTTCGATTTTAAGATGTTCAGGGGAACTCATCTTTACAATGAGACCCTTTTAAGATTCATAGAAGAAGGAAAGCTTACAATGGAAGAAGTGGCAGAAGTTTGGGGATTGCAACATACTGATTATATTAAGGGCATCTATGAAGATGTCTATTTAGCTGAAAAGCACCAAAAAGGTGCTAAAAGCAACCCTACCGATTAAGTTCCTACCAAAAGCTCTACAACTTAAAAACTGAATGATTTTAGAAAAATTATCTGCAAAAGAAGCCGAATTTGTTGGGTATTTACATGACCCTGTATTAATGACAGAGGTTTTGTTTCCTACAAAGGCAGATAATTTCGATTCTTTAGCGGAATATGATGAAGAAGGCAGTTTTTTTCAGATTCAATTGTTTCAGCTTCCTTTTTTATCGTATGAATACCTATTAGCCGAAGACCCCAATTTGACCGAAAAGGAAAACTTCGAATTAAAGAAAGGGGCTGGTTCGGTTTATACTTTTTGTGGTAGAGGTATCGGCAAGTCTTTATTTTTATTATTAGATTTATTATTAGACTCTATTCACAATATATTTGATTGGGTAACGGTTTTCTTTTCGTTTGATGAGAAACATTTATTGCCGATTTGGAATCCTTTATCCAATATTTTGAATAAACACCCTTTTTTCAAGCTCTTTGAATATAAGGAACGAAGACACCCAAGTTACGAAATTTCAAGTAAGCTATTTACTCGAAAGGTTCATGGGATTGGGATGAATTTGAGTTCGAAAGAGCCAGGTTCAGGTTTTGAATTTGCTCATGCTAAGAAGATGTTGGGAGATGAAGCCCAATATGAGAATAATGTAGTTTACGATAAGCGAATTCATTCCGTTAATCCTAAACTTGGAGCAATCGAAAGATTGTCTGGAATTACGAGTTTTAGAAGTAATTCTCCATCAGGTCGGTTATTTCAAGACGCTAAAAATAAGCCGAAAATAATCAACCTCCCCAAATATGTTTATGGTTGGGATGAATCAGCAAAAGCTGATGCAATCAAAAAGCATAATGGAGAAAATACTTTGCAATATCGAATCCATGTCAAAGCCGAGATATGTAAAGATGTCGAAGGCGTTTATGACATGTCTAGGGTGTTCATGCACCCCAGAAAGGCTATCAAGCACTTTGAAATTGACAAGAAGGACTTCTGGAGATTCGAACAGAAGATAGTGGTTGATAAGCCTAAACACGCTTTTAGAACGTGGGTGGCGAGTGATTTCGGTGAAAGAGTCGCTGAAATCATTGTGCTATTTGAGATTAACTCTCAAGAAGGAAGCAAATTCCTGTATAGTTATAATATTACTTTGCAAAATTTGATTCCAGATGAGCAGTTTAAGATTTTTGAATTTCTCATTGATAAGCTAAATCCTAATTTTATTGGGATTGATTGCACTGATGTCGGTGGGAAGGAAGTTATGAGGAGATTGGAAAAGGCTTATCCTGAATCCGCCATGAATAAAAATTTTGTGTGGGCGGAATTCAATAAGAAAATCGCTGTAAAGCCTAAAAAGGCTGATAACGGTAAATTCGAGAGAGATAAGAAAGGCAAGATTGTCTACGAAGAGGAATTTCAGAGAATTCAATCTGTTACCGTCTTAAAAAATCTTTTATATCATAATAGAATTGATATTCCTCTTGATTACAAGTTTGAAAAGCAATTCACTGCTATGGTTTATATTACTATAGCGAATTCGGTGAAGTTTTCGTGTGATAGTGGAGAAGACCACTTGCACCAAGCTTTTCAAGTATTTGGAATAATGTATTGGATGAATCATTTAAATCTTAATAAACCAGTAAAACGTAAAAAGTGGGGATTAGGAGCATAATGAATAGAAGTAAGGAAAAAGGAGCATAATTTATGAGTAGCAATCCATATTTAGAACTTTTGTTTCAAGTAGCTATGCAGAAAAACAAAATAGTCGTTCCTACCGACTTTCATGGACAAGTAGTAGCGATTGAAGAAATGTTGAAAAACGATTCTTCAGGGCTAGTGAATACCCTCCTAGACTTTGCCATAGAAAGTGCAAGTGTAAAATACGAAATTCTTACCAAAAGCGACAAACTTAATGAAATACTAAAAAATTGGTTAAAAAATATCAATAAAGAATTTGCTGGACAAATTCCGAAGGGTATTGAAGAATTAGCCAAAGAATACGGAAGAGAAAGATGGAAAGGGGCTTCCTTTCCTATTTTAAAAATAGTTGGCACTACTGAAATTGATGGAGTAACGCTACCTAGTAAAATGTATTTTGTTAATGGTGGAGCTGTCAATGCTGAAGGGAAGAAAGGAGCTGGAAATTCCATATTGAAGTGGGATTATTTTCTAGGCAAGAAGAAAACTCCTGAATCTCTATTGGATGAGGGCGTTATTATTACGAAACCTTATTCCAGATGGTATGACAAATATCCTGTTCCTTATTTGGTAGGTAGAGGAGTATATCACAACTGGAAGCTTCTACAAACTTTAAAAGGGAAACAAGGTGAAGCTTTAGAGCAGATTATACCTCTTTTGAATTTAATCACTAAAGGAGATGCTACATTAGCAAGAGACGATAAGCAAACTTATGATGAAGGAGATTTAAAACAGATTAAATCTGATATTCAGGATTTAGTAGAAGAAGTAAGAAAATCTCTGAAAGTCAAATCTCCAACTAGAGTAGCCCCTTTTGATGAGAAGTGGGAGCAGATAATTCCAGATTTGAGCAAATTGTTCAATATTAATATTTCTGCTTCAATAGAGCGAAATATACTTGCTGGTTTGGGATTTATAGATGTGGAAGAAGCAGTTACAGCTTCTCGCAGAGAAAGTATCTTAAATCCTAAAGCGTTTATTGGTGAAGTAAAGAGTGGTGTAGATGATTTCGCTAAAATAATTGAATATTTAATAGATATAATTATAGATTTAAACGAAGGCTCAAAGAAATACAACGAAGCTTTAAGAAATGCTAATGTAACGCATAGTGCAGTTGAGCCTTTTATGACCGATAGATTCCGTCAAGAGTTCAGGCTTCTGTGGAAGCATGGGCAAGTTTCTAACCAGACTTATGCGGAAGTCGTTGGTGGAGTTGACTTTGCGACTGAAAAGATGAGGAGAGAGAAAGAAGCTACAGAAGGAACTGAAGTTTTGATGTATCCGCATCTTACGCAAAACACCGAACAGAATCAAAGTCCAGAAGAGCTTCAGAGGTTGAAGAAGCTGTTAGATTTGGAAAATGAAGAAGATGAAGGCGATAGTGGCAAGACGACAACTGCTGATGGGCATTATCACACTTATAGTGTAGATTCGGATGGAGAAGGTAAAACCGCCACGACAGTTGCGGTAGATGGTGGAGATGGGGCAGAGCACGTTCATGATATAGCAGAATTTGAGGTGCAAGAAGCTGAAGGGCATACTCATGGTCTAATTAGAACAAAAAGAACTCAACCCCAACAGACAGATAAAGATGTTGATAAAACAGGAGCACCTGTTACAAGAGATAAGGTTGGAGATACAAAAGAGTTTGAATTTAGTCAAGATTTAGAAACAGCTCCTTATAAAAACACCAAAGAGTTACCTCCAAGAGTAAAAGACAACATGACTAAAGATTTGCAAAGAGTATTTGTGAGAGTATTTAACAGTGCTTTCAATTCATATAAAGACGAAACTAGAGCTTTTAGAGTTGCTTGGAATGTTATCAGAAGGATTGGTCGAAAAGACAAAAATGGTAAGTGGGTTCGCAAGAAAAAGAGACAAAATGGTAAACTGGTAAAACTCAAGCTAAATAAGGCTATGGTAGAAAGTGTTCTTGACAAAGAAGAGAAAAGAGCAATAGAAGAAGCAACTAGAGATAATAGACAGCAATTAAAAGACGAAAACCTTAGACTGCGTAATTTATTATTAAAATCCCTAACAGGAAAAGAACGAAAGAAGTAAGATATGATTATAACTAACCTTTTCAAACTGTATGAAGATGAAGAGTTGACAAAAGAAATTGGTGATATGATTAACTTCGGAGAGGTCTTTGCAGGGGATACTGTTAAAAAGACTATCTACCTCAAAAATGTGAAAGAAGCTTTTGCTGAAAATTTAGTATTTGAAGCAGTGCCAGTGTTAATGAAGAATAATCAAATGCTGGAAGTCAATACTGGAGAGAAAATAAAAGTAGTTGAATCTCCAACTTCTGTAAAGCCTGGCGAACAAGCGAAAGTAACATTTGAATGGACAGCTAGAATAGACTTAGAACAATCATTAGAAGCCAAATTGAAGATTAGTGGTTACGCTGTTTATAAACCTAGACTGTAATGACGATTAATCATAAGATTATTACAAAGGGGCTTGGCGACCCTCATCTTATTCTCACAAAAGGATATGGTGGAGTTTTCGTTCCTGTGGAGCGAATTCCTGGTGGTGGGGAAGACGTTTTTAGAGAATGGTTCGAATGTGAAATCCCCATAATAGGAACGAAGAAATTCAATCTCCTCCAAATTCATGATATTGTGGGAGAAGTTATCTTTGATATAAAACAAGGAAAAGATTTAACTGGAGCGAAAATATATAAGCTCGAAAAAGATTTTGGATTCAAAGCAGAAATCTTTCATCAATTAAAAGAGCAAAAATTGATGAAAGGCGAAAAAGCTTTTAACTTTGATATTTATGTGCTGTTGAAAGGGCAAAAAGAAATGCCTGTAGAACAAACTGCCAAAATGGGCGGAGCGAAAGAATTTAAAACAGATAACAAATTCCTTATTGTTGGAAGTAAGCAGTTTAAAGCTAAGTTGAATAAGTTTATTAAAGGAAGCAAAGAATTTAATATTCAAACAGAAAAATTGATAAAAGGGAAGAAAGACATTACTGATATTCTTTTAGTCTTGAACCTTTTAGAAGAGGAAGAAGAATGTTAAGGTCTGATTGGAGAAACTTTTTTAGAGAGTCGGATATAGTAACTAATGAAACTCCTAGCCAGATTACTGCAAAGAAGTTTCAAACAGCTAATAACTATAAATCAGGCACGTTGCATGTATTCTTAAATGGAATAAAAGAATTAGAAATAGTGGAAGATTCGTCTAATGAGTTTTCTTTCAAAATTGATACAATTATGGGCGATACAATAGAAGTAACTTATATTAAAGACTAATGAAGATTCAAATAGCAAAAACAAGATTTTTATCCTTTTTATCCGTAATGAAGAAAGTTCTCGATTTAGGGGAATTCAAATTCGGAAAAAAGTCGGATGATTATAAATATTTTAAGAAAAAGGTTATGGATTATTTTTACAAATCGTTAAAAAAAGAATTTAAGCTTTTATTAGATGAAAAGATAATCGAGAAATGTGAATGTAAAGCTAATTTAAGACAGGGCTACTCCTCATGCGATTTGTGTGGTGGAAGTGGCTACAGAAACAAAAAGTAAATTGAAATAGGACTTTGTTTGATTTAACGTGCTTCGCAGGGTTTAAATGCGAGACATATATCTGAAAAGATTGAACGTGAAAATGAGTCCTGAACTTGGAAATAACAAATATAGGGAGGTATTTATTTAATGGCTTTAAATACTGCAATTCGTGGACAACAGATTAGAGATGCGTTTTTTGGTGATGGGTTAAAAAGAAATGTTGCAGATGATAATATTGCTGAATTAGACCTTAAAACAAATGGTGGTTTATCAATTGACACTGCTCAATTAAAACTTGACATTAATGATTTAGGTGCTCAAGCTGTTGATGTATCGGCTGATAGTATTGCTATCTTAGATGCTGATGACAGTGAGACTTATAAGGAGTCAATCGCTGATTTAATGACTGCTGTGGCTGGAGAAGGTTTACTAGCTTCAAGTGGTGCTTTAGCACTTAATATTACAGAAGTTTCAGGTGGAGCAGTTGACGTTTCGGCTGATTTCTTCATTTTTGAAGATAATGATGACAACGGAACTTATAAGGAGTCTTTTGCAGACTTAGCAACTGCTATGGCTGGTGAAGGATTGAACGCTTCTAGTGGAGCTTTAGTTCTTCATTTGACAGAAGTAACCGCAGGGGCGGTTGCTGTTAATGAAGATTTCTTAGTTTTCGAAGATGCTACTGATAATTCCACTAAAAAGGAATCTTTTGCTGATTTAGCTACAGCTATGGCTGGTAGTGGTATCACTGCTACAAATGGTGTATTATCTGTTGATTCTATAACTGATAATATTGTCGAAGCAGATATTCAGGTAGAAGATGAATCAGCTAATTGTAATGGAGTTACCGTTGCTTTTACGCTTAGTTCTACTCCTGTTACCAATTCTGTTCAGGTTTTCTTGAATGGATTGTTACAACAGGAAGGTTCTGGTAAGGATTACACTTTATCTGGAACTACAGTTACTTTTACTACTGCACCTGACACTGGCGACATTTTAATTATACATTACATCATAAATAACTAAGTTAAACTAGATTAATCACCCAAAGCACGTTGAATCAATTTTAACAAGGAGTAAGTATGGATTTAAAAGGAGCATTTATGAGAAAAATTAAGGGCAAGAAAAAAGCTAAAATGAAGAAGACTCTCAAGCGTATGGAAGAGACTAGAAAAGAGGATAGTAGGTTATTAAGAGATGAGCTTTTAGAAAGAATTAAAAAAGCTTATGAGATGAGAAAACAGAAGTTAGAATTGTTAAAGAAAAAGAGACAAGAAGCAAATAGAATAGAAGAAGAAATATTAAGACTTAATGGGTTTATTGAAGAGGGTTCGGATATTTTAAAAACTAGGAAAGATGATAACCCTAAAGCTTAATATTAGGTGCGTTCTGTGTGGACAAAAAGAGCATTTTTATATAATGCCTAGAAAAGAAAAAGTAAGTGTAAACGATTTTATTAATTCGCCTTCGAGATTAGAAATAATGTGTAAAAAATGTGGCGAAAGATACGATATGCAATTAAAAGTAACAAGAGCAGGAAAATAAATGGCTGAACGAAATACAAGAATTCGGGCTTCCCAATTGGCAAATATAAGACCTAGTGATGTAACTGCTAGTGCTACAAATGCTGTTAGTGATGGATACGTTCCATCTAAAGCAGTAGGTTCAGATGAATGGACTTGGATAAGTCCAGGTGGAAGTTGTAGTGCTTTAATTAAAAGTGTTAATCAAGCTTCACATGGTTTTGTTGTAGGAGACGTTTTAAGATGGGAAGGTGGCTCTGGAGGAGCAGATTACGCTAAAGCAAAAGCAGATACAATTGCCAATGCAGAAGTAATTGGCATAGTATCGGCTGTAGCAGATTCTAATAATTTTACTCTCTTATCAGCAGGATACATAGATTTAGGTAGTGGAGCAGGATTAACTGCTGGAGATGTATATTTTCTATCAGATTCTACCGCAGGGGCTTTGACAGCTACCGAACCTACTACAGAAGACCATATTAGTAAACCTTTATTAATAGCGATTTCAGCTACAGAAGGTTACTTTTTTAATTGGAGAGGATTAGAATTAACAGATGCTACAAATTATACTACAGCTTTTACGAATAGTGATTTATCTTCAGGAGTTTTGACAGTAACTCATAATTTTGGACATCAATATGTTCAAGTGCAAGTATTTGATGAGAATGATGAAAAAGTAGACCCTGATGCTATAGATTGTTCAGCTATAAATAGTTTAACAATTGATTTAACTACTTTTGGAACAATATCAGGAACTTGGCATGTAGTTGTATTAGACGCTGGAGCAACTACAAATGTAATACCTAGCAAAATCCAAGATGCTGACCAAGATACTTCTTGGGAAGCCCTTGAAGATTATTTAAAAGCAGAAGTAGCGAATACGGAAATAGCACGAATAGATGCTACTGGATTAGGAATCGGAGCTACTACAATAGATGAACTTTTACATATAGAAGACTCTGGAGCAAATTCAACTCCAGCTTTAAAATTAGAAAATGATACAATTGCTTGGAAATTAATGTTAGATGGTTCTGATTCAGATATATTAAAATTAGTAGAAACTACAGATGCAAATGCTAGTGCTTTAGAGATAGCACAAGGTTCTCAAATAGTAACTTTTACCCAATTTCCTGTAACGCCTAGTTCTGCACCTACATCAGATTATCAGGTTGCAAATAAAAAGTATGTGGATGACAATGCTAGTGGCGGAATGTGGGAATTAATCGAGAAACAAACTCCTTCAGCTTCTTCAACGATTACTTTTAACACAGGTCTTGGTGCTAGAGGACTTTGGAAGATAAAACTGACAGGAGCAACTGTTGGAACTTCCAATCTTATGACTATGGTTTTTAATAATAACACTACTAACAACTATGCTTGGTGGAGTGATGGTAATCTTGGTAACTGGTCAGATGGTGCTGATACCGATATGAATTGTAGTCCTTCGGGCGTTGGCGACCAAATACCTCAAGCACCAATGGAATGGACTTGCTATATCTATAATAGAGCAGGAGATGCAGATATGACAGCAAGATGGCACGGTCAATCGGCATCAGGGGCGGTCTATTATTGGCATGGTTCAGGCACTTTTGATGTTGCAAGTCAAGACTTAACAGAGATTGATATAAACTTTACAGGGTCAGGGTCATCTTTTACAGGCACAGCAGTTATTTATAAATGGACAGAAGAATAGGAGATAAATAATGATTTTTAGACAGACTTATGGAACTCAACAGACCGATACTACAATTATAACTCCAGCATCAGGTAAAAAGATTATAGTTTGGAAAGCTATGCTAAATGCAGGAAGTAATGCAACATTTGAGTTTCTTACATCTGCTATTGAAGTAGCATCTATTAAGGGAGCAGGTGGATATAGGCAATCAAATAATGGTATAGAAGGAGCTACGGATGAGGTATTGTCTTTAAGTTGTGATGCAGATTCTACTATAACAATATTATATGATGAGGTATAAGAAAAATAAAAATGAGTAATTCAGCACAAAATAAAAATATAATCGCATTAAATAATAAAGTAGCTATAAATAGTGGCGATACTTCTCCAGATTATTTAGAAAATAAATTATCTGGAATAGTTGATGATAATACTTTAAAAGTTGATGCAAATAATAACTTAAAACTAGCAGATAGAGTAGAATTAAACACAATGCTTAATGCTTTCCGTATTGCGATAAATGGTTCTTTGACACAACAAAATATGGTAGATGGTGTGATAGATGAGTTTGAAGATGAAACTGGAGTAGATACTGTAAATTCTACTGGTGAATATTATGATTCTACTAATGATTTATATACAAATTTAGACTCTAATACAAAACTATTGTTAAATTTTAATGGGAATGATGGAGCAACAACTACGGATGATGCGTCTATCTCTAATCATACTATTAATTTTTTCGGCACTGCTCAATTAGACACTGCTCAAAAGAAATTTGGAACAGCTTCTTTATTATTAGATGGAAATAGTGATTATTTGACAATTGCAGATTCTAGTGATTGGAATATATTTGATTCTAATTCAGATAATTGGACAATAGATTTCTTTGTAAAACATACCGACCACGCTGGAACAGAAGAATATTTGGAACAAAGGCAAGATGCAAATAATAGATGGTTATTTTATCATACTGATGGAAGTGGATTAAGACTTCTTGTTTTTGATGGTGGAGGAACTGCTATTGATTCAGGTTTTGGTGGAGAAATTACTGATACTAATTGGCATCATGTTGCATTAGTCAAAGTCGCAGATGAATATGGAATCTATTTAGATGGAACTCAAGTAAAATATGTGCAAGATACTAGCACCGCTACTATTAATGGCACTTTATATATTGGACAAAATGGAGCAGGGGCAAATTATTTTGATGGATGGCTAGATGATATTAGGATTAAACATTCGAATCATTTTAGTGCAAGTCCAAATGTAGGATTAACAGATACTATTGTAGTTCCCACTTCAGAAGCTACAGTTGGAGCGACAACTTTATCGTTAATATCTAATTCCTCTACAGCCGAAGCTGAAGCTGATAATGCAAGAATAGTAATCTTTGAAGAAGATGTAGATGCTGTAACTGAAAATACAGATTTATTAGCTTATGTATCAAGAGATGGAGGAACTACTTTTTCTCAAATTACTCTTGCAGATGAAGGCGATTATGAAACTGGAAAACGCATATTAACAGGCACTTTGGATATATCTGGACAACCATCAGGAACAAGTATGGAATGGAAAATTACCAGTGCTAATGACAAAGAATTCAAACTACATGGAGTAGGACTATTATGGGATTAAAAAGAATAGCAAAGAAATCTGAAGTAAAAAAGAATCCTAGAGTTATTTTAAAAAAATTACTTAACGTCTTATTAAAAAAAGGGATATTAACTAAAGAAGAAATTGACCAAATAAAAGGTAAATAATATGAAAGTGAATATTAAACTCAATGCAATCAATTATGATGAATTTGTAGTGAATGATGCAGATGGAAATTTAGTAACTGGATTAGTGCAAGGGGATTTCACTGTTAAATTATACAATCCAAGTGGCAGTGAAGTTTCAGGCTCTATCGCAGTAACAATTACTGAATTAGGTAATGGATTATACCGAACTAATTTTACTCCAAATGCTTTAGGAACTTGGACTTTGTCAATTACAAATGCTACACATTTTCCTTATGGAAAAACAGGAAATTACTCATGTATCAATTATCTTAATGATGATATAGGAGTAATAGTTGAACTAATTAAACAATATAACGCAGGTAGATGGCGTATTGATACATCTACAAACAAAATGTATTTTTATAAAGATGATAATACAACTGTAATTGCAGTCTTCGATTTGAAAGACGCAAGTGGAAATCCTTCCGTTACAGATGTATTCGAAAGACGAAGGAACACATAATAGGAGGAAAAGACAATGACTGATTTTTTAGGAAATGGAATAGGAAGTTTTTATGTTCACAGACAGGCGTTAGCAGGAAGCGGAGAAACTTACAATTACTATGAGTATATTCATAGAGTTGGTAAAGTTATCATTATGAGAGAAGATGCGACTACCAATGCAATTGATTATGCTGATGGCGGATGGAACGCTGATACAGCATGGGCAGGTAGAGCAGGATTAGAATATAAAAAAATAAGTGAACTATAAGTTCTGGAGGAATAAATTATGGCAAGAAAGTTTAGAATAAATCCTCATACTGGAAGGCTAGATAGAGTTCTAGACCCTGACGAAGAAGGATTAATGGACAAAGATACTTATGATGCTGATGATGATGCTATTATAGATAAAGCGGAAAGTATAGATGATGGAGCAGGAAATACTGCTTCAGCTTCAGATATTAAAGATTCTGTAGACAAAAAGCATGAACAAAATAAAGACACTTTATTAGACGAAGGCGGAGCTAATGAAGTATCTGCTTCAGATGCTAAAGATGCAGTTGATAAAAAACATACTCAAAACACTGACACTAAGTTAGATGAAGGTGGAGCGAATGAAATTTCTGCTGAAGATATTATAGCAGGGCTTTCTTCTGTAGCAACTGAATGGACATTACAATCGCCTCCAGAAAGTCATCCCTGGAGTGCAGTTGCTTATGGCAACGGAAGGTTTGTAGCGGTAACTTATACTGGAACAAATAGGGTAATGACTTCTGAAGATGGAGTAGTTTGGAAAGCCTATCCTGCACCTGCTTACGCATGGTCAGGGGTTACTTATGGAAATGGGCAATTTGTAGCAATATCTTCAACTGGAAGTATGACTTCCTCTGATGGAATCAATTGGACATACCACGCATGGTCAGGAATCTCTTGTGATACAAGAGGTATTGGTTATGGAAATGGATTATATATAGCTGTAGGTGAAAATGATGATAGAATAGTAACATCTCCAGATGGCGTGAATTGGACAGCAAGAACTGGTGGTTTTAATATGATGTCTGCTACTTATGGTAATGGAGCTTATGTTGCAGTAGGCACTTCTAATAATATTCAATATTCTACAGATGGAATCAATTGGGCAGGAGTATCACCTGGAGGAAGTAATAGATGGCGTTCAGTTTGTTATGGTAATGGATTATTTGTTGCAGTATCTTCTTATAGTTCAAATAGAGTAGCTACATCTCCAGATGGAATTAACTGGACATTAAGAACATCATCAGGAGAAGGTAATCAATGGTATGCAGTTACTTATGGAGATGGCTTATTTGTAGCATTAGCAAGATATGGAACTAATAAAGTAATGACATCACCAGACGGAATAAATTGGACAGGTATTTCAGCAGATACCGAAAGATGGACAGGAATTACTTATGGTAATGGAGTATTCGTAGGCGTTGCTGATGACGGCACATATAGAGTTATGACTTCTGGTGAAATAAAACAACATATAAAACCTCATAATAACATTTATCAAGGTGGAATGGATATTAGGGGTAATGTAGAAATTGCTGGAGAATTAAAAATTGAAGTATATGAACAAGGCACTGAACCCACACTGACGGCTGATAATTTCATGGCTATGTGGAAAGATACAAGCGTTTCAGGTTCTCCTGATGTTTATTTAATATTCAGGAGAGGTAGTGGCGACCAAGTGAAAGTCTTGTTATCATAAATGAGGAGGAGATAGAGTTATGAAATTAAGCGTAGCTCAACAAGAATTATCGTATTTTTTAGAAGACTTTACTCAAAATTCAATATCTGAATTAGTTGAGGGAAGCGAAAAATCAGATTTGGAGAAGGTAGCAGAAGCTCAAGGTTATAAAGCTAAGTCATTAGATTTAGGTTTATTTAAAACCATTTATGCTTTTACTAACAAACCAAATAGTAATGGAGCAATTCTTCCTGAAAAGAAGTTACTGAAAGTTCTACCTAGAATTATAGGAAAACCTATTAACATTAATCATAGTAGAACTAAAGTAGTAGGTCATTATATTGATTATAAATATATTCAGAAAGATAGGAAGATAATTGCTTATGGAGCTTTTTACAAGAGCTATTACCCTGAAGAGTGGGCAAAAGCAAAAGAGCTTTTCAAAAAAGGAAAACTTTCAACGAGTTTTGAAATTTGGAGTCCAAGAGAAGCCAGAGTGGATTTTGAAGATGGCACTTATGCTCTTGGGCAAATGGAAATAGCTGGTGGGGCTTTGATTTATGAAAACAAAGACAATATTCCAGCATTTAAAGATGCTAAAGCATTAGCATTAGCAAAAAAGGTCAAGACTCCAGAATTAGAATTAGTATTGGCAAAATATGACCAAGACCACAAAGAAGCAGAAATCATCACAAGTGAAAACGTCAATACTCAAGCTCTTCCACTTTCAAAGGTAACATGCACAAATTGTAATAAAGTAACGGATATGAATCCACATTTTACTTTAAATAAATGTGTTCATTGTAAAGCTTTAATAGACCCAACTGGAAAAATGGTTTACCCTCCTCAAATCAAAAGTTGGAGTTTATTATGTCCAGGTTGTAAAGTGGATAACTGGATAATTATAGCTCAAAATAATGATGAAACTAAAATTAAATGTAGCCAATGTCAAAAAGTATATATAGCGGAATTCAGTAAATTAAAAGATTTCACTGCTAAATTCCTTGCTGGTAAGATAGTTTATGATAAAACGATTTCATGTATTCAATGCAAGAAACCTGTTAGAGTTATGAACTTGGCAACAATGAAGAATAGAGAAATTACATGTTCCAAGTGTGGAATAGTATTTCCTTTAAATATATCTAACCTTTATAAAAAGACACAGATAAAAACAATTAGGCTAGTTGAGCCTAATCTTGCAAAATCTTCAAAACAAGGAGGAAAGCAAATGATTGAAATAGCAAAGTTTCACCGCTATATAGAAACAGACGATTTTCTAGAGTATGCAAAGACTTTATTTGAAGATGAATCTGAACAATTAGAGGAAGCACAAAAATTATCAGATTCAGACTACGCTGTAATAGTAAGAGTGAAAGACAAAAAGACAGGGGAACTAAAGAAAATTAGGAAACTCCCCATTATGGATGAAGCCCATGTAGAAAAAGCTTTAAAGAAATTAGATAAAGAAACTCTTGAGAAATTAGGAGTTAGTTCTAATTCCGTTAAAAGGAGAGTCTACAAAAAGGCGAAAGCTTTGGATATGGTAAATCTTCTAATTAAAAATGAAGAAGAAGCCGAAAAATTAGGCATTTCAATGCCTAAAGTTAAAGCTGTAAAAGCTATGGAGACTGAAATTCTCGAAGCTCTTCCTGAAACCGTTGCAACTTGTGTAAGAGGAAAAGAAGGAAAAACTATGACTGAAGCCGTCAAAGAATGTTGGTTAGATTACGAGAAGGCAACCGAAGCAAAAGTAGAGGAAGCTAAAAAGGAAATTGAAGAGAAGGATAGCTTAGTCAAAGCTAAAGACCAAGAGCTTACTTTAATTAAGAGAAAAAAGGAACTTGGAGAAACCAAATTAACAGATGAAGAGATTCTTGA
>Ga0180437_10006014_pt1 | contig 16391 bp, 23 predicted proteins | sample SS_ome_4_FD_132410 | JGI IMG/M metagenome (GOLD analysis project Ga0180437, IMG submission 132410) | Hypersaline lake sediment archaeal communities from the Salton Sea, California, USA - SS_3_D_1 metaG | ecosystem: Environmental > Aquatic > Non-marine Saline and Alkaline > Hypersaline >...
GCCACCTCGGTCTTGTCCAGCTCTATCTTCAGCGGCTGTTCGCTCCAGGTAGTGCTGGTATAGAACAGGACCTCCTGATGGGGTGGTGTTGGTGGTGACGTTTGGTTCAGTATGAAGGCGTCGGCTCCCACCGCGGCGGATATGTAATCTATCCGGTACAGCCACCACGGGCCGGCGGTCCAATCGCCGATACCGTCTATCGCTGTAATGGCAATCCCCCATCCGAAGTCCTCGACGGTGTACGGGAAACCGCCGCCCTGTGAGGCCTCATCGAGTGCATCGAGCGCGGTGGCGGAATCGGTTACGGTAACCTCTCCGCGCCATACCGTTGCATCCGGCCCCTCGATGCGCACGTATACAGTATCACCTGTCGCTTGCTCCATCACTGCCACCGGGTAGGGCTGTCCCAGCAGGGCGAGGATGGCATCGGCGGTCATCTTCTCCGGACTGCCGGGGTCTCCTATCTGCCAGTCGAATGATCCGCTCACGTTCTGGAAGGCGAGGAGATCATCGACGGAGCTATTGCCGGAGCCGCTCAGCCATGCTGCGGCTGTCGGGTCCTGCCCTGCTGCAACGATGGCGTCGATGCCCCATGAATCTGTCCCGGAGTTGGTTGCTCCCCAAGACTCGAAGCCGCCGTTGTCCATCTGCTGTGATTTAATGAATGCCAGCCCGTCCTGTATCGCGGTCGAGCCTTGCGGCTCGCCGGCGGCGATCAAGGCCATTACAGCGGCAGCAGTATCGTCAACATCGCTGTCCTGCCCCACACCCCAACTCCATCCGCCGTCGACGTTCTGATTAGCCTTGATAAAAGCGACACTGTCAGACACTGCAGGATTACTGACGCCTATGCCGGCGGATACCAGGGCCATTACGCCCCAGAAATCGTCATTCAGGAAAGAGGGGTTGCCGATCTGGCCGGCGTTACACTCCGCCTGCAGCAGGGACACGAAGTCCCTGCCGCCGAAGGCCGTGGGGTCTTCGTCGGCGGCCACGATCGCCAGTATCATCCTGGCGTAGTCGCTGGCGGCAGCAGCATCATTGGCATTGGTGGCCAGGTAATCGACAACGGATGGACCGCCGGCGTTCCAGCTGTCAGGGTCCTCGCCGGCGGCGGCTATGGCCATCACCACCCAGGCGGAACTGCCGAAGCCGCCGATGTTGCCGTCGGTGTCTTGCGCACCGCGGAGATAATCCAGTGCATCGCAGACCTCAGTATCCGAGGTCTGCAGGGGGTAGGTTGACCACGCCCCTGCCGGTGCCGCCATGATTGCAGGCAGCAATGCCGCTGTGACTATCGCCAAACACAGTAGCAAATTCAATATGGCCGCAGTTCTAGATTTCGTTCGCAATCTGATCCCTCCTGATGTTAATCTGTTATCCGTCTTGTTTACCTGTGTCGTGGGACGCCGCCTTATACGAAATACGTGCATGGACCCCCTTTGCTCCAACCTAAATCTACTCTATCTGATTAAAATCCACTAAAATAGATTATAATGCCGAAAAGAGAGCATGTCAAGGGGGTTTTACATGGATTCCCCTGATTCGCGGTGTCGCAGGGGGAAGAGCCGACGCATGGGGGGTGGTTGGCGATCGTGTCGCTTCGGCTGCGGGTCTTGTGGCGGAAGGGTGGCTATCTGGGGGCCTTGCGGGCGTCTATAATCTCGTAGTCGATGTTCTTTTGCTCCAGCACGCGGATGAGGTCTGCAGTATCGTTATCCACACAGGCGACAACGGGGGACAGGCCGCTTTGCGCCGCTTCCACAATAGCCTCCCGCACCCCGTACAGACATGCGGGTTCGATGCCTATCCTGCGCAGCGCTGTCAGCGCCTCTACCCCCGCGGCACAGACCAGCCCCTGATCCCCGGCCGCCTCCCTGAGCTTATCGAGATCGGCCTGCCTGGACCCGCCCCGCTGTATGCCGGGCAGCCGCAGGACGGTGACCTTGCCCAGCTCAAGAGATACGATTCCCTCGATGTTCGTGACACCGATGTCCTCGCCGGCCGCGGCGTCGCAGGTGGTTGTGCCGGTGGCCCTGGTACCGGTGTCGGCGGTGGCATACAGCAACCCGTCCTTCATCACCAGCCCCACCTTCTGGCCTTGGGACAGAGGGCCATCCGCCACCGCGGCGCAGATGGAGATGCTGGCGATCGCTTTCCGAACGTTATCGGAGTAGCCCTGCCATCCCCGCAGCTCCTTGACTATCCAGTCGACCCCCTCCTTGGTGACCCTGTACCTGGAGCGCCCGTCGGATGACAGCCAGCCATCGTCGAGCAGCTCCCGTATATAGTCCGATACCGCCTGGGGGCTGATGCCCAGCCTCTTGGCGATGCTCCGCTGTTGCACGTCGGGCTGGTTTGCCGCTATCTCAACCAGTATCTGAAACTTGGTCGCCAGGTTCTTGCTGTGCAGTATCTCCATCATGGCATATCGAATACCGTCGGCGTTACGTTACGGTGGTAGTTTAAAACACTGCGGTAGAAAATGGAAGGGGCAACGCCCGTCGGCGTGTTGCCCCTTTACGGCTTGTTGCGATAGGCCTTCTTCCACGGCTCCTTCTTGAGGGATATGTAGTCCCGCACTGCTTCCTTAACCGTATTGGCGGCGAGCAGGGCGCAGTGCCGGCTCTCCTCGGGCAGCCCTCCCAGCCTGTCGATGATTTCGTCCTGGCTGATCTTGAGGGCCTCCGCGACCCGCTTCCCGGTGGTCATCTCGGTGGCCATGCTGCCGCAGGCGATGGAGGGCCCGCAGCCGTCGGTCCAGAAGGTGATCCTGTCGATGACGTCACCCCGGACCCTGAGCCACATCCCCATGGTATCGCCGCAGGGGCCGGTTATTATGGCATAGCCGTCGGGATACGGGTCGTCGCCGGCATTCCTCGGATTCTGCGCATGGTCGACCACGATATCGCTATATATATTTTGCGCTTGTTCCTTATCATTCGGGGTCGCTTCTGCAGCCATTTTGGACCTCCATCTGCAGGCTAATGCAAACGTTCCGTCAGGTGGGGCAGATTATCGGCGAGGTAAAGCTCAACCGCTTCCGCGATATCCTTGACATCGGTGACTATGGTCTCGATACCGCATTTTATTATCGACTCGTACGCGCCCCAGCCCATGCCTCCGGCGATCAGCACCTGGCAGTCGCTGATGGCCTCGGCCATGCTCTCATGTCTTGCCTCGGAGCCGGTGTCATAGCCGTGCCTTTCCCCGGGCGCCAGCTTGGGCGGTTCGTGGGCGGCGAAGGTCTGGTGGCCCTCTTTGGCGCGGGTCTCACGCGCTACGATCTCGCCGTTCTCCACTGTCAACACTACGTAGTGGGACGCGCGTCCGAAGTGCTGGCTGATGTTGACCTCATCGTCCGATGCCGCAGCGATCTTCATGGATATCTCCTGCAAACGGCGCTAGATAAATTTTATCTCGTACTGCGGTTTCTTCCGCCCCAGGTGCAATACTACGCTTACCTCTTTGCCCTCGGCGAGGTATCTCTCGCACTCGTCACGGACCTTGGCCAGCTCGGGGGAATGAAGGAAAGATACCAGCCCCTCATATCTTCTCTGGAGTTCTTTGTTGTCGGTTTCATCCCCGAGAAGCAGCCGGAGGCAGCTTCCGATCTCCTTGTCGGCGAGGCACTTGATACACCTCCCCGGTATCTCTCTGGTAGAATATCGCGGCTCTAACTCAAGCGGGTCCAAGGCTTCACTCCACTTGTCTCGAACTCAACCCGACTCGGCATACGGGTGCTCGGCATCGCTAGTGGTCGCATATGTTCCCGCCGGTTTCCAGCGCGCCGCCAAGGTAGGCGAGCATGGCCCTCTCCGGGTCGCTTTCAAGGACGCCGACCACGACATGTATATTGTTCTGGGCGAAGAGCCCCTGGGCCCGGGAGCCCATGCCGCCGGCCAGCACCACAGATACTCCCTCCTCCGCCAGCCACTGGGGGAGGAAACCGGGTTCGTGACCGGGGGATGTTACCATCTCCTTTTTAAGGATGGTCTTGCTATCCTCGTCGACATCGATTATAGCGAATTGCTCGCAATGACCGAAGTGTGCCGCAACTATGCCACCGCTTACCGGTATCGCGTATCTCATCCACAAACCTCCTTGATTGATATTTGCGTCCTTTTTATCCCCTGCGGCAGGTCTCTCCACCGCTGCACGGCGGTTTCTCACACCGTTCCCCCCTGCCGCAGCAGGTGGTGCCCGCTGCTGCCGCGTCCATCTTGATGGTGTAGGAGGCGGATACCAGCTTCTGCATGTCGGTGCTGCCGCATGTGGGGCATATCACATCGCAATCCGGGCTGCGCAGGAGCAGTTCAGACTGCGTCCCACATTGATTGCATCTGTAATCAAAGATAGGCATCGCTATTCCGACCCTCTTATAACTCCATTATCCTGCCCGCTCCACCTCTAGTATATTTCATGGGGTAAGCTTTTTCTATCCCTGACTTGAATTGAGTGCAGTGACAGGGGCAGACCAGCTCCAGGTCCGCCAGCAGGTCGTACTCCCTGAACCCGTGCAACCCCCCAATCAGGTAGTTTACCCTTCCCCTTCTCGAAGCAGTTTCCAGAATCGCGCCGACCCCGGGGTGGGAGCAACCGGCGATCACTGCCAGCCCGGCGGCGGTCTCCACCACCAGCGATTGCTCGATCCCTCCGAGCTCACCGGTGGAGCAAACCCCTTCATAGATCCGTATCGGCTCCGAGATGCATATCGCATGCTCAAGCCCGTTATGGCTGGCCCAGGAGGCCATAGATGCCGGGAGATATAGCGTGGCGGTTGGATTTCCATCGATGAGGCTTGCCAGCCCGCCGGTATGGTCCCAGTGGGGATGGGAGATGAACACCTCATCTATCGAGGCAGGCTGCAGGCCGAGCAGCTCCATGTTCCGTAACAGGATCGCCCCGTCGGCCCCGGTATCGAACAGGATACGGTGCCCCCCATCAGTTTCTACCAGACAAGATAAACCCCAGTCGGCCTGGAGGCCTTTCTCAGATGTTTCGTTATCGTAAATGATGGTTAACTTCACGCCAGCCTTCGGCAGACGCTGTGCCACAGCTCTTCTATACTGCGGGAGATGCCGTCCTGGGAGTACTCAACCACCGGCAGGCCGTGGACCAGTGCCTCGGTGACAACATTGTCGAAGGGGAGCTTGTAGACCTGCGCGATGCCCATGTCGCTGCAGGATTTCTCGATGTGGCGGCTGTTTTCCTCATTGATGTCGAACTTGTTGATGCAGACCAGAGCGGGCACGCCGAAGTGGCGGCACACCCCCAGGACGCGATCGAGGTCGTGCATGCCGGAGAGGGTGGGCTCGGTGACGATGAGGGCCAGGTTCGCTCCCGAAAGGGAGGATATCACCGGGCAGCCGATGCCCGGCGGGCCATCGCTGATGATATAACCCAGGCCCTGCTCCTGGGCTAAAGCACGGGCGCTCTGCCGCACCACGGTGACCAGCTTCCCCGAGTTCTCCTGAGCGATGCCCAGCCTGGCGTGCACCAGCGGGCCGTATTTGGTCTCGGAAACGAACCAGTGCCCGGCCAGGTTTTCCCGCATGGTGATGGCCTTGTCCGGGCAGACATTGAAGCAGAAAGCGCAGCCCTCACAGGCGATGGGGTCGATATCGGGGACATCGATGGCGCCGTAGCGGCAGATTTCCTGGCACAGTCCGCACTCGGTGCACAGCTCCGGGTCGATGACAGCGGTCTGTCCGCTCCAGAACTCCTCCGATCGCTGTGCGGTCGGCTGGAGCAGCAGGTGAAGGTCGGCGGCGTCCACATCGCAGTCCACCAGTGCCTTGTCCTTGGAGAGGGCGGCAAACGAGGCGACGACGGAGGTCTTCCCCGTCCCCCCCTTGCCGCTCAGCACTACCAGTTCCTTCATCTTCGCCCTTCGCTGGGGACTTTCATCCAGATTCTGTACATTTTCTCGCCGTTTTCCTCAAAACACTTGAACCCCGTGGGGTCGACCTCTTCAACCTCTACCTCCCCTAGCTCCCTGCATTGCGCAAGCCAGCTCTCGAAATGTAACCCTCCGCCGAAATACACCTTGCGCCACCTGGTCCCGTCTTCGCCAACCCTGTCCTGAACCAGTTCTTCCAGGGCGGTCCTGTCCTCGGCTGTAAGAGGATGCTGTTCGTTCATCTGCTGCCCCCGACGCCCTCCGAAGATACTATCTGCTGTATATCATCGAACAGGCTGCGAAATGCGGGTTGCCATTGCGGCAGCCCTTCGGCCAGCGTGATCCCCTTGGAATACAGGCGGGCGATTGCGGTGTCCAGCGGGATACGGAGCAGGATTGGGATCCCCTGCGACTTGCAGTATTCCTCGGTTCCTCTGTCTCCATCCTGGTCACGGTTGATCACCACCCCGCAACGGATGCCCATTTTCCTTACCACCTCCACTGCCAGAGCCAAATCGTTGAGGCCGAATGGTGTCGGCTCGGTCACCAGTATGCAGAAATCGCTTCCCTCCACCGCTTCCACCACCGGGCACGATGTTCCCGGAGGCACATCGATGATCACGGTTTTACTATTGTCACGATATCTTTTCACTGCCCGTATCAGCGGCGGCGCCATCGCCTCGCCCACGTTGAGCTTGCCGTGGACGAAACCGATATCGCCAGAGCGACCCGCTTCGACGACCCCTATCTCCCGGCCGACCTCCGAGATCGCATCCCGGGGGCACAGGTAGGAACATGCACCGCAGCCGTGACACAGCTCGGGGAACACCAGCACCTTCCGGGGGAGCACGGCGATGGCATTGAAGGCGCAGGCCTCGGCGCACTTCTTGCAGAAGTCGCACCTCTCCTCGTCTACCTGAGGGACGGGGATGGCGACCGGTTCACTGCGCTCGATAACCGGCTTGAGGAATATGTGGGCGTTGGGCTCCTCCACGTCGCAGTCGAGCAGCTGTACGGCTCCCTTCAGTGACAGCGCGAGGCTGGTGGACACCAGCGTCTTGCCGGTGCCCCCTTTCCCGCTGGCGACCGAGATGATCAACTATCCCCTCACCATCTTCGCGCCGCACTGGGGGCAGCTTAAGTTGTAGCACGGCGTGCCTACCTGGTGGGCAATGCTGTGGCCGCAACTGGGACAAACACAGCTCCCTGCCGGCCCGGCACCGGGCTGCGTGCCCCCCATCCTGCCGCGGCCGCCAGCGCCCCTGCCGGTGCCGCGCCCCCTGCCGGTGCCGCGCCCCCTGCCGGTGCCTCTTCCTGTTCCCGGTCCGCCCCCGCCGGGAGGCCCGGTTCCGTCTCCTCTAGGCATAACTCACCTCCGATGAATAGGTTATCGATTTAGTACGTTGCATTACCTGCACGAGGTCATCCGATGGTCCCTCAGGTGCTGCCGCTGAATGGCGAACAACTGGCGCCAGAGCTGTAAGATCCACCCGAACTTGAGCTGGAGAAGGTGGACATGAGTCTTATGGGATTCCCCGCCTGACACTTGGGACAACTCAGCTTGGAGCCGTCATCGCCCATGGACTGGCGAATCTCAAACTGCTCACCGCATTTGGTACACTTGTATTCGTAGAGCGGCACGGATTACCTCCTCAATTCCCCTTCTGCAACTCGTCTATGCGGCGCTGGACTGCATCCAGCTGTTGCTTCAGCATATCGGTTTGCTCCCTGAGGAGCTCCATCTCCTGCTCCGGGCTTGGTGCTGGTGTCGATGCCATGCCGCCTCCCATACCCATACCTCGCCCCATACCGCGACCCATGCCCATGCCACCACCCATGGCCATCCCACCACTCGCGCCCATGCCTCCGCCCATCCCGGAATGGGCGCTGGCTGTGGGGCCGGACGTTGCCTGGAACTTCCCAGCCTTGTAGCCCTCGACCGCCTCTTTCACCGTTCCGGATACTCCGCTGATCACCTGAACGCCGGCGGCAGATAGCGTCTGGTAGGCATTGGGGCCGCAGTTCCCGGTGAGGACCGCCTGAGCCCCCATGCCGGCGATGTTCTGAGCAGACGATATCCCGGCGCCGCTGCCCGACATCACGCTGGTGTTCTCGATGAATTCGAACTCCATGGTGTCCGGGTCGCCCACGGCGAAGTAGGCGCACCTGCCGAAGCGCGGGTCAACCTCCGCATCCAGACTTGGACCTGTAGCCGATACCGCTATCTTCATTATCACTCCCTTTCCTTTTCGCCCTCCGATTCGAGGTCCCGGATGCGGCTGTCGATCTGATCCAGGTGTTCCTTAACCGCCTCCGCCTCATTCCTAAGCATATCAAGTTCTTGGTCCTTAGTCCACCCCGTTGTATAGGCTGCGGGGGAGTATGGTACGTCCCAGGGTGCGTCGAAATAGTATGCACCCCTAGGGAGACCCCCGCGCCCGCGACCGATATAAGGCCACGGCGGGGAGCTGCCCCTGAAGCCAAACCCCCGGCCACCGCCTCTACCCAAGCCTCTGCCTGCGAATGCTGCCCCTGCGCCCGGTGTAGCGCAGTAGCCCCTGCCCCATCCTGTCATCGGGCCCATCCCTGCCGGCCCTGTTCCATCAAATCCTGGCATCACATACCTCCTTTAACGCCATTTACTGATTGCTCGATTATCATCCAGTGCTGTTACCAGTCCCATGTGCCGTACGGCGGGTAGTAAGGCTGGCCGCGACCCATACCGCGGCCGACACCTCGACCGAAGCCGCGTCCCATGCCGAGGCCCCTGCCGCGCCCCATGCCGAAGCCTCGACCGAAGCCCTGGCCCATTCCCCGGCCCATTCCATAGCCAAGTCCCCGACCGAAGCCCCGGCCCATCCCAAGGCCGATGCCGCGGCCGTAACCCCTGCCGTACCATCCTCTTCCCATCATGTTATTCACCTCCCTCGCTCCGTAGTTGCCTGCGACCTGCGGCACTGTCTCGCCAATGGCGCTTGTGGGGCATACCCTGAGACAGGTACCGCATTCGACACATAGCTGCTGGTTGATCCGTGCAACACCGCCGGCGATGGCTATCGCCCCCTGCGGGCAGGCTGTTGCGCATTCGCCGCAGCCGTTGCATTTATCCCTGTCGATGGTTATCATCCTACCATCCTCTACCTCGAGGCCGGCTCCGTCCTGCCCGTGGACCCCTGCCCCTTCCGCCGAAGCCCGGTGGCGGAACGGGGTACACATCCGAACTGTGGCACTGAGGACAGGACTGAGGGTGGCCGGATACCATCTTCTCGAATATAACGTCCCATTCCGCACCGTCGTTGCCGCAGCGGAAGCGCCGCTGCGCCATCTCAAACCTGCCGCCTTCAATGTTTATCACTTTCCCGTTGATCAGGGCATCAGCCAGCTTGCCGCGGGCGGACTCCAGCACGCGGTGGAATGTGGGGCGGGATATGCGCATCTGCACGGCGCAGTCCTCCTGTTGCAAGCCCTCAAGATCCTTCAGCCGGATGGCCTCTGCCTCTTCGATGGACAGCGAAACCGTGTCCAGGCTGCTCAGGGGCACCCCCACGGGCTTGAAGCAAGCCACCCTGGGGATGAAATCCACGCGGCGAAATTTTACCGGCCTTGGCATTTTTACCTTTCCCCTATCTGCATTATGAACCTATGTCCAATACTATGATATCAAGACGACCTCAAGTTGTCAATAGCGCAGCATCAAGCTGGCGGGTCATCGGGTCAACTATTCCGCCGGAAGGTTGTGATATAATACGGCTGCAAGAGCTCTCACGGAGGCAAGCGATCTACATCTCACATCTCAGCCTGACCAATTTTCGCAACTACAGTCAGCAGGAACTCGACCTGAAGCCTCAGTCGGTGGTGCTGCACGGCGACAATGCACAGGGGAAAACCAATCTTCTGGAGGCGATATACGTTCTGTCCACGGGCAAATCGCACCGCGCCAACCTGGAGCGGGAGCTGATCAACTGGTCGCCTGTGGGAGAAGGGGGTGCGGTGGCTCGACTGGTGGCGCAGGTGCGCAAGAACAGCGGCGACATGCGGGTGGAGATGGTCATCTCAGCTGCGCAGCCTGCTGCCGACGCCCGCGTTCAGAAAAGCATCAAGATCAACGGTGTGCCCCGCCGCTCTATCGACCTGGTGGGGCAGATGAACGTGGTGCTGTTCAGCTCTCGCGATATCGACCTGGTCGCCGGCACCCCGTCGCAACGACGGCGGTACCTGGACGTGGCCAGTTCCCAGGTGAATACCAAATACCTGCGCACCCTGCAGCAGTACAATAAGGTGCTGCTGCAGAGAAATCACCTGTTGAGGCTCATCGGGGAACGGCGCTCGGATGAAAGCCAGCTCGATTTCTGGGACCGGGAGCTGATCGGGCACGGCTCATACATAATCGGGGAGCGGCGGCTCATGGTAGAGGAGCTTAACGCCATGGGGAAGCCGATACACCAACGGATAAGCGGCGGTGAGGATTTGAAGATAACCTATATGCCGAATGTGGATGTGGATGATTTCCATGATCGATCGCGAAGCGTCAGGAGGGAAGAGATAGCTCGCGGGATGAGCCTGGTGGGCCCCCATCGGGATGACATGGAATTCACCGTGGGCGGGGTGAACATGGGCACTTACGGCTCGCGCGGCCAGCAGCGCACGGTGGCCCTTTCGATGAGGCTTGCCGAGGCGCGATACCTCGGCGTCAGAATGAACGATGAGCCCGTTTTGCTGCTCGATGACGTGCTATCGGAGCTGGATGCGGTGCGGCGACATCACCTGATGGACTCGATAGAATCCTATCAGCAGGTGGTGTTCACCACCACCGACCTGGGACAGTTTACCCCAGCCTTTACGGCGATGGCGCTCATATTGAAAGTCAGCGCGGGTGTGGTCGCCCCGTCGGCAGGATATCGGGTTAGCTAGGAGGGATTCAAAGTGGCAGGATTCGGAGAAGAGATTCGCCGGGCCGCCCGGCTGTTGGCAGATTCGAGATATGCGGTGGCCCTGGTGGGGGCGGGCATCAGCGTGGAGAGCGAGATACCGCCATTCCGCGGGCCCGGCGGCCTGTGGACCAAGTACGGTGAGCCCGATATGCGGGGGTATGACCGTTTCCTTGAGGACCCCAAGGGCTGGTGGGAGACTTATCAGCAGCGGGAAGGTTACGCCAAGGAGCTGATGGATACCATCAACGCTGCCAGGCCCAATGCCGGCCACTACGCCCTGGTGGAGCTGGAGCGGATGGGGGTGCTCAAGCATACCATCACCCAGAACGTCGACAACCTGCACTGCATCGCCGGCAGCGAGTGCCTGTCGGAGATACACGGGAATGTATTCAAATTGCGCTGCATTTCCTGCAACCGCCGTTTCGAGATGGATGAGATCAGCATGGAGCAGCTGCCTCCCCACTGCCCTGACTGCAAAGGGCTGGTCAAGACCGACGGCGTGATGTTCGGGGAGCCGATACCGCCACGTGTCCTGGATCTCTGTCAGGAGGAGGCCTCGAAGTGCGACTGCATGCTGCTGGTGGGGACCTCGGCAACGGTGTACCCGGCGGCGGCCTTCCCCTCGGTGGCGCGCAGGAAGGGGGCTTCCCTCATCGAGGTCAATCTCTACGAGACCCCGCTCAGCGACGCCTGCGATGCGGTCATCCGCGGGCCGTCGGCGGAGAACCTGCCGCGCATCGTGGAGCAGGTCAGGGGGTTCCTGGTTTGATGTGCGCGTCGGCAACATGTTTGCGCGGCGGTTTGAGCAGGAACAGGCATATCGCCGAGATGAAGCACAGGATGGCTGTTGTCAGGAAGGCCATGTCGTAGGAGCCGAAGGAGTCGTGGAACGATCCGAATAACACCGGGCCGATGCCGCCGAACAGCCCGGCGGTGCACAGGAACATGATGCCGAACAGCGTGGGCACGTTGACCACCCCGTACAGGTCTCCAAGGTAGGCGGGGAACACGGCAAGCCCGATCCCGTAGCCGAACCCGATGAGCAGACAGACCAGCAACAGCCCGGTCTGCGTGCTGACCCATATCGACAGCAGGCACCCCAGGGCTACGCTGATGGTGCAGACGTATAGCGCCGGCTTGCGGGAGAATCGGAACCTGCTCATGTACCAGTCGGAGAGGAATCCGGCGGCCAGACGGCCGATCACCGCTGCCAGCGCGAACAGGCTCAGGGTGCCTACCACAATTCCCCTGTCAATCCCCAGGTCTTCACTGCCCCAGAAGACCAGGTGACCCACCAGCCCCACGATCGCGATATGAAAGAACTGGGCCAGCACCAGCAGCCACCAGGCAGATGTTTTAAGCACCTTCCTAACCGGCCAGGCCTGGTTGCGGGAGGCGTAGTCTGCGCGAGACACCATCTCGTCGGCTGCCGGAGCGATGCCGTCGGGGTGCATACCCGCCGATTCAGGATCTTTCTTCATCAGCATGCCGCCGGCCAGTCCACCCGCCAGCAGGACGCTCCCCAGCACTAAATAGGCATAGCTCCAGCCGATGCTCTCAAGCAGGCGCTGATACAGCGGGATCAGCACCACCACCCCCAACCCCGAGCCGGTCATGGCGATGCCCACCGCCAGTGCAGCCCTCCTCATGAACCAGCGCCTCACAGTGGCCACGGTAGGCACTATGAAGCAGAGGGCGATCCCGGCAGGGGCGATGACGCCGAAGAGTAGATAGAATTGCCACAGCTGGCTGGTGAGGCTCAGCAGGGCCATGCCGACCGCCCCGATGACGGCGCCGGTCAATACCAGCCGTCTGATCCCGATGCGATCCGACAGAATACCTCCGATGAGGCTGAATACCGCTATCGTTATCGTGTTGATAGTGTAGCCCCAGGAGGACATCACCCGGGTCCACTGGAACTGGGCTTCGAGCTCGGGGGCGAAGATGGAGAAGGAACTGAGTGAAGCCGAACCCACCAGCATGGCTAGCCAGGCACCGATGATGACCACCCAGCCGTAGAAAATGGGTCTAACTGGCGGCATGCTTCATAAATATTCTAGCGCTAAGCAAGTTTACCGTCGATTGCTTTCAGCGAGGTTCAGTGCAGGTCTTCCATAGCAGCCAGCAGGGCTTCATCGCTGGCATAGGCCCCAACCTGCTTGCCCTGGATAACCCCCCGGCTATCTATAAAGAAGGTAGTGGGTATGAAGGCAATATTATAATCGTTAGGTGCTTTGTTGCCCCTGCCCAGGGCCACGGTGAAACCGAGGCCGTTGTTTTCGACATACTGCTGCACCGCTTCGCTGCTGGAACCGGTCTCGATAACGAGGAAGTGTACCTCTTCTCCCCTCTCCTCGAAGGCGGCCTGGACGTGGGGCATATTCGCGTTGCAGGCAGGGCAAGTCGTGCCGAAGAATAGAAGCAGTATGGGTTTCCCTTTCAGGCCTTGGAGAGTTACCGTCGCATCGTCGATGGTAGTGACCTCGAAGTTCGGAGCCAGCGAACCGATCTTGGGTGCTACCGGCAGGTCCGGCGCGCTGTTGCAGCATCCCGAGGGCAACAGGATCAGCGTTATACAGATAGCGAACAGGCTCAATGCCATCAATCGCTTAACTTTCTGCCGGTGCATTCATACCCCCTGTTGAGTTATCTCTGATATACGCAGATGATTATAACACAATAGCTGGCGTAAAGTGAAACATGTGTAGATATGCTGGGCGAGAGCGGCAGCGTGTAACTTTATGTCAATTTCATTTGCGGGATTGTTGGTTATAAGCGCTTCAGCTGGCTGTCTATCCAGGATAGCCACTGCTCCAGCCCCTGGCCCGTCTCGCAGGATACCTCGAATACCTCAACCTTATCGTTCAGGCCTCTAACCGACCTGCGGTAAGCATCGATGTCGAACCGGAGGTATGGCAGCAGGTCGGTCTTGTTCAACAGTATCACGTCGGCCACGGTGAACATCAGCGGGTACTTCAGCGGTTTGTCGTCCCCTTCGGGTATGCTGGCGATGACCACATTCCTGTGCGCCCCGGTGTCGAACTCCGCGGTGCATACCAGATTGCCCACGTTCTCTATGAGCAGCAGGTCGATATCATCCAGTGGCATGTTGCCCAGAGCCCGCTGGATCATCACCGCATCCAGATGGCACTCCCCGCCGGTGTTGATCTGGAGCACAGGGATCCCTTCCCTGCTAATGCGCTCCGCATCTATGCTGGAGCTCACGTCCCCCTCGATGACCCCGATGCTGACTTTATCCTTAAGCCTTTCAATGGTCGCCAAGATCAGGCTGGTCTTCCCCGCCCCCGGCGTCGACATCAGGTTCAATGCCAGCACGCCCTTGTCGTCCAGCAGCTTTCGGTTGCCCTGCGCCAGCTGGTCGTTGGCGCTCAATATGTCCTTAAGCACCTTTATCTCCATGTCAGTCCACCTCGATACTTTCTACGAACAGCTCGTTGCCGCCGATAAGCTGGATGCTGTTGCCGCCGCAGGCGGGGCAGGTCCAGTCCATCTCCTCGATCTCGAATTCCTTGCCGCAGTCGCGGCAGCGCCCGGTGGTGGGCACCCGCTTGAATGTCAGCTCGGCGCCTTCCATCACAGTCCCCACGCTCATCTGGTCGAAGTAGAACTGCACGCACTGGTCGACGAACCCGCTCATCTCCCCGACGACCAGGTTTATCCGGCCCACCTTTGTGGCCCCGGCCCTGTCCGCATGTTCATTCACCAGGCCTATCAGGGCCTGTGTTATAGCCAGTTCGTGCATATCAGCATATCCTCGGCAGCGGGTCGCCGGTGAGCATATCCACGATCCGCGATGACCCGATGCCGGTGTTCATCACCACCCGACCCGGGTTCTCCGCCCCCACCTCGCCGATGACAGAAGCCCCCCTGCCGCAGGGGTTGTCTCGTATCGCCTGCAACACCCGGTCGGCGTGCCCCGACGGCACTATCGCCACCAGTTTGCCTTCGTTGGCTATGTACAGCGGGTCGAGCCCCAGCATCTCGCAGGCGGCCCGCACCTCTTCCCTCACCGGGATGCTGCCCTCATCGATCCTGATGCTCACCCCCGATTGCCCCGCCAGCTCGTTGAGGGTGGTGGCCAGACCGCCCCTGGTCGGGTCCCGCAGGCAGCGGATATCGCTGCAGGCATTCAACATATCGGCCACCATTGCGTTGAGCGGGGCGCAGTCGCTCTCCAGTGTGGTGGAGAAGCTCAGCCCCTCCCGCACGCTGAGCACCGCCATCCCGTGGTCGCCGATGGTCCCGCTCAGCAGCACCTTGTCCCCCGGCCTGGCGTTGCTGCCGGATATGTCGACCCCCTCCCCTATTATACCTATGCCCGCGGTGTTGATAAACAGCCTGTCGGCGCTGCCGCGGTGGACCACCTTGGTGTCCCCGGTGACGATGCTGACGCCAGCCTCCCTGGCGGTGAGCGCCACCGAATCGACGACCTGTTTCAGGTCATTCAGGGGGAGGCCCTCCTCGATGATGAAGGCCAGGCTGAGGTACAGCGGCTTGGCCCCTGACATCGCCAGGTCGTTAACCGTGCCGCAGACGGCCAGCCTGCCGATATCCCCTCCAGGGAAGGATATGGGGCTGACCACGTAGCTGTCGGTGGTGAAGGCCAGCCTGCCGTTGAACTCGGCCACGGCGGAATCGTCGAGCCGGGACAGCATCGGGTTGTCGAGTGCCACGACGAAGGTGCGCTCCACCAGCTCGTGGGCCAACCTGCCGCCGCTGCCGTGGGCCAGTAGTATCCTATCCTCCAACTGCGCCTCCGTAGCCGTAATATGCGGCGCAGGTGCCCTCTGAGGAGACCATGCACGGCCCGACGGGGCACTGCGGGGTGCAGGCGGTGCCGAACAGGGCGCAGTCCAGCGGCGTGCTGACCCCGCGCAGTATCTCCCCGCAGATGCAGCCCGCATGTTCGATGGGCGCTCCGACCTCGATAGGGAAAGCTCGCTCCGCGTCGAATTCGCCGTACTCGTCCCTGATCTTCAATCCGCTGCCGGCAATCCCTCCCACGCCGCGCCAGTCGGCGGGAGCGGGTTCGAATACTCGATCCATCAGTTTCAGGGCCTCGGCGTTGCCCTCGGCTTTGACCCCCCGGCTGTAGGCGATCTCCACCTCGGAGCGGCCGCTCTCTACCTGGTCCACCAGCATGGCGATGCACTGCAGTATATCCAGAGGCTCGAATCCGGAGACGCCGCAGGGTATATCGTAGTCCCGGGCGACGAACTCCCAGGCGCGGGAGCCGGTCACCGCGCTGACGTGACCGGGGCAGACAAGCCCCTGCAGCCTGACCTCGCCGCTGTCGAGTATCGCCCGTATGGCTGGGGGGCAGAGCTTGTGCATCGACAGCACGCGGTAATTCGTCACCCGCTGCTCTTGCGCCTGCAGGATGGAGGCGGCAACGGTGGGTGCGGTGGTCTCGAACCCGATGCCGAGGAATACCACCGACCTGTCGGGGTTGTCCCGCGCCATCTGGATTGCATCCAGCGCCGAGTATACCATGCGCACGTCGGCGCCGTCGGCGTTGGCCAGCTGCAGGCTGGAGC
>Ga0180437_10006015_pt1 | contig 16389 bp, 24 predicted proteins | sample SS_ome_4_FD_132410 | JGI IMG/M metagenome (GOLD analysis project Ga0180437, IMG submission 132410) | Hypersaline lake sediment archaeal communities from the Salton Sea, California, USA - SS_3_D_1 metaG | ecosystem: Environmental > Aquatic > Non-marine Saline and Alkaline > Hypersaline >...
ACATGGGCCCAGATGGGGCAGAATTTGCTGATGGTATAGCCACTGGCCTCTGGCTATCTGAGCAGATGAAAGATGTGCAGGTGGCTGTGCTGGATGGCTGTGAGAGTGAGTGGATCGGTGATCTGCTTGGCGTGGTGCCATTTGTGATCACCCTCATGGAAGAGATAGAGCATCATGATGCTATGCTGCTTGCCGAAATTTTCTGGCTTGAGATCGCCAGGGGGGCTGAGCCAGAAACTGCATTCTATACCACCCTGGATCGATGCCCACCAGCTGTGGCAGAATTCGCCCAGCTGCATACTTAATGGAGCGTGCTACCATGAGCATATTTGAGGGGATTTGGCAGTATCTGAAGAGCCAGCCACTTCTCACTATCGTGATCGTGCTGGTAATCGCCATCCTGCTGGGAATGGCTATGTTTCGGGGAGAGGTGAATGCCCTGTATGATTTCCTGATCAGGCTGGCAGAGCTGGCAGCTGAGGGGGGAGCGCAGCCATGAGCATGATCCAGGGCATAGTGGGCCTCATGGCTGGCTTCCTGCTTGGAATGCTGGCTCTCTACGGGGCGATCCTCTGGGTATTTGGGCAGGTAAGCAAAGAGCTCACAGCCAATCTGCCTGGGGCTGATAATCTTTACGGGCTCACTCCAGATGAGTGGGTGGAGCTTGGCGATGAACTCGATGATCCATATATGGCATACTTGGGAGATATGATGGGCCCAGCTGATGGCCCTGCAGAATACACGATGGGTGAGGCCCTGGGTTTGTATGGGCCCAAGGAAGAGCCCTGTGAGAAGCCACCTGAGGGCAGAGTATATCTGGGCAGGGACTATAACCCAGCAGATGTGAAGTATTGGCCCAGATCGTATCCCAGGAGATTCTATCATTTCGATGCAGAGCGTGGTGAGTGGTGGCGTGATGCTGATGCTGAGCCCTATGATATAGCCACCCAGGTGGGTTTCAGTGATTATCTTGAGAATTTCCTGAAGAGAGAAGTGCCTCATGGATGATCGGGTGAGGATCGTGGGCTCTGGCGTGAAGCCAGCCAGCGAATTCATGGCCCATCCTGAGAATTTCAGGCAGCATCCTGAGCTGCAGAGGGCAGCTGTGGCTGAGAGCCTTGAAACTCTGGGATGGATTGCACCGGTGATCGAAAATGTGAGCTCTGGCTATCTTCTGGATGGCCATGAGCGTATCTGGCAGGCCATGCAGCATGGGGATGAGATGGTGCCCTATGTGCAGGTAGAGCTCTCTGATGAAGAGGAAGCTCTCGCCCTTCTCACATTCGATGCCATCACTGAGATGGCCATACCTGAGCCCACCCACATTCAGGCCCTGATTAATCGTGCAGGCGATCTGGCCCAGGGAGCCATCAAGGCTGTGATGCACAGCGTGAAGGCAAAGGCAGAGAGCATGGCCAGGGTATTGGGAGCCATGCAGCACAAAGGTGAGGATACCGGTGAGGAAGAGGATGAATACTGCCCAGAGTGTGGCCAGAAGATAAGATCACGCTAAGGGTATACAATGAAGGGGGGAACATGGGCACCAAGAGCAAAACTGCTCCACAGCAGGTGGCAGTGGCCCAGCGCAGGGCCTTTGTGCTTGAGCTGAGGATGAGTGGGGCGAGATATGCAGAGATTGCCAAGGCTGCACTGGAGCACTTTGGTGCTGATGCCCTGCCCAGGAGCTGGAGTGATCGCACAGCCCACAAAGATGTGGCGTTTGAGCTGGCCAGGCTGAGAGAGGAAGCTCATGAGAGTGCAGAGGCCATTAGGGAGATAGAACTGGAGAGGCTAAAAGAGGCCGATCTGGCGATCTGGGATAAAGTGCTGGGCGGGAATCTGGCTGCCATCGATAGAATGCTGAAGATTCAGGATCGCAGAGCCAAGCTCCTGGGCATCGATGCTCCCCAGCAGCTGGAAGTGGCTGATCTCAGGGTGAATGTGCACTACAATGAAGAGCTACCAGGGGAGAGCATGAGTGCTGAGCACTCCACAGCGGCAAATTGATCTGTGGCTGCCCAGGCCCCATCCTGCCCAGCTGCCATTTGTAACCAGCCAGGCAAAGAGGAAGGTGCTGGTGGCTGGCAGGCGTTCAGGCAAAACCACTGGTGCAGGAGTGGTGGCCACCAAGGGGCTCCTGAGCGGGAAGAGGGTGCTGGAAGCTGCACCCACTGCCTTCCAAACCAATGCCTTCTGGGAGAAGGTGGTGCACTACCTGCAGCCTCTCATCAGCTCTGGTGATGTGCTGAAGAATGAAACGGAGAGGCTTCTGAGGATGCCATCCACCGGTGGGCTCATCAGGTGCAAAACCGCACATGATGCCAACTCCCTGAGAGGTGATTATGCCGATCTGCTCATCCTTGATGAGTTTTCATTCATGAAGTATGAGGCCTGGGGCCAGGTGGGTGCCCCCATGCTGCTCGATAATGGTGGGGATGCGATCTTTATCTTCACACCGTTCAGGAAGAATCATGCCTATGCCTTATATCAAAGAGCTCTTGCAGATGATCGTGGCAGGTGGGGTGCATGGCACTTCTCTTCTCTGGAGAATCCTCATCTCGATGGGGAAGCCTTGGATGAGCTGACTGAGGACATGACAGAAGAGGATTATCAGCAGGAGATTCTCGCCAAGTTTCTCGATAATGCCGGTGCAGTGTTCAGAAGGCTGGCCCTGGGTGCTCCACTCGATACCAGGCCTGAGGATCATGATGGGCATCTCCTGGTGGCTGGGGTGGATTGGGCAAACCAGCAGGATTATTCTGCCATCTCGATTGGCTGTGCCACCTGTGGGCATGAAGTTTACCGTGATCGCTTCAACAAAGTGGGGTATACGATCCAGAGAGGGTGGCTGATGGAAGCCCTGAAGGCCTGGCAGCCCCAGGTGATGCTGGGTGAGCTCAACTCGATAGGTGAGCCAGTAATGGAGCAGCTTGAGAGCGATCTGGCTACGGAGAGGCTCAGCACTGAGCTCATGGGCTTCCAAACTACAGCTACCAGCAAGGGGCCACTCATCAGGAGCCTGGTGCTGGCAATGGAGCAGGGCGAGTGGCAATTTCAAGATGATCCAGTGTGGAATGCTGAACTTGAGGCATATGAGGCCACCAAAGATGCATCCACCGGCAGGATCAAGTATTCTGGAGTGGAAGGCGTGCACGATGATACCGTAATCGCCAGGGCCTTGATGGTATGGCAAAGCAAAGATGTGCCTGAGCTGGCTGAGAATGTACTATGGTGAGCCCTGTGGGGGCCCAGAGAGCATGAGAGAGGTGGAAGATGGCCACATTGTGGGAGAGACTTAACCAGGCTGCAGAGGCAGCCATCAGTAACTGGAGAGCTGCCCCCACCGATCCTGGCAGCCCCATGAGCATATACACTGGGCTCAGCTCAGAGCAGAAGGATCACATCAAGAGGGTGCAGCTGCTCAGGAAATATTATGCTGGGGAGCACAGAAAGCACCTGAAGAGAAGGATGGGCCCCAGCGGTGAAGGCCCAGATGATAACCTGGTGATCAATATCTCCAGGAAGGTGGTGAATAAAGGGGTGGCCTTCCTATTCGGCAAACCCATCAGCTGGGAGATACCTGAGGGCATCGATGGGGAGCTGAGCAGTGCTGAGAGCCCTGCAGAGGCCTCTCTGGCTGAGATGTGGGTGAGCAAAGAGTGGCAGGGCCAATTCCTGCAAGAGGTGGCCATGAATGGTGGCATCACCGGCACAGCCTATGTGCAGCTGGTGCCCCAGGGAGAGGAAGAGCCACCCAGGCTGGTGAATCTCGATCCTGCTTTTGTGATCCCTCACTGGAATCCCACAGATGTGGATCAGGTGTGGGCATATGAGCTGAGGTACATGAAGAATGGCAGTGCCCACCGTATGATCCACACTCTGGAAGTGGCTGAGGATACTGAAGAGGGCCCAGGAGAAACCACTGGCTTCTGGACTACATTCACAGAGAAGCTGGAGCGGGGCAGGTGGGTGGTGGTGGAAGAGCCTGAGCAGTGGCCATACGAATGGCCATATATCGTGCCCATCAAGAATCTCCCTGCACCAAACTCATTCTATGGCATCAGTGATCTGGAAGATGCTGATATGAATGATGCCATCAATAAAGTGGCCAGCAATCTGATGAGGATCACCAGGATATATGCCCATCCCCAGCCCTGGGCCAAGGGATTCGGCAAGAATGATATCCCCATGGATGGCAGCAAGTTTGCCATGAGCAGCCAGGATTGGGCCAGCATGGGGGTGCTGGAGATGGCCCAGGAGATGAGCAGCAGCTTTGAGCTCCTGAGATTCCTGAGAACTTCATTTGCTGATATCACCCAGGTGCCTGAGAGCGATCCTGATAGGATGGCGATTGGGGCCCAGAGTGGATTCGCCCTCAGGGTGCTCTTTGGCGATCTCCTGGATAAAACTGAGATGAAGAGGAACACCTATGGCCAGGCCATAGTGGAGATCAACAAGCGTGGGGCTGAGCTCATGGGCCTGGGTGAAGATGTGGAAACTATACTCCACTGGAGCGATCCTCTGCCACCGAATGCCCAGGAAGATACAAACCGTGATGCCTTTGAGCTGGATGCTAAGCTCTCCAGCAGGGAGAGGATCGCCAAGAGAAGGGGCATAGATTGGGACGTTGAAAAGGCCAGGGTAAGCCAAGAGGCCACCTTGAATGATACTCTGGGCCAGGCCCTCATCACAGCCTTTGAGCAGGGCCAGGGGGCCCAGCTATGATCAGGATGATGGCACAGGTGGGAGAGGTGCTCAAGGCATCCCAGGAGCTGCTTGATGTGATGCCTGAGTGTATCTGCATCGATGTGCACCGGCATATTCACCCAGAAGAGTGCACCTGTGCCAGGTGCCAGCTGATGCCTGAGGTGGCCAAGCTGGAGATCGCACTGGAAGAGCTGAATTCTATGATCAACCATGAGAAGGTGAGAAATGGAAGATAGGGGTATTCGTTTCTGGGCTGATGAGCTGGTGCTGGACTACGATCCAGCAGAGAATGCCTGGGATTTCATCGTGCTGGATGAAGTTGCAGAGGCTGCCTGGGTGCCCACGGGCTGGAAGATGGTGCCATTCAAAGAGGGCGAGAGCATACCTGTGGCTTTCAAGGTGCCTGCACTATCATTTCTTGAGGCTGTGGAGAGCCAGAAGGATATGCTCCAGATGGCTCTGGAGCTCCCAGGAGAGCAGGAAGATGATACTCTGGCCCAGCAGCTGAATGAGCTGCTTAATGGCCCTCTGGGCACCCTCATGAAGCTCCTGCTGCCCATCCTGGCCCAGGAGCTCATCAAGATACTATCCACCGGTGGCTTCAGGCTGGCCAAGGAAGGGGAGCCCAGTGCCCACAGTGCCACTACCAGAGGGGAAGGTTACAGCCAAGATCAGCCCCTATCTGGTGAAGGATAGCCACCTGATGCTCAGGCTGGGCAGTGTGAGCCTGGCCTGGCTCGATGGTGCAGGTGCAGATACAGTGCATTGGGAAGATGGCAAGAGGCCCAATGATGCCTGGCGTATCATGATCACATCTGCCAGGGGGAGCAAGCCCAGTTTTATGCTGAGTGTGCCTTCCTGGCTTGTGCTGCAGGCCCAGTATACCCAGATGCTGGTGGATCAGGTATCTGAGGTGATCTTGCCCACCGTGAGGGATAATTGATGGCCTCCACAGATAAAACCACGAAATATAGCCACCCTGTGCTGCTGGCTTCTGATCGTCACCGGCAATACTTGGCTATGTACGATCCCAGCCAGGCAGCTCTGCAGGTAAGACAATACCGGCAAACATATGCTGCAGCCATCAAGCAGAGTGAGCGGCTTGAGAAGCAACTTGAGCAGCAGATGAAGGGTGGGAAGAGGATCACCCAGGCCCAGCTCTTCAGGCTGGAGCAATACCAGAGGCTTGAGCAGCAGCTGAGGGTGGCTGGCAATAAATACGCCAGATACAGCTACGTGGATGCTAAAGCAGAGTGGGAGCGTGGGCTTGAGGATGGGGGCAGGCATGCCCTTGATTTGGTGAAATCCTATTTCCCAGATGATGAGGATGCCCAAGAGGCCATTGGGATCGGCTGGAATATGGTGAATACCGATCTTCTGGAAGTGGCAGCTGGGATGTTTGCTGAGGGAGAGGCCCTGCAAGAGAAGATAGAGCAATTTTATAGCGTACAGGTGGCAGATCAGGCCTTGGGAAGGATAGCCACTGGGCTGGCTCTGGGCCAGAATCCCAACGTGGTGGGCAGGGAGCTGCAGAAAACCCTGGGCTGGGGGCTCCAGCAGAGCCTCACACTGGCCAGAACTGCCCATTTGTATGCCTATCGAGAGGCCCAGAGGGCCAACTTTGTGGCCAATAATGATGTGGTGGGTGGCTGGATATGGAAGAGTGCTGCAGATAAGCGTACCTGCATCAGCTGCTGGGCCATGCACGGCACTCATCACTTGAATGATGAGGTGCTTAATGATCACCACAATGGCAGATGCATGATGATCCCCATCCTGGCTGGCCCACTGGGGCTCAATAATCCTGTGGTGGAGCCTGGTGAAACCATATTCAATAGGCTCTCATATGAGGATCAGAAGGATATCATGGGAGCGGCAAGGCACCAGCTCTGGATCACCAGGAAGGTGAAATTCAGTGATATGGTGGGCAGCCATGAGAATGAAGTATGGGGGCCCATGAGGGTGCCCACTCCAGTGTATAAGCTCCTGGGCAAGGATCGCCCCATCCCACCTGGCACACTCAAGCAGCAGCTGCACAATGTGGCGATGGGCAAACAAAGTGTGAAGCCCACCCAGGGGGGAGATCAAACCCTGGATTACTCCACAGCCCATGGGGCCAGTGTGAGAGAGAAGCTGCTCAAGAATAAGAAGGTGCTCAAGGCCAATGCAGATTATGAGGCAGCCAGCCAGCGCAAAGATCAGGCAGCTGCTGTATATCGAGAGAAGAGTGATGCCCTCTGGAAATCATACGATGAAAGCAAAGCTGTGAGGGAGAAGTACAGCTATGAATCCCCACAATATCAGGCGATCCTCAAGAGGCAGGAAGCACTCAGAAAAGAGATGTTTGCTGCCAGTGATGAGGTGGACGTGGCAGCCAGCCTCATGAAGAAGGCAGAGAGGAAGAGGCAAAGAGAGGGCTGGAAGCTGATCCCAACATACGATAAGAAGGATCAGATGGGCCTGGAGATCACATATGCCACCAGCATGAATGCATCATATAAGAATCCAAACCCCACCAAGGCCACCGTAAAGAGGATGGAGAGTGCCAGGGATTGGCTCAGGAGCAGGTTGAAAGTGAGATTCGATGATGATCACCAGGTGGCAAATGTGAGGATAGAGAAGAATACCACCGGCAGGGCCTTCTCATATGGTGGCCATCAGGGGGCCATCTCAGTGGCCAAGGGTGAAGATATGGATGTGATCGTGCACGAATTCACCCACAATATGGAAGGCACCAGGGGCCTGGAGTATGCCAGGAAGAGGCAGAGATTCTACAATAACCGTACAGCCAACTATGAGATCGAGAGTTTCTATGATCTGGAAGGCTATGGGCCCAGAGATGAGTGGTGCATCAAAGACAAATTCTATAGCTCATATGCTGGCAGGCTATACACCGATCCCAAGAACCCCAGCAGGCTCACAGAGCCTATCAGGGCATATGCCAATGAGGGCTACCCTGAGGTGGCAAAGAGCAATGAGGTGATCACCATGGGGGTGCAGGCCCTGTACAATGATCCTCTCAAATTCGCCCAGAGTGATGCTGAATACTTTGATTTTATCGTGAGCTGGATGGGGGGTGAGCTATAATGGTGATCATGAGGTGGCTGAGTGCCACCGGTGAGCAGAGCCTCACCCATACCAGAGGTGGCAATAAGGTGGTGATCCAGGATTCTGGCGATATCACCACTGTGCCAGTGGGGCTCAGGAGTGAGATACTCAAGTGGCTTTCATATAAGCCACCCACTGGGATACCACCGTTTGATAGGGCCCTGGAGATGGGCATATACCTGGAGCAGTATGGTGGCAGGATCATCATGCACACTCCACCCAAGGGCAACAAAAAAACCAGAGGAAGGCAGCCAATTGATGAGTGAGTACCAGAAGCCACAGCTGATCAGTGCCCAAGATATGCAGCCCAGGATCGTGAGCTGGGAAGAGATACAGCGTGCCCTGGAGCCCTTGCTGGCAGGGCAGGAGTGGGCCAGGAAGGAACTGCACGATCTTTGGGAGATGGGAGCCCCCATGCCCCAGGCTGAGGGTGAGCCAGAGAGAAGGATATTGTTGCCCACCCAATTTGCCCAGTGGTGGGCTGAGGTGGGCAAGAGGCATGGCCTCAGTGCACCGGCAGGGGTGGGCCATGAGCTCATCAAGGGCCATTCCCATGCCACTGCAGGGCCTCACAGGGGCCCATAGCTTGACTGTGCCACCCTCAGGGGGTATCATACTGGGGATGGCTTTGAGTGAGAACACAGGGGCCCTGGGGCCATTCTGGTGGCCTTACAGCTCCCAAACCAAGGAAGGATCGCAGGATAATGTGTGAGTGTGAAGAGATGCAAGGCCCAATTCTTGAGGTAGTAAGCCAGCCAGATTGCGGGATCGATTGCACCGGCATGGTGCATGGCGAGAAAAATATCATCATGCTGGCAGCACTGGCGATGATGGCATTTTTCATCACCTTGGTTCTCACGGTGAACAACCCCAGAATGGGGAGTGGATAAGATATACTATGGCCCTGGTGGCTGGCCTAAATGCCACCAAAACTCTCATCCAAAGGGATGGCTCCCATGCGGGGCATAGGTTCAGCCCACCGTAAAGGGCGATCAGAAGGGAAGATTCATGCGATACAGGGATTTGATCAGATGGCAGGCAGATGAAGCGGGAGCGGGTGGTGGCCAGAGCAGCCAGGGGCAGCCCAGCGCAGGGCAGCAAGTGGATCGCAATGCTCAGCAGGCCCAAGAGCCCGAAACCGTGAAGTTTGCAGGAGATGCTCACCATGGTGTGGATCGCACTCAGCCCACAGGGCAGCCACCGGATTCTCAGCCACAGGTTCAGCCAGCCGAAAATGGCGCAAATGCTGAGGGCCAGGGGCCAGGAGTGCTCACACTCACCCAGGATGAACTCGATGCCATGATAGGCAATCGGGTGAAAGCTGAGAGAGCCAAATTCAAGGATTATGATTCTCTCAAGAGCAAGCTCCAGAAAATTGAGGAATCCCAGAAGAGTGAGGCTGAGAAGCAAGCTGAGAGGCTTGAGGCCCTGGAGCGTGAAAACCAGGAGCTGAAGAGCCACTCAGAGAGGCTTGCAACCAGCCAGGCCATCACAGCATCAGCTGTGGCGGTGGGCATGGAGCCAGATGCGGCTGTGAAGCTCATCGATCAAAACGATTTTGTGAGAGATGAAGATGGCAGGATCGTGAATCTTGATGAGCTTGTGCAGGCCCTGGCCCAGAAGTATCCAGGCTTGGTGCAGAAGCCTGGAGCAAAGCCAGTGCCCAAGGTGGCACCGGTGAATGCACCACAGGCTGCACCTGGTGCAGTGCCAGAGAGAACTGATGAGCAGAGAGCTGCTGATTACTTTGGCATAGGGCACACCAGTTTCTGGGGTGGATCAGGTGTAAAGATGCCCCAGGAAGTTGAATAGGGAGCCACCAAGAGTGGCATGAGGCCCCATAGCGGGGCATAAATGATGAGAGGATGGAGAGATCATGGCTCTGAGTACGGTTACATCTCTGAATAGCCTCTTCAACTCGATCTTTGAGGATGCTCTCTTTGTAGCGAGAGAGAGTAATATGATGACTTCCTTGGTTACCAACTACTCTGCAAGAGGGTGGATGGCCAGGAAGGTAAGCGTATATCCTGAGATCAGTGCTGAGGCAGTGGGTGAAGGCGTGGATTACAGTAATGCCACCGAATTCACCAAGACTGTGCTGGCCACACTCACCCCAGGTGAGGTGATGGCACAGGTGATTCTCACAGATCGGCGTATCGAAACCGATCCTGATGATGCACAGCGTGATGCCAGCCAAGAGCTGGGCAATGCTGTGGCCACCAAGATCGATACTGATATTGTGGGGCTCTTCAGCAGCTTCTCAACTGATAAGGGTGCTGGTGCTGGCTCTAGTGCCACCATCGCCACCTTTGCAGCTGGCATTTCGGTGCTGAGAAATGCGAAAACCCCCAATCCGATCTATGTGGTGCTGCACCCATATCACTGGCATGATATCTGGGTGGAGCTGGGGCAGCCTGCTGCCACAAAGGTGCTCCTGGGTGAGGTTGCCAACCGTGCACTCATGGATTTCTTTGTGGGCCAGTGGATCAATGCCCAGTGGTTTGTGAATGCGAATATCGCAGTGGATGCATCTGCTGATGCAGTATCTGCTATCTTCAGCCCACAGGCCCTGGCCTTTGATTCTCGCAAGGCTCCCATGCTTGAGCCTGAGCGTGATGCCAGCCTGAGAGCCTGGGAGCTCAACATCAGTGCTGGATATGCTTATGCTATCAGGCGGGATACCTTTGGCGTGGCATACACTGCTGATGCTACTGAGCCCACATAGGCTCAGCTGAGAGATGAATAGGCTCCCCTGGGGCTGAGGCCCTGGGGGATTTCCCAGAGAGAGAGGTACATAATGTTTCAGGGATATATCAGGCAGAAGGTGGCAGTGTATGTGGATCACGATCCAGCTGCAGATGATTACCTGCCACTTTTCATTGCCCCTGCTGCAGTGGAAATCCACCAGGTGAAGGCAGTCACGGCTAATGACGTGGCAGCCAGCACTGTGAACTACTTTGATGTGGCCCTGGTGAATGGTGGCACTGCAGGCACAGCCACCACCCTCATCAGTGGCACCATTGGGGGCACGGCTGGATGGACAGGGCTCACACCCAAAACCTTCAGCCTCACTGCTGGATCAGAAGAGCTGGCAGCCAATGAGGTGCTCACTCTGAAGTATAATGAGGAAGGCACCGGCACATTTGCAGCCATGCTGGTTGATATCGATTTCGTGTATGGCAAGGGATAACCCAAGCCTGCATGAGGATGATAAGTGATGAATGGGGTGGGCGATCTGCCCACCCCTTCTCTGCATAAGGGGGAGTGAGATGGCAGCCAGAGATGGTATGGCTGATCTGATCAGCCAGCTGAGATCGATGGTGGATGATTCGGGCTCAGCATACTTCACAGATGATCGGCTGCAGGTGATCCTGGATAATAGCAGGCTGGATTTCTTCCACCAGGGGCTCACCATACAGGATCAGCAGATCGATGGCACCGTTGTATATAAGATATACCAGGCCCCATACCAGAATCTTGAGGGATCAGCCACCGGTGCAGCTGCCTGGAGATTGCACGATAGCCAGGGCACTGCCCTCACCAGTGATCTCAGTATCGATTTCCTGAGGGGAATCATCACCTTTGACAATGATCAGAAGGGCTCAGCCAGATATCTCGATGGCAGGGCCTATGATCTCAACTATGCAGCAAGCCAGGCCTGGCGAGAGATGGCAGGCAAGGTGGCAGCATACTACAATTTCACTATCGAGAACCGATCCTACACCAGGGCCCAGTGGTATGATCACTGCATGGCCCTTGCTGATAATTTCGAGAATGAGAGCACTCTGCCTGGCGTGGGTGGTGGAGCTTCCTGGGCAGAGTATGAGAGAGGTGATTTCCTGCCATGAGCCTCACTGCAGCAGAACTCACAGCCATGAGAGATGTGGAAGATGATCACCTGCCCCAGGTGGGCACCATATTTGCCCTGGGCACCGTCACAGATGGGCTGGGTGGCATCAAGGATCAGTATATTGGCCAGGGCACTGTGGCCATGAGGCTGAGCAGGCAGGGATACCCAGAGGCTGCCATAGTGAATGGCGTGGAGTGGAGAGGTGATGCTCTCTGGGATTTGGTGATGCCCTATGGCACCACACTGGCTGAGAGCTCCCTGGTGGCCTCTGAGGGCCTCTGGTGGGCTGTGGAGAGCGTGGGCGATATGCAGAGCTATCTCACAGCCTTGCATGCAGTGGTGAAGCCAGGAAGGGCTCCCAGCACTTCATTTGCAGATGATGATGCATACCAGCAGAGCCTGGTGCAGGCAGCCGTTACAAACTTCTGGCCACTTGATGAGGCCACCGGTGCCAACAAAGATGATGTATTGGGCTCACCTGCCATCACACTCGAAAATTATGCTGGCACTCCCACTCTGGCATCTGATGGCACATTCGATGCCTACACTGATTTTGATGGCACCCAGCTCCTGCAATCAGTTGATACCACACCAGGGCTGGCTGTGAGCACATCTCAGGCCTTCACATGGGCCATATGGGCAAAGAAGAATATAGCAGCCCTCTGCAGCATCTTTGCCGTGAGAACTGGATCGGATTCGGCTGATCGCCAATTCCTGGCCCTCACATATAATCAGGGTGGCAATGCAGCATCCTGGACTCCCACGATATACCAGGGGGTGCTGGGCTGGGGAGCTGCTGCATCTCCTGATCCATGGAGTGCTATCGATGGCAGCCAGTGGGTGCTTGTGTTTGCCCTGTACGATCCAACCAACAACAAGATCGGGGCTGCATACAATGATGGTGATGTGGTGTGGGCCAATATTGGTGGTGCCATAAATACCCCTGATGCTGCTTTGCTCTTGGGTGCCACCAGGAATGATCTTGCCCAGCCATGGGCTGGTGGCATGAGGCACCTGATATATTGCAAGGGGGCCATGCTCACTGATGCCCAGAGGGCATGGCTATACAACTCTGGAGCTGGAAGAGAGAAGGCAGAGATCACAGGATGAGCCAGATATATCTGCCATACATCACCGGTGGAGAGTATACAAACCCACCGATCCCAGAGCCTGGGGAGTATAAGGTGGTGGTATACATCCACAGCCTCACTGAGCAGGATGGTGAGCTCCTGCTGGGCTATCCATTCCCTCAGGCCTTGACTACACCACTGAGCAGGGAAGAGGCCAACAGAGCGGCTGCAGTGGCTTCTGAGGCCCTGCTGGCCAATGGCTTTGAGCCCCTGGCCTTCACCAAGGATGGAATGGGGGTAAAGAGCCTGCTGGAGCCCCAGCAAGTGGCTGGCATCGATGGCTCACCAGAGCCAGATGGTATCATAGAGAGCACAGATTTCGATTTAGAGCCCCCAGGGGCAGGAGAGGAAGCATAAAATGGGCAAGAGAACTTATATGGCCACCATCCAGGATTCCCTATGGCTTAATCCTGTGGGCAGCCACTCTGATGGTGTGGATATCAGCTCAGCTGTGACTCTCACCCCAGCCACAGGCTCAGTGAAGCTATTGATCCAGGCCCTTGAGCAGAATATCAGATACACTCTGGATGGCACCGTGCCCACAGCCAGCAAGGGCTTCCAGATCAAGGCTGGCGATCCACCGATCACGATCCCCATTGGTGATGATACGGTGATCAAGGTAATTGAGGAAGCTGCCACTGCTGATATGCAATACCAGTGGGCCAATTGATATGCAAAGATTGGGAAGCCAGCAGGGCATCCCAGTGGCCCAGAGGCAGATTGGGGTGCCTTCCACCAGGCTGAGCGTGGGGGGAGAGGTGGTGCCCTGGCATGAGGTGGCCACTCCCACTGTGGCCCATAGATTTGCTGGGGCAGAAAGCCAAGAGGCCAGCTATGTGAACCTGGCCAATCCTATCGTATCATCCACTCCCCAGGGATCGCCCCAGTGGAATGCCACAGATGGGCTCATCTTTGATGGCCTTGATGATTACCTGGAAACTGGATTTAATGTGCCAGATAGCCAGGATTATACCGTGGTGCTCAGGTATACTGAATACCTTGGCAGGGGATTCTTCTGGCTGCTCACCAATGGCACCCAGCGGCATGGGTACAGGCCAGATGGTGGCGTATTCGCCCAGGGGGGTGTGGTTTCGGTGCTGGGCTCCAATTATAACGGAGTGGCAGCCATCAGCAATGGGTATGGCTGGCAGGGTGGCGTGAAAGTAACGGGGCAGCTGGCATATACTGCAGGCTATGATCCACCCCTTCTGGAGCTGGGCCATGAAACCGGTGGTGCCAATCTCATCAGGGGCAATGTGCAGGATTTTGCCATATACCAGCCAGCGATCTCAGATAGCGATCTGGCGTTAATATGCACACTCATGGCACAGGGGATATAAGATGAGCATAATTGGAAGGCCCAGAACTCCAGGCATTCTGCTCCCAAGCAGGCAGATGGGCACTCCAGGCACCAGGCTGAGCGTGGGTGGGTGGCCTGGGCCAGTTTTCTCAACAGTCAACTATAAGGGAAGCAATTACAGCACTACCTGCAGAATCTACGTGCCCTCAGCCCATGAAGATGGCGATCTTCTGGTGGCTTTCCTTGGTACAACGGTTACCACTTCTACCATCACGGCACCGGCGGGATGGACTCAGATACAGTTTGGGAATGGAAGCTTCCCAGCCATGGGGGCATGGTATAGAGTGGCAAACTCAGAGCCCTCATACTATGATTTCACTCGCGATGGTGCGGTAAACAATTTCCCAGGCATGATTATGCTATTTACAGGTGCCAGCGGGATCGATGGCTCATCTGCGGTGGCCTATTTGGCCTCAGGGGGGCTAATGGTGGCTTCTGGGATCACCACCACCCAAGATTTTGATTTACTACTGGCTTTGTACGGTGATGGGAATGATGTCAAAACTTGGCCAGCGGGATGGGAGCAAATCGCAGCTGTAAGTAGCACAGGGAATATCGTATTGTACGTTATAGCAAAGCAATTCGAGAAGGCTGGCCCAACGGGAGATATTACATCAAACAAGCAATACAGCGGTGCATCAGGCAGTATGCTACTGGCGATTAAACCATAGGGAGATAAGATCATGGCACAGAGCTATACAGAGATTTTTACACTAGCACTCGATCCAGACTTCACCAAGAGGCTGGCTGTGGCGGTGGCAGATGTGGGTGATGAGGTGTACGGTGAGGGCTCAGGTGTGCCCAATCACGATCTGAGGATGGCCATGCTGGCATATGCTGGCCCCACCCTCTCAGCCTATCGTGCATTTGCCCAGGATTTGGCCCTGGCACTGCTCACCCTCAACCAGGATATGAATGAGAGCGTCACAGATGCCCAGCTGAAGAGTGCTGTGGAGCAAATATGGACTCCCTATGCCCTGCTGCTTGAGGCCAGGGGACTAATTGAGGTGGCCCAGGCCTGATGAGGATCAAGCTCGAACCCTTCCTGGGAGTGGGCCACCCATGGCAAAATGATGAGCTGAGCATCTGGGGAGCTCCCTATGGCAATACCAGGGCAGCATTCCCCAGGGCCACCATCATGGATTGGCAGTATAATCACCTGGATGATGAGCTATTCATGCCCATGAGCTATCAGATCACCGGTGAGCACTCTCTCAAGGCCCTTGAGGCAGCCAAGAGGGGGCCTGAGAGGCTCTGGCTGGTGGGCAATGAGCCTGAGCATGGGGATCAAGCCAATGAGGTGGTATGGGATACCATCCCCTTCTGTGAGAAGTGGATGATCCATGCCCCAGCGTGGGCTGCACCAGGCTGCAATGTGGCCACACCAGATGGCAAGGCTTGGCTGGAGCGTTTCAGCCAGCTGCTCACCCCAGATTTCTGGCACCTGCATATCCACTTCCAGCCCGATCCTCAGCACTTTGAGGAAATATGGCGGTGGGTGGAGAGTTGGCACAGCAGGCAGGGCATGGGCAGGCCTATCATACTGAGTGAGGTGGCCCATTGGGGCTCTGATATCGAGAGCGGCAAGGCCCTCATGGATCATCTGGCAGCCAAGGTGGCCAGCTCCAGCATCTTGCTGGGTGCCTTCTGGTTTTCCAGCTGGTGCCTGTGGCAAGAGTGGCACCATAGTAACCTATTCACCCAGGGTGGGCAGCTATCGCCCTTGGGAGAGCACTGGAAGGGCCTCTCAGATGGATTTGAGCCCCATACAGTGTATTTAGCAGCAGTTGAGGCATAAGGGGGCATAATGGCACTTCCTGTACCATGGAGTGGCTTGGTTCAGAGCTGGTTGAGTGCTGGAAGCCAGCACATAGAGCCATCGATAGGGCTCAATTCGGTTACTGGTGGGGCCTCTGATGCCTTCTCAAGGCTCAGAGTGAGCGATCCCACCACTCTCTTTGATTCCCAGATGGAGTATGATGCTAATCCTCTGCTTTGGGTAGAGAAGGCCACCGGCACCGGTGCAGCTTCCTTCTCTCAGGCAAAGGCTCAGGTTGATTTCTCAGTGGCAGCTGGGGATTCCATCATCAGGCAGAGCAGAGCCTATATGAGATACCAGCCAGGCAAGAGCCAGCTGGTGATCCTCACCGGCAATCTGGGAGCTGCCACTGCAGGAGTGGTGAAGAGGATCGGATATTTCGATGATGAGAATGGCGTATTCGTGCAGCTGGATG
>Ga0180437_10006016_pt1 | contig 16388 bp, 15 predicted proteins | sample SS_ome_4_FD_132410 | JGI IMG/M metagenome (GOLD analysis project Ga0180437, IMG submission 132410) | Hypersaline lake sediment archaeal communities from the Salton Sea, California, USA - SS_3_D_1 metaG | ecosystem: Environmental > Aquatic > Non-marine Saline and Alkaline > Hypersaline >...
AGCAGCTACAACCAGCTCTGGATTGAATACATCAACGAGTTCGGCGACACCGACGACGTGGTGGTGGTGGTCGAGGGTCCCAACCGCGAGACGGTGGTGCCGGTGCTCGAAGAGCTCTCGGCGGCGCTGGCACGGGAAGATCGGCTGTTCCAGGCCGTCTTGCACGAGGTGGACCTCTCCAAGATTCGCAGCAAGGGCCTGCATTACCTGCCGCCTGCCGAACTGCTCGCCATAGAAAGCTTTCTGAACAAGGCGGAGCCGGTCGTGCGGGGCGACTGGGCGCGGCTGATGCTCGGCAACATGACCGGCGCGCTGGCCGCGCGGCTGGCCGAGTTGGCCCGGAGCGAAGACCCCGCCTTCCGCGCGGCCGTCTGCGACGAGCTGGACCGGATGAGCAAGAGTCTTCTGGTGGCCCTGGGGCCGCGGGGACAGTACCAGTCGCCCTGGCCCGAGATGCCCGCCTCGGTCGCTACGCTGAGCGAATTGAACTCGGAGTATCTCTTGACCAACGAAGGGCGGATGGGCTTCGTCCTCTTGCGCCTTGCCCCCAATGACAAGGAAAGCTTCACCCAAGGGAGCGAGGCGATCGACGCCCTGCGGCAGTTGATCGGGTCGATCCAGGCCGCGCATTCGGAGACGACCATCGGGCTCACCGGGCTGCCGGTGATGGAAAACGACGAGATGCGCTCCAGCCAGAAGGCGATGAACAAGGCGAGCCTGCTGTCGCTGGTCGGGGTGGTTTGCCTGTTCGTGGCCGGCTTCGGCGGACTTCGCCACCCGCTGGCCGCTGTTGCCACCCTCCTGTTGGCCCTCGCCTGGACGATGGGCTACGTCACTCTGGCCGTGGGGCACCTCAACATCCTGAGTATCTCGTTCGGCGTGATCCTCATCGGGCTGGGCATCGACTTCGGCATCCACGTGGCTGCCCGCTACCTGCAACTCCGCCGCCACGTCCACGTGCCCTCCGAGGCGATCGTCGGGGCAGCGGCCGGCGTGGGCCCCGGCATCGTCACCGGCACGATCACCACGGCGATCGCCTTTTTCATGGCGGGGCTGACGGAGTTTACAGGCGTGGCGGAGCTGGGGGTGATTGCCGGGGGCGGGATTCTCTTGTGCTGCCTGGCGGCGATGGTGGTGCTGCCGGCGATGCTGCAATTGCTCGACGCCTCCCGCCCCCGCCAGTTGATACCTGCTCCGTTGGACGTTCACTGCTGGCTCCGGCCCTTCCTTGCCCGGCCCTTGCCCCTGCTGTTGGTCGCCGCAGCCGGCACGGCGGCGGTTTCCCTGGGGATGACCCGCTTCACGGACAAAACTTGGTACGATCACAACCTGCTGAATCTCCAGGCGAAGGGGCTAGAGAGCGTCGAGCTGGAGCGGAAGCTGCTGGCCGAGAGCGACCAGAGCGTCTGGTTTGCCCTCTCGATCGCCGAGAGCCGCGAGGAGTTGTTGTCACGGAAGGCCCGCTTCGCCCAGCTTCCGTCGGTCTCGCGGGTGGAAGAAATCGCGTCGCTGATCCCCGCCGACGACTCGGAAAAGAAGGCGATCATCGCCCGCATCTACCGCCGCCTGGCCGACCTGCCGGAGCGCCCGCCGCAAATCCCCATCGACCGGCCCGACGAGTTGGGCCGGGCGCTGGCCGAGACCCAACTGCTGTTGTCCCAGAGCCCCGCGGCCGCGCGGATCCAGCGGCAATTGGAGATGATCCGCGACAGCCTGCGGCGATTGCCCTTGGATGAATGCTGCCAGCGGCTCTCCGATTACCAGCACTACGTGGCCGGCGACCTGTTAAGCCGGCTCCACACGCTCCGCTCGATGGCCAACCCCGAGCCGCCCCAGTGGAGCGATCTCCCCCAGGGCCTGGTCGCTCGTTTCGTCGCGATGGACGGCAAGAAGTACCTGCTGAAAATCTACAGCAAAGCCGACATCTGGGACATGGACGCGATGGAAAAATTCGTTCGCGAGGTCCGCAGCGTGGACAGCCGGGTGACGGGCAACCCGCTGCAGACGTACGAGGCCTCACGGGAGATGCAGAGAAGCTACATCCAGTCGGCGTGGTATGCTTTGGCGGGGATTCTCGTGGCCTTGTATTTCGACTTTCGCAGTCTCCGTTACACGCTCCTGGCCATGGTGCCGCTATGCCTGGGAATGGTCCAGATGTTCGGCATGCTGGGATGGCTGAGCCTGCCCTTGAATCCCGCCAACATGATTGTGCTGCCGCTGATTCTGGGGATTGGCGTTGACAACGGGGTTCACGTGGTGCACGACTTCCGCTCGTCGCGCGGCCGCTATCGGCTCAGCCCTTCGACCGCCAGTGCCGTCCTGCTCACGTCGTTGACTACGATGGTCGGCTTCGGCAGCCTGATGATCGCCAGTCATCGGGGGCTGCAGAGCCTGGGCCGAGTGCTGACCATCGGCGTCAGTTGCTGCCTGGTCAGCTCGCTGGTGATCTTGCCGGCAATCCTGGCCTGGATCACGCGGCACCTGCGCGAGGAACAAGAGGCCGCGCCGCCGCCGGCCGGCAGCGGCGCGGACAAGTCCCACCGCCGCGACGCGGCCCACCATCCCGGCGCGAGCCCCCGCGCGTCCGGCTTGCCCAGCCGCGCGAGCCACTCCGACACGGCAGTGCACTGACGCTCGGCCGCGTCGATCTCGGCCGCGCGACCGCCTGCCGAACAGAACCATGCCGCCTCGTGCACCCCCCAAATGAGCCAGACTTTCCGGCCACCCGGGCAAGGGACCTTCCCACAACGGCGGTGCGATGGTAAGTTAGCGGTTCAAATCTCATGGACTGTCTAGTTTTGCAGGGCAAGATCCTCGCCAATGGCCAAGCCACAACACAAGATCAAAAAGGCCAACCACGGGAAGCGACCCGCCAACAGCAAGGCCCGCAAGCAGAAGCGTCACGCCGTGCGAACTTAAGCGGCGCGGCGGCGAGGCTGCCGCGCGCCGGTCGCTCGGCCCGCGCCCGATCCGCCGGCGCTTGCGTCGGGCTGTGTCGGCGGGCGGGTTCGACGTCCTTTTGCTCCAAGGAGTTACGCGTGCCCAGGAAACCGCGCATCCTCGACCCCAGCGAGTACGACCTCAATCACGTGGTCGCCGATACTGAGGAGATCCGCCGTTACAATCGGCAGCGGTTCGAGATGGAGCAGCTTACCGCGATCGTCTTCGAGGATCCGGTGCGGCACGTCTGCGTCGGCTATAAGGACCTCACGCGGGACGAGTTCTGGATCCGAGGCCACATGCCCGAGCGGCCCCTGATGCCCGGCGTGATCATGTGCGAGGCGGCCGCGCAGATGGCCAGCTACTACGTGCAGAAACACCGGCTGATGGACTGCGAGGTGGTCGGCTTCGGCGGCCTCAAAGACGTCCACTTCCGCGGCATCGTCGAGCCGGGCGAGCGGTTCGTGATCGTCGCCCGACTGCTGAAAGTCCGCAGCGTGATGCTCACCAGCGAGTTCCAGTGCTTCGTCCACGACAACCTCGTCTGCGAGGGTATCCTCAAGGGGATCCCCTTGCCGGCAGACCTGTTCAACGGCGGCAAGCGCTGAGCGGATTCGTCGCCGGGCTTGGCATCATGCCTGCGACACGAGCAGTTGCTGTTCCTTTTCTGCGTCCAAGCCGTGGCGGGTGGAGAGGGTTTGGATCGACATCGCCTTGTTGCGCACGAGGATCTGGTCGGCCTGGGCCTCGCGGAGGCGGTCGCGGGCGGCCAGCGTGGGCGGGATCGCCTCGACGTCGACGGCCCGGGCGGCCTCGGGCGGCAGCCATCCGGCCTCCACCGCCGCGGCGATCACGCGGTCCATCACCTCCAGGTCCTCGACGATCATGTCCTGCTGCAACCGCTGGAACATTTTGACGGCCGGGCCCTCGGCGACCATCGTCGAGGCGTAATTGGCGTTCGAGGCGTCGCTGGAGAGCATGAACTCGGGCATCACCAGCCGGCTGGCGATGGCGCGAAGCTCGGCCTGCAGCACGACCACGTAGCGGCCGGCGTCGATCGCGGCGGCGGGAAACTGGTAGTCGGTGCCGGCGAACGCGTCGAGGATCGTGCCCGGGGCGTAGCGCTTGAAATGGCTCGTCCGCCCGGTGGCCTGGCCGCTCACGCTCAGGTCGGCCTGGTTTTGGACGAACTGCTCGACGGAGCCGCGGGTGCCGGCGGCGTGCTTGCGGATGATGGCGATGGCCGACTGGATCTCGGCCACGACGCTCATGTTCCGCAGCAGCTTTTCCGCCCGGCGGAGGTTCTTGCGGACGGGGTAAAACAGCGGCAGTCCCCGCTTGACGTTGGCGTCGACGTTGGCCTTGCGGTGCTGGATCTGGGAGGCGTCGACCCAACCGCCGTCGACGTGGTATCCCAAGACGGTCTCGACGTCGTCGGGGTCGGTCTGGATGCCGAAGCTGGCGGCCGCGTCGCCGGCTCGTTCCGGGGGCGTGGCGATCTGCGAGGGCTCGACGAAGCGGATGCGGGTGGAGCCGTCGGCGGCGACGAAGAACCGCAGGAAGGCCTCGCCGTCGCGGTCGCGTCGGCGGACGATCTCCTGCTGCCGCTTGTGCCACTGGTTGGCCCTGACGAACTCGTCGAGCACCTGCTGGACCTCGCGGACCAGCCCGTCCGGCACGGCGTGGCCCGGCCTGGCGGAGACGCGGTACGCGTGGCCGGTGCCGACGATGTAGCTGATGCGGTTTTCGTGGCCGTTGATGGCGAACTCGTTGGAGGCGGCCAGGGCGCGGCAGTAGTTGCGGATTTCGGCCAGTTCCTGCTCGGTTGAAAAGGGCGCGCCGCCCGACCCGCCGCCCAGGCCGCCGCCGACTGCGTTCCACCGCGTGCCGTCGACGTCGTACAGGGCGTCGGCCGGATCGACGAAGCTGTCCCACAACTGGTCGAAAGCCTCGACGAGCCGCCGCTCGAAAGAGACGAGACGCGCACTTGGATGGGCTGAGGCGTTCCCGTCGGTGCATTGCCTACCATGCTCTCCATCCATCTTCTGGGTCCTTTCATGCTAAGTGGCATCTATTCGTGGGGTTTCGGCTGATGCAGCCGCACTCGCACGCTTTCAAGTCGAAGAGGGTTTCCGCAGTTCCAAGAAATGCGGCCAATCCCCCTTGCGTCTTCGGGGCAGGAACATCTTGAGGATGTCTTCACGGGCATAGACTCTGGCTCCCCTGGCACCCCTTCGGGCGACGAGTTTCATCTGGACCAGTTTGTTCAGATCGCGCGTGATCGTCTTGGGTGTCTTCTTTGCATAGAGTGCCGCCAATTCCGTATTCAACGTTCGTATCTGAGAAACGTTCACGCCTTTTGATCCGTACCTGGCCAGCTCCAGGGCAATTTGGCGCTGGCGATGCGACGCTTCGGTCTTCTGTCCTCGGAACCTCTCGTACACGTAGTCTTTCCACGCCAACGTGCGCTGAAACCGCCGAATGTGTAAGATCTGCTGATGAAGCCCATCGGTGAACCCCTGAACTGCATACTCCAAGAACGGCAGCACGTCACCCGATTGACTGGCAGCCGAAAGTTGGCGGTAATACTCGTCGCGAGTCTGATTGTAGTGATTGCTCAACAGATGCGCGGCAACCATCGGCACGCCTGCTCCCAAGAGAATCTGCACTTCCGCCAGGCGGGCTGTACGGCCATTACCGTCACCGAAGGGATGAATCCAGGCAAGATATAGATGTAGCAGGGCGCCCCTCAAGACTGCATACGCGATGCGATTGTCCGCCGAATCAGGTTGAAGGCCGTTGATCCATTCGCACGTCCTGCGAAGCAAGTACTCACAATCCGCGGCCGGTGCTCCTCGGTAGCGGGCTACACCGACGCCGTGCACGCGTATGATGCCCGGCATCACTTCCTTGTGCAGTTGAAGATTACGCAGGACCATCTTGTTGAAGTGCATGATCCGTTCAGCAGTGATGGTGCTGTCCAGACCTTTCTCAATCATCTCGTCCGCGAGCTCGTTGCACGTATCGACGATGTTGTCGACCTCTTGCCCGAGATACTCGCGAGACTTCGGCAGCGGCTCTCGCGTCCGAATACGCCGTCGCACCTCCTCTTCCGACAGCGTGTTCCCTTCAATCGCCGTCGTTGCACGCACCCCCTTTGCGAGGTATATGGCATGCAGGCGCCTGCCGACATCGACCGGTACCATGACATGAGCGACATGCTCACATTTGGACTGGATCGCACCAAGATTCATCCAGAGGCTTGAACTCGCCCGGCGAAGATCCAGTCGGAAACCAATCCAGGGATGCGTCCGCTCGTACTCCCGTGTGTCACTCATGCTAATGTCCCCAGCGATGTCCCAAGGAGTGTCCCAAATAGAGTGTTCGGAAATCTTTTATAACAAATGACTTATGGCTATTATTCATACGAAGTGTCTCTTGGTATGTCCAATTGTACTTCCAAAGATGGAACGTGGCAATCGAGTTCAACCGACCGGCAGGCGGTCTCCGAGTGCGTCGGGGGCGGGCGGGGCGGCCAACAGCCGGGCGGCCAGCCGGAGGGCCATCTCGGCGGCGTCCGGCCCGTCGTCGTGGTCGCCGACGGGGAAGTCGCGGAGCTGGTCGACCAAGAGCCGCGTGGCGGGCGAGCCGTCTTTGAAGCGGAGCCGCCGGCTGGAAAGGTACGGCCCCAGCCTTCGGATCCGCACCTGCTTGTTGACGCGGTTGTCCAGCGTCCACGGCCGCGCGCCCAAGAGGCCCTGCCGCCGGAACTCCGCCTCGAACTCGCCGGCCAGTAGATCCTGGAACTGGTTCGCTTCCACGCCGAAGGCATCGGGCCGAAAGCGGCGGTAGAGCTCGACGCCGTCGGCGACGATCTGGGGCGTGCCGCGGCGGGCGAGGTCGGCCTCGACGTAGAGCACGCCGTGGCGGTCGACCCCCAGCATCACGAAAGCCGAGTAGTCGCCGCGGCGAGCGTCGCTGCCCTTGCTCGGATCGAGGGCCATCACCCTCGCCCGGAGGCCGTCCGGCCATTGGTCGAACCAGATTGAGGGGTCGAAGTACGACTCGGGCCACTCGCAGAGGTCGGGGTTGATCGGCGAGTTCTGCTTCTCCCGCTCGAACGCCGTCCGCCCGCTCTCTACCCGCATACACATCAACGAGTAGAGGTCCTCCGCTTCGGGCCAAAGCAGCCGGGCGCCCTCGTCCATCGCGGCGCGGTGTTCTTGGTAGAATTGGCGGGCGGTTTGCCGCGCGGCGGGGTGGTCGAGGTCGGTGTAGATCTCCTCCCAACGGTGCCAGAGCGGCATGTTGGCGGGCCAGCGCTGGATCGCCCTGAAGACCTTCGACTTCCAGCCGGGCGTGCGGCAGAGCTGCACCGCCAGCGCGTCGCGGTGCAGCGCGGTGGCCAGGTGGATGACGTTCGTGCCGACGGTGCCGGCCTTCATCAGCGTGCCGTGAAACCAGCTGGCGGACCGCTGGCGGCGGGCGGCGGAGAGCATGTGGTCGTCGTTTTCCAGGTCGTCGCAAACGATCAGCGTGGGGCGATCGGCGCGGTGGCGGCGGCCGCGGAGCCGCTGGCCGGTGCCGAAGGCCTCGATCGCCACGCCGTTGCGGAGCACGACGGCTCCTTTCCGCCAGACCGGCCCTCGACCGACGGCGCGGGGATAGTCGGCCGCCAGCCGGGGGTTGTCGATCAGTTCGCTTTTGAGGTTCTCCAGGTGCGCGTATGCCTGCTGCTTCGTGTCGGAGAGGATCCAGATGAACGGCTCCCAGCCGTTGACGGCGGCCATCAAGGGGCAGGCCAGCGTGCCGATGGTCGACTTGGCCCCGCCGCGGGGGCCGAGCACGTTCAGCTTGCCGCCGCGGTTTTTCCACGTGCGGTCCAGCTCGGCGGCCAGCCAGCGGTGCATGAGCGAGGGGGGCCGGGTGAAATAGTGGGGCAAGTAGCGGCGGCTCCAATCGAGCAGCGCGGCGGTGCCTTCTGCCCGCTCAATCCGCCGCGACTGCCCGTGCCGCCAGGCCAGCTCGTCGTAGAAGACGCGCAACAGCTCGCCCATCCACGGCTCGACTCGCCGGGCGTTTCTTGGGCGGCGTTTCATTACGGATGGTCCCATCGACGGTCTCCTAGCGTGGCTTTCGGCCGCCACGCGCCCCGAGCGAGCTGATCACCTGCCCGACCCGCTTGAGGATCCGCTTGCGGTACGCGGCAACGGTCAGCTCCTCCTGGATGATCGCGGCGATTTCCGCCAGGATCTCTTTGACTTGTTTGTGCGTGAGCGCGTCGGGAGGGCGGCGGGCGTAGTCTTGCGGGTTCCTGCGCTCCAGGGCCCAGGCCGCTGCCCGCCAATACTTCTCTTGCGAGGCCGCCTTTTGGATGCTCCGCTGGTAGCCGATTTCGGCCTGGCTCTCGGCGTGCCGCAGGGCCTCGGCGAAGTGTTGGTCGCGGGCGGCCGTGTTCTGGATGGTGGTCGGCGAGCAGGCGACGTACTCGGCAGCCACGCGGCGGCTGCATCCCACGGCGAGGATCGCCAGGATCTCGCGTCGTTTGATCTCGTCGAGTACGGGGCGTCTGCCGCATTTTGCCATCCAGGATTCCTCAAGGACCGAGATATTCGAACGAGACGACGGCCCGGCCGCCCGAGCCGCAGTAGCCCGGCAACGCCTTCCGCGATCCCGTCTTTCTTAGGTAGGCTGCTCTCCATCGCGGCGACCGCCGGCAGTGGGCGACCAGTGCCGGGTGGCTGGCGGTGACGCTCACGCGGTGGCCCTCGCCGCGGTGCAGCCCGGCCACCGCCTCCAGCACCGTCATGCCGATGCCGATGCCCTGGTAGTCGGGCAGCGTGACGATCCTGGTGATCCGCCAGTGGCCGCGGCGGCCGATCTGCGGCACCGTGGCGCAGAAGGCCACCGGCGCCGCTTCCCACAAAACCAGAAAGCACCGCGCCGTGGGGCTCAACGAGCCGCTCAAATAGTGATGGCGCGCAAACAGCCGCCACGCACGACGGTGGCAACGAAAGATCCTAAGCTCGATCGGCGGGCGTTGAAGGCACCTCCGGTCGAACTCGGACGTGGCCATGTCGATCACCCAATCCGGCTCCAGCCACTCGGCGACGTCGTAGTGGCAGGTGACCGCCACAAAGCGGCAGCGGATTGTCCCCTGGCGGATGCCCTTGGCGATCGCCGCGGAGGAAACTCGGGCGACGGTGCGATCGACCACGCTGGTGAACTCATCGAAGGCGACGAGGTCAGTGTCGGCCAGCGCCCTGGCCAGGTCGCAGCGGAACTGCTCACCGCCGGAAAGGACACAGTACGGCTTCACCCAGCTTGGCGGCGAACCGAATCCCACGGCCGTGAACAGCCCGGTGATCTCCTTGATCGGCCGCTCGCCCAGACCGTCGATCACGGCCCGGTCGCGGGGCCAATCTCTGCGCAAGTAGAGCCGGTCGCCGAAGAGCCGCCTGGCAATGGTGGTCTTGCCGCTGCCGGAGGGGCCGACGATCAGGCCGGTCCGCCACGCGTCGCCCAGCTCCGGCAACTCCAGCCGAAAACGCTCCGACGCCCGCTCGGCCAAGGGCACATCGAACATCCCGGCCACCTGTTGGACGCGGAACGAATCGTAAACGGGACAGCTAACCGTGACGTCGATGGTGGGCATCTTGTACAGTGGTTTGTTCAATATGTCCGTTTAGCCGGCGGGCTTGCCCGCCGTTTGGCTCCAGCGGCTTACAGCGTCAGCAAGCGGCACTTGAAACCTTCGGTTGTCAGCCGCTCGTAAAGTTCTTGCTGCTCGGCCTCGTCGCGGCAGTCGATCACGACCTGATAGGTGTCCGTCAGTTGGATCTCGGGTTTTGGTCCTTCGTGAAGCCCGCCATTGGAGTCCGTTGGAAGCCGCAGCATCCCGTCGAGCATCTCTTTGAGCGCGGCGCTTTCCGTCTCGACCTGCTGGAGCAGGGCAGCTAATGCGGGCTCGTTCGTCTCGGCCAGGCCGGCCAGGGGATCGTGCACCGCCAGCAGCTTGGCCGCTTCGTCGTCGTCCAGATCGACCACGAGCACGGGCACCTCGACGTCGGGCGTGATCTCCGCCCGCAAGTGGCCGTCGATCAACTCCAGCGAGCCGTCGGCCAGCTCCCTTGCCACCAGCGCGTCGGCGTAGCCGATCTCGGCGAGCACGCCCCGCAGGGCGTCCTGCTGCCCCTTGGGGTGCAGCCGCCAGTTGCCCGGATGGGGGCGTAGCTCGGCCGCCTTCACGCGGCGAAGCTCCTTGATGCGGTCTCGAATTCGCATGATCTTCTCAGTCCAGAATCTCCCAACTCCCAACTCCCAACTCCTCACGCCATCTGTCTCAGCCACTCGCAGAGGTGTGCGATCTGCAAGTCGTGGGTGTCGAGGAGGGCGGCATGGCGGGCACACATCGGCAGCCGCTCCTCGTTAGCTTCGATCAGCCTGTCCACCTTCCGCTCGAGGCTCGCCAACTGCGAACCGAGCACCGCCAGCTTGGCGTGGACCATCAGCATCCACGGCGTCAAGGCCAGCGCCGCGCTCACCACCACGCCGATTACAACGCTCCATTGTTGGACGTCCACGAATGTCCCCCGTATTGGTGCCTGGTCATTGGCTGCTGTTGCGATCCTTCTGCTCCCGGTTCGGACTCGCCAGGGGGCCTTGCGGCTCCTCGCTGGGCCGGACCCCGTGCGGGATCGGCATCCGGTTCTCGTCCCCGCCGAAGCTCACCGCCATGTCGAACATCTCGGCCAGCGACGCGTAGAGCATCAGCGACTCCCGCGGCGTGACGCGGTAGGTGGCGAAACGGCTGTCCAGCCGGGTAGCCTCGACGATGTGCTGGTCCAGCGCCGTGACGAACATCCTCGCGTCGACGTTGCGGAGGTCCACCTCGCTCAAAAGCGGGATGTTCGGGTCGGAGCCGTCGAGCTTGTAAGGGAGGTCGAACTCGCGGCCGGCCGGCCGGGCCACCTCCTCGCCCGGCGGACTGAACGCGTTCAAATCGTCCGGCAGCGAAATGCTCAGGTCCCGCGCCCGCTCTTCCAGCGTCTTGATGTCGACGTTCTGCGGGTTGTGCGTGATCTTGCGGCGGAGGAAGTCGAGCCGGATGAGGTGCTCCATGATGAACTGGTTGGTGGCCGTGTCCCAGCCGCTTTGCACGCCGAACTCGCCGTCCTGCAAAATCTGCCCGCGAAACAGCAGACAGTGCCCCGCGTACGTGTGGATCGAGCGGTTGCGGAAGCGGGTGATGGCGTCTTCGAAGGTGTCTTTGCCGGATGCCATGGTAGGAGCTCCAAGTAAGGTTCGGTTTTCACTGCTCCGCCGGCTCGGCGGGCGAGGGTTGTTGGGCGTGGATGCGGTAGAAGCGGCGGGCGACGCGGCTGCGGAGCTTCTTGGCCCAAGCGGCCAGCGCGCCATCGCTGCTCTCTTCGGCGCGGCGAAGCTCCTCGTCGTACTCCCGCCCCAACGTCGCGTCCGCCAGCGGACTGCGCCCCGATAGGGCGAACACATCTGCAAGTTGTCTTGCGTACTCGTCATTCAGCGCGGCACCGGAGCGGAGGGACGAAAGGCGAGGTCTCCGCCCGGCGGCCGACTTCTGGCGTCGCTTGCGGATCACGGCGACGGCCAGCCGTGCGGCCAGCACGGCGGCGACCGAGGGCGGGCCGGTCCAGCCGAGGGCGGCCAGCAGGCCCGGCAAAACGGCCAGAACCGCGTTGCCCCATCCGCCGCCCTGCTTCTTGCCGCCCGACGGCAACACCTCGTGCGCCCCTTCCGCCACCCGCCCGCCCTCCTCGGCTTGTCGTCCCACTCCGCTTTCGATCCCGTCGAGGCGGGCGAGCATCGCCTGACGCTCCTCTTGCCAGCGACGGTCTGCGTCGAGCAGGCCGGCGGCCAGCGCGTCGAGCCGGCGGCGGACGTCGTCCCGTCCGCTTCCATCCAGGGGTGTTTGCCCCGGATCATCGGGCGAGACCGGCACAGCGATCGGTTGCTGCGGCGGTGGCCGTCGGAAGGGGAGGATTCGCGAGAGGAACTTGCGGACGCGGCCGCAATAGGTGCCCGCCACCGTCCGCCCGTCCGTGCCCCAGATCACCGCCACCAGCTCGCCCCGGCCGTTGAACACCGGTCCGCCGGAGTCGCCGTCGCGGGCGCTGCCGGTGAGTTGAAGCGTTTCGTAAGTGTTGGTGGCGTCGGTCCGTGCGTAGCCCAGCGCGCGGCCGCGATTACACCAGTAACGGCCGTCGGGGCCGTAACCGCAGCTTTCCAGCGTTTCGCCCGGCCGGGGATACTCGTCGGCGATCGTCACGGCCTCCGCGCCCGCCGGGCCGGTTGCCAAAACGGCCAGGTCCCACGCCGGATCGACCTCCAGGACCGTGGCGGGCAGGCACTGCCCGGTGGGGAACTGCACCGTGGTTGTGCCCTGTCCGTCGCGAAACAAATGAGCGCAGGTGAGCACGATCGCCTGCCGTTGGTCCTGGTAGACCAGCGTTCCCGACCCGAGGCTTCGGCACGCCGCCGTGCCGCAGACGACGACACGGACCACGGCCGGATGCGGCGCCGTCGGCGACCGCCCCCAAGCATCGCAGCCGGTCGTATCGGCGGCAACGGTGGTGGCGGTGGCAGTGGTGCACAAGCACCAAGCGCCGATCAGCAGGGAAATCGCAATCTTTCTCACGGCATCAGGGTAAAGCGATAGCGATAGAAGGCACTTCGCGCCAGGTCGGCCGGCTCGGTGAGCCGATCGGCCAATTGCGGCACCGGGTCGACGCCGCCGCCGATGCGATCGGCCATTGCGCAGGCCTGCGAGCAGAACGGCGGCCGGCGATCGGCCGCGCGATCGTCCACGTCGGCCTTGACGAAGAGCCGCACCAGCGGCAGGTGCAAAAGCGCCGCCAGCGCGATGCCCCGATAGCCGTATTGACAGCCGGCCAGCCGCCGCATGAATCGCACGGCGCAAGCGCGATCGTAATCAGGCCAGCGGTTGTCGGGATTGGCTTCGTAGACGTCGATCCGCCCGGGATGGCGCCGCACCTGGCTCGAGAGCGTCACGGCCCGGCAGCCCCGCACCGCCCGCGTTTCCAGCAGGAACAGGTCGCCCTCCCACCAGGCGGCCTTGGCGGCGTGGCTGTGACGCCCGCGGCCGCAAGCAGAGATCAATCCGCGGCGGCGGAACAACAGCAAGTCGCCGTCGCGGATCGATTGGCGGACCTCCCGATAGCGTGCCGGTCGAGGCTGGTCGTCGCGGCTCATCGTTTCTCCCGGCAGCAGCGGGCGCGGATCTCGAGGTACCGCGCGTAGTGGTTGTCGTTGAGCTCGAGCCGCAAGGGGCCGAGCGGCCGCTCCGGCCGGCGGGGAAATCGCTTCTTTCGCAACAGCGCCCGCATGCGGCAAAGCCGGCAGGGGAGATAGACAAGGGCCCCGCACCGGGAGCAACGCTCGGGCGGGCCGCTGGGGGGCGCGACCTCGTCTTCAAAAGCGGCGGGCTTTGCCGGCTGCTCGCGGCGACGGCCGCCGGCGATCGCGCCCACGGTGCCGCGGCTGACGCCCGTCTGCAGGGCAATCTTTCGCTGGCTCAGCCGCCCTTCGGCCAAGAGTCGTTTGACTTCGTCGATCGTCGACTCGGGGAGCACGTTCGGCCTCGTCGGCAGTGGCAAGAAAAAAAGCACCCGCCGCCGGAATGGCACGCATCCGGCGACGGGCGCTTCGGATACCCGGCTTATCGGGCTCTTCCGGTACCCGCGTGGGTAGTATGGTTGTCTGATCGGCTGGCAGCCGTCATTGAAAAACGAAAGGCGGATCGCTCGACCGTGACCTGCCCCGAGCAATCAAACGCCAAGATATCGGCGGCAGCCGGCCGAGTTCAAGAAGAGTTTTTGGCCATCGCGCCCGGGGGTTAAGAGCCGGTTGCCGCCCTTTCGATCTCGGCGACGACGCGATCGAGCTCTCGCACCAGAGGGCCGGGGCCGGCCTGCTTGAGGATCTCGACGGCGCTGCGATAGTACCAGAGCGTGCCGTCGCGGCCGCCGCGAAATCGCTGCCAGATCGAGTCGCCGTGCTCGAGGTACTCGGCGAGGATCGAGCGCGCGTTGTCGAGCTTGTCGCAGGCCGCCACCAGCCGGACCGACGGCGAAGCGCCGGAAAGCCGTGCCAGGTAGGCTTCCTTGCGGGGCCGCCAGGGCGGCTTGGGCTTCTGGTCGGTGTCGCTGCAGCCGTGGACGATTTCGGCCACGCGCGGCCCGAACCGCGCGGCGATCCGGCGGGCGGTCGGCTCGCCGCCCTGGTCTTCCACGGCGTCGTGCAACAGCGCGGCGATCGCCTCGTCCTCGTCGGCGCCGTGTTCCAGCGCGATGCCGGCGGTGCGCAAGAGGTGAGCGGCGTAAGGGGCAGCGGAGAGCTTCCGCTTCTGGTCGGCGTGCAGTTCGACCGCCCAGGCCAACGCCTCGCAAAAACGCTGCGACAGCTCCATCGTCAAGTCGGAAGGGAACTGCGAGGGGGCGATTGTTGCCGCCGCTCAGCGGGGGCGTTGTGGAGAATAGCCGGCGGATTCTTCCCAGCGGGCGGAGCTTTCCATCTGCTGCCGGCGCTCGAGCTCCGCTTCCAGGAAGTCGATCCGCTTAACCAGCCCTTGCTCGCGGCGCTTCCAATCGCGGCGGTCGCGCACGAGCCGGAGAATGATGCAGCGGGCGCGGCAGATCAACTCCGCGTTCGCCGCCGCGGCTTCCTCGGCGTTGTACGACGCCGGCGCTTCGACACTCTGATTGACTACCGAGCGGCCGTCAGGCAGGTAAGCGACGACGATCCCGCTTCCATCCGACTTGTCGTCCACGACCAGCGGTCCCGCGGTGGCTGCCTGACAGATTTCCTCGAAGCGGCGGGCTTCTTCATCCGTGACGGGCTTGCTTCGTTCGACCAACAGCGGATCGGTGATCACGCTGTCGCCGTCCTCGATGCACTCTTCATCCCACCAGCGCATGGCATAGACCCCCGTGTAGAACTTCATGCGAAGAACGTCGCTCTACGAGAAGTGGGATTATTATATCGGCGGCGGCTCAGCTTGGATACCAAACCCCCCGAAAATTCGGCCATTGGCAGGAAACGTCCGCACGAACAGGGGGTTGCGCGGGGGATGTTTCTTGCCGCCGCCACCCGCCGGGGTAGTCAGCGGGGATCGACGGCCACGTGCCCGGCCTGCCCGCCTTCGTAAACACTGAACTCAGCCCAGACCGGAAAGTGATCCGAGATTTCCAGGACACCCTGGATCGGCAGGTTGAACTCCCCCATTAGATCCATCACGCCCGAGCGGCCGGTGAACTCCGAAGTCGCCCTGCGGTCGAAAAGCAGGTTGTCCACCAGCCGCGACGACCGCAAGCAGCTTGGAACGCCGGAGACGGCACAGGTTATATAGTGTATTTGCCCTAGCTGCCCGGGGTTCTGCTCGTCGGCGCCCAGGTCGCCCAGCACGATCACGTCGTCCTCGCCGCGACCGTCGTCGCGGACCGAGCGGAAGACGTCGTCCAATACGTCCAGCTCACTGATCGCGCGGGCGGCTTCGTTGTGGACGTTGATCAGGGTGAAGGTGAAGGCTTCCGCCGGCTCGGGACCCTGCACGCGGAACGAACCCACCAGCGGCGGCCGCAGCAGCAGCCCGCCGGGGTCTTGCACGTGGTAGACCGTGCTGCGGTCCACCTGGATCATCGCCGTGTCGAACAGAAAGGCCGCGAACTGCTCGACCGGCTCGCGGCCGACGTCGGCGGCGACGGCGAAGTCGTAACGCCGGCCGCCGGAGTTGATCTGCTCAACCAGCCCGATCAAAAGCCCCGCGTTGGGCGCCTGGATGTTCTGCACGGCCAAAACGTCGAAACGGCAGATGGTCTCGACCATTCGGGCGGCGACGTGCCGCTTGCTGAGCTTGACGTGATCGAGCGGGTTGAAGTTGAAGGTGGCGATGCGGATGGTAGTGCGGTGCGGCTTGGCTTGCTTGGCTGACTTGGCATTCGCTGCCCCTGCAGAGGGGCTGCGGCCGCCGTTGGCTCCCCGCGGCTTGAAGTCCACGCTCTCTAGTCCGGTGATCTCGTAGTGCCGGTAAAAGTACCACCCGCCGCCCACCGCGGCGATCAGCACGAGAAGGTAGAGAAATCGCGACATCGACGGCATCCTTGCATCGGCGGGCTGGGTCGCCGGCGGATCGGCACACCGGCTGCCGCGCGCGGCTCACTCGCCAGGACCCGAGAAGGTACCGCAACTGGCCCCCCGACTCCAGGGCAATTCGCTTTCCGCGATTCCGCGACCGCAGGAAGATCACCCAAACCACCCAGAGTTCTTGCCTTGCCAACGCGATGGGGATTGCTCCGGACGCTCGAAAGGTCGGGGGCATTGGGTTCTTACCTGCCGCTGGTGGTGCCGGCCACGTAGACTTCGCCGTCGCCGAGCCGGAAGGTGTCGATCTCGAC
>Ga0180437_10006017_pt1 | contig 16388 bp, 12 predicted proteins | sample SS_ome_4_FD_132410 | JGI IMG/M metagenome (GOLD analysis project Ga0180437, IMG submission 132410) | Hypersaline lake sediment archaeal communities from the Salton Sea, California, USA - SS_3_D_1 metaG | ecosystem: Environmental > Aquatic > Non-marine Saline and Alkaline > Hypersaline >...
CACCCGATCATCCACTTAGAGACGCGCCGGGCCGGAGATCGGGTGCAGATCGCCGTCCGGGACCACGGACCCGGCGTCTCAAAGGCCGAGGCGGGCCGTCTGTTTCGACCATTCCACAAATCCGCGCACGACGCCGCCAACTCCGCCCCGGGCGTCGGGCTCGGCCTGTCGCTTAGCCGCCGGCTCGCGCACCGGATGGGCGGTTCGCTGCGGATTGACGAAACGGTGCGGGACGGCGCCCGCTTCGTTCTTTCCCTGCCCCTCGCTGCCGACGCCTCGTAACCTGGGGCCTTTCTTGCCTGGAAACCGCGCACAACACCCTCTGTCATGGAAACCGCGCGACGCCGCGATCATGCCGATTAGGGTTCCTGGCCCGGAGTAGGCGAAGCCAACGTCGGACGTGGAACTCGATTTGTGCTATATTAAATGTTGTCTCGACCAGAGGGGGCGGAGGCATGAAGTTGACGGAACACGAGCGGCAACACATCTACGACGAGGCGGAAGCGATTCGCCGCGAGTTCGCATCGCTCAAGGGAAAGGGGGCCGACACCGAGCGGCGGCGGGCGGAACTGCGCAAGCGCTACGAGCAACTAGATCGCATTCTTGTCAGCGCTCGAGAATCTGAGGAGGCGCAAGCGCCGGCGCCGCCTGAACACGCCGAGCACGCCGCCGAGCAGATGGAAATAGAAACCGTCCAAGCGATCGAAGAAACGGAGCCGGCCGCGGCGGGGCCTCAAGGCGATGCGGAACCACTTCCAACCGAAGCGACCGTACTCGATGCGGGGGAGGACGGCGCGGTTCACGGCGTCGTGGAAGGCGCGCCGCAGGTTGCGGTACAAGCCGACATAGAGGAGGCTGGATTGGAGGTTCCGGAAGTTCTGGCGGCGACCGTCGAGTCCGAAGCAGAGGCGGCCACGGCGGAAGGCGTTGAGCCCGAGGCAAGGCGGGCCTTGCTCGAGGTCGTTCAGACAGATTCGACGGATGCGGCTTCGGACGAAACGGAACCTGCGACGGCGGCGATTAGGACGGCTCCGAGCGCGTCGCAGGCTGCCGCGCACAAACGGGACGAATGCCCGTTCTGTGCAGAGAAGATTATTCGCGAGGCCCAGAAATGCCATTTCTGCGGGGAGTGGCTCCCCGAGAATTGGTGGGGGGAGACTCCGGGCCGGGCAATGTCTTCCGCGTCTGGGGCGGCCCGGGAGGGCGCGCCCGCCTACGTGGCCGTGATTCTGGCGCTTGTTTTTGCCGTGGTGGCGCTGCTGGGATTCCTGAAAGCCGGGGCGTGGGGTAGTGCAGCGGCGGGGGGAGGTTTCATCTTCTGGGCGGCCCTTACGTATAGTGTGCTGAAGCTGCTTATGCCGGATCAGCGGAAATCCGCGCGGCTCGGCAAATGAGCCCCGAACGACGCTGCGAAGTGTTGCGCCTTGACACGACGGCCCCGAATGCACAGAGGAGGTATCCGTGAGCGCTGAAGTTCCTGCGGGGCCGCCGCGCGTGCAGATACAGACGCAGTCAGGCTGTAACGGCCGGTGCGTATTTTGCCCGAACGCCGCGGTACTGGCCTCGGGCCTCGAGCAAGGCCGCATGTCCCCCGGGCTGTTCCACAAGATCATCGATGAGTTAGCCGAACTAACGCCTCAGCGGATTAGTCTGTACTTGATGAACGAACCGTTGCTCGACCCGCGCCTGCCCGAGTTCACCCGATACGCCGCCGAAAAGGTCCCCGGGGCCACTACGCTGGTGACGACAAACGGCCTTAACCTCGATGAAGCGCTCGGCCTCGACCTGATTGCCGCAGGTCTCAAGCGGCTCAAGGTGAGCCTGCAATCCCTCGATCCGGAAACCAACAGGAAGCTGATGGGTTCGCACATGGACCCCGCGAGGGTGGTCGACAACGTCCTCACGATGAAGCGCCTGATCGAGCAGCATCGGGCTGAACTCGATCTGCGCGTTTCGATGATCACCACGGCGCTGAATGCCTATCAGACGCGGCGCACGCGCCGGTTTTGGCGGAAACACGGGATTCGGCTCGTAACGTCGTCCGTCGAGAACCGGGGCGGCAATATTGACGAAGCGTCGTCCCTGAGCAAGGGAGCGATGCAGGATCGGAGCCGGCACTGCATCCGGCCGTATCGGGAGATGTGCATCCTGTTTAACGGCGACGTGGTGTTGTGCTGCGTGGATTGGTGGCGGACGGCCGTTCTCGGCAACGTCCGCGAACAATCGATCCGCGAGGTCTGGAACGGGCCCCGGTTTCGTGCAGTCCGCGCTGCCTTGAAGGCGGGGGATCGCGACAGTCAGCCGAAGATCTGCTTGAATTGCGCAGAAAGCTCCGGCGCCAAGAAACGGGGCTGGGGTATAAAGCGCCTACTTGGCAGGGGGATTGGGAAGACTTAGCTCGAAGACTCGCCTCGCTTGCATCGGGTCTTTCTTCAGACCACGCGGCCATCGTGACGCCCCCAGGCCGCGTCGGGCGTCCGTGAAGGGCGGCTTTGGCACATTGGTTTCGCGGAAAGGCGGCAGAATGCCGCCGACAGATACGCCCTGTGGCGTTCCTAACGAATCCTACCCGAAATGCTTCTGCAGAAAGGCAAGGTCGAGTTCGGGGTACACCGGGTAGGCGTCGAGCAGGGCTTTGACGCGCGCTCGGCCTTCGTCCAGCGCGGCCTCGTCGATAACGTACTTAGTCTTACTCGGTAGGCCCGCCCTCTTGCCGGCATCGAGCATGGCCGGGCGTGTGTTCGCCAATACGTGCTTGATGACGGACGCAATCTCGCGCATTTGGGCCTGGCCCATTCCCAGTGTGGTCGCGGCCGGGGTCCCCATGCGCAATCCGCTCGTGACGAGCGGGCCGTACGGGTCGCAGGGGATCGAGTTGTAGTTTAAAGTGACGCCACAGGCGCGCAACGCGTCCGCCGCCTGCCGCCCCGTCAATCCGAGCGGGCGCACGTCGACGAGCATAAGGTGGTTGTCGGTGCCACCGGTCAGCACGGTCAGCCCTTCCTCGATACAGGCCTGCGCCAACGTCGAGGCGTTCTCGACGACGCTTCTTGCATAGGCTTTGAACTCGGGCGTGTCGGCCTCCACAAGCGCCACGGCCTTTGCGGCGATAACGTGCGGCAACGGGCCGCCAATGACCAGGGGACATCCTTTGTCGATGTATTCCGCGAACTCTTTTGTGGACAGTATGATGCCGCCGCGGGGCCCCCGGAGCGTCTTATGGGTCGTTGAGGTGACGACGTGTGCGAAGGGGACGGGGTTTTGTGTTCCCTCGAACACCCCGCCCGCTACCAGGCCCGCGAAATGCGCCATGTCGACCATGAAGACCGCGTCGGTTTTGTCGGCGATAGCGCGGAGCCGGGCGAAGTCTATAGCGCGCGGATACGCACTGTAACCGGCTAGCAGGATAAGCGGTTTGATATCGAGGGCCAGCCGCTCGATTTCATCGTAGTCCAGCAGTCCCGTCTCGGGGTTGACGCCGTACGTATAGGCGTCGAACATCATGCCGGACGCGTTGCGCCGGTAGCCGTGTGTCAGATGACCGCCCGCGTAATAGTCCATGCCGAGCAACCGCTGATTGCCGGTTTCCTGCCGGATGCGGCCCCAGTCCTCGCGCGCTAGTTTCGCGGGATCTTTTACGCCGAGGCGCGCCAAGGCCGGGGCGCCCACGCGCGTCTCGAGGATTGCCCAATAGGCGATCAGGTTGGCGTCCGCGCCGCTGTGTGGCTGGACGTAGGCGTGTTCGCAGCCGAAAAGCCGGCAGGCCTTTTCGCACGCGAAGGTTTCGACCGCGTCGACGTTGTCGCAGCCTTCGTAGAACCGTTGGCCCGGCACGCCTTCAGCGTACTTGTCAGTGAGCATATTGCCCATGGCGAGTTGCGTCGCCAGCGAGCAGTAGTTCTCGCTCGCGATCAGTTTCAGGTAGCTGCGCTGGTCGGCCAGTTCCTGAACGATGGACTTGGCGATGTCGGGCGACGTCCCCGCGACCGCGCTCAGGTTGGCAATATACGCCAGAAAGCCTGCGTCGATCCCGCCCGGCGGCGCGGAATCCAGATACGCTTCGATTGCCGTTGTGGACACAGAACGGTCCCTCCGCTTCTCCGTGCCGAAAAGAGGCCTTATGGTAGTTCTTTTGGGGCGGCCAGATCAAAGCCTGGAAAAGACTACTGCGAATAACGCGCCGCGTAAAAAACGCCAGATCAGACGCAGACCGGTAGAAATGGAGCAACGTTCGGCGCAAAACCCCCGAGTCCGACGCAGGCCCACGTTCCTTTGGGCAAAGTTCGCGCGTCGCGCCGCCGCGCCGATGCAGCCTAGAAGGTCTCGACAGGCGCGGGATCGACCAGGTTGTCCATGATCAAGGCTTTGAATTGGTCGTGGTACTTGCCGAAGTTTCTTCCGGCCGAGTTCCGCGTCATGGTGACCACGAGCTTGTTGTCGGGATCGACGTAAAACGTTGCCGCGGACGCGGCGCCGTGGCCGAAGGTGCGTTTGCTGAAGCCCTTTGCGTCGAGCGCAAATACGACGCCGATGCCCCATTCCGGGGCGGCTTCAGCGGCCTCGAGCACGCCCGTAAGCTTCGCGGGCATTACTTTTTGCATGGTCTCTTCCGAGAAAAAGCGCATGTCGCCATAAGCTCCGCCGTTAAGCAGCATCTGACCGATCTTGGCGAGGTCCATCGGCGTGCTGACCGACCGCGCGTTCGTGTCCACCGCGTCGGTATTCGGGCAGCCGAGAGGATTCAGGAGATGGTTGAGGAAGAACTCCGGAATGGCCTCCCCGCTTGCCGCCTCGATAACTTTGCCGCCCAAAGCATACCCCGTGCCGTTGTAGACGTGCTCGACGCCGACGTTCAGGTACGGGTAATACCCGGCGACTACTTCCTCGAGATCGTTCATGTCGTCGCCCCAATGCCCCCACAGCCCGTTCGTGTGCGTATACAGACGGTGCACGGTCAGCGGTTGCTCGACCTCGATGTCGCGCAACGCCGGCAGGTACTTGTCCACCGGGTCGTCGAGGTCGACGCGGCCCTGGTCAACGCACATCCACATGAGTATGCCGGACAATAACTTGGTGGTCGACGCCATCCAACTCTTTGTCGTGACAGTCATGGGTGCTCCGTCGCGCTCGCCGTAGGCCTCATGCAGAATCGCGACGCCGTTGCGGGCGACGCATACGGCAAACGCCTGGTCGCTGTCCGCAGCCCAGTCTTTCAGCAACGCATCGATCCGTTTCGCTGCGCCGGGTTTGAATCCGGCCTCCTTCTCTGTCCCCTTGCGCAACACGGGTGCAGGCGGCCCCTCGACGGGACGCGGACACACGAAGGGTTCCGGCCACATCGCGTCCGTACCGTAGATCTTGCGTTTCAGTCCAACCCACCATTGCCGATCGAGCGCAAGGGCGCGTTCATTCTGCCGCACAGGGCTGCCCGTGGGTTCCGCGTGATACAGCGCGGCCATAAGCGCGCCGGCTTGCGGATCGTGCTTGAAGCTGTCCGTAAAGGCCCGCCACACGTAGCCTTTGACGTCCTCGAAATGCTCGGCGAGCACGTCGGGCGCGATCCCGTACGCGTCGGGCAGCGTCATCGAGAGTTCGGGACGGAAAAACCACATGCCGAATCCACCGGCGGCGTCCGGGAGTCGGAGCAACGTACGGAACCGGCGCAGCGGCCGCCCTTTGGCTGGGACGATGTCAATCACGGCCCCGTACCGGCCGGGTTTCTCCGCAGCCGTCACCTCGTTGTACTCGTTGTCGTAAAAACGTTGCTGGATCGTGTATTCGCCCAAGAGTTTCTCCGCTTCGTGCGGGTCGTCGAACTCGCACTTCGGGAACGCGTTCCCCCGGAACACACACGGCGAGAAGTTGATAGCCGCGTCCACAAGCGCTCTGGCCCGCGCTTTCCCGACGCCGTCGATGGGGGTCTGACCGACCTGGCGGCGTCCGACCAGCAGGGCGATCGCATTATCGCCGCTTGGGTCGGGATACTCCGTTAGCGTCAGGGTGCATCGGGCGCGGCCGTCCGCCGCCTCGAACCGGCCACGCCCCAGGGTTTTCCCGCCCGCCTTGGCCTTGACGATTGATCCGGCCAGCTCTTCAACGGCGAGGATCTCGAGCGTGACGGGCTCGGCCGGGCCGCCCTTGAGAACGGCCTTCGCGAGCGTGTCCGGGCCGCCTTTGTGCGCCAAACGCACGCGGTGCATGCGGAAACTGTATGGATAGGTGCCGCCGTCGTATCGCCAAGGATAGAACTTGACCTTGAAACCACGTGACTCGTCGTCAACGTCATTCACAAAAAGTTGGAGCCCGACCTCGTCGCCGTAACCCGGCGTGTACGCAAGATTTTGCCAGGGTAGCCGCACCTCGAGCACGTACCCGGTGTCCGTAATCGTCCTGGCGGCTTCGATCTCGAGCGGTGGTTTCGGTTCCGTGTTGCGGAAATCGGAGAAGTGATGCCGCAACGCGTCCTGCTCCTCGGTGCGGCCAGGTGCGATGGCGACTTGGTAGTAGTCGACCGCGCCGACGCCGGACGCCACAAATATCTCGACGGCGTCTTTGGTTGCGATGGCGGGGATGTCCGCGGCTTCCACGGGATCGTCGTCGCGCACGTCCAATAACAGCAACAGGCCCCCTTCATCCCAACCAACCCAAAATGACGTATCGAAATCGGCCGGGGGCTTGACGTCGCCCTCGACCGTCGTAAGGAGGCCGATGTGCAGCCCCGCTTCCGTCCAATCTGCACGGTTTCCGTCGACTTCGATCCCGTCGAGTTTCGGGGCTTCGAACAACAACGAATCGTCCGCGGCATGTGCCACAGCGATGAATCCCACGAATACAGACACGTAAAGTGCGCGCACGATAGTCATGGCAATCCCCCTTCTGCGGGCCTTCGGCAAGACGCCAATCCACGCTGCTGGACGTCATAGACACTCCGGCACCGCCCAAGCAATGATAACACATGCCTCGACCCCGGTTCTTGTCGGCCGAAAGGCACGTGGGCGATCTGGGAGAGATGCGCCGCGAGTAACCTGCCTACGCGGTTGCCGCATAGTCTGCGATGGCGTCGCCGATAGCCGAGGTGGACGACCCGCCCTCTTTGATTTCCTTTGCAGAAAGGCCCGGGAGCTTGCCGGACTCGAGGAACGCCACGCAGGCCTTCTCGACGCAATCGGCGGCCTCGGTTTCGCCGAGGTGGTCGAGCAGCATCTGCCCGGCGAATATACAGGCCAACGGGTTGATGACGTTCTGGCCGGTGTACTTCGGGGCGCTGCCGCCGATCGGCTCGAACATGGACACGCCTTCCGGGTTGATGTTCCCCCCCGCGGCGATGCCCATGCCCCCCTGAATCATGGCGCCGAGATCGGTGATGATGTCCCCGAACATGTTTCCGGTGACGATCACGTCGAACCACTCGGGATTCTTCACCATCCACATGGTGATGGCGTCGACGTGGGCATAGTCGCGTTCGATGTCGGGGAATTCCTTCTGACCCATGTCATGAAACGCGCGTTCCCAGAGGTCGTAGACATAGGTGAGCACGTTCGTCTTGCCGCACAGCGTGAGTTTGCTGTCCTTGTTGCGTTTTCGGGCCGTCTCGAAAGCGTACTTGAGGCATCGGTCGACCTCGTTCCGCGAGTAGACCATTTCCTGAACGGCGATTTCGTAGGGGGTGTTCTTGCGGGCGATGCCACCGAGCCCGGTATAGAGGCCCGCCGAGTTCTCGCGCACCACCACAAAATCGATATCCTCCGGCCCCTTGTTCTTGATGGGCGTGTCCACGCTGGGATAGAGCTTCACCGGCCTAAGATTGATGTACTGGTCCATTTCGAAACGGATACGGAGCAAAATACCTTGCTCGAGAATGCCGGGCTTGACCTGGGGATGGCCGATCGCGCCCAGGTAGATGGCGTCATATCCTTTGAGTTCCTCGATGGCCGAATCGGGTAGCACTTCGCCGGTGGCGAGGTATCGATCGCCCCCGAAATCATACCTCGTCGTGTCGAGTTCTGCATTAAACCGTTTTGCCGCGGCCTTGACGACCTTGACGCCTTCCCGAAGCACTTCCGGGCCGGTGCCGTCGCCGGGCAGCAACGCAATCTTATACCTGGCCATACAGACAGATCCTCCTTGCAGCAGCGCGTCGATGGGAGTCTACCGATGCTCACAGGACGTTGCGCCGGATACTACCATTAGTCGCCTTAGCGATTCAAAGAGACGGCTGCGTGCGTGCAACAAAGGGCCATGCATGATAAGTTGGTCTCGAAGCTCCTACGCCTCTCCGATTTTGTGCGCGCATACCGGCTAAGCCACGAGTTTGCAGGCTTTGGCGTGCGACGGGGCGGCACGGGCCGCCGATCTCGAGAAACCACGTGCCTGGCGTCGATGTGCGCAGCGAGACGTCTCGGCCGGGCAATTGCGCTTGGCCCCTCGGGTCTACTCGCAGGACACTGTCGGCGTATGGCGTTGGTTCGGCAGGAGCGGCGCGCCGAGCAGCCTCTCCAACTCCGCCAAGGTTTGGTGGTAGGTGAGCAGGGCGTCGAGGCGGTCTCTGCGATAATCATGCAGGTCTTGGGTTGCATCCATAAGATCGAAATGGGTGTATGTTCCCAGTTGCATCCCTCTCCTGACGGCCTCGACCATATCGGCGGCGGCAACGATCACCTCGTTGTCCAAAATCTCGATCTCGGCATGGGTTGCGGCCAACACGGCGCGCAGGCCCACCAATTCAGTTCGCACGCGGAACTGCGCGGCCCGGCTTTCGGCCGCGGCCTTGGCCGCGAGGCATCGGGCTTCCTCAATCACCCCCTGGTTGCGGTCGAACAGCGGCAAAGGTATCGAGAATTCAAGCATCAGGGTATCATCACGCGTTCTGTCAAAAACGGTTTCGCTCTGCTCGATCTGGAGCCTGCCCGGACGGAGCCCGATTTCTCTGAAGCGACCCGGGCGAAGTCTATCGGTTTTGAAAGTGACTCTCGCATCCATGTCGGGCAGGGCGTTTGCCTTTTCGAGGGCAATGGCCGCCCTGCGCGCTTCCACTTCGGCGGCCCATCGAGCTATTTCCGGGTTGTCTTCCATCCGTTCCAGTAGTTCTGCCTCGGAGGGAATCGGCGAGATGTCTGCCAGTCGGCCCGCGACGGAGTCGAATGTGGGCTGTGTGCCACCCCAGGCCGCCGCCAAACGCAGTCGTGCCGCATTGAGGCTGTGCTCGATGTGTTCGCGTTCGATTTTGGCCTCGCCCAGTTGCACCCGCGCTTCGTCCAGCTCTTTTACGGTAAGCTCGCCATTTCCGAGGTGCTGCGATAGCTTCGCGAGGGTTTCTTCAGCGCGACGAATGCCGTTCTGCGCAAGTTGGCGGTGTTCCTGCAGGACCAGCGCTTCGACGAAGTCCATGGCCATTTGCGCCAAGGCGTCCGCCTTAGCGACCTCGTAGTCATAGCCGGCCACGCGCGACTCGTGGTCGGCAAGCCGCGCGCGTTTCGCGCGTTTTCCGCCCAATTCGATGAGCTGGGAAAGCCGTATCGTGATCTCGGCGTCGCTGAATCCCGATCGCTCGCGACGCTCTACCCTTCGCGCGACCTCGATCGTGTTGCTAAGCCGCAAGGTGCTCCGGACGGGTTCAGGGCCGGGGCGCCACCGCACTTCGTCTACCTCGAGCGTGAGCTCAGGGTTGGGCCGCAGTCGCGCTTGGAGCGCCCGGGCTTCGGCGGCCCGGACCTCCTGAGAGAAGGGTTCGAGGTACGGACTTCTCAGCAAAACGAGTTCGACGGCCCGGGCAAGCGTGAGGACGCCCGCCGGTTCATCGACCAGCGAATTCCGGCTCTCGGACGGTGCATGGCAGGACGGGTGCGTTTCCTGGGGCGCCGGGCCGTCTTCGCTGCGCTGCTCGTCGCCATCGGCGGGAAACGCACAACAGCAACCGAGCAACAAGACCGTAAAGACCGTGCAGAGTTTCCGAACCATGCCGATACCCCTAGTACTTGCCTCGAAGACGCGGCTAAAGGGACTCGCTTGCGGGAGGGAACCGGACGTCCAACGCTTCTCCCGGAAAGAAACGGCCCGGTGGTATGCCGCCCACCAGGATTGATAGGCCGCGCTCGGACACCGCCTGGTTGCGCCATAGCGCCATCGGCATCGCTTCGACCTTGCCGTCCACGCGAAGCACGCTGCCGCGCACCGCGGGGCCCGCCTTCCGCCTCGAGTAGACCTCCGCCACGGCGCCCACCTCGACGGCGCGCAGCGAATGCTCGGGGATATACGCCAACACCCGTTGGGAATCGGGCGAGGCAATTGTGAGCACAGGCATGCCGGCAAGGACAGTCTCCCCACTGCGACAGACTATGCTCGACACCCTTCCGGCCAACGGCGCCCGCAGCACGAGAAACTGCGTCCGCTGGGCGATCTCGGAAAGGCGCGCTTCTTGAACCCGTATCTCTCTTTGAAACGGTTCAAGCAAGCTCGCCCAGTTATGGTCCCCGTAGGCCTCCTTCCCGAGGTCTCGTCTCTGTTCCGCTTGTTCCATCCGCACTCTGGCCGCCGCCATGGCCTCCTCGTACTCCGCAACGCGCCTCGCGAGGCTTTCGTAACGCAAGAGCGTTTCGTCGGAAGTCCTTCGATCCAATAGCGCCGAATCGGAAGCGGTGTTCTGAGACGCACACATGCCCTCGAGGCGTTTCAGAGCCGCCTTGTCGGACTCGTACTCGGCGACCAGGAGAAGGTAGTCGATCTGCGCGTCGTCCGCATCGAGCATGACACGGTGCTGCGCCGCCATACCGTCCAGCTTCAGTTGCTCGCGTCGGGCTTCGAGTTCGCCGCTCAGGTGGGCCAGTTCGGCCTTAAGCGTGATAAGCTCGGCCTGAATAAGCGTGTCGTCCATGACCGCGACGGCCTCCCCCGCCTGCACCGGGTCAAAGACGTCCACTGAAATCGCGTGCACGGTGCCGTCGAAAACCGGCGCGACCGTTGCCTGGCGGACTTCGGCAATCCCCACGGCGTCGATCCGCTGCCGTTGGCGGCCCATGAGCGTTATCACGAGCGCCACGCCGATCAACCACACCACGATGGGAAGCAGGCGTTGCCGCCACAGCCTAAGTTGTCGCGGCAGCGGCGTACGAATCGCGGGCGCGGCGGCGTTGTCCTCGCTATCTGCCATCACACTTCCGTTTGCTCCTCATGCAATACAAACGTGACGTTTGACACGCCTTCCATCCGTTGAAGTTCCGCGACAAGGTTCTCGGCGCGGAGCGGGTCTCTCATCGTGAGGCGGTAAGCCATCTCCGTCGCGCCGGTTTGATGAAACCGTTGCGACATCAACTGGCTCGAGCGGCAGTGTCGCTTCAACACGGCGTGCAGCGCGCCGAGCCCGCCTTCCCCCTCCCGCACCCGAAACCGCACGAAACCGTCGCTGCTGTGTCTGCTTCCGAAGGACGTCCAGTGGAGGTACAACACAATGCCACAAAGCAGGACGGTTCCGGTGATTGCGAGGCCGTACTTCTGGGTGCCGGACGCCATCCCCGTAACAAGCGCCCAGAAAACGAACGCCGTGTCCCGCGTATCCTTTAGGATATTTCTGAATCGAATCACGGCAAGCGCGCCAATGAGCCCGAACGCGATGACGAGGCTGGTGCCGATGACCATCATCCCTAGCGCGATAATGAGGGTCAGCAGCACGATGGACTGCACGAAGGTGCGGGAATAGGAGAGGCCGGTGTGCGTGTAGACGTAGGTCCATGCCGCGAGCTGACCCAGCACAAACGCCAGCACAAGGGCGAGAGCAGCGTCCTCGAGACTCAACGCGGTGGGTCCGCCCAGCCCAGAACCCGCAAGCCTCCCCAAAAGCTCCATTGCGGTCTACCTCATGCTAGTTCCGGAACGTACACGCCCTCGTGTCCCAATTCCTTCATGCAAACGACGTATTTTGCTATCGAATCCCGCACCAAATGCAGTCGTTGCACCAGAAGTCTCAGCCAGTCAGGAAACACGTCTGAGAATTTTATCTCGAGAACCGCCGCAAAATGGCTCATGTTGTACCACCGCTCGTCAAAGGTCCATACCGCCGGGTCATACTCGGGGCAGGGCAGACACGCGAGACTCTGGTCGATAGTCACGCGAACCCTGTCCTCGAAATCGCTCTCGTAGGCCTCCCGAAGGTAACGTACGGCCACGCGAGGCGTCGCCTCCAAAAATTCCATCCGATCACGGAACTGCAGCAGCGTCTCGGATTCGTCGTCCGTGGCTACGGCCAGAACGCCGGGGACAATTGCCTCCCCGGCCAAGGCGGTCTGGACGGCGTTGCGGTGGACGCGCGCCCGCCGCTTGCTGATTACGTGGTTCAACCGGCGCTTGATCTCGAAGAACACCGGCGCGTCGGGATAGTCCGTGTAACTGCGTATCCGCAGCTTAAATCGATCCAATTCGCCCCGCTCGGAACTCCAATACAGAGCCAGGTCCGGGCTGTCGAGATACATCGTGTTGACTTCGTAGGTCGCGCCCTCGACGGCGTGGCGATCCGGCGACATATAGGGCTCGATGAAACACTTGACCTCTTCCGCTTCGATGTCCGTAATGAGGTACTTCATCTCGAACCGCTGGGCTCGCGCCGACTCGAAGGGACTATTGGCAAATCTCTGTTTTCGCATCCTTCCCGACCGTTCTGACGCAAGTACAGAATTAATGATAACAGTAACTTAACGAACAACGCAACGGTTTTTGGGACATTCTCTTGACGCCACGATTACGCTTCGTTTGGGCGGGCTCCAACTGGAGGTTGCCGGGGCTCGACAACGTCAATTCCTCTCGATCGCCCAGAAATGGTTCAGTGGTCCGTGGCCGTGACCGAGTGCGAGGGCGTGTTTGAGGGCCTCGGTCACATACTCTTTGGCGGCCTGAACGGCGTTCGGCACGCTCAAGCCCCGAGCGAGGCCGGCAACGACGGCCGCGGACAATGTGCACCCTGTGCCATGAGTATTATTCGTGTCGATGCGCGGCGCGGCGAACGCTTGGACGCCACGGCCGTCGAAAAGGTAATCCACCGCCTGTTCGTCCTCAAGGTGGCCCCCCTTGATGAGGACGTACTGCGGCCCTAGGGCGTGGAGCGCGCGGGCCGCCTGCGCCACGTCGCCCCCCGTTCGGATGCGGGCGCCGGCCAACGCCTCGACTTCAGGGATGTTCGGCGTGACCAACCGCGCAAGGGGAAAAAGGAGGCGGACCAGGGCTTTCGAAGCGCCCGCCTCGAGAAGGCGGGCGCCGCTCTTGGCAACCATGACGGGATCGACCACAACGTTTGGTATCTCGTTACGCCGCAGTGCGTCCGCGACGGTTTCTACGATGGCCGCGCTCGAAAGCATGCCGGTTTTGGCGGCGTCGACGCCGATGTCCTGCGCCACGGCATCGATCTGCGCCGCAACCATGGTCGGCGGCACGTCATGGACACCGGTGACGGCCACCGTGTTCTGTGCGGTGATCGAGGTCAATGCGGCCATGCCGTAAACCCGCAATGCCGTGAACGTCTTCAGGTCAGCCTCAATACCCGCGCCCCCGCCCGAATCGCTGCCGGCGATGGTGAGTGCCCGGGGTATCCTATTGTTTGCCACTATGTTGCGCTCCCGATTCACGTGAGGATTCCGGCCACGCACGCCGTCATAAAACACGCCAATGTGCCGCCGATAAAGGCTTTCAGGGCAAGTTGCACGATCTCGTGGCGGCGTTCCGGCACGAGCCCCGACATGCCGGCAATGACAATACCCACGCTGCCGGGATTCGCAAACCCGCATAGGGCGTACGTCGCGATTGTGATGGAACGTGGACTCAACGTTGCCCCTTTCACGGCTTCTCGCAAGTCGACGTAAGCTAGAAACTCGTTAAACACGGTTTTCTTCGCGAGGAGTGCGCCGACCGCCGCATTGTCCTCAACGGGCACGCCGAGAAGCGCCGCAAATGGCCGGAATACCAGGGCCATCACGTCCGTGAACGAATAGCGGATGACTGCCGTAAAGATTGCGTCGAGCAGAAAGATCATGCCGACAAACGCGATGAGCATGGCCCCGATGTTCAGTGCGAGTTTCAGTCCGTCCGCAGTGCCCCGCGCTGCGGCGTCGACGAGGTTATGGCTTTCGACGGGAACGGCGATGTGCGCTTTCCCGGACGTGCGCGGTTCGCCAAGCTCAGGCACCATCAACTTCGAGATCAATATGGCTGCCGGGGCGCTCATCAACGACGCCGTCAGCAAATGGCCCGGCGCGGCGCCGAACGTCGCGTAGACCACCATCACGCTGCCCGCGATCGTTGCCATAAACGTCGTCATAAGCGTGGCCAACTCGGATCGCGTCATCTCCCTAAGATAGCCTCGCACGGCCACCATGGACTCGATCCCGAGGAAGATAAGCAGGGCGGAGCCGAAGGTTTCGGCGCCGGACGTCTTGAGTGTGCGGCGCATCAGCCAGGCCACCCCGCGCACGACGGTTTGGATAACGCGGAGATGGTAGAGCACCCCCGTAAAGGCGGACACGAAAATGATGACCGGCAGCACCTGAAAAGCGACAACTGCGTTGATCTCGAGATCCGTGGCCAGATTGCCGAAGACCATCTCGGACCCCGCAATCGTCGAGTCCAGAAGCAATCCCACCGCCTTCGACATGTAGTCAAAAAAATGCACGCGAAGAAACGTCCATCTAAGCAGAATCACGCCCAATCCGAACTGTAGTCCGAGACCCCACGCCACCAGCCGCCAGTTCGCCTTCCGACGGTTCTCCGACATGGCCCACGCTAAAGCCACCATCACAAGCAAGCCCACCAAACTCATCAAGCGATAGAGCCACAACCGTTCCATGGCGCCGTCCTTCCGCCGTCTCAAAAAGTAGGAACTGCTCGAATAATCTGAACGGCACAACGGTACCAATCTCAGGCGCCCTCGATCAATGGCATCAGAAGACAGCAGGAACTGAAGAACAATGGAAATCTTGGGATAGACTCCGAATTAGGCAGTCATACCTGGCCACTACTATGCATTCTCGGTTGACGGCCCGGGTGCGCCACGCTATGCTGATAGCACAAGTGAAGACTTTGGTCGGGACGCCCGCTGCGACGCTTCGGGAAGCGGATGTGAGCGAATCATTCGGCATTTTGGCGTTTGGCGTTGCCAGTACCTGTGAAAGGACATTCGCGCAGGGTTGGTTGCGCGCGGAGGACTACGTCTGTTCGGCCACGGCAGTCCAATGCGGCAAAATTGAGAGTCTGTCACTGGACAGTAGTCGCCGAGGTCTGGCGACGCCTCGTGGATGCGGCAGCGCACGTTAACGCCAATACCGGCGCGGTGCTGAGACTGTAGAAGGGGTGAGACTGTGGCAAGGTTGCTTACAGTGCTGTTAGCTATCGTGGTTGTAGCGAGCATCGCTGGGTGTGGATTAAGGCCTGGCGATGTGCCTGGACAGCCAAAGAAGGCCGCGGACGAACGGGAAGTCACCACAGGGGAGTCAAACGACACGTTCACGTACGTGGCCAGTTGTGTGAATTTTGCAGGTCCGCAGCGGATCATTGGAGTTGGCAAGGTCTATAACAGGGAACTTGGCTCTCGGCCATTCTTGTGGTCGTATGACATACAGTCCGGGGCATTTGATGAACTTGTCACAAGTTGGTGCGAGAACCCATATACCGTTGGCAGGGGGTTTGGGGGTCTCTTCATCAGGGCGGCAGACGAAGCCAACGTACATGCCTTTGTGATCACTGACGACTCTTCCCGCCCGGGTGCGATAGCAACCGAATCTTACGAAGTGATGCCTGGCCCTCCCCCCGCTACGGATGACTTTGGCCGACGGCGGTATCTGGACGACACGCTGGGATACTATCACTTTTACAGGATCCCGCTTGCGGGCGGTCCCTTGGAGCAATATACACCGGTCGAGGAATCGGCAGCCAGGCAGTTGCGCCAGGAGTACCCCCGCGTCAGTGCCGTATGCACGCTCGGCGAGAATGATGAATATGCACTGTGCTATTGTTGGGGACCCAAAGACACCCGTGTGCATTATGTCTTGTATGACGTGGCTGCGGAGCGAGTATCGGCTCAGATCGCTTTGCCCGCCAGCGAGACCGGGTATGTGGGGCCATACAAGATCGTACTCCGCTTCGGCAAGAATAGGGAATTCCTGGCCGTATGGGAATGGAAGATGACTCGACCTGAAATACCTACAGAAGTGCTGATGCACCTTTTTGACAAGGAATTGCAGGACACCGCGGCTAGTCTCCCCGACATCGTAATCACGGAGGAACTGCAACGGTGCTTTCTCAGGGTATTGCAGGTGTTTGAATGTATAAGGTCAGTTTGACGAGAGGAAGCCTCCCTCGGGCAGAATGCGGAGACGAAACACTTGGTCGAGCATTCGCTCCGAGCCACAAGAAAG
>Ga0180437_10006018_pt1 | contig 16388 bp, 7 predicted proteins | sample SS_ome_4_FD_132410 | JGI IMG/M metagenome (GOLD analysis project Ga0180437, IMG submission 132410) | Hypersaline lake sediment archaeal communities from the Salton Sea, California, USA - SS_3_D_1 metaG | ecosystem: Environmental > Aquatic > Non-marine Saline and Alkaline > Hypersaline > Sediment...
AGGAGCATGATGTCATCAGCTTGCACTTGCCACAGTTTGACGCGGCCGGTGTGGCGGCCCGAGGACGATTGATGGGGAAGCCCACCGTGTTAACGTATCACTGCGACTTGAAGCTACCTCCTGGTCCATTCAACTGGCTGGTCAACCAGGTCGTGCACGTGATGAACCGGTTTGCAGGGGGTATGGCTGATCGAGTAGTCGCCTACACACAGGATTTTGCCGATCACTCACCTTTCCTGCGCGCCTTCCATCGCAAGATAGAGATTATTCCTCCACCAGTGGAACTGCCTCCGATAGGGCCGGGGGCAGTGGCGGCCTTCGCCAAGATGCATCATCTGGATGGAAGGGGGCCGGTGATTGGGATGGCAGCACGACTGGCCGCTGAGAAGGGTGTTGAGGTGCTGTTGGATGCACTGCCGCGGGTGCTGGAGGTTTACCCTGAGGCGTTGGTCCTTTTCGCTGGGCAGTACCGGGACGTGATGGGCGAGGAGGCATACGCTCGGCGGCTGGAGCCGTTGCTCCGCCATCATACGGAGCAGTGGAAGTTCTTGGGAGTGCTCAACCCATCACAGATGGCCGCTTTCTATCGCAATCTGGATGTCATCGTCGTGCCCAGCCTCAATTCGACAGAGACGTTTGGACTGGTGCAGGTGGAGGCGATGTTGTGTGGAACCCCTTCGATTGCCAGCGACCTGCCGGGGGTGCGCCAGCCAGTGTCTCAGACTGGAATGGGCGAGGTCGTGTCGGTGGGCGACAGCGAGGCCTTGGCTGAGGCTATTCTTCGCGTGATCGATAAGGACAATCATCGGGAATATGTGTGCCCTCAGGAGGAGATCGTCGCTCTATTCAACACCGAGCGCACTGCAATAGAGTATGAGATGCTTTTCGAGCGGTTGCTGTGGGAAGAGAAGGGCGGTCAGACCTGATACTGCCCTGACGGTCTGACGGCTATGAGTAATGCAGACGACCTGCTCTGGCGACATCTGTGCGAGCTGCCTGCTTTTCGGGGTCTGCTGCGAGCGGTGGAGGCTTGCTTCTACGCCGACCTACCAGCCACCTCACCCGTGCTTGACCTGGGCTGCGGCGATGGACACTTTGCCTCAGTTGCCTTTGATAGAGCACTGGAGGCAGGGTTTGATCCATGGTGGGGACCGTTGGCCGAAGCTCGCGACCGTGGGGTTTATTGTGTGTTGTCGCAAGCCGAGGGAGCGCGAATGCCTTATCCTGATGGATACTTTGCCACTGTCGTGAGCAACTCGGTGCTGGAACATATCCGTTATCTGGAACCCGTGCTGGCAGAGACAACCAGAGTGCTGAGGCCCGGCGGTGCGTTTTACCTGTGCGTGCCTGGCCCTGATTTCCTGCCCTTTCTCTCGATTGGGCGGATACTGGATGGCGTGGGTCTTTGCTCACTAGGTGAGGCATATCGTCAGCTCTTTAATCGTATCTCCCGTCACTTCCATGAAGACAATATCGACGTGTGGCAGCAGCGACTGGAGGAAGCAGGGCTGTGCCTGGTTAGCTGGTGGCCTTATTTCACTCGCCGGGCACTCACAGTCTTGGAGTGGGGACACTACCTAGGGCTGCCTTCGCTACTGTGCAAGAAGCTGTTCGGACGCTGGGTGCTGTGTCCCTCGCGGGCCAATCTATGGTTGACAGAGCGGATTCTGAGACCGGTCTACGAGGAACCACTCCCGCAACAGGGTGCATACCTCTTTCTTGTGGCACGGAAGCCTGGAAAAACCTAGTGTACGGTGTGGCGAGGGAGCCTTGAAACAGACACGGGGGACTTTTGCTCTGCTATTGATCATTGGGCTAGGCTTCGCTATCCTGGGCCAGTTCTATTTCGCCTATCGGCGGGAATATGTGTGGGATGGTGTTCTGTTTTGGTGCATCGCGATAGGTTCGTTCGGGCTGCTTCTACGGCGGACGGCTCGGCAGAAGAGAGGTATACGGCGACCGCGACGAACAGCGTGGACGTCCGAGCGTTGGTCGCGTACGTTGGGTGTGAGCGGTGGGGCGTGGCTTGCGTTCTTGGCTGGATGGCTGGCACGACGGCCTGAGATGACTGACTTTGGCGGTGTCCTGTTGTTGTGGGTGGTCGGTGTGGCCTGGTTTCTATTGGCCTTCGTGCCGGTGTTTTCGGCACAGGATTTCTTGCTGTCGTTAGGTGAGTGGCTCCGCGGTCATCAGGCTGAGATGGTATGGTTAGCAGCCCTGCTATTGCTGGCCTTGGCTGTGAGGGCTGTTGATCTAGAACACATTCCGGCTAATCTGGGGGGCGACGAGGGCACACAGGGTGTGGCAGCGCTGGAGCTCTTGGGACCACCGCTGGGCAATCCGTTCGCGACCGGCTGGTTTGGCGTGCCCACAATGTCGTTCCTGGCATATGGAATCTCGATGCGCATCTTTGGGGAGAGTGTGGCAGGACTGCGGGCACTTTCGGCACTGGTTGGCACTGCCACAGTGCTGACTACGTTCCTGTTGGGGCGAGAGCTATGGGGACGGCGGGTAGCGTGGATGGCGGCGATAACGTTGACCTGTTCCCACTTTCACGTCCACTTCAGCCGTCTCGGCTCCAACCAGATCTTTGACGGTTTTGTTGTGACGCTGTCTTTGTGGCTGTTTTCACGCGCACTACGTTCGAGACGGCCGGTCTACTTCGCGTTGGCAGGCGCGGTGATAGGATGGGGCTGGTACGGTTACTTTGGGGCGCGGCTGGTTGGAGTCGTTGTGGCTTGTTATCTGACTTGGCGGGTAGTGGTCGAATATCGTTTCCTGCCTCGTTATGGACGGTTGCTCTTGATTCTGATTGGGGCTGCTCTGGTGGTTGTCGCACCACTCCTGCTGTATTACGCTGAATATCCTCATCATCTGATGTCCCGGGCCCGACAGGTCAGCATCTTTGCCTCCGGCTGGTTGGATCGGGAACAGGAACTTACCGGTCGCAGTGTCACGAGCCTGCTGTTTCAGCAGTTATGGAAGTCTGTTTCGGCTTTCAACTACACACTTGATCCTACCTTCTGGTACCATGCCTCCATTCCCTTGCTTGATTTTATCAGTGGCACTTTGTTCATTCTGGGTTTATTGTGGACAATCGCGCGTTGTCGCTGGCCCAATAACGGCTTGTTGCTACTGTGGTTCTGGTTGGCCTTGATCTTGGGCTGGGTGATAACGGAGAACCCGCCGAGCAGCATGCGGCTGACCATTGTCGCACCGGCATTGGCTTTGCTGGTGGGCCTGGGGTTGCATTGGTTGGTCGATTTGAGCTGGAACATATTTGGATCAACTAGCGTTCAATTGATCGGTGGCAGCACAGGGCCACGTCGCTGGACTTGGCTGGTCGGTGTGTGGCTCGCCGTGGGTACCGTACTCAATCTGCGCTATTACTTCTTGGTCTATACTCCCTCACGGGTCTATGGGAACCCGACGGCTGAGGTCGCTACCGAGTTAGGACGCCAGTTGATGGAACGGGAGGACGATCAGATCGTTTACTTCCATGCGCCGCCGTATATGTACTGGAACTTTGGTACGCTGGCGTTCTTGGCGCGCGGTGTCGAGGGGGTGGATATTCCTCCGTCACGTATAGGAGAATGGCAAGAGCCAGACTTGAGCCGTGGGGCGCGGTTTGTATTTCTGCCGGAGCGGCTTGAAGAGCTGGATGCTGTCCGCGAGCGGTATCCTGGTGGCAAGGAAACGGCTGCCTACTCCAGCACTGATGAGCGACTCTTGTACGTGCTGTACGAAGTGGGCGAGTGATATATGACGAACGACGCAGTGGAGACGAAAAGCAGCCAATCTAGCACAATCCACAACTCGAACTCGGAGCGCGAAACAACTGCTGTGGTTATCGTTCGCAATCTGCTCCTTTTTGCTATCCTGCTGGTGGGTGGCTATCTGCGCTTCACAGGGTTGAATTGGGACGAGGGGCAGTGGATTCACCCTGACGAGGGGCATATGCGGATCATTACATCGATCATCGCTGTGCCAGATACGTTCTCGCAGTACTTCGACACACATAGCTCCTCTCTAAACAGCCGCAATAGAGGTCACGACTACAGTTACGGTACACTGCCGCTCTTTCTCACGCGCATGATGGCCGAGTGGCTCGACCGCGCATGTGGCGAGGACCCTGATAGATTGAGTGCGGCCGTGGCGTTTCTGCTGGTGGGACCTTCGGAGGAAATGTGCCATCCCGGCACCTTTACTGGTGTCCGCAGTGCTCAAGTAGGGCGAATGCTGTCCGCGCTTTCTGATCTGGGAACTGTGTTTGTCGTCTATCTGCTCGGACGACGTCTCTACGGAGACGCCGTTGGTTTGCTGGCTGCGGCCTTGGCGGCGTTGACTGCGTTCTCTGTCCAGCAGGCTCACTTTTTCACCGTGGACAGCATGGGTTGCTTTTTCACTCTGCTAGTCGCATATTTCTCGGTGCGTGCGGGTCAGTCCGGAAGTTGGGTCAGTTTTGGGCTGGCGGGTCTGGCAGCCGGACTAGCCGCAGCCTGCAAGGTCAGCGCGGCTTTCACGGCCTTTCTAGTGGCACTGGCTGGCGTATGGCGGTGGCTGAGAGTCACAAATCCCAAGCTCCGCTCCTTCATCCCTAGGTCCACACCCTCGCTTTTCCATCCCCTTCTCTCTATTCTCCTGTGCCTCATCTTTGCCGGTCTGCTATCGCTGATCGCCTTCCGTGTCGCCCAACCCTACGCTTTCGAGGGGCCTGGCTTATTCGGTGTGCGGCCCAGTCCAGAATGGTTTGATCGACTCAGCCAGATCCACGCCGAGCAGAGTGGCGAAATCGACCTACCGTATGGTCGACAGTGGACGGACCGTACACCCATCCTGTTCCCCTGGATTAACATGGTAGTCTGGGGTATGGGACTGCCATTGGGTCTCGCCGCATGGGCTGGCTGGGCTGTAGCAGGTTACGAGTTGCTGCGCGGGAAGTACGCCCATCTGGTTCTGTGGGTCTGGGGAAGCCTGATGTTCGTTTATCAGGGATTTGGTTGGGTCAAAGCCATGCGCTATTTCCTTTCTCTCTATCCCCTGTTCGCCATCTTGGGGGCGTATCTGTTAATTCGCTTGTGTCGAGCCTCTTCCAGGCGATGGCGGTACTTGGGCTGCGGTATCGCTGTCGTTGTTGTGGTCGGCGCTGCATTGTGGACTGTCGCAGTCTTCTCTATCTACCAAAGGCCCCATACGCGCGTGGCTGCTTCGCGCTGGATATATGCTAACGTACCACCTGGTGTCACGGTGGCAAACGAGCATTACGATTGGGGGCTGCCGCTGCGCGTCGATGGGCACGATCCCTTCGGCGGGATGTATTATGGGATCGAGATGCAGCACTACAACGAGGACACGTGGGAGAAGCGGATGCAATTGTACGACTGGTTGGATCGGGCGGATTACATCTTTCTAGCCAGCAATCGGCTCTACGCCTCTATCCCGCGCCTGTGGGCTCGCTACCCGCTGACGATCGAGTATTACCGGGCGCTGTTTGCTGGTGAACTGGGCTTTGAACTGGTGGCCGACTTTACTTCCCGTCCGTCCATTTGGCCATTCCAGTTCCCTGACCAAGAGAACCCTTTTCCGCTGATGAAGGCGGACTATGTGCACCAGCAGGAGCCGATCAAGGTTTCCCTCCCTCCAGCAGAAGAGGCCTTTAGTGTGTACGACCACCCACGTGTGCTCATCTTCCGCAAGACAGACGCCTACTCTCGTCAACTCGTGGAGCAGGTACTGGGCAAGGTTGACCTAGACCGGGTGGTGTTGGGGTGGAGCCCGCGCCAGGCCACCGCTGCTCCTGATCTCATGCAGTTTGATCCCGAGACATGGGCTGTCCAGCAAATGGGCGGCACCTGGTCGGAGATGTTCAACCGCGATAGTCTTTTGAACCGCTATCCGGTGCTGGCGGTGGGGGCTTGGTGGGTGGTCGTGACTGCGTTAGGCTGGCTGGCGTTCCCGCTCCTGTTCGTCGCGCTGCCGCGCCTGAGGGACCGGGGTTACGGATTCGCGCGAGTGCTCGGGCTGTTGCTCATCGCTTACCTAACCTGGATGATGGCTAGCTTAAGGATTCTTCCGAACACGCGCGGCACTATTCTGCGAATGACGCTCCTCCTCGCACTGGTTGGTGGTGGGGTGGGGTGGCTCAGACGCAGGGCACTGCGCCGTTTTCTGAACAGGCGTTGGCGCATGATGGTTTTGGTCGAGGGGCTCTTCGCTATATTATACCTGGCGTGGATTGGGGTGCGGCTGCTCCAACCCGATCTGTGGCATCCGGTTGTCGGTGGTGAGAAGCCGATGGACTTTGCCTACCTGAACGCGGTGATTAAGTCAACCTGGTTTCCGCCGTACAATCCTTGGTTTTCCGGGTCGATCATCAACTACTACTACTTTGGTTTCGTCATTGTCGGCACACTAATCAAGTTGATGGGCACTGTACCTGCTGTTGCGTATAACCTGGTAGTGCCGCTCTTGTTCGCACTGACTGGTGTGGGAGCTTTCTCCGTCGCCTACAATCTCTATGGGGGACATCGACGTGGGGCATTGCTGGCTGGCGTGATGGCACTCGTATTCGTTGTCGTGTTGGGGAATCTGGGTGTGGTACGGCTGATTCGTGTGTCACTCATCGATCTGGCCGGTGAGGCATTTCCCAGCACGATCCCTCTCTTCTCGGAGACCGTAGCTATGTTACGCGGTCTGTGGCAGGTGGTTGCTGAGGGGGCCAAGCTTCCACTTCGTACCGAGTCCTGGTACTGGTATCCAACACGGATCATCCCTGCAGAAACAGGTAATCCGATTGCCGAGTTCCCATCTTTCACATTTCTCTATGCTGACCTCCATGCCCATATGATTGCCTTTCCCCTGACACTCCTGGCACTTGGATTGGCAGTCTACTGGGCGCGCGATTCACGTCCTCGTTGGTCTAGCTTACTCATTGGTGGCTTGGTCATCGGCGCGCTCTGGCCGACCAATACCTGGGACTATCCCACCTACCTGGTGTTGGGGTTGGTCGCCCTGGCGATGGGAGCCTGGCGCGAATCCCGCATCTCAAGTCCCAAGTTTCAGTTCTGGCGCGCTGCCTTGCTCGTGGGCCTGAGCCTACTGCTGTATCAGCCCTACTTTCAGCACTATGCCGCAGGCTATAGGTCATTTGAGAGGTGGGACGGCTTGCACACGCCAGTGAACATCTACCTCTGGATCCACGGCATACTGCTCTTTCCGTTGCTGACTCGCATGCTGATTGAGGTATGCCGGGCGGGAGTGTGGACGAGGCTGAAGCTGAAATATGGCTTCTGGTTGCTTGTTGTTGGTCTGCTTGTCGTCATACTGGTAGGGTTTATCATAGGTTACGAGGTTATAGTGATGACGGTGCCGGTAGGAGCTCTCGCCGCTTACTTGATCCTCGTGCCCAGGATGCCGTCCAGGCGGCGGTTTATGTGGTTCATGGTGGGTACGTGCATGGCGCTTGGTCTGGGTGTAGAGATCCTTGTGCTCAAGGGCGATATTGGGCGTCAGAATACGGTCTTCAAGTTCTACCTGCAGGTCTGGATCCTGCTTTCCGTGACAGCGGGTGTTAGCCTAGCTTGGGTGCACGAGCGCGCACGATATTGGCGTCCCGAGTTGCGTAGACTCTGGTGGATCGGCATGGGAGCTCTTATCTTTGGCGGCGCGCTGTTTCTGGTCTATGGCGTTCGCGCCCGAGCAATTGACCGTATGTCTCCTCAGACGGGTCTAACGCTGGATGGGATGATGTTTATGGAGCACAGCGTGGTCTGGGATGGCGATCCAAGTGGGGGCAGCCAAGAGATTCCGTTGGGTGGCGATTATGCTGCCATCCGCTGGATGCAGGACAATATCCAGGGCTCACCCGTGATCCTAGAGGGCTTGGGCTATCGGGAGTATCTGTGGGGCAACCGGGTCTCTATCTATACTGGCTTGCCAGCGGTTGTGGGCTGGCGGTGGCATGAGGTGCAGCAGTACTCTGTGCTTCCTGACCAACTCGTGCACTGGCGACGCGACGATGTGCGTGATTGCTATGAGACGGCCGATATCTCCTATGCCCAGGAGATCTTGGCCCGCTATGGCGTGCGCTACATTTACGTGGGGGAATACGAACGAGCCTACTACAGCCCGTCCGGCCTAGCCAAATTTGACCATATGGTGGCCCAGGGGTTGCTGCGGGTGGCTTATGATGTACAGGGAGTGAGGATTTATGAGGTGGTGGGAGACTGGATGGAGCAATACGAAAAGCCGAGTCTCTGGTGGGGTGCTGATGGGGCTGGGGTAGGCATGGAGCCTGGCGCTCAGGAGGAGTAGAAGCGGTGGGGGCGAGGGCCTGGGATCTGCTTTCTCACAAAACCCGCTCTAGCCGTGTATATAGATTAGGCCAATGGCTGACTTGACTGATGGAGAGATCGTGGCGCGGGCCCTGGCTGGGGACGAGGGAGCGCAGCGGGCACTCTATGAAACACATTACGTGGCTGCCTTCCGCCTAGCCTGCCTGCTTCTTCAGGATACGTGTGATGCTGAGGAGGCGGTGCAAGATGCGTTTGTCTACGTGTTGCGTAATCTGCACCGTTACGATTCCGACCGAGGCTCGTTCTGGGCCTGGCTGCGTGTGGTCCTGGTGAGTCGCTGTCACAATAGGCGCCGTCGCCGACAGGTACACCTCGTCTCATTGGAAGGACTCGAAGTTGTTGCCCAACCCTCGTCCGATCCCCAAACCTCCGATCCGGCGAGCGTGTTGGAGAAACTGGGGGCGCGCCGAGTTGTTTGGGAGGCGCTACAGCGGATTAGCCCAGCGTCCCGGGATGCGCTAGTCTTACGCTACTACGAAGGTTTACCATATGCGGAAATCGCAGAGATACTTGATTGTTCACACGACGCGGCCCGCGCACGGGTAGCCTATGGCAAGGTGCAGCTGCGCCGTCTACTCGTTGCGTCGGAAGAAGGCGAAGTATGTGTTGGGAGTATCGTGCGAGCCACGAAGATGACGTGAGGGACGAGGAGGACCGAGATGGGCGAGATACATCTGAGTGAGATTGACCTGGCTCGGTTCAGCCAGTCAGATGGCAATGAGGCACAAGAGACTGATGCGCGACAGGTGGAACATCTGCGCTGGTGCGCCCATTGTCGTAGCATTGTGGCTGATCATCGCTGGTTGCAGGAGGAGGTCACGGCCACGCTGGCGATTGCGGCTAATGCATTGCCCGTGCCGCGATCCAAGTGGTGGGTTGTGCGGGAAGCCCTGTCTGCCCGCCAGCGACGGCAGGAGACGCGCTGGAGAGTCTCGGCCGTCGCCAGTGTCGTGTTGACGATCTGCTTGATGCTCTCTACGTCTCCTGTGTTGAGTACGGCTGCCATTGCGCGATCGGCATATACATCATCTCCGGAGGCTGGAGCTGCTACTGCGCCCGTCTCAGCTCCTTCAATCTCGATAGTAACGCCTACCCCAGCCGTGGTTCGTCAAGTTCAAGCAGTGACCCCGCTACCTACGCCTGTCCTGAAGCTGCCGCCCACTCCGCCACTGCCCAAAACCGAGATATAATGGATCAAGTCTTCTCTGCAATTCGCTGGTACTTTGTGATTCAGATCTTTGGCCTGGCGGCGCTACCACTCTGTCTGCACCTCTTCCGCTATCTTCCAGATCGAGGATATGGCGTCTCCAAATCTGTGGGCCTGCTTGTATCTGGCTGGGCGTTTTGGCTTCTTACCACCTTCGGTTGGACGCGCAACACGGCAGGCGGGATCTTGATAGCTCTGGCCCTCTTGGCTGTTGCGGGCGCTGCAATTCATCTAGCTGATCAACCAACCGACAGGGGAACTGACCAACCCCCCGAACGGTCAACTAGCAGACTCTTGTGGCGTACGGTTCTCGTGACCGAGGCACTGTTCGCAGTTACTTTTGTCTCCTGGTGTCAGGTTCGTGCCCGCATGCCTCGAATTCAAACGGCAGGCGGGGAGAAGTGGATGGAGATTGGGTTTCTGCGCGCCATTCTGCGCTCCGATGTGTTCCCACCCCACGATCCCTGGTTATCCGGCTTTGCTATCTCCTACTACTACTTCGGATACGTCATTGTTGCCATGATCACACGCCTGGCGGCTGTTCCACCATCCATTGCTTTCAACCTTGGCATCGCCACTCTCTTCGCGCTCACTTGCACAGGGGCTTTTAGCCTGGTCGGCAACCTCATTGTCGTGGGAGGCAAGACAGGGCCCGCGCCGAGAGGTTTCGCACCTAGAGCGATCCTCGGCGCCCTTCTTGGACCCCTGTTTCTGGCCGTGATGGGCAACCTGGAGGGGTTACTGGAGGCATTACACGCTCGGGGTATTGGTCCAGCTATCCTCTGGGCCTGGCTAGACATTTGCAACATCGATGGGCCACCACCACCATTGAATGAGGGGAATTGGATCCCCACGCGTTTCTTCTGGTGGTGGCAGGCCTCCCGTGTGCTGCGGGATTATGATCCCCGGGGCACAGCGCAGGAGGTGATCGACGAGTTCCCTGCGTTCAGCTTCATCCTAGGCGACATGCATCCTCACCTTTTGGCACTGCCCTTTGTCCTCCTTGCCCTGGCTCTGGCGCTCAACCTCTACTTCCGCGTGGCGGCAAGCGGCAGGCGACGGACGATGACTGGCGAGTCGCAGGCCGGCAACTTTCAATTGAGAATTCGCAGCTTGACGTCCGCAGTTTCCAGCCTGCCCTTCACGGTTGGGGAGTTCCTTGTCTACGCAATCTGTCTCGGCGGTCTAGGGTTTCTCAACACGTGGGACTTTCCCATATACCTCTTCATTGTTGCGGCTGCTTATGCCCTTGCTCATCTGGATGCGACATCACAGCCAAGACCGTTCGCCGTTCACATTCTGCGCTTCACATCGGTCTTCATCCCTCTTCTCGTTGTGGGCATTCTTCTCTACCTTCCCTTCTGGATCGGATTTCAGTCCCAGGCAGGGGGCGTTCTGATTAATCTCTTCAACCCTACGCGCTTGCCTCAGTTCCTGGTCATGTTTGGACCACTCGTGTTTCCGGCAAGCGCCTTTGTTATCAGCCAAGCGTGGCGGTCTGGCGTAGAGGGGCGTCAAGCAGTCAAGTGGACGTTGCTTGTGATGTTGTGCATCCTCGGGGTTTTGGTGCTCGTATCGAGCTTTGTGGTACTGCTGGTTTGGCTGGGGGTCGCGCCTCCGCAAGGGGCGATGGTCTATCTGGCAGCCTGGCTACACGGTGAGCCTATCCCTCATTTAGAAGACCTGCCAGACGCACGCACTCTAATTGTGCAGAGGCTACTACTGCGTCTGCTTAGTCCTTGGACGGCTCTTGGACTCGTCGCCCTTCTTGTCACTATTGTGCTCCTCACCCTTAGACAAGTGAAGGTGGATGAGCGACGGATGCCGGCCAATGGGCATTCATCGTCGAGTGTGGAGCCTCCAACATCTCTGGCTTGGAGATCGCGATTTGCTGTCCGCAATTTCATTCTCCTTTTGTTGGCTGTTGGCGCGCTTCTTACCCTTAGCGTCGAGTATGTCTTCTTGCGCGATGTGTTTCTCACGCGTATGAATACTGTCTTCAAATTCTACTTCCAAACGTGGGTGGTATGGGCTATTGCCGCGGCCTACATAATGGTGGATCTCGCTCGCTCGGCAAACTCCATTGGCTACGTCAGGGTAGGTGTAGTGACTATCGCTGTTATTCTCGTTGTTGCCGCGCTGGTCTATCCTGTGCTGGCTATCCCGACCCGCGCTGGCGAGTATGGAGGTTCTCCCACACTTGATGGCACGGCGTATCTGGCCGATGCGCATCCGGAGGACTATGCCGCTATCACATGGGTCAATGAGAACGTCAGCGGTGCGCCGGTCATACTGGAAGCTCCAGCCGATAGCTTCCGGGCCTACGTCTACGAGGGCCGCGTCTCTGCCCTTACCGGCTTGCCTACTCTTCTTGGCTGGGCAGGTCATGAGCACCAGTGGCGCGGACGGTACGATGAGCAGGCTCTTCGCGAACCTGACATCGAGACACTCTACACCAGCGTGAGTCCAGACAAAGTCCTGGATCTCTTGGAAAAGTACAGTATAAGCTACGTCTATGTTGGACCGCTTGAGAAGGCTCGCTATCCTGCTGCGGGGCTGGCGAAATTCGCTGGACTTGTGGATGTTGTCTATGATGCTGGCGCTGTGACCATCTATCTAAACCGTGCCACGGATGATCTGCCATGAGTCGAAAGAGAACAAAGTCAGGCGAACCTCCTTCCAACCAACTTGCCGACCAGCTAACCAGCCGGTCAGACAGATACTGCCTCACTGTCGAGATGGCCTTGTGGGTCCTTGTTATCCTTGTTGCACTGGTAATTCGGTTAGCGCGTCTCGATGCTGCCCCGCTCACTCCTCGCGAGGCTCATGAGGCTATGCTTGCCTGGCGGGCCGCAAAAGGGGAGGGGATCCTGCAGTCGGGCTACAGCCCTCTGCTCTTGAATGTCAATGTACTGCTTTTCACGCTGTTTGGCGCTAGTGACTCGCTAGCCAGGTTGTGGCCGGCGCTGTGCGGTGGTGTGTTGGCGTTAACGCCCTGCCTGCTCCGACGGTACATCGGTCGTTGGGGGGGGCTGGCGGCTGGTTTGTACATAGCGCTTTCCCCAACATACCTCTTTGCCTCGCGCCAGCTAGATGGCGCAGTGGTGGCGGCCATGGCCTGGGTTGCATTCCTGGGTGGGCTGGCGCGCTACTTCCATACTGGTAGACGGTTCTGGATGACACTGTCGGCCGTGTCGCTCGCTTTGGTCATGGTCAGCACTTCGTCGGCCTACGGACTGTTACTGACCCTGGGCCTGGCTGGGCTTGGCCTTGTATGGATCACGCCTCGTATGAGAATGCGCTGGGTGTGGAGGCAATTCAACCCGCACCTCAAGCACACGCTTGCTGCCTTCCTATGTGCTGGCCTGATGTTCTCGACTGGGCTTGGATGGAATCTCGCCGGGCTCGGCGCTGCGGGTGATTTGCTGCCGGCCTGGGCTGCTCGATTTGGCTCAGCAACAAACGCTGTCGTGTCTCCTTTCACCCTTTTGACTTTCTATGAGCTGCTGGCCATTTTTTTCGGCCTCGGCGGCCTGGTGTGGGCTGTCCGGTGTGGCCACCGTTTCGGCATTCTGCTGGGAATATGGGCAGGCATAGGAATCCCGCTTCTGCTCCTGATGCCTGGCAGGATGGAGTTGGATATCTTGTGGGTGCTGTTGCCACTGACGATGCTCGCTGGTCTTGCGGTGGAGCAGCTTGTGCGAAGTCTACGCGAACTGGGCGATTGGCTCAGCGAGGGATTGCATGTCCCTGTGGTGGTGCTCTTGTGGGCTCATCTCTATCTGGTGCTTGCGCGCTACGCCCTCTATGGCTACCAGGCAGATCTTGCGCTGGCGGTGCTGACGATTGCGCTGCAGGGCCTACTGGCTGTGATTTTCGCGTTGGCGACGCGGTTCGACGCAGCGTTGCGTGCCATTGGTGTGGGCACAGGGATCATGCTTCTGGCGCTGACGATTTCCACAGGGTGGGGCCTGGCCCACGTGCGTCCATCAGATTCGCGGGAGCCCCTGGTGTGTGAGGCGACAGCTCCCGAGGTGCATGATCTGGTGCAGACGCTAAGACATCTTTCGTGGCGCGAGACCGGCCTGCCTTTGGCACTGCCAGTCACTCTTGAGGCCGCACCCGATTCAGTCCTCGCTTGGTATCTACGCAACTTCACCGCTGTTCACCGAGTGGATAATCTGACCACGTGGGAGGGGGCCGCAGAGGCGACCGGGGTGTTGGTGACGGCGCGATCTGGTCTGCAAGACGTGGAGTCGCAGCACGCGCTGGTCGGCGGCGATGGCGAGCGTGTAGGCCAGAGTTTCTCATTCCATCGCAGTTGGGACATGAGCAAAGTCGCATGCATCTGGCAATGGCCGCCGGCCTGCCATTCCTTCGTAGGGTGGTGGCTTCTTCGGAGTACTCCTGGGCCACCGGCGGTCACCCAGCAAGTCACGTTGTGGGTCCCGGAAGAAAGGAATTGAGCTTCGCATAGTCATTACTTGTCAGCCAGCAGTGTCTTTTGAAAGCCTAGAACAACTATTAGGCTATGCGAAAGCAGAATGGCATCAACTACACTACCCAAGCCCGGTGGGCAGGGGGGAGACTATATGAATCAGACAATGCTCGACAGACCTCTGAACGCATTCAACAGGCTGGATTGGGAAAAAGCCCTATATATCCTCATCATTACCGTAGCCCTAGTCACGCGGGTGTGGGGCCTCGGTGAGCGTGTGCAGAGCCACGACGAGAGCATACATACAAGATACTCGTGGAATCTGTACACCGGCCGCGGATTCAGCCACTCGCCGCTGATGCACGGCCCATTTCTCTTTCACGCCACCGCAATGTCGTATTTTCTCTTTGGTGACAACGACTTTACAGCCCGGCTGCCGGTCGCATTGATGGGAGTGGTGTTAGTAGCCTTTCCCTGGCTACTGCGTCGATGGCTCGGTCGCGCTGGCGCTCTCGTCACTTCCCTCTTTCTGCTCATATCTCCCTCAATTGCCTACTATTCGCGCTATATTCGTCACGACATCCCCGTCATCCTCTGGTCTCTTATCGTTATCTGGGCTGTCTTCTCTTACTTGCGCGACGGCCGTGAGCGTTGGCTCTACCTGATGGCGGCTGGCATATCGCTGATGTTTGCCACTAAGGAAGTGGCCTTTATCTATAACGCCATCGTTGGTCTCTTCATTGTAGGGATGTTTTCGATCCAGGCGGCAAGACATATCTGGACGCGCGAGCCCAGCGAACAACTAAGAACCTGGCTACTAGCGGCACTGGTAGCTGCCGCGGTTGGGATGCTCATACTAGGAGTTGGCGTGCTCCTAACACCTGCGGAGCGGCCGGTCCCAGTCTGGTGGGCGCTTTCAGGCGGGATACTAGCCGGGCTGGCGCTGCTCTCAGCAATGGTGCTCTTGCTCGTCGGCACGCGGCATAATCTGCGTGGCTACCGTGTGTTCGATCTCATTGTCGTCTTGGGCACACTCTGCCTTCCGTTCCTCTCGCCCGCGCTGATCCAGATCGCGGGTCTTGATCCGCTCGATTACAGCACACCCACGCTCTACTACTCTGGGGCCATCGTCGGTGCCGTATTTCTGGTTTCGGCTGGCATTGGGTTGTCGTGGAATTGGCGAAAATGGAGTATTGCGGCGGCGATCCACTATGCGATTTTCGTGGTCCTGTTCACTACCGTCTTCACTAACGGCACCGGTATCGCCAGCGGTATGATCGGCTCACTGGGTTACTGGCTCGCGCAGCAGGAGGTCGAACGAGGCAGTCAGCCATGGTATTACTACTCAATCACAGTATTGCTGTATGAATACCTGCCTCTGCTGCTGACGCTGTGCGCATGCATCTATCTGGCTGTGCGCAAGGTTCTCCTATCGCCTCAACACGCACTCGATCCGCAGCCTGAAGTGCTCGAGCCTCGGCACTTCACCCCAAGCTCACCATTCATTCCTTTCCTCTTGTGGTGGACTTTTCTGACGTGGATCGGCTACTCCTACGCAGGCGAGAAAATGCCGTGGCTCACCGTGCATGTGGCGCTGCCGATGATCCTACTCTCCGGCTGGTTGATCGGCAGACTTGTAGAAAACGTGGATTGGAAACTGCTGCTTCAGCGCCGGGACTGGCTGATGATGCTGGTTGCACCTCCTTTCTTCGCAGCATCGCTGATGCTGGTAAAGGCCACGCTTGCGGGTCCCTTCCAGGGATACGAGCTGGAACAGCTGAACGCGAGTGGACGGTTTCTGGGTGCACTGGTGGGCACGTTGGGCTTTGGTGGAGGGTTGGGCTACCTGGTCTATCGCAGCGGGTGGCGCATGGCAGTCCGCATCCTGCTGCTGATCGGATTGCTGCTGCCAGTGTCGCTCACCGTGCGAACGGCCTGGCGCTTCTGCTACATCAACTACGATTACCCCATCGAGCACTTGGTCTACGCCCACGCTGCCCCGGCTGTTCGCGAAACGATGCGTCAGATTGATGAGCTTTCGCGCCGTACTGCCGGTGGCCCAAATCTCATCAAGATTGCCTACGGTGCCGATGGTTCCACGCTATGGTATTGGCAGCTGCGAAACTATCCCAACGCCGTATTCTACGGCGAGACACCCTCGCGGGAGCATATGGAAGCCCCTGTTGTCATCGCTGGGCGCGACGAGTGGGAAGAGGTGACTCCCTATTTGGATCGAGACTACATCGTCAACACCTACACATACCTGTGGTGGCCGATGGATGACTATCGCAACCTGACGTGGTCGCGCATTACGCGTGCCATCACCCATACCCAGACCCGTGCAGCACTGTGGGACATTTGGTATGATCGAGACTATCGCCGCTACGAT
>Ga0180437_10006019_pt1 | contig 16377 bp, 12 predicted proteins | sample SS_ome_4_FD_132410 | JGI IMG/M metagenome (GOLD analysis project Ga0180437, IMG submission 132410) | Hypersaline lake sediment archaeal communities from the Salton Sea, California, USA - SS_3_D_1 metaG | ecosystem: Environmental > Aquatic > Non-marine Saline and Alkaline > Hypersaline >...
TAAGAGAATTGAATCGCCGGGCCAATTACCTGACCCAACACACATCGAAGAGCTTCGAGAGCCTTTTGTCCGTCTTGAAATAATAACCGGGACTGATTCTATCGGCGGTATTATGAAACTGGCGAACGCAAGACGATGCAAGCTGCTGAAAACCGATTATCTTAGCAGCACCAGAGTAATACTTGAGTACAAAGCCCCGCTCGCTGAAATCGTGTATGATTTTTACGACCTCATAAAGGGTGTCAGCCGGGGCTATGCAACGATGGATTATGAGTTCACCGATTTCGTCGCCGGCGACCTTGTTAAAATCGATATTCTCGTAAATAAAGTTGCGGTCGATGCCCTGAGCCTGATAGTCCATCGAAGTAAAGCGCAGACCAGAGGCCGCAAGCTCATCATAAAGCTGCGCAGGGCAATCCCACGACATCAGTTTGATATCCCGCTCCAGGTTGCTATCGGCGGAAAAATTATCGCGAGAGAAACCATCAAAGGCTTTCGCAAAGACGTAACGCAAAAACTTTATGGCGGGGATGTAACGCGTAAAATGAAACTGCTTAAAAAACAAAAAGAAGGTAAAAAACGTATGAAAAGCGTTGGAAACGTTCAGATACCTCAGGAAGCATTTATGACAATCCTCGACTCCAGCGAATAACAACTAAAATCAGCATAATTATCACCCCCCCTGTATGCTCTACTCTATAGGTCCTACTCTCTACTTTCTGTACGCCATCCGCTATCCGCTATAAACGATTAGCCCCGCCACCTGTGGGCGGGGCCTTATTTCTTTATCAGCTCGAGCCCATTTATTACAGCAGGCAAACTCCCTTTATGAGGGACAAATTCCAGGTCGAGGTAATCTGTTCCGGATATATCGCCAATCTCCCTGCTCAAAGCCCTGAACCTGCCGCCGGCTTCCTTAACAACATCCAGCCCTTCGATAACTGTTTCGCCCTGCACCAGAACGTCGAATACACGCTGCTGAGGCTTTACATCCTCCATCTCGGCGAAGTGAAGCACCAGCTTGTAGTGCTTTTCATCCTGAGCCGGCAGGGCCTGAAGCAAAAGCGAAACACCGTGTGAGCCTATCCTGTGTCTTTTTGACTGGCGGTGCTTGTATTCGAATTCATCCGGCCCGATACCTGTTTGGTTAAATCCCTGTATATACACGGAAACATTTCTTTGCGCCTGTATGTTCTTTTCGAGGTCTGCCCACGGAATAGCCAGCTCTGTTATCCATGTCCCTCCATCGCGAGAAATCCCAACCGCACTTTTCCAGTTCCAGACGAACTTCTTTGACCTCAGCCATGAACCTTTGTGGACGTCAATACTGCGGGCGCCGGAAGCTGAAATATCGAAACACGCTGCGTACTTGGCTGAGATTCTGATGTCCCACGAATCATCTTTCCAGGCGAGTGCATCTTCTCCACTCGTATTAGCCGTCCATTCGACATACTTGCCGTCCCTTTTCGGCGCTTCACGCTTCAAAGTAACATAGAGATTCTGGTCATCGTAGTTAAACAATACACACGCTGACGGGTATATAGTCCTGTTTTTGTCAGATAATCGGATAAGGTTGGGATTGCCGTCAAGCTTGACTTCCGCAACGCCGTCGATTGTTAACGGCTTATCCAGCTTCTGTGCAACTACAGGACGATTGAAGAGTAAATCGAGATGAAAACTCTTTATACCCACCGCCTGAGAGCTATACAGCCAGTTTTTCTCAGTCCCCTGAATCTCAAGATGGTCTGGATTACGGCGTAAATAGCTGACGTTACAGTCACCTACCATTACCGGCACCATCTGGTATGAGGGTCTGTAATTCCGGGGAAAGGCAAGGTACCATTCACTGCCGTCCATCTTATCGCCGGGTGCGCCGAAATTGAGTTTCAAATCTTTTATCGGCAAAAGACCTTCCGTCGTACTCCTCAGCGCCGTCCACAAATCTTCTCTTTCCGGCGCCGGTGCAAGGGCCATAGAGGCCTGAAAACTGTATCCGGAACAGGTACAGCCGGCCGAGCCTTCCGGCTGAACAACCAGACCTCCCACGGGAAGAATGTTGATAGCGCAACTTGGGCGGATACCGCCCACCCAGTGTTCGCCGTTATTTGTAGCCAGGTCGTGATATGCAGTATAGCCGTCTCTGAAAAACAGTGCATTCGGGCAACCGCTCATCTCTCCGCATCCTCCACGTCCACTGGTGTGGAACAGCCAGTCAGTTACTTCTCCGGTTACCGGCTGAACCATCATCTTCTTTTCGCCTGTATGCAGGTCAAACTGATTGGGCTTCCAGAAGAATCTGTCTTTTAGTATCACGGGCGGCTTGCTTCCTCCGCCCTGCCTCCAGAGAACTTCTCCATTCTTGGCGGACACACCCACAATACCACTACTGGCGGAAAGGCATAAGACTCCGTCTTTAAGCTGCAATCTGTTTGTGCCGGAAAATTCATCGCTGATGGTCTCCCAGACAATCTTACCCGTAAATTTGTCAGCAGCCTTTAGTGAGGCAAAGGATTTCCCTGTTTTGCCTCTGCGTTTGCCGGTTTTAGCGCCTGCCTTTTTGTCGATGAAATATATTTGTTTGTCATCAATGGCAACAGAGAGTGGATGAAACGTATTCTCTGCCTTGATAAGCCATTTCATATCCCCTGTTTCCTTATCCAGGGCGAAAACGAACTCGTCCTGCGGATTTGTTTGGGGTCTGCCCTGCCACAGAAAATTAATGTCACTGCCGGACGTACCGAATATCAGACCATCACTTACCGCCAGATGATTCCAGTAAAACGGCGTGGATGTCTGCGGGTCATAAAAATCTTTCCCGCCTGTTGTTCCACCTTCACCGAGACTAAATTCACCTAGCCCACATGTTAATCTGTGATTATATGGTGCTGCGAAAAGAAAATTCTGAAGATATGCAAATCCATGCGGGTCATCGACCTGCTCTGGAGTAGCCAGCCCCTTCTGCTTCGGATACGGTGCATCTGTCAGGCAGGCACCGAACCGAAACTCGCTAATCTTTGTTCCCGCAAGTTTCTCAAGCTCAGCCAGTGAAAAGGTGATGGACATAGAACTGCCTGTGGCTGTATTTTTACCTGCGGCATCGAACGCAGGACAGACAGTGCCCTTTGCCGCTTGTGCACTCGGCGCTCCGCCCTGTCTTTGGCGAACATCGATACGGAACGAGCCTTTTGTGTAAAGGGGCTCTCTTTTTCCGCAAGAACGAAAATCGAAAAACAGCTCCCAGCCGTCCTGTTCGACCAGCTCTTTATCTTTCCTTTCAAGCTCAAAAACAAGACTATCAGGGGTGGTCTTTATTATAACTTCTCCCTCGGTTTCCTGCCCTACTTTAACAGAGAACGTCTCAGGCGATTTAACACTGTATCGTTTTTTTACAACCGGGGAGCCGAAGGTGTTCTTTAACTTCCCCGTTTTGGCATCAATTACCAGACAACTGTCGCCGCTGGCCACATAAACATTCTCACTGTCTGTTACCTGACCGCCGCCCCAGCTTTTGGCGCCGATACGCCCGATATTCGGGTAGTGAAATGTCCAGTACACAAAGCCGTTGTATATGTCACCACAGGTAATCGTATGACGACCCGTCATAAAAAATCTGCCGCCAGCCGCAACCGGGTTCGCTCCGTACTGATGCCGGCTGACCGCACTTGCCGGCCCGGGCACTCCCCACCACTGCATATTAAACGGAGGCCGGACAATAGTGTCCTGAGAACTGAATGTGTTGCCGGTATCACCGAATTGGTGTGTCCAGTCCCCTGCTCCGGCCAGAGAACGCCTCGTCACAATGACACCATCATCGGACACCTTAATTTCATTTTCCTCCACGCCGGCCAGTCTCAACAAATCCTTCCATTGCTCAGCCGGCACTTTACTGCAGGAAAGATACGCCCTGCCACCACCAGGCCTCAAAATACGGTACAATTCTCGAACCTCATTTTTATCCAATCTCTCCGCCGCCACAATAAGATTTGCGAAATAATTAATATACGGAAGGTCATCGTAACTACCGCTATGCATACTGACCCTCGTACCGTAGAGATTTATTGCATCGAGTTTCTTTCTTGAGGCCGTCATCCTTTCTTCATTCTCATCGAAACAGCAGAGTGTAAACCGGCTATCATTCACAAGTTCTGCAGCAACAGAAACGTCACTGCCGTATAACAGGGCATACCCGCCGTCTATACCGGTAGCCGAAAGAATTTTCCTGGCAATGTCACTCGATGATTGTTTCTGGTTATTCTCTTTCAGACAAAGCATGGCCGGGTTGGAAATTTTCTTTTCTCCGAAACAGTAAATCGCACCGGTATCGGTGCTTGCGAAAACCTTGCCGTCCGCCGCGATAATCCCACGTACTCTGCCTTTGACGGAGACTTCAAAAACCTTCTTCCCCGTCTCTGCGTTGTAGGCGACGAGCTTGCCTTTGCTGCCGAGGTATATTTTGTCACCCGCCATAATCATATCATAAACTCTGCCGGGACATTTAACCTTCCAGTTGGTAAACGGCCCGGTCCGTATGGAATTGAGACGTGACTCAGCGGCAAGTATCCCGAAGTTATTCATCCACCAGTAAGCATTTGGACCTTTTTTGTATTTGTCGCGATTTATCGTTCCACGAAGTTTCCAGCAATACTCCTTGAGCTTCATAAAATCAGCGGAAAGCAGCTCACCGTTGTTCGCACAGTAAATCACATTACCATCTGCAACCGCACGCTGAACATCAGCTATGCCCATTTTCTCTTTACCGGTTTTCACATCCCACGACATCAGACCCTGCGGCCAGTTGTGAAAATACTCCTCCGCCGTATTCTTATATGACATAGGCGCAACGCCGGAGTTCACCTTCCGGTCCAGCGTAAAGACCATCCCGTCATTTACAAACGCCCACGAGCTTCCCGCGTGATGCGGTTTGCCGAATTCCACCGTGTACCACAGCAATTTGCCTGTCTTGATATCAAAACCGGCCGGTGGCCCCCTGCCGGTCGGTAAAATCAGGGCTCCTTTATCGGCGAGAAGATAACCCTGAGGCGGAACATTTACAATACCTTCTTCGCCATGCGTACCGATTGTGTAGATATAGTTTGCCACATCATTCTGCCAAACAATCTTGCCTGTAGCCGAATCAAGTGCCGTGATATAAACACCGTCTATATTCCACATCCCAGCCGTAACATAGACAACGCCGTCTTTTACCATTACCCCGCTGCGGAGCGGCCACCGACTTATTACACGGTCATTACCTATCACACAATCGTCCCTGGGCCCTATACGGCGATTCCACAGCAGTTCACCGCTTTCTAACCCAAGGCAGTAAACAAACCCGTCATCGCCGGCCAGATAGACACTCCCGTTATATATCGAAGGCGAAAACCGAATCGGCCCACCGGTATAAAACTCCCACAGCACCTTCCCTGATGACACCTCGAGCGCGTAGAGTTTGCAGTCAGCCGACGAGCCGTAAAGCAGTATCCCGCCCGCCGATACCATCTGGTAGGAATAGTCAAACGGCATCCGGTGAAATTCTCGCAGCGGCACAGGCCATGCAGGCATCGGCTTATGCCCTGATTGATGAACCCACTGGAGATGCAGATTATCCGGCAACTGCATAGCCGTTACACCGCTTCGCCGGTTATCACAGCGCTGCGTCAGCCATGCATTTTCGGTATTGATTTGAACCGCCGGTGCCAGCGAAGACTTTTGCCGATTGCCGCCAACGAGACTGTAAACACTGATAATCACCAGAACAACGACTGCCAGAATGATAAGAAAGCTTCTTTTCATAACAATTCTCCGGGCAAACTTAATTTTTAATGCAATTTATCCCCCTGAAAGAATATATCTAATCCCAAATCTGATTAATCTTTGCGCTGCCAACAAAATCTTAAACCGATAAGGCTCTATTAAACAATCGTGGAGCGCAAGCGACACGATGAGCAAGCTATAATACCAAATCACTGCGGAAAATTCAACTATTTTCAACAAAGATTCCCCCTACTACCCCCCTGCTCAACTTTCTACTTTCTAAACGCTACCCGCTACTCACTATCCCTGTGTCAATCAGTGTTATTTCCCCGCCGTTCTTATGGCTGGATCTGTGTCTGATTTTCTGCGGAAGTAAATAATCTTCTCTATCCTGTTATCCTGTCGGAGAACTGCCGTCTAACCTTGCGGACGTCGCCGGGCCCGGCACTATCACACCCGCGCTTACCGTAAAACGAATCGCCTGCTCCACCGTTATATTCAAATCTATCACATCTTCCTTCGGCACCATTATCACAAATCCGGTAAAAGGGGTCGGTGATGTAGGTATCAACACTGACAAAAATTCCTTCTGCTCTTTCTCACTGACTTTCTCTAAGCCCGAGCCAGTCACCAGCCCCAGAGACCATATCCCTTTGCGAGGATACTCCACTGCAACAACTCGCGAAAACGAAAGCCTCTTCTCGGCCAGTACGAAATCTGTCACCTGCTTGATATATGGATAAACCCGCCTCAGAACAGGTGTATTCATAATAGACTTTTCAAACTGCCGCCACAACGTTTTGCCGATAACCGACGCCAGCAGCACACCGAATATAAAGACCGCAGCCAGCGCAAAAACGAAACCCGCAATAGAGCCAGGCCCTGTTATCCATATCCGATGCAGCATCTCTCTGGAAAGACCACCCTCACCCTGGAGAAACACAATTAACTCAACTATTCCGCGGTTTATATGCCTGCCGATATTATTCTGAATGAACCGATACCCCCAAATCAATATCCAGATAGTTACGATAGTCGGCAAAAGTGCTGCAAGCCCCCGGATAAAATATCTCTTGAATCGACCGTTAACCGCCATCGAACTGTTTCCTCCGGCTTAAAATAATAACTCTATGATTTGCAACCGTTCATAAAACTCTAATACCGAATTTACATTAGAACACACCTGCTCAGTAGTCAACTGAAATCTCTTTCGGCAGGTGCGCACCTGACAGATGTATCACTGCCCCGGGCAGCGATGCCAGCATCCAGATTATCCGCTGGCACAGTGCCAGCACCAGGGCCGACTCAGCCTGAACTCCTGCCGTTTGTACAAAGAGATATGCCAGCAGCGACTCGACTATAACCGCTCCGCCGATACTGACCGGGACCGCCCCGAACACCCACGTCAGCGGAAAAACTACGTAATAAGCTTTCATCGGAGCACCCAGCTCCAGATCACGTCCCACCAGTATAAAACCGTTGATAATAATTATCTGTATAAATACTGTCAGGCCGTAGGCAGCCAGAAGTTTCAGAGGACTGCGGCAGTAAAGAGCAACTGCATCCCTGCACCTGCCGAAAAGCCTTTCTGTATGCAGGTAACTCAGCCGCCACAATTTTACCATCAGCCGCCTTGTCGGCCCAGGTATAGCAAGAACCGCTGCAACAATTACGATGGCCGGTATCGATAAAAAGATTATTGCACGGTATTTGGTTATTGATTCGATAATTTTACCTGGGCCTTGTATTGTTATATCAGCACCGTCTTCAAGCAGTACAAAATAACAGAAGACGGCGATACTGAGTGTGCTGATAAGCCCGACAACACGGTCGGCGAATACGCTTAATGCGGCGTGCAGCCTTTTGTCGGTATGCCTTGTAACATACCAGGCGCGGACCAAATCACCGCCGACGGCGCCGGGCATAAAATTATTGTAGAACCAGCCGAGATAATAAAGCTTAACGGCCGTTAGCTTACCGATATAAATCTGCTGTGTGCTCAGCAGCAAAGCCCAGCGCAGGGCGATAAGGACATGGCCGATGAGAAAAATAACCAGTGCAAAAATGAAAGTTGCAGGCTTTATATTGGCGAAAGCGGCTTTTAGCTGATTCCAGCGGTCATTTTGGCTCAGCCAGTAGATAGCATAGGCGATACCGCCGAGGACAACGGCGAATCGAACTAAAATGAAAATATATCTGCTTTTGCTTTTCGTTTCCCGTGGCATTTGCAGCCTGCCTGAAAAAACTTGTTTTCGCAGATAATAACGGTTAAAACCTTTGTTTGCAAGATGATAACTTAGATACAAATGGAGGTATATAACGTGGCGGAGAAGAAAGAAATCGAAGAAGGGGCTGAATTTCGGCCCAAATTTAATGAGGATGGATTGCTGCCGGCGATAGCGCAGGATGCAGAGACAAATGAGATTTTGATGGTTGCATATATGAATCTCCGGTCGCTGGAGATGACGCTAAGTTGCGGCCTGGCAACATATTACAGCAGAAGCAGAAAGAAGGTATGGCAGAAAGGTGAGCAAAGCGGGCATACCCAGAAAGTCGAGCAGGTGCTGGTGGACTGCGACCAGGATTGCCTGCTGGTTAAAGTAAAGGTGGATGCCGGGCAGTGTCACGTTGGTTATAATTCCTGTTTTTACCGTGAGATACAAAAAGACGGCAGTTTGAAGCTCGTGGCTGAAAAGGTTTACGACCCCGGCAAGACGTACAAAAAATAGGCCGGCAAAACGGGATTTCTCGTGTGAGCTTTGTGCAGAAAATCAATCAAAAATGCAGGTTCGGTGAAAAAAGGGTGCGAAAAATAGCGCAAAATGCAATTTTTTGCAAAAAATGAACCGGTTTTGTACACAAACAGGTGGTAAATGATGCGTTTTTGACAGGGTTTTAAAATAGGGGCTGCGTGAAAATGACGAGTCTTTTATGAAGGGTTTCTGGTTCGATTGGCCACGAACCACACCGGATTTTCCCTAAAGAAAGGACGGCAAATTACGCAAATGCGAAAGATTTTCAGGCTGGGTGGGTAAGAGTAAAAGATTTAGAGGTGCCGGCAGGGCTTTAACACAATAGTGGTATTTCTGGATAGACAATTCCTAAATCATAATGTAGCCAGCAGATTTTTAGGAAATAGAATACATTGGATGGTGGATGTGGGGGAGTGGGTAGTGGTTAGGGATGGTGGATGGGAGTAGGGCTTGGGGGAAGCGTTTAGCAGGTAGTGCATAGATCAGAAAGAAGGTTTGTAAGGAAACATAAGTATATTAGTATATGCATATATACTAATATACTACACTAAGAATCGAAGGTTTTAGAATCATGGTTTTTTTAGATGCGGATTTGCCCTTCGACAAGCTCAGGACAAGCGCAGGTTTGCCCTTCGACTTCGCTCGGCGGAGGTGCAGATTTACACTGGTTGTAAAAAGCTTCTGCCACGGAGAGCACAGAGGAAAATCAAGGATTATACAGCCGGAGATTTCGCAGATTAAGGCAAAGAAGGTCTGTAAAAAAGCATAAGTGTATTAGTATATGCATATATACTAATGTAGTTCTTTAAGGGTTATGGTTTTGGGGGATGTGGACTTGCCCTTCGGCTGCGCTCAGGGCAGGCAGGGAGGGCACAGAGGTTTTCAGACAGGATAACAAGGCAGATAAGATTAGTTACAGAAATAGAAAGCGGGGAGAGCATTTGGGTGTTAGCAGGTAGAGAATAGATTTTGTTGGAAGAAGGGAATGAGAGTAAGCCAAGATTGGGGGAAGTAAAAGCGTTGGCCGGCACTTTCGAATTTGTAACCGGCCAGGTCGGGTTTTGTGCCGTTACTGATTTTTCGTATCTCCCTGTTTTTCTGATGCCTGTTTTTTCAGTTTCAATAACTCAGCTTTATGCCTTAGAGCCTTTTTTCTCGCTTGTGAAGATTCGGCTGATACCGACAGTTCATCCAGAAGTGAAATGGCCTTATCAAAATTACCTCTTATGTGCTCTATGCTGCACAGATTCCAGAGGACTTCTTCTCGAATCGGAAATTCATCAGGCAATTGAGCACCTGTAGTTAAATATTCGCATGCCTTTTGATAAAGTGGCTCTTTGATTCCATCGTTTTCTAAACCGGCCTTGAACTTTTTAATACTCGGATGCTTCTTTTGAAAGTCTTTGAAATACTCAATCCCCAGACGAGCTGCACACCATTTGGCCAATAAAGTATTACTGAATTGTGCCGTTACTTGTTGAAGATGTGAAATACTTTCTAACTTTTCATCTCGATCGAAGTCTAAACCGCCGAATTCCAAAAGTAAGTAATCGTCGGGATCTGAAAGTAGTGCCAGAGCCTTTATCCCATTACGGGTAGATTCATTAACAGCTAAGTCGAGGGTATTAGACAATTCACTCCTTGACAGGACAAACTGAACAGAGTACTTGCCCGGTTCATCAAAAAGAAGTTTTTTTGCTCCATGACCATAAAAGAGTGTAAACGAAGCACCGTATTTCGTTCCTTTTTGATCCATAATTGAAAGTGAAAGAGGAAAAGCTTTTAATTTTACAAAAGAGTTTGGCTCATCTGTCAAACAGGTTATTTTAAAAAAACCACCTTGTATCCAATTAGGTAACACTTTCTTAGTATCCGGCTTGACATTGGGGCTTGCAAGATTCACGGTGAGTCGTACTATATAAGGTTTACCTACTCGGATCTCATTGTTTTTAGATAGAATTTGAACCTCTGAAACAGTAGAGTGGGCAAAAGATTCAGAACTAACGAGCAAAATTGTTAGTAGAATAGCTTTGGATATTATGGTTGGTTTATCCATGATTATCTCCTTTAGAAAAAACTGTTTATGAAAACAATTAATAATTTTCATTATCTCGTAATTCGTCAAGGCAGTCGTTGCAAAAGTAATCCTGAGAGGCTGTTGTATCCATAATACAAGTGCCATCAGAGCAATGCCCTAAACCGCGTCCTGCATGGCCTATCTCATGCGCTGCATTTGTGCTGGTATAACTACCTTCTTCACTTGTCTCGTAATATACCAAACACTCATTAGACAACAAAGCAGTTACTCCACCAGTTGTTGTTTCTGTTCCAGGGTCAGCATCTGCCGAAACTTCTGGTTGGAATCCTGTACACAATAAAACTGTCCAGAAATCATCTGTGCTAGTTACATCATAACTGTCATCCCAGTCACCGCAATGATAAAATGCGTCGGAAGAATCTAAGTTACGATCAAATGTTACAGTGTCTCTATATGAACTTGACAAATAGCAAATTGTAATATATGCATCTTTGTATGCATTTATATGAACCGCATTTAAAGAAAGATAGTGAGGCAAGGTAACAGAGTCATCATCATAAAGTTCATAATCCATCTGAGCTCCATCAGCATTAGGGTCTCCATATACTACAGCATCATCATGATATATGATATTGTCAGTGTTTGATTTTACAGTATAAGAAAGATCACCTGCAACGTATTCTCCATTTTCAAAATGATCCTCCTCTGGAAACTCACCAGTAAGTCTCTGTCCCAAATCTATCGTAGAAGTAACAGAACCTGTTTTTTCGGTTCTTTCAGCAGTTGGGCCTTTGATTCCGATGCCTTTTGGCCGTATATGCCTTTGGGGTATTTGGTCGATAGCTCATCCAGGAGAGAAATCGTCTTGTCAAAATTGCCTCTTATGTGCTCTATGCTGCACAGATTCCAGAGGACTTCTTCCCGAATCGGAAATTCATCAGGTAATTGAGCGCCTGTAGTTAAATATTCGCATGCCTTCTGATAAAGCGGCTCTTTGATTCCATCGTTTTCTAAACCGGCCTTGAACTTTTCAATACTCGGATGCTTCTTTTGAAAGTCTCTGAAATACTCAATCCCCAGACGAGCTGCAGACCATTTGGCTAATATCGTCTCTCCGCATTCTTCACCAATTCGCTCTAACTTGGAAACCTTGTTCGCTTTCTCTTTCTTTTCACATAAGCCTGCAAGCAAGAACAAAAAGTCATTCGGCTCGGAGAGTATGGAAAGTGCTTTCTCCTCTAAATCCGAAGCAGGCAAAACATTGATTACAAGTGTATTTGATATTGCATTTTCGCTGCCGGTAGCAACATAAATACAGTAAGTGCCCGGCTCTTTAAAAACAAGACCCTCTGTGTCGTCGTAAAATACTTGAATTGTGCCGGAATATGTTAGTCCCTGTTCTTCATAGTCTGCCAATCTTATGGGCATAAGTATGTATTCAGTTTCCTTCTTTCCTGCTTTTGCCCTCAGATATAAACGTTCAATTCTTATTGAAAGTTTCCTTTTTCCGGTGATATCGGAAATTTGCGGCTTTTGATGATGGCAGCAAATGTTCATTAATAAAGGCTCGCCAATTTTAATAGAACTGGAAGTAGTTTCAATTTCTACAGTTCGTGTTTCAGCGCTTGCTATAGCGTCTGAAACAAGAACGATAAATACAATTGCTGTCAGAATTTTCTTTTGAATCGTCATAGTTTATCTCCTTGTCATTGATTTTCTGCTTCTTAATTGGTATTGGTCTCAAGCCATGTACTATGTTTTCTGAACTTTTCTATTGTCTCGTCGGCAAATGATGAAACGTCAGAATGAAAGAGACCATCTTTATCTCCCATTATATCATAAAAACCCGCCTCATCTTCTTCATCTTCTTAAATTCCGCTCATATCCAGATCTACCTGTACCACGGTAACTTCCCTGTCCTTTTCGCCGGCACATTGAGGCGTGGCTGTTACCGTCTTTGTCCCCGGGCTGCCCCAGTGCGTGGTGAAGCTGCACATCCCCTCGTTGGAATCAGGTGTGCCTCCGCCGGACCAGTCAACACACAAGCAGCTTCCCGTTACCGACGCCGTAAAGCTAACATCACAGCCGACACATGCTTTTACACCCGGGGCAGTTGTCATTGTTGGTTTTTTTATTATTCTTTGGAATTTGAAATGAGTTTGCCCAGCTTTCCCGCCTCTTCAAGATAGCCCAGGTTATCTGGAAATCTTCTTTTAAGAATCTCAAGGTACCCTTTGGCTTTTTCGTACTGCTCTTTTTTCATGGAAATCTCAACAAGTTTTTTCAATGCATCCTCAGCAAGCCAAAAATCCTCATAAATACCTACTTTCTCCAAGAGCTGGATCCCGTCATTAATATATTCACCTTTCTTAGCAACGTATGTCAGGCCAAGTGAATAGCTCATATAACGGGAATAGTGGCTGTCAGGAAACTGTGAAAGGAAATCTTCTTGCTTAGCTAATACTTTTTGTTCATATTTTGATGAATGACGGCTAAAACTGCTCGTCAAGAAAAGTGGATGTGAGATAGTCTTCAAGAAATCATATGCCGCAGCATCTTGCCCAGCTGGCTGTATCGCCTCTATGGTAATAACGTTTGACTCAATTATTCCCTTACCACTTATATTTTTCAATGTTGCTTTAATTCGGTAAGTTCCCGGATATGGTAGTAGGTAACATTTGATTATTTCATTAGGATCATATTTTTCTGGGGCGATATTCGAAGGCGGTGACGTACCATAGAGCTTTGCGGTCACTTGTTTTTTGTACCCTGGTTTTATCTCACATCCCTCAAATCTTTCCATGCTGGGAACAACCAATGATGCTTCCCGCCACTTTTTAAAAGGTTCACCTTCTTTTGTTGCTACGTAGATTTCCAAGAAATCTGTTCCTTGTTCTATTACTGTATGACCCATAATGGTAGCGTTTGTTTTATTGGATAGAGTAATTGTGATAAATATAGGCTCCATAGGTAGGAACGCATGTTGTTTTGCTGCAATTTCCAAAGTCAATTGCTCGAATCCTGCTGCCCCAAAAGCAATTTTAGCCCCAAAAACCATATATGTTATTAAGCACAAGAAATTGGTTTTGTTAAAGTTGATTCTCATTATAAGTCTCCTTTAAAATCTTAGATAATATTATGGGTGACTAATTCCTCTAATGATAGCAATATCATCAGGGCAAAATAATTCACATACATGGTCTACAGGCATGGTTGAATTCATAATCGTATCAGGTTCGTGATCGAGACCAAATTGATGGCCAATTTCATGAACGACTACTTGATTTTCACATGTACTACCTATGTCCTCAAATACCTCTATAAAAATGACTCCTTGGTTATTACCAGGCCCTGCTTGAGTTGCTTGTCCAAAATAAGCTTGTTCTGAAATAGGATCATTGTCGTGGTCATGCTCAGGTTGAAAAACACCGCACAAATATACAGTCCAAAAATCTGAGCTCAGAACAGAAGCAGAATCTGGATTTAATACACTGCTCCAATCACCTGTTGTCAAATTGCGATTGAATGGTCTATTAGACTGTTTCCAGTTCATGTTGCCACCACCGTCGTCAAGAGAATAAATATAACAATCATAAAATACACTGTTCATCAAGCTAAGGTCAGGATAATCAGGCTTAGTGATAGTATCATCATCGTAGAGGAGGTAATCCATTGATTCATTAACACAGTTATCATCTACGATGAGTTTGTCATCCCAAGGCCATGTGCAACCTATCGTTTTCAGAGGAGTATTATACAACGAAGTAGTTTTCGGGATAGTAATTTTCCTGTGTAAAAAAGTATTGCATCGGCCGGCGAGATGTATATACTTGCATGGCGGTAAAGGAGTTCAAGGAGTCGAAATGGCAGGAAAGACAGCCAGAGTTTTGGTAGTTGGGCCGAGCTATGTAGAGATGGCAATTAAATGCCGTAGTCTTCCCTCTGCTGGTGAAAGCTGCCGCGGCTCATCACTTTCATACAGTACGACCGGCGCCGGTCCTAACCAGGCAGTTCAGGCGAAGCTTTGCGGATGTGAGGTGCACCTTATGAGCAAAGTTGGCGCCTGCCCGTTTGGTAAGGTTATAAAAGAAACCCTCGAGGGCTATGGGCTGAATCTCGATTTTCTTTATACCGCGGAGGCGAAGAACAGCGGTGCGATTGTTACGGTTGTGAACGCCAAGGGTGAAAACAGTACCTGCATATACAGCGGCGCCAACAACTCACTTACATCGGCCGAAGTGTACAGGTGTGAAAGCGTTATCGAGCAGGCAGATGTCTGCCTGATACAGGCTAATTTGCCACGCGAAGCGGTTCTCAGTGTTCTCAGACTTGCGAAACTTCACAGGAGCAAAGTTATTCTTGACCCTGCCGGCCCGATTGATTTGACCGATACGGGAGCGTTAAGAGCGCGGTATCCCGACCCTGATTATTTGGCAGGCAATATACTGGTACCCAATTTATACGAAGCGGCTGATATTACCGAACACTCTGCAGCAAATATTCGGACCGCCAAGCTGATAGGTTCGGAGCTTGTGGCCGGCGGCGCGGAGGCTGCCGTAATTACGATGGGCAAACACGGTTGTATGGTGGTTGACAAAAATGGCGCCGACCATATTCCTGCGTTCGGAATAGAGCTGGTTGACCAAAGCTGCACAGGAGATGCGTTCGGCGGTGCACTTGCGGCGAGTTGTGCGGTCGGTGACAAGCTTCGTGATGCAGTAAGATTTGCCTCAGCGGCTGGTGCGCTGGTCTGCACAAAATTCGGTTCTCTGGAATCGCTGCCTTCCCATGCCGAAATCATTGGTTTGTTACAAAACGACCGTCCTATTTGAACCGGGCCGTTGATAAATCCTCTGCAGGCGGTCAAACTTCAACTGTGAGCACCACACCAAAGATTATGGTGCCGGTCGAACATTAATAGCTTCTGGGCCTTTACGTCCCTGGTTAGTTTCGTACTCGACTTTCTGGCCGTCAGCGAGACTTTTAAAACCATCCATAGCAATGTTTGAGAAGTGGATGAACAAATCTTCACCACCTTCATCCGGGCTGATAAAGCCAAAACCTTTTTTCTCGTTAAACCACTTTACAGTACCTAAGCTCACTTGATTCACTCCCCGGGGCTAGCCGCCCACAAAAATCATAGTCCCCAATTTCGACGAAGTAACCTCCAGTGGGGTCTGGAAAGCTACTTTTGACACTGTGTATAATACAAGCAGTTTTCGCTGTTGCTGTCAATCAGGTTTTTCAGTTTTCTTGAAAATTTTATAAATGCGGTTAAAGTATTCCGAGAAAGATTACCTGCGCAGAAAGATGAAGCTTTCAAAGAGTTTTGGTCAGAATCGTATTATAAAGAGGCATTACGAAAATGGTCTGGACAATCCAAAGACTTCTGAACTGGATAACATCATACTTCAGCCAAAAGGGGATTGATTCACCCCGGTTGAGTGCCGAGCTTCTGCTTTCTGAGGTCTTGCAGATGGAGCGTATAGAGCTTTATACGGGTTTCGAGACGCCTGTATGTCAATCAGCGCTTGAGCAAGTCAGAGGGCTTGTAAAACGAGCGGCCCGGCATGAGCCGGTTTCGTATCTTACCGGCAGAGCTGAGTTCTATAGTCTGAAGTTTCATTTGAGCAGAGATTGTCTGATACCGCGTCCGGAGACAGAGATTCTAACGGGACATTCTATAGAATTTCTTCGCGGCCGTGAAGGAACTCAATCGATGTGTGAGCTTGGGACGGGTTGCGGCTGCATCGCCGTGGCCGTGGCCAGGAACGTTTGGAATGTCAGTATTATTGCGACGGATATTTCAGAGGCTGCACTTGAGACGGCAGA
>Ga0180437_10006021_pt1 | contig 16372 bp, 13 predicted proteins | sample SS_ome_4_FD_132410 | JGI IMG/M metagenome (GOLD analysis project Ga0180437, IMG submission 132410) | Hypersaline lake sediment archaeal communities from the Salton Sea, California, USA - SS_3_D_1 metaG | ecosystem: Environmental > Aquatic > Non-marine Saline and Alkaline > Hypersaline >...
ATTGGGAGCTATGATCGACATGACAAAGCCCTCCCTGGCTTTGGTGTGGTGGTGTAGCCAAGGAGGGCCTGATAAACCATCGGCCAAGGACGGTCTGAAGCATCACTGAATCCCGGCCGAAACAACATTCTACTCGACGCAGGGCCGAAAAAAACGAGAATCGGCCGTGCCAGTGGTGGTTGTCTACGCTCACAGCCGCCAAAAAGGGCGGCAGTGCCATTCGGGACAGTCACCTATTTCCTGACCAGGTCGGGCGGCCGGAGCGTCTTGACGAGAGCGGCTCAGCGGTCGGCCGCTTGCCGGGCCTTCGGTGCCGATTCCAGCCACTTCAGAGACAGGCGCGCCAGGACGATCGATTCGTACGGGTGCTTCGCGCCGGTCTCGTACAGGCAGACGACGTCGCCGCCGGGCAGGACGGCGAGGTCGCTGTACGCGCTCGGACCCGGCTGGATCACCTTGGCGACGGGCCAGCTGTCCCCCTCGTCGTAGCTGGCGCGGATCGTCAGGTTGTTGCGCCCCCCGCCGCCCGGGCCGCTGTGAAGGAGGACGCTCCGCGGCTCGAACGAATGCCGGTGGACGCTCGCCTGGCAGGTGGGGCAGTAGACCTGCTGATGGTGCTTGGGCGTCGACCAGGATTGCCCGCCGTCGGTGCTGACGGCCAGCGCGCGGCGGCTCTTGCCGTGGTAGTTCCGCATGCTCAGCAGCAGCGACCCGTCCGGCCGCTCGGCGACCTCGCATTCGTTCATGGCCTTCTCGGTGATCCCGCCGCGCCGCCACGTCTTGCCGTGATCGTCGCTGTAGATCACCAGCGACCGCCCCTTCTTGTCCCAGCCGCCCCAGCCCTTGCTGTCGCCGCAGTCGCACGGGATGACCAGCCGACCGGCGTGTTTGCCCCGCGTCAACTGGATGCCGTGCCCCGGCCCGGTGGCGTACCAGCCCCACTTGGGGTCCTTGACGTCGGCGGTGATCTCGACCGGACGGGCCCAGGTCGCGCCGTCGTCCTCGCTGTGGGTCATGAACACCCGGTCGTTGTCGCGGCAGAAGGCCAGCCAGATCGCCCCCGTCTTCCGGTCCACCACCGCGCAGGGGTTGCCGATCGTCACCTTCTTCTGCCCGCCCTCCTCGTGGACGATCTGCTGATCGGACCAGCTTCTCCCCTCGTCGGCCGACCGACGCAGCAGCAGGTCGATGTCCCCGTGATCGCCCCGCCCGGTCTTGCGCCCCTCGCAGAAGGCCAGCAGCGTCCCCTTCCCCGTCACCACCAGGGCCGGGATGCGACACGTGTGGTACCCGCCCTTGCCGCTGGCAAACACCGTCGTCTTCGCGACGGGATCGCCGGCCCCCACGGACCGCGCAATCAGAACGCCCACACTGACCAGAATGAGCAGCTTCCCTGTATAGACCATCGACGGCCTCCTTCATCACGCAGCACGTCCAGCGCTCTTCGGCAAGTCGGCCCCATCGCCGCTGCCGCCACGATGAAAGCCTAACCCGACGAGCCGGCCGCCTCAACGCCGGGGCCGGCCGGGCGCTGCCGTGACAGGCCCCCAAGGCGCGGCAGCAGCGGGGTTGTTGAGAAAGGCGATGGGTCCACGGATTGCACGGATTCCACGAATCCGGAGAAGCGACGTGTTGCTCCACCTGCACTCGAACCCAGGGACGTTAACCACGTTTCTGGCGGTCCGACGGCGTGAGGGCGGGGGCCGCTTGCTCTTCCCTTGCCTTGTTGCGCCAGCGGGCGAGGCGGTCGCGCAGAGGCGAGAAAGCGCGGGCGCCGGTGGTGAGGGCGCTCGTGTCGGGTTGAGGTTCGCATTTTGCCTCGTCGTCGGCCGGCCGGCTGTCGGCGAGGGCGGGGAGGTCGCGGGCGACGCGGTGGAGGCCTCCTGCCTGTTCGGCGGCTCTGCGGGCGAGGGCCTGGCCGACCGATGAGACCTGCTCCGCCGCCGCGGCTGCCTCTTCGGCGCCGGCCGACGGACCCGGCGCCATCCGCCGCAACGCCCGGAGGAGGATCCCCACGGCGATGGCGATGCTCGCCACGATCCCCACGGCGGCGACGGCGGCCACGTTGCGCCTCGCGTCGGAGGCGGCGGCCTGCACCGTCTCTGACGTCGTCGCGCCGTGGTGCGCCCTCCGACGGGCCTCGCGCAGGAGGGCCTGCACCGTCCGGGCCTTGGGCATCGTCTGCGAGGCGAAGACCGCCTCGGCCCGGCCGATGCCCTCAAGGCCGCTCTCGGAGGCGAGCTTCATCTGATCCAGGAGTCGCACGTTCTCCGTCAGCAGCGGCAGCATGACTTCGTTGTAGAGTTGCAGCGCCTGCCGGCGCGCCTCGACGAGCTTCCGCTCGGCCGCGATCGACGCATGGACGCACTCGCCAAAACGTCCCAGCGCGGGCAGGGCGTCGCGTTCGAAGATCCGCTCGGCCTCGGCCCGGCCGGCGGGGCCTTTGGCCAGCGCCGCCGCGATCCGCGTCGCCGATTCGTGCAGTTTCTCGTGGGGCGCCCTGGAGGCCGTCAGCGCCTCATGCAAGGCCGGGCAGCGCTTGCTGTACTCGGCCCACTGCTTCGAGGTCAGCAGGGCGCCGTACGCGCACGTGGGCGGATCGGTCGCCACGCCGAGGTCGGCCTGACCCGCGATGGTCGCCTCGCCGAGTTGGTCGACCCAGCTTCTGTGGGCCCGCAGGTGGACCGTGAGCGTCTGCTCCAGGCCCGGGTGGACCTGCGCATACGTCTGGCCGAGCTTCCGGGCACTGTCGTGCAGCTTCGCGTGCGAGGCGGCCAGAGCGTCCCATGCCTTCCCGAACGCCTCGCCGCCACCGGCCCGTGTCCTCACCCCCCGTTCGCCCGCGAGCCACTTGCACAGCCCGCACCGCGCCGGGTCCGGCAGGTCGGCCAGCGACGCCGCGTTGCCGACGATGCCGTCCCGCACGAGCCCGGCCCAGCTCAACTGCTCCACCTGCCGCGCGACGATCAACCCGGGCAGCGCCGCGTCGGCCTGCCTGTGGGCCTCGCTCATGCGCACGGCCGACTCGTGCAGCTCCCGGTGAGGCGCCTCGATCTGCTTCAGCAGCGGCGCCAACGCCTCGACCTTCCCCTCCGCCTCCCGCCGGGCATCGCTGTACAGCCACTTGCCGAAGGCGCACCGATGGTCGCCGGCCTCCGCGGCCAACTCCGTGACGCTCCCGTCGGTCAACAGCGCACCGACCTGCCCGAGCCATTCGAGATGGTCCAGCTCCCTCTGCGCGAGCGAGGCCTCCAGCGCCTGGCCGTCGATCACCTTCTGCGCGCGGTCGGCGGTCCCGCCGATCCCGGCAAGCGCCAGCACGACCACGGCCGCCAACGCGGCCAGCATCACGCCGAAACCGATCCCGATCCCCTTGCCGACCGTCAGATTCCGCACCATCGTCACATCCCTTCGGCTCTCACGGCCGGGCGAGGCCGTGTGTGCGCACCTCTACCTTACGCCCATTCGGGCTCTACCCTTTTCGTCGGAATCCCCGCCTTCGGCGCTTGAGGGCTTCTTGTGAGGAATGCGCACCGGCGGGGAGCCTGCTCGCGTCCGCGGCGGATCGAGGAGGTTCAGCGGCGAAAGAAACAGACGCCCAATGCCCGGACTGGGGCAGCAGCCGTGTCAGGTCTGTTCCAGGCGGGCGTAGACGGGCAGGAGGAACACCGCGCGGTAGTCCACCCCGAGCTTGTCGGCGTGCACTTCCAGCTCCCAGTATCGCGGCGATCGGCCGGACAGGCGCGTGGTGTAGTCCTCCGCGGGCAGGGGCAGGCTCAGCGCTACCGGGCAGGCAGCCCGGTTCAGCTCGCCCGGCCCGGTGGTCTCGACCGTATCCGCGTAGAGCTGATAGCTGGTCACCTCGTAGCGGCGGTTCTTCGACGTGCCGCGGATCTTCACCTCGTCCTCGACGTGCCGCAGCGTGATCCGCAACGCCCGAAAGGCCCCGATGCTCGGGTTGGTGAACCCCACGTCCAATGTCTCGCCGGGATGGTAGGGAAACCGGTCGAACTCCACCCGGCTCGTGCCGTACTTGCGCTGCTGGAGCAGCAGGTAGACCGCATGGCCGATCAGCAGCAGGATCGCCACGTCGAACAGGGCCATGAACACCAGCGCCACCGTCGCCCCCGTCAGGCCGATCCAGTGGAACGGCGCCAGCCAGACGACCGCGAACGCCGCCCAAAGGAAGCTCTTTCGGATCTGCCGGCGGCGACCGTCGTCGATGCCGCGCGAGTCCCACTCGTAGTCGGCCAGCCACGGCTCGTTCGGGTGGCGGGCCAGCATTTCCTTGCTCCGATCGTGCCGCTTGACGGCCTTCTGCGAGGCGAAGAACGCCACGAGCCCGGCCATCGCGAACATCCCGCCGAACACCAGCGCCATCCTCCGTGACCCCTCGTCCGAGTCGCCCCCGCCCATCGGGATCACGCCGGCGCCCATCAGCATGACGATCGTGCCAACCAGCACGAAGATGACGCCGAGGACCCGGCCCCCGCCCGGCCGCCCAAAATGGCGGATGCGATGCCGGTGCTTGCGGAGCTTCTTGCGCTGCGTTTGTGGCGGCTCGACTCGGCGGAACTCCATCACAGTATCTCCCGCGCCGTTCGCCGCGTGGCGAGGGGGGCATTCATTACATGTTAACGCGCCCGGGCCCCCGCATATTCAGTCGGCCGAACCCGTGCCATGCGATAGGCCCGCCTGCCGGCAGGCCGGCCTCAGATGCCTCGAGAATGATATGGTGTCCCTACTATTCGGTCGCAGGTCTCGGCGCAATCGCGTGCAGGGGGCAAATGGCCCTTGGCAGTTGGGGGGGCGGCTCGCTACAATGGGCAACCTTTGACCCGTGCGGCGGGCCGGGCTCGCGCAGGGCGATTCGGGCCGGCCCGCGCAGACGGTGAGACGACCATGGAACCTTCGGGTATCAAGACGTGCGAGCAGATCCGGACGGAGTTCGTCGACTTCTTCCGCCGGCGGGACCACGCGTACGTCCCGTCCAGCCCGCTGCTGCCGGCGGAGGACCCGACGCTGCTGTTCATCAACGCGGGGATGAACCAGTTCAAGGACATCTTCCTGGGCCTCGAGCAGCGAGATTACGTCCGAGCGGTCAACAGCCAGAAGTGCATCCGCGCCGGCGGGAAGCACAACGACCTCGAGGACGTCGGCCACGACACGTACCACCACACGTTCTTCGAGATGCTGGGCAACTGGAGCTTCGGGGACTACTTCAAGGCCGAGGCGATCGAGTGGGCCTGGGAGCTGCTGACGGGCGTGTGGGGCCTGCCGGCCGACCGGCTGCACGTGACGGTCTTCGAGGGCGACGCGGCCGACGGCCTCGAGGCGGACGACGAGGCGGCGGCCCTGTGGGCCGAGCGAACGGACGTCGATGGGTCGCACATTCACAGGGGCAACAAGAAGGACAACTTCTGGGAGATGGGCGAGACGGGCCCGTGCGGGCCCTGTAGCGAGATCCACATCGACCTGACGCCGAACGGGTCCGGCGCGGCGCCGGTCAACGCGGGCGACCCGCGGGTGATCGAGATCTGGAACCTGGTGTTCATGCAGTACAACCGCGACGGGGAGGGCAAGCTGACGGCTCTGCCGGCGACCCACGTGGACACGGGCATGGGCTTCGAGCGGATCTGCATGGTCCTCCAGGGCAAGCGGAGCAACTACGCCACCGACCTGTTCGTGCCGATCATCCGGCAGATCGAGACGCTGACGGACCACCGCTACGGCGCGGGCAGCGGGTTGGCCGACCGATTCGACGTCGGCGGCGAGGAGGACATCGGCGACGTCGCCTGCCGCGTGATCGCCGACCACGCCCGGACGCTGACGTTCGCCATCGCCGACGGCGTGCTGCCGTCCAATGAGGGGCGAGGCTATGTCCTGCGGCGGATCCTGCGGCGGGCGGCGAGGTACGGGCGGCAGTACCTGCACATCGACGGGCCGTTCGTCGTCGACCTCGTGCCGAACGTCGTCGAGCTGATGGGCGGGGCGTTCGGCGAGATCCGCGACCGCGGCGAGTACGTCATCGAGACCATCCGCCAGGAAGAGGAGTCGTTCGGCAAGACGCTGGACCGCGGCATCGAGCTGTTCCAGCGCCAGGCGGACAAGCTCCGCGAGGTGGGGCAGAAGCAGCTTCCCGGCGAGGTCGTCTTCGACCTGTACGCCATGTACGGCTTTCCGGTGGACCTGACGCAGATCATGGCCGCCGAGTGCGAGCTGGAGGTGGACACGGCCGGCTACGAGGAGGCGATGGCCCGCCACCGCGAGTTGAGCGGTGCGGGCAAGGGCTTCCAGGCGGCCGAAGTGCTGGAGCTGCCCGCCACGGACGATTCGCCCAAATACGCCGCCGAGCCGATCGACGCGAAGGTGCTCGGATGGGTGGTGGACGGTCAGTTCGCCACGTCCGGCGAGCTGTCGGCCGGCGCGGAGGCGGGCGTGGTGCTCGACCGGACGTGCTTCTATGCCGAGCAGGGCGGGCAGGTCGGCGACACGGGGCGCCTACAGTGGGAAGGCGGGCGGTTCACGGTGACCGAGACCCAGCCGTCCGGGGCGGGCGTGCTGCACGTGGGCGCCGTCGAGGCCGGGTCCCTCGCCGTCGGGCAGGCCGTCCGGGCCGCCGTGGATCCGGCCCGGCTGGATATCATGCGGAATCACACGGGCACGCACCTGCTGAACTGGGCGTTGCGCGAGGTGCTGGGCGACCACGTCAGCCAGGCCGGCAGCGTCGTGGCGGCCGACCGGCTGCGGTTCGACTTCTCGCACAACCAGGCCGTCACCGCCGAGCAGCTCGCCGAGGCCGAGCGCCTGGTCAACGAGCGCGTGCTGGCCGATGAGCCGGTCGAGGCGAGGCAGCTTCCGCTGGCCGAAGCGAGGAAAATCCCCGGCGTGCGAGCGGTGTTCGGCGAGAAGTACCCCGACCCGGTTCGCGTGGTGACGATGGGCTCGCCCGAGCGGAGCGCCGCGGAGTTCTGCGGCGGGACGCACCTGGCCCGCACCGGGCAGGTCGGGCCGTTCAAGATCCTCTCGGAGGAGGCCGTCGCGAAGGGCGTCCGCCGGATCACGGCCGTCACCGGCCGGGAGGCGGTCGGCAAGATGCAGCAGCTCGACGCGATCGTCCGGGCGTGCTCGCTGGCGCTGCGGACCAAGCCGGAAGACGTGCCGGATCGGATCGCGGCGCTGCACCAGGAGGTCAAGAAGCTCCGCAAGGCCGCCTCGGCCCCCGCGGCGAGCGGGGCGGCGGAGTTTCAGCCGGACGCGTCGATCGAGACGCCCGCCGGGGCCGTGCTGATCGGCCGGTCGCCGGCCCCCGACGCCAATGCCATGCGGGCCGAGTGCGACCGCCAGCGCCAGAAAGGCGCCGCCGCGCTGCTGCTGGGCTCGGCGGCGGAGGGCAAGGTGATGCTGGTGGCGATGGTCAGCGAGGAGCTGGCCGCGGGCGGGAAGCTGACGGCCGACAAGTGGGTCAAGGCGGCCGCGGCGATCGTCGGCGGCGGGGGGGGAGGCCGGCCGACGCTGGCGCAGGCCGGCGGGAAGAAGCCGGGCAAGCTGCCCGAGGCTCTTCGGGCGGCGGAAGATTGGGCAAGAGAAGCCCTGACATGACGTTGCGCCGCCGTTGCGGCTCGCGGCGGCGGCGATTTTGCTTGACAAAGCACGGCCGGAGTCCTAGCTTCCGTCCGTTCTGCGACGCGGGCGGGTGGGTCGTGTGCGCGCCCGGCTGTCGCGGCATAGTGTAACTGCTGTTGTAGACGAGGATTGAGAAGATGGTGCCGACACAGAAACTCTCCCGGTCGCGCACGCGGCGGCGGCGAAGCCACCACGCGGTGCGCCCGATCAACTACGCCGAGTGCCCCCAGTGCAACTCGCCGAAACTGCCCCACGCCGCCTGCGACAACTGTGGCTACGTCCGCCCCGGGCTGAGCCTGGAGATGAAGAAGGAGAGCTAGTCGATGCGGATCGGCGTCGATGCGATGGGAGGCGACAAGGCCCCCGGCGAGCAGGTCAAGGGTGTCTTGGCAGCCCGGGAACTGCTGGCCGAGGGGGACCGGATCGTCCTCATCGGCAGCGAGCCGGCCATTCGGCAATGCCTCCGGGACGCCGGGGCTGACGCCGATCACATCGACATCCGCCACACCGACCAGGTCATCGGCATGGACGAGTCGCCCGTGGAGGCCCTCCGCGCCAAGCCGCGAAGCAGCATCGCCGTCATGGCGCAGATGCACCGCGACGGCGAGATCGACGCGTGCATCTCGGCCGGCAACACGGGCGCGTGCGTGGCGGCGGCGCAGATGAGGCTGCGAAGGCTCCGCGGCGTCCATCGCCCAGGCATCGCGATCGTCACGCCCACCTTCCGCACGCCGGTGGCCGTCTGCGACGTCGGCGCGAACGTCAACTGCCGCCCCTCGCACCTGCACCAGTACGGGGTGATGGCCTCGGTCTACATGCGGGCGCTCCGCGGCGTCGCCGAGCCCCGCGTGGGCGTCCTGAGCATCGGCGAGGAGGATGCGAAGGGCAACACGCTGGTCAAGAACGCCCGCGACCTGCTGAAGGACGACCCGAACATCCGGTTCATCGGCAACGTCGAGGGGCGGGACCTGTTCCGCAGCGTCTGCGACGTGATGGTCTGCGACGGGTTCGTCGGCAACGTAATGGTCAAGCTGATCGAGGGGATGGCCTCCTCGGTCATCGAGGGGATGCTCAAGGAGTTGGCCGGGGCGATGCCCGAGCAGGCCGCCGCCATCGCCCGGGCCTCCACCGATATCGTCCTGAAGTACGACTACAACGAGTACGGCGGGGCGCCGCTGCTGGGCGTGGCGGGCATCTGCATCATCTGCCACGGCGCCAGCAGCTATCGAGGGATCATGAACGCCGTCCGCGTGGCCAAGGATTTCGCCAGCCATCAGATCAACGAACAGATCACCGAGCTGCTCTCCGAGCCGCAAGGGAGCGGGAATGCCTGAGTCTCTCCATGCCGCGATGGTCGGCCTGGGGGTGGCCGTGCCCGACAGGGTGCTCACGAACGCCGACTTCGAGAAGATCGTCGACACGTCCGACGAGTGGATCACGAAGCGGACGGGCATCAAGCAGCGGCACGTGGTCTCCGACGGCGAGAGCACCGCGACCCTTGCCGTCGCCGCGGCACGCAGCGCCCTCGCCGACGCAGGGATCGAGGCGGCAGAGCTCGACATGATCATCTGCGCCACGATCACGCCGGAGATGATCTTCCCGTCCGTCGCCTGCCTGATGCAGAACGAGTTCGGCGTCAGCGGCATGCCGGCCTTCGACATCTCGGCCGCCTGTAGCGGGTTCGTCTACGGCTTGGCCCTGGCCGACAAGTTCATCGCGACGGGCACATACCGGCGGGTGCTGGTGGTCGGCGCCGAGACGCTGACACGATTCACCGACTACACCGACCGGGGCAGTTGCATCATCTTCGGCGACGCCGCCGGAGCGGCCGTGCTCGAGGCGACCGACCAGGCCGGCCGAGGGCTGCTCTACACCGACCTCCATGCCAACGGCGGCGGGTGGGACCTCATCCATATCCCCGACGGCGGCTCGCGCAGCCCCACCAGCCACCAGACGGTTGACGACCACGGCCACTTCATCAAGATGCGAGGCCGGGACGTCTACAAGTTCGCCGTCGAGAAGATGCAGTGGCTGCTGGGCGACTGCTTGGAGCAATGCGGCCTGTCGGCGGCCGACGTGGACCTGGTCGTCCCCCACCAGGTCAACAGCCGGATCATCGAGTCGGCTGCGGCGAAGTCCGGCTTCCCGCGGGAGAAGGTCTACGTCAACATTGACCGATACGGCAACACGTCGGCGGCGTCGATTCCTTTGGCAATGTGGGAGGCCAGGCAGGCCGGAAGGCTCCCGGAGGGCGCGACGGCGCTGTTGGTCGCCTTCGGGGCCGGACTGACCTGGGCGGGGGCCGTGCTACGCATTTGAGAACGTCAGGCGGTTTCTATCAGATGAGCATCGCATTCCTGTATCCCGGACAAGGCGCCCAGAAAGTGGGCATGGGCAAGGACCTCCACGACGCCTTCGAGTCGGCCCGGCGGGTGTTCGGCCTGGCGGAGGAGGCCGCCGGGCTGCCTATCCGACAGCTCTGCTTCGAGGGCCCGGAGCAGCAGTTGAGCCGGACCGACGTCGGCCAGCCGGCCATCTTCGCTGTCTCCGCCGCCGCGCTGGCGGTGATGGAGGAGTTGCTCGGTCCCGATCGGCTCGCGTCGATTCGCCCGTCGTACATGGCGGGGCTGAGCCTGGGCGAGTACACGGCCCTGTACGCCGCCGGCGCGATCGACCTCCAGCCGGCGGTGAAGCTGGTGGCCCGGCGGGGGCAGTTGATGCAGCAGGCGGCCACGGCCAAGCCGTCGGGCATGCTCTGCGTGATGGGCCTGGACGAGGCCGGCGCCGACCAGCTCGTCGCCGCCGCCGCGCAGTGTGAGCCGCTGACCTGCGCCAACTTCAACTGTCCGGGCCAGATCGTCCTGTCCGGCTCCCTGGACGCCTGCGCCCGCGCGGAGCAGATGGCCCGAGACTTCGGCGCGTCCGGCGCGGTGAAGCTGAACGTCGCCGGGGCGTTCCACAGCGAACTGATGGCCCCCGCGGCCGAGCAGTTCGCCGACGCGCTGCAAGAGGCCGACTTCCGCCGCCCGACCACACCGGTCGTCTCCAACGTCGACGGCCAGCCCTACGCCCACCCCGCCGAGATCCGCCGGAAGCTGCTGGCCCAGTTGACCGCCCCGGTCCGCTGGCAGCAGTCGATGCGGTGGATCCTGGGCACGGGGGTGCGCAGGTTCTACGAGATCGGCCCCGGGCGCGTGCTCGCCGGGCTGATGAGAAGGATCGATCGGTCCGGACAGGTCGTCTGCCTCAACAGCGAGAGGGCGATCCGCAAACTGGCCGAGACGCCGCAACCGGCCCACGAGATGGAGTAGCCGCATGTCCGAAAGCGGAAAAGTCGCCATCGTCACCGGCGCCGCCCGGGGCATCGGGCGCGAGATCACCGCCGAGCTGCTGGCGATGGGGATGACCGTGGTGGCCGTCGACCTGCTCGAGGAGCTGTTCGCGGAGCTGACCGAAGCGGTGGGCGACCCCGGCGAGAAGCTCGACTGCCGCAAGCTCGACGTGAGCGACAGCGAGGCGTTCACGGCGTTGGTGGACGAGGTGGCGGAGAAGTACGGCCGCATCGACGTACTGGTCAACAACGCGGGCATCACGCGGGACGGGCTGCTGATGCGAATGGACGACGCGGACTGGGAGGCGGTGCTGCGGGTGAACCTCTTCAGCGCGTTCTACGGCACGCGGGCGGTCTCGCGATACATGGTCCGTCAGAAGGGCGGGTCGGTCATCAACATGTCGAGCTACTCGGGGCTGGAGGGCAACCGCGGGCAGGCGAACTACTCGGCCAGCAAGGCCGGGCTGATCGGGCTGACGAAGACGACGGCAAGGGAGCTGGCCGGCAAGAACGTCCGGTGCAACGCCGTGGCGCCCGGGTTCATCCGGACGGACATGACCGACGCGCTGCCCCAGCAGGCCAAGGACATCGCCCTCTCGCTGATCCCGCTGAAGCGGATGGGCGAGGTGGGCGACATCGCCAAGGCGGTGGGGTTCCTGGCCTCGGAGGCCTCCAGCTACATCACCGGACAGGTGTTGAGTGTTGACGGGGGCATGCACACGTAGAGAATGTTCCGCGCCCGGCCGGAGGCTTGTTGCATGCCCCGCCGTGCCACGATATAGTACGCCGCCCGTCGGCCGGGCCGACGCGAGTTGCGCAGCCTATAATGCAGTCAGGTGACCTTCGCATGGGAGGTAACGAACGTGCCCGATGAAATCGAAGAGAAGGTGATCGAGATCGTCTCCGAGCAGATGGGTGTGGACAAGAGCGAGATCACCCGGGAGACGTCTTTCGTCAACGACCTGAACGCCGATTCGCTCGACACCGTCGAGCTGGTCATGGAGTTCGAGGACGAGTTCGAGATGAGTATCCCGGACGAAGAAGCCGAGAAGATCCAGACCGTCGGCCAGGCGATTGACTACATCAAAGAGCACTCGAGCAAGGGCTAGGGCCCCCTTCGGGGCTCTGGGCCTGAGGAACGGCCCCAGATGGCCAGACGCCGCGTCGTACTGACGGGCCTGGGCACCGTCAATCCGCTTGCCCGGGACGTGAAGGGCTTCTGGGCGGAACTGCTCGCCTGCAAGAGCGGGATCCGCCTGATCGGGCGTTTTGACGCTTCGCCCTTCACCTCCCGCATCGGCGGCGAGGTCCAGGACTGGACCACCGTCCCGTCCGGCCTGATCGATCCGCGCGAGGCCAGGCGAATGGACCGGTTCGCCCAGTTCGCCGTCGGAGCCGCCATCGAGGCCGTCGAAGACAGCGGGCTGGACTTCCAGAAGGAACGGCCCGACCGTTGCGGCGTGATCGTCGGCACGGGCATCGGGGGCCTCCAGGAACTCGAGGACCAGCACAAACGAATGCTCGCCAAGGGCCCCGGGCGCATCAGCCCGTTTACCGTCCCAAAACTGATGGGCAACGCGGCCAGCGGGAATATCTCCATCGTCTGGGGGCTCCGCGGGCCGAACTTCTGCACCGTCACCGCCTGCGCCTCGGCCGCCAACGCCGTCGGAGAGGCGTACCGAATCGTCCAGCACGGCAAGGCCGAAGTGATCATCACCGGCGGCAGCGAGGCCGCCGTCACGCCCATCGGGCTCGGCAGCTTCTGCGCCCTGAAGGGCCTGTCGACCCGCAACGAGGACCCGGAACATGCCTCGCGCCCCTTCGACAAGGACCGGGACGGGTTCCTCCTCTCCGAGGGCGCCGGCATCGTCGTCATCGAGGCGCTGCAACACGCCCTCGACCGCGACGCGAAGATATACGCCGAGCTGATCGGCTACGGCACGAGCGCCGACGGCTACCACATCACCGCGCCGGACCCCGAGGGCAACGGGGCCGTCCTGGCCATGCAGCATGCCGTCGACGACGCCGGCATCGGGCCCGAGGCGGTGGACTACGTCAACACGCACGGCACGAGCACCGTCCTCGGCGACGTGGCCGAAACCCGCGCCCTGAAGCGGACCTTCGGCGATCACGCCACCGGCGGGCTGCTCGTCTCGTCGACCAAGAGTTCCACCGGCCACATGCTCGGCGCCTCCGGGGGGGTGGAACTGATCGCCTGCGCCCTGGCCATCCGCGACGGCGTCATCCCGGCCACGCTGAACCTCGAGGAGCCCGACGAGGAATGCGACCTCGACTACGTCCCCCTTACGCCCCGCGAGGCCACCATCGACGTGGCCCTGAGCAACAGCTTCGGCTTCGGCGGCCACAACGCCTGCCTCCTCGTCCGCCGATTCCAAGGCTGAGTCAGCCGCTTGCGGCTTCGCCTCTTCCGCCCCCCCCACCGCCGCAGCAGCACGACCCGAGCCAAGCCAGTATCCCCGGATCCCATGCTGCTCCCAACGCCCCATCGTGGTAGAATCACCGGCCAGGACGCCATGCCGCGCCCCTGCGGCAGGTTTGTGCGCAACACAGGGATTGCCCCATGAAACGAGCATCGATCGCCGTCGCCTTCGGACTCACGGCCCTGGCCCCGCTGTCGGCGCGCGCCGACGACGGCGTCGCCCCCGTCGCGGCCAAGAGCTGGCCCCAATTCCACGGCTCCCGACGCGACAACATCTCGCCCGACACCGGGCTGCTGACGACCTGGCCCAAGGGCGGACCCAAGCTGATCTGGAGGTTCTCCGAATGCGGTGGGGGGTACTCGACCGTCTCGATCGCCGGCGGGCTGATCTTCACCAGCGGCGACTTCGGCCGCCGCCAACGCGTCCTCGCGCTCGACCTGGCCGGCAAGCTCGTCTGGCAGTCGCCCAACGGCGACGCCTGGAAAGGCCCGTACCCCGGCGCGCGAACCACGCCCACCTACAGCGAGGGCGTGGTCTACCAGATGAACCCGACCGGCCGGCTGGCGGCCTTCGAGGCGAACAGCGGCAAGGAGGTCTGGACGGTCGACCTGGCAAAGGCGTACGGCGCACGCCCGGCGCGATGGGCGCTGGCCGAGAACGTCATCATCGACGGCAAGGCCCTGCTCTGCGTGCCCGGCGGGCCGAGGGGGCGAGTCGTCGCGCTCGACAAGGCCACCGGCAAGTGCCTCTGGGCCAACACCGGGATCACCCAGCCGGCCGCCTATTCCTCGCCGCTCATCATCGAGCACGGCGCCTCGCGCCAACTGGTCGTCATCCTCCAGAAGTCCGTCGTCGGCGTCGAGGTGGCCACGGGCAAGCTGCTGTGGACCCACCCCCACACGACCAAGCACGACCAGAACGTCATGATGCCGATGTACGTCGACGGGAGCGTGTACGTCTCCAGCGGCCACGGCACAGGCGGGCGGGCGCTGAAGCTCAGCGACGACGGAACGTCCGTCAAGGAGGTCTGGCTGTCGAAGGACCAGGACAACTGCCACGGCGGCGTGATCCACGTCGACGGCTACCTCTACGCCAGCGGATGCCGGTTGTACCGAAAGGGGCTCGTCTGCATCGACTTCGCCACCGGCAAGACCGCCTGGAACGAGCCGAAGCTCGGCAAGGTCTCTCTCGCCTACGCCGACGGCATGCTCTACTGCTTCAGCGACAAGGGCAAGATGTCGCTCGTCGAGGCCGACTACAAGGCCTGCAAGACCGCCGGCAGCTTCACCATCCCCCGCGACCGCAAAGGTCTCTGCCTGTCACACCCCGTCATCTTCGGAGGCCGAATGTACGTCCGAGACTGGAACAACCTACTCGTCTACGACGTCAAGGACCCGAGTCGAAAGTAGGGGGTGTGCGGCTTCGCTGCACACGTCTTCGCTCGATGACACAAAACGCGTGTGCAGCAGAGCGGCACGCCCTACCGGTCGCTCGCCTGTCGGCGGATCCACGTGAGGGCCTGCCGGCGCGTGGTCAGTTCGCCGTTGAGCTGGGCGTCGTAGGCGGCCCGGAGCAGCTTGCCCACCCGCGGGCCCTCGGGCAGCCCCATCGCCAGCACGTCGTCCCCACCGATCAGCGCCGCCGGCAGCGCCACGCCGCCGGGGATCTCACGCACACGCCGCGCCGCGATCCGAGAATGACGCACGCCCCCCGTCGCCTCCCGCTCGCGAACGCGCCACAGCACCCGCAGCCGCTCGAACCGGTCTTCGCCGGCCAGCTTGCGGAACTCCGCCGCCGACATCGCCTCGACCCGCCGCCACTGCTCGCCATGGGCCGCAAGCCACTTCAGCCCGGCCCGAAGGGTGTTCGACCCGCCCCAGCGGCGGACGATCCGAACGATCTCCCCCGCCGGAAGGTCCCCCAGCAGCGCCGCCAACGACAGCTCCAGGTCCTTCCGCCACGCCACGGCCGCCACGCGCCGAACGGCCGCCGCCCACGCCGACCGGGCGCCTGCGTGCAACTCCGGAAAGACGTGCCGGGCCAGCGCCAGCTTCGCCATCAGCCGCAGTGCGTCGGCCGCCGTCGCCGCGGCCAGCATCTTCGACAACTCATCGAAGACCCGCTCCCCGCTGATCTCGACGATCCGCCCGGCGTGGCGACGGACCGCCTCCGCCGTGGCCGGCGCGACGCGAAAGCCCAGCCGCACCGCAAACCGCACCGCGCGGATCATCCGCAGATAGTCCTCCGCGAACCGCTCGTCGGCCCGCCCGATCGTCCGCACCACGCCGCGAGCCAGGTCGCGGCGCCCCCCGACGTAGTCGATCACCTCGCCGGCGATCGGATCGTAGAACATCCCGTTGATCGTGAAGTCGCGCCGCTTCGCATCCTCCCGCGGGCTGGAGAACCGCACGGCGTCGGGCCGCCGGCCGTCGCTGTAGGACAAGTCGCTGCGGAACGTGGCCACCTCCACCGTCCGCCGCCGCCGCACGACGACCGCCACGCCGAACTTGGCCCCCACCAGCAGCACGTGGGCGAACAGCCGCTTCACCTGCCGCGGCGTCGCGTCCGTGGCCACGTCGTAGTCCGTGCTCCGCAGACCCAGCAGCATGTCGCGCACGCACCCGCCAGCCAGCACCGCGCGAAACCCCGCCCGCCGCAGCCGCCGCAGCACCCACACCGCCGTCGCCTTCGTCGCCGCTCCCGCCATGAGGCGCATTCTACCGCCCGACGCCTCCTCTTTCGATTGCCGATCGAGAAGCCCCTCCGCCGGCGGGACCTCTCATCTATGGGGTCAGACCCCGATTAGTGATTAGTGGATCGGTTGTCCGGCTCGCGTCGGACGGTACCCCTGGCTAATACGGCAGCGCTAGTTTGGGTGTAGATGCCTGCCGCGCTTTCGGCGGCTTCGGTACGACAGCTCATTACGCCACTGGTAGTAGTCGCAGTTGCGAAGCTGGGCCGCGTACGATCGCGG
>Ga0180437_10006022_pt1 | contig 16372 bp, 12 predicted proteins | sample SS_ome_4_FD_132410 | JGI IMG/M metagenome (GOLD analysis project Ga0180437, IMG submission 132410) | Hypersaline lake sediment archaeal communities from the Salton Sea, California, USA - SS_3_D_1 metaG | ecosystem: Environmental > Aquatic > Non-marine Saline and Alkaline > Hypersaline >...
TTTATGGTATACGATGCAGTTGGCACAAATAGTATGATAATTGTGGAAAGTGATCTTAGTAATATCGTAATACGAAACGGCACAATTAAAGGGCATCCCACTCTAGATAGCCCAATAGGTATACTTATACAAGAAAACACAAGTGTGGTACATTTAGAAAACCTTACGGTTAATGATTTTGATACTGCAATCTATTTTGATGGTCTTGAGCTGGATGAGATACAAGGATGTAGTGTGCAGAACGTTACTATTTCATCGTGCACCACGGGTATTGTTGGCCATTGGGTGTTAAAAAGTACCTTTGAAAATTGTTATGTAAGAAGATGTGATCAGGTAGGATTTGAATTTGAAAATAGTCAACACAATGTATGGAAAGAGTGTAAAGCGATTGGTATAGAAAATGATGATCCTGATAAAGGCGCAGTAGGTTTTTCTACCTTGGCAGGTCAAGGAAATCTATTTTATGAATGTGTCGTAGATGGCATTATATCAACAACAAGTAGCTTTAAAAAGAATACGATTGGTTTTTTATTTACCGGTTCTGGACAAAATCAAGAAACCGAATCAAAAATAATTAATAGTATCGTAAACACTGTCAATGTAAGTGGCTGTGGTACTGGTTACGGTATTTTTCTCGAACCTATCTGGCTAAACAATGAACTTGATGCTCTTGCTACTTTTAGCAAAGATATAGGTACTACTGATGAAGCTAATTCGGTAGCTTGGTCACCAGATGGTAAATATTTGGTATATGGAGGGACCATTGGCTCATTGGGAGCGCAGGGTGTCATAGTTGAGGTATTTTATTTTAATGGAACTCAACTTATCTCTACTGCTTCATATACTAAAAATGCAGGAGCTAGTGGCGTTGCTAATTCGGTAGCCTGGTCCCCCGATGGTAAATATTTAGCGTATGGGGGAGAGATTGATCAGGGAGGTGGGAGCACTGATATTATAGTTGAAGTATTACGTTTTAATGGATCTGAGCTGATTTTTACCGATTCCTATACAAAAGATGAGGGAAATCTTGATACAGCCAATTCAGTAGCCTGGTCGCCGGATGGAAAGTACTTGGCATATGGAGGTAAGAAAGGTTCAGCTAGTCGAGATATTATAGTTGAAGTATTAAGGTTTAGTAGATCTGAACTTAGTTTGATTGATTCCTATACAAAAGATGAGGGAAATGTCAATGTAGCCCATTCAGTAGCCTGGTCGCCGGATGGAAAATATTTAGTGTATGGGGGATCTTTTGGTAGTGCTACAACGCGTGATATTATAGTTGAAATATTAAGTTTTAATGGGTCGGAGCTGATTTTTGCCGATTCCTATACCAAAGCTGAAGGTGATTGGGATGAAGCTCGCTCTGTAGCCTGGTCACCAGATGGCAAATATTTGGCGTATGGGGGAGTGATTGATCTTGCTAATCAGGACATTATAGTTGAGGTATTTCGTTTTAATGGATCTGAACTGATTGTAACTGATTCCTATATAAAAGGTGGGGGAAGTTTGGATATTGCTTTTTCGGTAGCCTGGTCTCCAGATGGAAAATATTTAGTGCATGGGGGACAAATTGGCTCAAGTGGAGCGTTTGATGCCATAGTTGAAGTATTGAATTTTAATGGATCTGAGCTTGTTGTTACCACTTCCTACACAAAAGATGTAGGAACGACTGATAGAGCTCGCTCTGTAGCCTGGTCATCAGATGGAAAATATTTGGCCTATGGAGGGCAAATTGACCAAGGTGGAGGAGATACAGATATTATAGTTGAAGTACTTGAGCCACTTATGAGTTCGCCAGAAAGATGTAAAATCGAGAATAACAATATTAGCAATTGTCAGAACCCAACGGTTGCAGCTGGTGGGGCAATAGGGCTTTCTGCTCCGGGTGGCATCAATTTACTTATAAAAAATATCTGTTACGAAAATGATATACCGGTAATTTACGGGGTGTTTAATACAGTATTTAATCTTAGTGAAATACCATTACCATCACCATGGCTTGGACGAGCCTGGCCAAATCGTTTTGAAAATCTGGCGGTTCCTCCCTACAACGTATAAAGCAATTTTTTTCGGCAACTTTTCAAGAGGGTCCTTAAAAGGCCCTCTTTTTCATTTTTTTAAAAAACCCCTTTATAGTTCAAGGTAACTTTTCCTATAATAAAAAAGAACATTTACTTGTTTTAGAAAGGGGGGCGGGGATGACAAAATTACTACGTTGTACAATAGTTCTATTTCTTTTTATGTTTCAGTTTATTTTTTCAATGAAGACAGCAAAGAAAGTAAAGAAGATAAGATCGTATGAAAATCATATGGTGGTTACATATGAAGATCATACATGTGATGTATACAAAATGGAAGATGATAACGAGGTCTATTTTGTGAGTTTTGATTTCTTAATAAATGGCGTTAAAGAGATTGCGTCAAATAAGGAATTTTTGATAGTAGATAAGGCAATCGGATCTACCTCTATTCTTTTTAATGTAATCAATAAGAAAAGCTACCCGTTAGGAAAAAACTATCAGTTTAGTATAAGTCCTAGTGGTATCTTGTTTTATGATCATAAAACCCAGGAGTTACAAAATCTAGAAACCCAAAAAGTCATATTTAAATCAAATTTTTGTAGTAACTTGCAAAAAACAATAAAGGTCTGTTTTAGTCCTGATGATCAGTTTGTTATTTTAGTAGAAAAAACAGGTCACCGATATTCAAAGTTGGATGTGCCAATTGTTGTAGATGTAAAAACCGGAAAGGCGCTTGACATTATAATTGATGGAAGAGATATAGAAAAACTTCTGTTATTGCCCTACGGAAAAATTATCTACTATATTCCAGGAGAGGATCGTATTTTTAGTCAAAAACCTGGATACTATCGGTTAATAGATACCAATAATATAAAAAAAGAATATAGAATACACAGTTATAAGTTAAGTATCAACAAAAAGCATATGCTTGCAATAGATTTTTATAAATCTCCAATTTTAATAAATCTAGAAACGAATGAGGAAGTTCGGCTAAGCGAAGACAATGTTTCTTATTATGATGATATAGGGTCGAGAGCTAATAAAAAAAGTAACTTCTTTTTGGCTTTATTAGAAAGTTACTCAGAAAAAAAAGAGTTTGATTTCACTATTAAATGTGACATGAAAAAGATCGCCCAGCTTATAAATTTAACCAATTATGAAATGGAAAAAAAATTTGATATCACCGGTTGTGATTATACCTACAATGGGAGGAAAACTAAATTTTTATTCCAAGATAAGAGGAAAAAAGAGTCTGCTATGCTTATCTCTTTAGATGATGGTAATATATCGGAACACCAAAATGTTGAGCAGTTTATACCTATACCAAAATCAAGTAACTTTTTGGTTAAGACCAAAGAAGGTAAAACAAAGATTATTGCCTAACTTTTCTTTTTGGTTCGTTTACCTCTGTATCGATAGCATAGTTGGCTTTGCATATCATCAAACTGTTTGGTGAATGCCTGAATTAATTGCCTGTCATCAAATATCACAACGTTTTCCTGATTAGCCTTATAAGCAGAATAGGTAAAATTGAAAGAGCCGGTCCATACAAATCCTCTTTCAAAAACATTGTGGTCAAATACTATAAACTTATGATGCATAATATACGAAAGCTTAGAGGATTCTTTTTTAAGCTTGTCTGGTTTATAGACAAATACCTCAATTCCACTATCTGCCAATGAATGAGCAACTTTTGCGAGTTTATGATTAATACCATGTGGGTCAAAGATTATGGTAACATTGATGCCTCTTTTTTTTGCGGCTATCAATTCTTTTATTACATTGTGTTCGGTTAACAGATAGGCTGCCATTTTAATACTTGTTTTTTCATGTTTTATAAGATTTATGAGGATATCGCAAATAGCATCATTTGGTGCAAACAATGCACATTTAACGCCTTGCTTGGTTGGGCGTAATATCTCAGGAAATGTTTTTGGAGTAGGACAAGAGGCCGGCTTTCCTGATTTGTTTATTAGTTCTTGTGGATCTACCCCTACTATAAAATTTGTTTTTCCAAATGAATCGGGTAAGTTGATTGACGCAAAAAAAGAAAAAGAGAAAATAATGGGAGCAAGCGAAAAAAAGAGTAGTTTTCTATAGTTCATAATTAATCCTAAAAGGAAGTTTTTTATCTGCGGTTTTTAACAGAATAACAAAAAGGTGGTTTAAAAATAAAGAAATCCATCTAAAAATCCCACTTCATCTCAAGTTCGGCTCCAATGTCACCACTTTCATCACGAAATCCTCTAAACGAAATATCATCAGTAAGAAGACACTCAATTTCAAATCGAGTGTCTTCTGAAAGACTAAAGTTTTTTTGTATTAATGCTCGCCAACGTTCACTAATCTCTATTTCTACAGAACCTCGCAAGCCCCCTCTTCCCGTTTGATCTGTAAAACTGGGAACAATATACACATGCTTAAATGGCTTGAATAACCGTGTTAAATAATCTTTTCCATCTTCATCTGCGTCTGCCCCAAAAATAACCCCTTTGAGATTTTGCATAATTAATGCCGGCATTACAATATTAAGAGATTCCTGAGCGGATCCTGCAATAAGCAGTGATATTATCTGTTCTTCTGAAAGAGGCGGTGAAGAGTCTAACGAAATAGTATGCTTTAAAAGAGAGCCTGTGGCATGAAGTGTTACATTATATTTATTTATTTTATTTTTTGCGGTTAGTTCAATGATTGGGTCTTCAGGGCGGTGTGGAAAAAAATAAAGAGAGCCTTTGGTGATATACAGCGGTTTGTAGGGAAAAGACATGCTTCCAGAAATAAAATCTATTTTTCCGGAAACCTCTGGATTGAGCATGCTTTTTCGTATGGTGAGATTAAGATTTGCGCTTGTCTCTAAAAATGGGGTTTTGACCCGGACTGGGTCTTTCGTTCTGACCGAAATATCACAGAGCATGTCTTGCAAAAAAGACTCAAACATATTGCTCGTAGAAGTAGAAACCTGTTTTTGGACTTCAGAGGAAAAAATATTGCGTTTCAGTTGCGATCTCTCTATAAACGTAATTCCTTTTAATATCGGAGCTGTATTTCTTTTTTTACATAATAAAAATCTTCCAGAAGCTAATGCGAACAGCTCATCATCCCAATTGATTAAACAGTTTTCAAAGAGCAACGGGAGATAAGCCGTCTCAAGACGATAGGTATCGTTTATACGCAAAACAGCAGCATGAGAGCGGATAGTGCCTTTATGCAGATTTGCCGATAGGTCTTTGATATAGATCGATTTACTAAAAGGATCTAGCTTGCAGCTTATTTTAAAGCCATTTATAAAATTGTACTGACCAGGTACACTTATTGATCCATCTTTAAATCGAAGCTGGCACAATAATGCATTATTTTTGATCATGGCATATACCGCTAAATCTCCATTTCCGTTAATATCATAGGCGCAGTAATTGCTCATAACAGATTTTATAAAAGGAAATGTGATATACCCGTGTAATTTATCTGGGTTGTCTTTTAATGCATCTATTGCAAAAAGAGGATGGTTATGTTCATCGGTACAGATACATTTTTTTAATCGAACAGTTTTATTTAGTAATATCTCTAAACCGTAGCTAGTATTATTTATCTTCCCGGCTACTGTGCATTTTCCATGAGTAAATCCGATATTGCCCGTTATGTCCAATTTTGAATCTAGTTTATAATTTTGTGCAGTAATAGCATAGTTTCCCCATAACTGTTTTTTGTTATTATAGTGCAAAGAGAGATTACTTTTTTGGGGAAAAATTTTCCAATAGGGAGCTGCCGGAATGATGATCTCACTCTTATTGCTCACATTACAAGCAAATGTTCTATTTTTTTCATCAAATCTGCAGTCTCCGGTAATCATGGCTCCATCATCCCTCGAGAGAGATAAGAGGCCTCTCCAGGTACTCTTAGTATCTTGTTTAAATGAGAGTCGTGCTAACGAAAAGCAATCGACATCTTTGTAGCTAACATTCTGTAATACTAAGAAGCCACTTGAGCCGTGTGAAAAAGGCCCATACTCACTTTTAAATCGGATTGAGCAACTCCCTGATAGCTCTTTATCAGATGTATCGTATAGTAGTGGAGTAACGGTTTTTAGATCGGTTGCTAAATCGATCGATAGGAATAATGTATCACCTAAAAAGTAGATCCGGATAGGTTCAATAACAAATGAGTTATCTTGATTTCTGATACAAAAAAGGCCTTGATCGTATTTCCATTTTCCATACAAAAAGCAGGTCTGATTTTCCGGAAGAAGTGGCGATTCAAATGTACAATTGCTATCGAGATATAGATAGAGATTCCCTGATTTATGTACTATATCAAATGCTATCGGCCCCGATAGATGTTTCACACATATTTTATCTTCTAAAGTGGAGCTTCCATTTTTTATGGAAACCTTTGACTTGTACGTTCCATCGATATTTTTAGTTATACTTGCAATAGTAAGGTTGGTAACTGAACCAATTGACCGATCGGTGATACAAAGAGATCCTTTTTTTATAATAAAAGATCGCAACAATGTGGGAAAGCTCCAAGAAGCGCCCGAAATAAATTGGTCTAGGTGTGGCCATATGGCAAGCCGATTATTTTTTAAGTCAGAAGTAAAAGTAGATTCATGCAGATCTATATACAGTTCTAGCGATCCATAAAAAAATATATCAGGCCACCAACACGCAAACGTTAACGGAGAGCTCTCCCATGACCAGGATCCATCAAACGCTTTCATTGAAATTTTTTTAAATGTTATAGCCGGAGAAAAGAGGTTGATATGTTCAATCTCGCAATTAACCTGACATCCAAGAGAGCTTTCAAAACTATTTTTTAAATGATGTGCTACATAGGCTTTAACCGACGCATCATTTTGCATGATGATTATTGTTACAAGGGTGCCAAGAAAAAGAGAAAAAATAAACGTTGCAATCAAAGTTAGATAATTGCGCTTATAGTAACCTGTCATGAAATAAGAATCCACTTCCCGTTATATGTATATTTTCTAATATAAGAAACCTGTGCAACTGCACTACTAATAGAATACAGATATTGTCTATCACAATCGGTGAGATATACAGCGCCAGAACTAATAATGCCATCAGGGTAAAATATAATTTTATGGGACTTAAAGGTTATAGGTTTACTAATTTCTTTTTTAGGTGATGATGGTGGTCCTTTTACCCCTTTCAAATAGCCAAAATTTACTTTACCGGGTAATCTATATACAACACCATTAAAGCTATATTCCTGTCTCAATTCATCAAAATGAAGTATCTGTTTTTTATTTGCAGCCATAGCACATCTTTGTAAATATTTGCAAATCATACACAATTTATCGGCTTCAGATCGAACTATTGATCGGTTTAAAAATGAGACATTTGCAACAAGTAAATAGGCAATAAGAACAAAAAGAGCCATAGTAATCATAATCTCAATCAGAGAATAACCCGCAGAAAGACTATTGACCCTTTTCATATTTTTTAACCCTATTATTCTACTGTCTCCATCTGGACTGCTGCAACAGAGGCAACCTCTTCAATCGTGGTTAAACCTTCTTTAATTTTTCTTATACCATCTTGTAATAATGTTGTCATGCCATCTTTTTTTGCTTGTTCTCTTATCTGGGCTGTATCAGCTTTTTCCATTGTCAATCGAGCAATACCATCGGTCATTTGCATAATCTCAAATATTGCCAATCTTCCCTTAAATCCCATACCATTACACTCGTCACATCCTTCAGGTTTGTAGAATGATATCCCTTCCGCCTCTTTGTGTGTAAGCCCGATGCTTTCTAATAGCTCTGTAGTTGGTTTGTACCGTTTTTTACAACTTTGACAGAGCTTTCGGACAAGTCTTTGAGCAATAGCAATATCTATGGAGGAGGCTATTAAAAAAGGTTCTATTCCCATGTCTATCAAACGAGTAATAGTTGCAGGAGCACTATTGGTGTGAAGAGTACTAAATACCAGGTGTCCTGTCAGTGCTGCCTGAATAGCAATCTGTGCTGTTTCATGGTCCCTTGTTTCACCGATCATCACAATATCAGGATCTTGACGTAAGATAGAACGAAGTGCTGCAGCAAACGTTAGCCCAACTTTTTCTCGCACCTGGACTTGGCCGATTCCTTGCATCTGATATTCAACAGGATCCTCAACTGTAACAATATTCACTTCAGGTTTATTTAGTTCACCTAAGATAGAATACAGCGTGGTCGTTTTACCAGAACCGGTAGGCCCTGTCACATAAATAATTCCATTTGGTTTATGGATCCCTTTCCATAATACATCAAAATCTCGTTGGCTTAACCCAATAGCTTCAAGTTTTCCAAATGTTCTTGTTTTATCTAATAGACGCATTACTATCCTCTCTCCAAAAGAAACTGGTAAAACAGAAACACGGATATCGATTGCTTTGTTAGCCACTTTAATCTCTATCCGTCCATCCTGAGGAATTCTTTTTTCTGCTATATTTAACCCTGCCATAATTTTAATTCTTGAAGCCAAGGAGCTTTGTACTCGCTTTGGGGGCGTCATAATCTGGTACATGACACCATCTATTCTATACCGTACAACAACTTCTTTTTCAAAAGGCTCAATATGAATATCCGATGCTCCTCTTTTAACTGCTTGAAATAGAATATGATTTACTAACTTTATAATTGGAGCTTCTGCCTCCATTCCTAAAATATCCCGTTCTTCTATTTTTTCAAACTCGAGAGCCCCTTCCATTTCCTCCTCTTCCTCAAGCTCTTCTATCATTTGCTTGGCGCCCTCAAGCGGGTAATAACGGTTTATAGCATCAAGAATCTTTTTTTCTGTGCTGATAGCTGGTTTTACTCCACCTCCCAATAAAATGTTTAGTTCATCAATAGGTTGAAACTTCATAGGATCAGTTGTAACAATCATAAGCTGACCATCTATCATAATCGGAATAATAATATTTTCCCGTAAAAAGCGTAAGGGGACCCCTCCTAAGAGCGTAACATCTACCATCTGATCACTAATCTTAGGAATATATTCTATAGATGTATAAGAGGATAAGGCTTTCGCTATATCTTCTTGTGTAACATATTTTTTCTCCAACAAACATTCTTTTAAGTTTTTCCCTTCTTCTTTTGCTTCCTTTTGACAAATTTTCAGTTGTTGGGTGTTTATGAGGCCTTCATTTACAAGTATGTCTCCCAATTCTTTTTGGTTCATATTAATTTCCCAAAATTAAAATATTTATCTATTGCCGTATCAAAGGCAAGTATAACTTGTATACAACAATTATCTCTTACTGTCATTAAAATAGCAAACCTAGGAGATAAGATCACAGAGTTTTTATGCTTTTAAGAATTAAAATACAGATAATAAATAATAAAGCCGATCAACATTCGCAACTTGCCCACTTTTCTCTATTGTGGTACTATTGATTGCAGGTCTTTATTAAAGCTTAAACATAAGTAATTAATGATTCATAGAGGAAATAATAATAATGGTAAAAATTAAGAGTATAACTATTGCAATGTTGGTGATGTTATCTATGACAATAGTGCCAATGTATAGTAAAAAGGTATCGTCTCAGGGATCTAAAACAGAAAAAAAAGCAAAAAAACGGGCCAAAAAGGTTGCTAAGAAAAAGAAGAAGGCAAAAAAACGGGCCAAAAAAGATACGCCCAAAAAAGCATTTAAAGACTTAACCTATGATGATCTTAAAAAAGCGAAAAATAAGCTTGTGGCTGCAGGGAAAAAAGAGACCGCAATAAAACATATAGAAAAAATGATACCGCTTTGCAATGATATACAAGAGTTAAGAAATCTAACTCTAGAAGTAGCAGATCTTCTTTTTGATACAGGGAGCAGAATAAAAGCAGAGCAGCTATACACACAGTTTGTGCAGCTCTATCCTGGGGATCCAAATATAGAATATGTATCATATAAAGCTTTGTTATGTTGTTTTTGGCAGACGTTGGACGCAGAAAGAGACCAATCTAAAACAAAGCAAGCTATAACCCTGGCCCAAAACTTTTTGGATCGGTCGGCGGTTTTTACAGAATACACGGATGAGGTTACCAATATTCTTGTTACAAGCCAAAATAGGCTTTTTGACAGTGAAGTGAATGTTTTTAAATTCTATCTCAAACAAGGGGATTTTCTATCTGCCCAAAGTAGACTAACAAATATAGAAAAAGATTTCTTGACTGCTCTTCCAGAGAAAGAGCAAGAAATTATTATACTTACGTGTGAATTGGCCGAAAAACAAAATAATAAAGAACTACTTGCGCAAAAGCAGGGAGAGCTAAAAGAAAAATTTCCTGAGATAGAGGAGAGTATTACCTTAGCAAAAGGGCCAAAGCATTCATTCGTGAGTAAATTTTAAGCTTTATGGATCACAGATCAAGGCTTGGAAAAGCAGGGGAAGAGATCGTTGTAGAAAAGCTTCAATCTGAGGGTTTTTCTATTCTTGAACGAAATTATACAAAGCGATTTGGAGAAGTTGATATCATAGCATCAAAAAAAGAGTTGCTTATATTTGTAGAAGTAAAGATGAGAAAAAATCCTCTTTTTGACTTAGCCTATTTAATAGTACCTTCTAAACAAAAAAAGATCATATCTATTGCAAAAGAGTATATCACACGATATGATCATTCTCAGAAAGTTTGTAGATTCGATGTAGCTTTGATTGAAGGAACCATACAAAAGCATACGCTTACCTATCTGGCAAATGCCTTTACGGGGGAATAGTAATAATGCCTCAATATCTAAAAAAAATTCTGACCGGAGCAGTGCTTTATATAATTCTTGTTATTTTTTTTGTAGTTCTCAAGCCAATATGGACCTCAATTGCCCTGACGCTTATTTTAGGCTTAATTTTATTATTTGAATGGCCGAAATTATTTAACATAAAAAGACCAACTTTTTGGCTATTGATGCCATTTTATCCCATTTTGCCATTTCTACTTATGATATATATGAGTTCAATTGAACAGTATAGAATTCTTCTTTATTACATGATCTTGATATCATATAGCCAAGATTTAGGAGGATATGCATTTGGAAAAATCATAGGCAAACGAAAATTAGCTCCTGCTATTAGCCCTAAAAAAACATGGGAAGGTTTTTGGGGTGGAATTATTATAACTTTTTTAGTTCTGCATCTTCTACTCTTTCTGTGCCAATCTAAAATGGCTTTCTTTCCGTCGGTACTCTTTTCTCTTTCTATCTCTATTTTGGCAACGGTTGGTGATCTATTTGAATCATTGCTTAAGCGTCGAGTGGGAATCAAAGATTCCGGTTGGATACTGCCTGGACACGGAGGCCTTTTAGATCGATTTGATAGTCTTATGTTTGTTGCGCCTCTTTTCTTTTTATTGCGATATTACCTCATTAAACTATTCAATATAGTTGGGTGATAGCATGTTTATATTATCTTTTTCTCATTTCTTGATATACTCAATTAAATCAATTTGTAAAATCTGCTGAGACTCACCTGTTATCATATTTTTTACCGTTACCATCTTTTTTTCTTGTTCCTCAGGCCCTAAGATTAATACAAACGCTGCACCCATCTTGTTTGCTTTTCGCATTTTGCTTTTTATTGAGCCTTCGTCTAATAAAATATCAGTACACAGGCCATGTGATTGTAGATTTTCTGCCAATAATAAAGCCAACATATTTTGTTTCTCTTCTATGGGCAAAATGAGATGCAATGCGGGCGCTTGCTCAAGTGGGAGTGTTTCTTTTATCTGATCAAGCAAAAGCAACAATCGTTCAACTCCTGGTGCCGCACCAATTGACGGCTGATCTTCTTTCCCTCCAAGTTGTGAGACTAATCGATTGTATCTGCCTCCACCACAAAATGCACTTTGCGATCCGAGGCTATCGCTGACAAACTCAAAAACCGTTTTACTATAATAATCAAGACCACGAACTAATGACGGTTGTACGACAAATGATACGGAAAGCAATGCAAGCTGATCTTTTAATAGCTCCCATTCATGAGCACAGGCCTTACAGAGATTATCAGTTATAAAAGGAGCATCTTTATAGATCTTTTGACAATCGGGGTTTTTGCAATCAAATATTCGCAAGATATTATGTTCTTTTCTTACTTTACATTCTTTGCAAAGGTCCCTCTCACTATTGTCCAAAAACTGCTTCAAAAGGACACGATACGCTTTTCTATCCTCAAAACAACCTAAGAAATTAAGTATGAGCGCATAGTTGCTTAATCGTAACTTTTCGTGGAAAAATCTATCAAGCATCTTGATAAATTGAGCATCTTGCGAGATGGCCTCTGATCCAATAACCTCGATACTTATCTGGGTAAACTGACGATATCGACCTTTTTGCGGTCGTTCATATCGAAACATTGGTCCCCAGGTAAAGACTTTCCATGGAACCTGTTGAGCTGTATCTTCAATAAATGCGCGAATTATAGATGGGGTTGCCTCTGGCCGTAATACAATTTGCTCATCGCCCTTATTGGCTTCTACTTTAAACATCTGTTTTGTGACTACTTCAGTTTCGATTCCTGTAGAACGCTTATAGAGTTCTAATGTTTCTAAAATAGGAGTTGAAATTTCTTTAAAATTGTATTCTGTAAAATGTTTTTTTGCCTGATTAATTATAAAATTAAAAAGTGTCAGATTTAATAAATCCTGTGTTCCTTTTACTTTTCTTATCATAATAATAGTCCTTTTTATAGCCTTAGCAAAGCGCATATCCTCTGTTAGCATACCACAGTTAAAACAGTTCCTGCAAATAGGTGAGCGATTCAATGAGAGTAAATTATTTACTGATATTCTCATAATGTGCTACCATCTAGTGTGATCATATTGTTAACAAAAATAAAAGGAGTTCAGCGTGAAATTAAAAGGAATAGGCTTGTTGGTTTTGACGACTGTACTATTAGCAACAGCCCCTTTATGTGGGAAAAGTGACCCCAAAAATCGACGTCCAAAAAAGACCCCTAAAATGAAATCTAATACAAAAAAGACAATTCAAAGTCAGCTTAGTGCAGTAAAAGCAGAATCACAAAAGTTAGAAAAGAAAATCGATGCGATAGAAAAGAAGTTTAATCTTCCAACACTTTATAAGCAGGTGGAAGAAGCAGAGAAGAAATTTGCACAAGAAGCAAGGTTACTCATTCAAAAATATCAAGAGCTTAAAGAAAAAGAAGAACGTCTCACCTACAAACTGCAAGGTAAAGCATATAAACCTTCGCAGTGGGGTTACGGCGCCGAGCAAGGATATGGACCACCCCAAGGAATGTATGGCCCACCACAAAATTAGATTTTCCTGATACGAGCAAGAAAAATAAACGCTTTAAAAAAAATTGATGCAAGTATATAAAAGGCAGCAATAGCCCTTATACTTGCATCTTATTTTATTTTTTATATTATTGATTAAAAGGTAAATCCCATGTTATTAAAGGAGATCCTCGCATGAAAAAATTGATTTTTTTGTTTATAGCCAGTTTTATGTTGATTATTACGCCCATCTCAAATGCTAACTTTAATTGCGGAAGCTGTAATTGTGAATGTAAAGCAACGAGCAAAACATTTTTTAATGTGAGGCCGCCATATCAATCAGCAACACCGGAAAAAGATAGTATGTTTTACGATCGTATGGATTTTAGGGAAGATGGACGAGGAGGAGCGGTTCAGATTGCCTTATTTGGAGGACAATCAACTGACAGTAATAAGCTGGCTACCTACTTTACCCCTTTTTGCAAAAGATGTTTAGTCGTCAAGGAGTGTGATGATCGGCAAGGGGTTGATATAATGGCCCATCATTTTAATATTTTAACCCAGAAAGGGGTCGACTGTTCTATCTGTTGTACTACCACCTCCTGTGTTAATGAGGCATTTGAAAGTAGAATCTCTTTTTGTCCTAGTATATCGGTGGTTGGATTAGGATTAACGTATCAGCAAAATGTAAGTAAGTTATTATTTGCCGATGATGAGATACGATATAATGTGTGGCTTGAAATATCGGCCCCTATTACGAGAGTAGAAACATCGGTCTGTATGAGTGAAGATATAATCAGCGATGGAGATGGGGCCTATAGTTCTACAGATACCGATATGCAATTTTTTGCAAGTATGAGAGATGCTTTTAATCAATCAGCTTGGAAGTACGGAAAAATAAGATCAAAATCATGTGTTAAGTGGGGAATTGCAGATATAGAGGTTAAATTAGGTCTCCATAGAGAGCAGGGTATAGTTGCCTATGGTGGTTATATAGGTGCATTAGTACCCACTGGTAATAGACCGTGTGCAGAGTACGTTTTTGAACCTATAGTTGGACACAACGGGCACTGGGGGTTTACAAAAGGTGGCTATGTAGGAATCGAAACGTGGAAAAATGAAGCTGAGACAAAAAATCTTAGGTATCTTAATTTCATGCAGTTTCTATACCTGTTTAGCCGAGATGAGATGCGTTCTTTTGATCTGAAATATAAACCATGGAGTAGATATATGAAGGTCTATAGGAACAAGGAAGAAGCAATAATAGCAGCAAATGCCACCGATGATGTAACACGGCTTATGTTTGGTACGCCTGGTATAAATCTGTTTACCCAGTGTGTTAACGTAAGTCCTGGATTAGCTTTTAGTATGATCAATGCATGGTTATTTTCAGGATTACGATGGAGTATAGAAGCTGGGTTTAACTTCTATGCCAGACAGGCAGAATGTATTCAGATCTGTGGTACATTTGAAAAAGATGCCGTTTTAAAGGCAAGGTGTGGAAATGGAGTTGCAAATAGAGATATAGAAATAAATGATGACAACAATGAATGTATAGGTGCTGTTACGAGATATACCTCTAGCAACTATGAAGCAGCCATCATAGAAAAATCTGATCTAGATCTTGAATCCGCTTCACACCCTGGATTAATTTCCAATACATTCTATGCCGCGGCTGGGTACAGATGGGATGATAAAGAACATCCAATGATTTTAAGTGCCGGACTGGCATACGAGTGGGGCCAAGAAAATTATATTCTTGATCGCTGGACATTTTGGTGTAAGTATAGCGTTTCTTTTTAAGGGAAATAGTCTGCCCATAGTGTAAGAGTAAAAGTATCGGTTTTTTGTAAAAAAATGACATGTATTCTACACTAGTTTGCAAAATCATGTAAAACAACAAAAAAATATAAAGGGGCGAAAAAATGAAACCAGCAATTTTAATAACCGGTGGCGCAGGATACATAGGTTGCCATACCTCCTATCTTTTTTCTCAAAATGGATACAAAGTCCTTATTCTCGATACCCTAGTCCATGAACAGCTATTTAATCATACATGGGCGACGTTGATTAAAAAAGATTTCTCAGATGAAGAAACCCTCAAGCTCATATTTAAAAATTATAATATCAAGGCGGTGATGCATTTTGCAGCTTTCATAGAAGTGGGCCAATCGGTGAAAGATCCTTTGCGGTTTTATGAAAATAATGTAAACAAAACAATAAAACTACTTAAAATTATGCTTGCCCATGGTGTAGATACATTTATCTTTTCTTCCAGCTGCGCAGTGTACGGATCACCAGAATATTTACCGTTAACTGAAGATCATCCGAAAAATCCTATGAGTCCGTATGGTAGAAATAAACTTATTATTGAGATGGCTCTTGAGGATTTTAAAAAGGCATATGGTCTGCAATATATCTCTTTACGATATTTCAACGCTGCAGGAGCAATGCCAAAATTAGGCCTAGGAGAACAGCACAAACCTGAGACTCATATTATTCCTCTTATTTTACGTGCAGCAAGAGAACAAAAACCGTTTTATATTTTTGGAAATAATCATCCGACTCAAGATGGTTCTTGTGTTCGTGACTATATCCACGTATGGGATATAGCACATGCCCATTGGCTTGCATTTCAATATCTTATCCAAGGTAATCCGGCAGATAGTTTTAACTTGGGAACCGGAAATGGATTTTCAGTGAGACAAATTATCAGGTCAGTGGAGAAGGTCTGTGGGTATAAGGTTAAGACAATTAATGCAAAAAAGCGGGAAGGAGATCCGCCTCTATTGATTGCTGATCCGGCTAAAGTTTTTACAATATTGGGTTGGAAACCTCGCTACTCAGATCTTGATCATATCATAGAAACAGCTCATGCATTTGAACAGCAGTTACAGCGCCGTTTGGGAGCCCAAACAGGTTTCTTGACAGAAAAAATAAACAAAAATCAGATTAATCAGAGTTCCGGATAGTGCGATCTAACCGAATAAGGGAGAGAGAGGATAAAATAAATCCTATAAAGTATTGCAGTTTGCAAATGTTTTTTGGTATTATGAAGTTAGATGGCAGATAGTGAGTAGTAATGTCCCTAAAAATTAAAATCTGTCCGGAAAAGGTTTTTGGTGCGGTTGCCAAA
>Ga0180437_10006023_pt1 | contig 16371 bp, 14 predicted proteins | sample SS_ome_4_FD_132410 | JGI IMG/M metagenome (GOLD analysis project Ga0180437, IMG submission 132410) | Hypersaline lake sediment archaeal communities from the Salton Sea, California, USA - SS_3_D_1 metaG | ecosystem: Environmental > Aquatic > Non-marine Saline and Alkaline > Hypersaline >...
CTGCTCCTGATGAAGATGGACTAGGGGCGCAGAAAGCCATGCTTTGGGCGCTGGAAGATGCCAGCCTGGCACCAGATGAAATTGATTATATTAATGCTCACGGAACTTCAACCAGGTTGAACGATAAAATCGAAACGAAGGCTATCAAGCAGGTGTTTGGCCAGCGAGCCTACCAGATTCCGGTCAATTCCACAAAGAGCATGATTGGACACTGTGTAGGCGGGGCAGGCGCTATTGAGGCGATCGTTTGTGTGTTGTCCCTGAGGGATGGGAAAGTGCACCCGACCATAAACTATGAAAATCCCGACCCGGAATGCGATCTGGACTACGTGCCGAACGAAGCGCGGCGGGTATCCATAAAAACCGTGCTGTCAAACAGCTTTGGTTTTGGGGGACAGAACGCTTGTTTACTTATTGGAAAAATCTAAAATTTAAGCTCGGGTACCAGATTATTGTCTAGTTCGCTCTACTTCTGTTCAGCAGGTTAGAATACTTGAAAAAATATTGCTATCAAACTTGGGTTGTGTTTTACAATATGGTAGCATTAAAGTTGGTATCAATCATTGCATCATAAATTGATTCACGACAATTTCTCAAGATATTTTCAAGTTCACTATAAACAAATTTTAGATCTTAATCTAAATTGTATTAATGGTATTAGATGATGGCACCAAATATTATCCTATATGAAATTGGAGGATTTTTATTTATTCTGATTGCTGGTTCACTCTTGCATTTCGCTTTTGAACTTAGTAATTTTTGGATACCAATCGCTTTTTTAACTCCTGTAAATGAAAGCATCTGGGAACACCTTAAGATGGTATTCTGGCCAGGGTTGATCTTTTTTGTGTTTGAATATTTTCACCTCAAAAGCCAGGTGAAGAATTTTTGGGTGGCAAAAGCCATATGTTTATTCATAATGCCGTTATTTATTGCTGTGGGTTGGTATGGTATGGTGGCATTGATAGGGGAGAATATTTTTGTAATTGACATTTTCCTTTTTGTAACTGCAATTATTGTTGGACAAAATTTGAGTTACAAGGTTATATCAACGAATAGATTTTCCGTGCAAAATAATGTATATTCAATAATCGCGATTTTCATGTTGGGTCTCGCATTTATTTATTTCACTTACTTTCCACCAAGGATATTTCTGTTTGAGCATATGGATCTGGCAAATACGGGCAAATACGGGATTCTCGAAAATTATGAAAGCCTGCGAATTATGTCGCATTGAAAATGAATATAAAGCAATTTGAGAAATTAGATACACAAATTCAAGAGGAGAGAGCATGCAGATTGAAATATTAATTCCAGTTATTATTGTTAGCTATTTAATTGGTTCAATTTCCTTTTCTCGATTAATAAGCCGAATCGCAGCACCAAATGAAGATGTAGAGGATGTTGAAATACCGGGTCAAAATGGTGAAGATGTACAAAAGTTCAGTGCAGTCGGAGCAACGGTCACTTCTCTGAAGTTAGGAGGCCGACTTGGTTGCCTCGTGAGCATACTTGATGCATTTAAAATCTTTGTTCCCACTTTAATTTTACGTTTATGGATGCCCGAACAACCTTATTTCCTGTTTTCAGCATTCTTTGGATTGATTGGGAATAATTGGCCAATTTATTACAGATTTCGTGGAGGGTGGGGCATTTCAGCAATTTATGGTGGATATATGGCGATCACACCAATTGGGGTAATTGTGACAGCTCTGGTCGGATTAATTATCGGATTATTTATCCTGCGTGACCTTATGTCGATTTATTTATTAGGTCTGTGGCTAATCATTCCCTGGATCTGGTATTTCTATCGCGATTCTTCACTACTACCCTATTTGATTGTATATGCGTTTGGTGCTAACCTGGTGCTTATGATTGCTTTTATTCCTGAACTGAGAGCCTATTTGAAGATGCGGCGTGAAGGAAAATCCATGGATGACTTAATGGATTTAGCTCCAATGGGACGGGGAATGAAGAAAATGTTAAAAGCACTCAAATTGGATTAATAACGATAGATTTTTATATAACCGGTACAAGGGTATTTGTTCTGCAAATTCACTGCCTGCAACATCAATACTATTATCAATAAATTAACAAATCAAGAAAAGTATTTTTTATTAGTGCACAGCTTATCCAAAATTGAAATTGGGTATTAGATAGATTGAGAGGATGCGTGAAATGAATATTTTGAATGGTAAGGTTGCAGTGATTAGCGGAGGTTCTCGAGGGTTGGGCTATGGAATTGCGAAAGTATTCCTGCAGGAAGGAGCAGCGGTAATCGTTGCTTCAAGATCGGTTGAATCGGTTGAAAATGCTGTTGAAAATTTAAGAAAAGAGAGCGATAAAGTTGCTGGTATGCAGTGCGATGTTGGTAACCTGGAGCAAGTGGAAGCACTAGCACGCTATGCAATAAATCATTTTGGCAAATTTGATGTTTGGATTAATAACGCGGGTATATCCTGCCCTACCGGTCCAACAGTTCACATACCCCCTGAAATGGTGCAGGCGCTTGTGAGAACAAACATTCTTGGCGTCTATAACGGATCGATAATTGCTATGCGCCATTTTTTAGAACAAGACTCAGGTAAATTGATCAACATGGTTGGTAAAGGTGAGCGCCGACCTGTTCCGCTGCATAATGCGTATTCTTCTAGCCGGGCATGGGTACGAAATTTTACTCTTGCGATGGCAAAGGAATATAAATCTACTGGAGTTGGGGTTTTTTTACTCAATCCCGGGTTGGTTGCGACTGATATGCTGAAGAATTTACATTTTATTGAAGGATATGAACACAATATAAAAATCCTCAAAATTGTTCAACGTATATTCGCAAACCCGCCAGAGATTCCTTCGAAAAATGCTTTGTGGTTGGCATCATCAGCAACTGATGGTAAAACGGGCATTTACCGCAGTTCAATTGGACCTGGAGGGATGTTAAAAGGTTTAGGCATGGAAGCATTGAGAAAGATTCGAGGGCAAGAAGCACCTCTATACGATCCCAATATAACTGTTGTTGAACCCGCAATCGATTTGGAGCTTGTTGAGAACACTGCTTTACGTCATAAAAGAGAAGGAAGTGGATCCTATCTTGTTCGATTGAATGGAAAAGAAAAACCAAGCAGAATTGGTAATAAAGCTGAAAATCTAAACTGTTTAATTGGAAAAAAATTTCCCGTTCCTGTCACTTTTGTATTAGATTGGGGAGCTTATCTAGATCATAAGAGTAAGGGTGATTCTGTATTAAAGAAAATCAAATCCGAAATTCAGGAAAAGCTAAATTCTAGCTCTTATTACGCAGTTCGATCTTCAGCTGAAATTGAAGATCAACCAGATCATTCTTTTGCAGGCCAATTCAAAACAGTCTTGAATATTCAAGGTAAAAACGAATTATTTTCAGCTGTGGAAGAAGTGTGGGCGTCCGGGAAATCAGATTTAGTACGTGGTTATTTAGAAAAAATTCAGAAAGAAAATGACGATCTGCTGATGGCGGTAATCATCCAAGAGATGATCCAGCCAGTGATATCTGGTGTATCTTTTAGTATCAATCCAATCACATCGTTAGATGAAGTAGTTATCGAAGCTGTTCAGGGAAGTGGAGAACAATTGGTTCAAGAGGGTATAACACCAATGCGGTGGGTGAGCAAATGGGGAAATTTTATAGAGAAACCTAATAATGAGATTGTACCTTTGGATGTTATTCGAGAAGTTTCTGATATGACACAAAAAATATCAAAAGTGTTCGGGGGGAATGTTGACCTTGAATGGATATATGATGGAGATAACATCTATTGGGTGCAAATGCGTGACATAACCGCTGTGACCAAGGCAAATGTCTATTCGAATAAAATTGCTAAGGAGATGACACCGGGTCTGGTTAAACCATTAGACTGGTCAGTTATTGTGCCGATAAAAAGTGAAATGTGGATTGATGTCATCAGCCAAGTAATTGGCGATAATGAAATAAATCCAAAAAAGCTGGCTAAATTATTTAATTATCGTGTCTACCATAATTTAGGCACCTTTGGGGGAATATTTGAAAGTCTAGGTTTACCGCGCGAATCGCTGGATATTATGATGGGCGTGGCACCCCCGGATGCTGGCAAACCACCTTTCAGACCGACAGCAAAAACCATTAAACTAACACCGAAGATTATTAGATTTCTCTGGGATAAATGGACTTATGGGCGTAAAGCTGAAAGAGAATATCCATTGCTAGAAGCAGAAGCAAAGAAATATTCTTTGCGTCCATCGCAAAGCATAAGTGCAATGCAGTTAATTGAATTAATTGACCAAATGAAAGATTTAAATTTACGAGTGACATCCAACACTTTTCATTGCATCCTACTGATGCAAATCTATAGTAAGATTTTTGGTTCACAATTGAAAAGCCTGGGTATAGACTTCGCCCAATTCGATCTTGGCAATGGTCTTGTTGAATTGGAGGAGTATGACCCAAACGCTAAACTTGGAGCTTTAAACCAAACATATCTTGAACTTGATATCACGCTTCAAACTGAAATTGCTGATAATAATTATCAAACATTCTGGGAATTAGATGGAATCGATCATTTTCGAAAAGAGTTTGATAATTTTATGGATCAATTTGGTCACATGAGCGACCGCACTGGGGTTTTTGACACAGTTCCATGGAGAGAGACACCGGAGGTTATCCTGGATTTGATCATTAATTTCAAGAAACCGGATGAGATTAAAAGCCAAAAAATAAATTTTGATCAAGTAGATCGTAAGGGAGTCAGGGGTTGGATAATTAAGAAATTTTATAACCGAGCACGCCAGTATTACCTTTTAAGAGAAAAATTCAGCTCTTTGTACACCTACACTTTGATGTTATTTCGGGTGTATTATCTGGCAATTGCTGATCGTTTGTTGGAAAATGGGCTTCTTGAAATGCGTGATGACATTTATTTTCTGTATGATGAAGAGATCCGAAGCTATATTGTTGGTGATAATAGCGGAGAGGAATTCAAGCAATTGGTTGAACAGAGAAAAAATGATTTGGAAATCTGTAAAGAAGCAACAACTCCGGAAATTATTTTTGGGGATACACCCCCACCTGTGGTTGTTCAACCCAAGTTGAAATTAACAGGAACACCAACCTCACGCGGATATTACACAGGCAAGGCGAAGATCGTGTGCGGTTTGGGTGATTTTCACAAACTTGTTGATGGAGATGTACTCGTTATACCGCATTCTGATGTGGGGTGGGTTCCATTATTTTCAAAAGCAGGTGCAGTGGTTGCAGAGTCGGGTGGTATGCTGTCCCATAGCTCGATAGTAGCACGTGAGTATGGTGTTCCGGCGGTAGTATCTGTCAATGGAGCACTTCAGTTACAGGATGATATGGTTGTAAGTGTTGATGGTTACAAAGGAGAAATATTTGTTCATGGAACTGATTTAATAATTTGATTCAATTTGGAGAATTCTATGTCAGTACTTGAGACTAGTGATTTAAACAAAAGATATAAATTAGGGGACCATGAAGTTATTGCCCTTGGAGAAGTAGATTTCGTTGTAGATGAAGGTGAGTTTGTCGCAATAATGGGTCCATCTGGGAGTGGAAAATCTACACTTCTACATCTTATTGGAGGGCTTGACCAGCCCACAGACGGTAATATCACTTTGAATGGGCAACAACTTTCACTTATGAATGATAAACAAATTACACTTCTTAGGCGGCGAAATATCGGCTTTGTTTTTCAATTCTACAATTTGATACCAACTTTATCAGCGGAAGAAAATATTACCTTGCCTTTAATAATAGATGGCGCAAACAAGCGTGAATACAGTGAAAGGGTAGAAACAATCCTGGAGTTAATTGGTTTACGCGATCGGCGTACACATAAACCTGAACAATTATCTGGTGGAGAACAGCAAAGAATAGCACTAGCGCGGGCGTTGATTACCATGCCAGCTATTGTGCTAGCTGATGAGCCTACCGGTAACCTAGATTCAAAAACAGGTAAAGCAATCATGCAGTTATTAAGAAGGTCTTGCGACGAATTAGGACAAACGATGATTATTGTTACGCATGATCCAACAGCTGCCTCAATTGCAGATCGAGTTGTATTCTTGAGGGATGGAAAAATAGATGGAGAAATCAGTTTCGATCATGGGATAAAAAAAACAGAACGTTTACATAGAATAATTGAGAAAATGGAAGAACTTGAGTAACCAACTTGAATTCAAATCTAACTTAGAACGATGTCATTAACTCGCGTATTAACCATTCGCTCTCTAAAAGCGCGACCCACTAGAATGTTATTGAGTACATTTGGCATAATTCTTGGTGTTGCAGCAATTTTGGGTATCGGAATCACAAACCAAACCGCGTTAGATTCTGTAAGGCTCCTGTTTGAAGATACATCGGGAAAAGCGGACTTGATGATTATTAGCAGCCAGTCGGATGCAAGTGGTTTTTCAGAAAATATTCTCTCGAAAATTCACCGAATTGATGAAATTGAATTCGCTGTCCCTTCCGTTCACATAGTAACAACCACTGGAGACCTTTCTTCAGAGAATAATATTGCTTTGAGCTTCTTTGGAACGGATGCGGGAGGATTATTGCTCTATGGGATAGAACCAGAAATTGACAAGCAAGCAAGAAATTACGAGATTACCCAGGGTCGTTTCTTATCTCTCATCCAAGATGCGCGTGAAATTGTTCTAGTGAGTAATTATGCTGATGAAAATGAATTAAAGGTGGATGATTTTATTGAAATTGTCGCTGAGACTGGTGTCGAGAAATTGCGTATTGTTGGGATAATTGAAAATAATGGGGCAGGCAGATTAAATAATGGCGCATTTGGGGTAATTCCAATAAAAATTGCTCAAAAATACTTTTATCGGCAAGGTGAACTTGATCAAATTGATCTGGTTCTCCAATCTGAATATTCAAATGGAAATGATTTAAATCTTTATAAAGATAAAATCCAATCAATAATCGGTAGTGATTACTCAGTAATATTTCCAGCAGCACAAGGGAATAGGATGGCCCAGATGTTAAGTAATTACCAGATTGGATTGAATTTCTTGAGTGGAATGGCCTTATTTGTGGGTGCATTTTTGATATATAACGCATTTTCTATGAGTGTTGTGGAGCGAACGCGTGAAATTGGTATGCTACGGACGATTGGAATGACTCGTGGTCAAATAATTATTCAGGTTGTGATTGAAGCGCTGCTAATCGGAGTGATCGGTTCAGTGTTAGGATTGCTGTTGGGTATCTTATTAGCAAAGGGATTGAGTAATTTGATGGGTGTTGTTATTTCCCAGGATCTCAGCCAGTCGCAAATTCCTCTGAATACGGTTATCGTTGGAGTAGTGGTTGGGATAGGTGTAGCCGTATTATCAGCTCTGTTACCGGCTTTTCAAGCTGGACGCATAACACCATTGGAAGCCCTGCATATACGAGTCAGGCAGGGTCGAGTTTGGCTACTTGAAAAGGGTTGGATTATTGGCCTCTTTTTGCTCATTGTTTCTGCTGTGATTTTAGTCCTTAATCCGTTTCCATATGATGTGAAGTTTCGAATGGGTAGTATGGTAGTAGTTTTATTATTTCTTGGTGGAATTTTGATAATTCCAGCCACCATACGTATATGGGAAAAATTTCTTAGTCCTGTTGTCAGAATAATATTTGGCCGGAGTGGATTCATCGGAAGCAGGAATTTGGAGCGAGCTAAACTGCGCACAACACTTACTGTAGCAGCATTGTTGGTTGGTGTTTCTATGATGGTGATTGTGTGGGCGATAACAGATTCATTTAAAGGTGATTTGGATGAATGGTTGCAAGGATACATGGGAGGGGATTTATATATTAGTTCTCCGCTTTCGATGGGACTTGATGTTTGGAAAAGATTAGAAGCAGTTGAGGGGGTTGAAGCTGCTGCACCTGTAAGATATTTAAATGTGGAATGGTACACACCAGCTCAAGAGACAGAGTCAATAAATTTCATGGCTGTTGACCCGCTCAACTATATGCGTGTGACGTCTTTTATTTTTACAGAAACGGAAATGGGTGAAAATAGTGCGTTGCAGAAATTATCACAAGGCGATAATGTTTTTATTTCTACTGTAATGGCGGAATTATATAATCTCCACCCTGGAGATTTCTTATTCATGAAGACCAAAACCGGTGTCCAACCATTCAAAGTGGCTGCAGTTTTGGTTGATTTCTATAACCAGGGATACGTGATAACTGGTTCTTGGTCTGATATGGAGCGATATTTTCGCGAAAATGAAGCTCAAATTTTCCTTTTGAAAACCATGGATGGGTATTCTGCAGAGGAAGTTCGCGACAGGATAGATATACTTTATGGAGATCGATACCGTTTGAATGTCGATTCAAATCAAAGTTTACTTGATCAGGTTTCCTTACTATTGGAACAAGCTTTCAGTATGTTTGATGTCCTGGCTGTTATTGCCATGCTGGTAGGTTTTTTTGGCATCGCTAATACACTAGCCATGAATGTGATCGAACGTAAGCGCGAAATTGGTATGCTGCGAAGCATTGGGATGACAAGCTTCCAGGTTTTGAGTATGATACTTTCTGAAGCAGTGATCATGGGAATTATTGGTGGGGTGGTTGGCGTGATTTTTGGATTTATTTTGTCGAGGATTTTCATGATTGCAATGACAGCGATGTCAGGTTACCAGTTAAGCTATATTTTCCCATTACAAAAAGCAGGGATGGCTTTGTTGATCGCCATAGTGCTTTCACAATTGGCATCAATGCTTCCAGCTATTCGTGCTGCTCGTATAAGAATCCTTGATTCTATTCAATATGAATAACTAACTAAGAAATAACCAAGCAGGTGAAGTTCAATAATCTTTGGTATTTTTTTTCTATGCGACAAACCCTTGAGTCCATAATTACTATCGTGTTTATGACTCCCACCACAAAGGAAGCACTTGCTTACTACCATACCAAGGATCTCCAATAAGCGAATAATGGCTTACCCCATTTAGCGTAACTTGTTGCGATCCCGGAAGTAACGCTGAAGTAACAGGCACGATCCCATCTCCCCAAACTTCACCATCACGGCAGATATCTTTATAAATACTAAACGCAAATCTTTCATGTAAGGATCCTTTTGGACGACCCTGTATATATCTGCCTGCCACAGATTTATAGCAGATTTGTGGAGCAAAAGCTGATCCTGGTATTTTTTCTTCTATCCACCTTGACATATGTCCTCCCCGATTTAGACCTGCATGGTTAATATGTGGACTTCCGAGAGTAATTAATTGGTTTACACTTTCAAGCCCCGCGAACCGTTTCCCCATGAATGGTTCAGGAGATAGATATAACCTTGCCAGGATACCACCCTGACTGTGTCCAATTAAGATTACCTTTTTGTTGGTAGTGGAACTCGCATTCTTGATAGTCGTATCCAACTTATTAAGTACAATCAACCAACCAACTTTTGAAATACACGGTATCCAATCAAAAAACCTGGTATCAACAACCCAAACATTATTACCCGATAAATCTGAGATAGCATGTTTCAAGGCAGAATAATTACCTTGTTGACTTAGAAACCCTCCCAGAAGTACTACAGGTTGTTGATTTATGCTCATCAATATGACAGAGGTGTTTTACATTAAGACAAGAATAAATGTTTTAGGAAAAGTACAATTTTTTCCCAATAAATCAAGATTACTGATTCTAATAATCTGATGCTGCATTTAAAATTGGCAATTTATACGACTTTGTTTTGATAATTTAAATAACTTGAACATCTCTGAGTAATTCCGTAAGGATTCACGAATTGTAAATTATTACCATAGAAGGATTATGAAATAACAGCTATTTTGGTGTGTTATTTGTGTTGCTTTGAAAATTTCTTGTTCGAGAGTTCAGGTACTACATACATCATATCTGTAAAAATCAGAAGCCCCGCTTTTGACCTTCCCAGGGGGGCGGTGTGCCCTGCTTGAATTCTTCCACGCTGGGTCCTGCTAAATTACCTAATCTCCACAATCCGTATAAATAGCTTGCAATGAGCAGCAAGATGGTGGCAGGCCAGCCGCTGAGTAACTGGAAGATGCCGAGAGAGCTGGCTGCCTGATCTTGAAATAGTTCGAACTGCAGGAATGTACGCAACCCGAAAAAAACTGCCCAAGCCAGGGTAACTTCGCTGTAAGCCGGACGGACCCGGGGATGCCAGTACCAGTCCAGCGGCCAGCGGCGGGTAATGTAACTGGTGTAGGCGACTAAAGGGCGTTTGAGGATCAGGCTGACGGCACAGGCGATAACTGTTATTAATCCAATAATTATACCCGGGAGGAAATAAGCCTCGGCTCGTCCAGTTAATGAAGCAATAATAACTGCCAGAAGCACTCCGCCGACGCCTCCCAGGGCATACCTGACAGGTTGGCGTTTGACTAGGCGATATATTGAGAATATCACTGCTACACCCAGCGCACCCCAGACTGCGTAATTAAATCCAAATATTGCGTTCAGCAGGATGAAGATAAGGGGCGGCAGGATAGTGTCCAGCCAATTACCCCGGCCCGTCAAAACGGATTGGAGTTCACTTTTTATCTCTTGAAAGCGGCTATTCCCAGTCATCAAAAGCTGAATCGGATAAAATCAAAATCGAGGCGCAGGGCGATTCCAAATAATACGATCAAGGTTATCAATAAAATTGCGATCCATACAGGATAGGCATCTCCAAAAGGATCAATTTTGCACCATAAGCGCTCGAAAAAGCTCCGGTTATCCACGCATGCGGATTCTTTATCCGGGTTGGTTTCGGGAGTTTCATTTTCTGACATAAAATTCCTGGCTCCGATTATTTAGTGTACTCGTAATCCATATTTTCTGGGAGTCCATTCACAACTTCACCAGCCGAATCAGCTTCTTGATTAACCGTACTGGCGGGATCGTGTGTTGTATTGGCCATACCATCGATGACCGTGCGATCGTCCGTGATCTGTTCAATGCGGCCGTCGACCATGCTGATCAACTTGTCGACATAGGTCACCATGCGCAAATCGTGGGTGACCATGATTCCGGCTCGATTCTGTTCGTGGATCAGGTTGGCAAAGGTCTCCACGACTTGAAAAGCGCGCTGGGTATCGAGACTGGCGGTCGGTTCGTCAGCCAGGACGAGGCTCGGCTCGTGCACCATAGCGCGGGCAATAGCAACCCGCTGCTGTTCCCCGCCGGAAAGCTGGTTTGGCAGGTTATTGAGTCTGTGTGAGAGTCCCAAACGGTCCAGCAGATCCTTTGCCCGCTGTCGAGCATTCTTGTCAAAGGCTTTGTTCAGCCGCAGCATCAATTCAACGTTTTCGAGAGCGGTCAGGAATGGGACCAGGTTGTTGGCTTGAAAAGTGAAACCGATATTTTGTCGGCGAAATTTTGTGCGCTGCCTACTTCTCATTTTTTCCAGGTTCTGACCTCCAATTGTGATGGACCCGTTGGTGGGGGTCAATAAGGTAGCCAGCATAGCCAGCATGGTGGTTTTACCTGATCCGCTGGGCCCGACAACAGCGACAAATTCACCATCCGCCACATTGAATGAAGCCTGATCGACAGCGGTGACGGCTGTATCGCCCTCACCGTAAATCTTGGTCACTTGATTGGTTTCTAAAGAAATACCCATGTCTTTTCGTAGTTTGATGTTGTTTTTTTATAATCCAATTGCGCGCAGCGGTTCTACCTTTAACGCGATGCGGATCGAAACAAGTCCGCCAATTGGTCCAATGAATAATAAGGCTGCAATCGCGCCCAGGATTGCATTGCTGTTAAATTCAGCAGGAACTTCCGGTGGCATGCCCATAGCGATTAGAAAAGTTCCAATAACTCCCAGCGCTACACCGAAAATTGAAATGGTGATGATCTGCAAGATGGTCATACCGGCGACGGTCCCGTTGCTGGTCCCGATTGCTTTCAGCATACCGATCTGGGCGATCTTCTGGATGGTCTGTATCTGGAAAAAACCACCCAACACCAGCATTCCGATCAACAACGTGAATGCCTGTTGGGTGTTGAGGGTGGATTGCTGGGCAGTATATCCGGGAAGGGCCAGAATGGCGGTTTGTTTATCCACTGCCTGAATACCATCAATGCTTCCTTCGATGGCGGGTATCATGGCAGAATAATTTTCCGGGTCATACAACTGTACAGCGGCGATATTAAAGATCACACGCGAACCCCTCCTGGCGGTGGTATCCTGGGGTTTGATTTCATCCCAGGTCTGAATCGGGACAAAAATCGCCGGTTGGAAAAAGTACTGGTTCGACCCGCTCAAACCAACTACGTTGAGGTTGTACAGTTCTTTTTCTGTACCCTGGACGGTTTGAATGGTAATCTGGTCGCCTGGTTTTACACCCAGTTTTTCGGCTAAGGGACCATCCAGAACCGCCTCGTTCGCCCGGTCGCGTATCAATGGTCCGCCGGATAGAATTTGCGGGTTACCCGGCCGGCCGGGTTCGGTGCCGATCAGCGAGATATCAATCTCCCCTTCCGGTGCAGGATAAACCACTGTGGCAGTGCTGAATCCCATACCGCCGGCGTCGGCAATACCTTCGATACGGCGAAGATCGGTGAGCGTGTTGTTATCCAAACGGCTGGCGCTGATTAATAAATCGGCTTCTTCCTGATAAATGAGCAGGTCAGCCTGGATGTTGTCGATTAACTCCCGGTTGGCTTTGCTTAACCCGCCAGCCAGGGCGGCAATAAACAGTACAAGCGTGGTTATTAAAGCGATCACAAGGCTGAAAAGCAGGTAACGGCCTCGATTGCGCCAGATCTCCTTGAATGATAAAAAAAAGGACATATCTATGCACCCCCGGAGGATGTCCCCGCGCGGTCACCCAACCAAAATCGACGCCAGTCACCATTGCTCTTCTGCGCCGCAAGTAAGGTGTAAAGAGCTCCAGTGAAGAAACCAAGTACCATCATAAAGAAAACCCAAATGATGGCGGTCAAGATGGATTTTTCGCGAAAAATAATCCATCCTGAAAACAGGATAAATCCTACGTACAAGTCGACGAAGGAAACGATCCCCCAGGGATTTGACAGCAATTCTGCCCCGTCCGAGAGAAAATCGCCAACAACAAAACCATAGATTAACACGAAGGTCATGGCGAGCAGACCCAATAAGGATACAATTTTTACTAACTTCATTTCTCCTCCATACAAAAATGATTATAAATGATCTTCGTTTGTTATCCGAAATTGGTTATTAATAAGATTGCCGCGTAACCCAAAGTATATAAGGAAGTTAATCCATAGAGCACAGAAGACGGTATATCCGGCAACTGTAAATCACCTTTGTAAATTTCAATCAGCTTAATGAGATCACCGGTCAGCATCGCTCCGGAGAATACCAATAAGTATGTCCCTGGAAACGGGATAAAGAAGAGCGCGGCAAGCATGCCCGAATGACCGAGATTATTGAAAATCACAAATATCATTGAAGTGATCTCGCGGCGTTGAAGACGATCGAAAACGGCGGCAATCAATCCCAGGGAAAGAATAAACAGTATGATCCCAATAATGAGTACGCTTCCCGATGGAAGGACTAATTTATGGTTCACTGAGGCGTAAATAAACGCAAGAAATCCAGCCAAAAGGGCGATCGATTTTACGATCGTTTCAAGCCAGGCGGAAGTCTTCCAGCTGGCAAAGTGCCACACTTTCGGTGCAGCGTTAACTGATAAACTGGTCATTTTCCTGAAGCCTACATTATCTTGGAAATACGAAAAGATTTCAGATTCATGCACATCAAAAGCGCTAGAAATGCCATTACCTGAATGTCCATCCAGGTAATAGCATAAACAGTGAAAATAGTCATAACGCTTCTGGGATTATCGCCAGATTAATCCAGCGAATTGTGCTTGATGTGGGACATGAATTCAGCGCGTGTCTTCTCGTTCTCTTTGAAGCAGCCAAGCATTTTACTGGTCACCATCTTGGTGTTGTCTTTCTTTACGCCGCGCATCATTGCGCACATGTGGGCGCCTTCTATGACGACGGCGACGCCTTGTGGATTAAGGATCTCCTGGAGGAAGTTTGCGATCTGCGATGTCATCTGCTCTTGAATCTGCAGACGGCGTGCGAACATCTCAACAATGCGGGGAATCTTGCTCAAGCCAATTACTTTTCCGTCAGGGATATAAGCAACATGCGCCTTGCCGTAGAACGGGAGCATGTGATGTTCGCACATACTGTAAAAATCAATATCCTTGACTACGACCATCTCGTCATAATCGACTGTGAAAACGGCGCCGTTAATCATCTTTTCTGCATCAACGCGGTAACCTTCAGTCAATTCCTGGTACATGCGAGCCACCCGGTTGGGGGTATTTAGCAGTCCTTCGCGATCGGGATTTTCACCGATGTTTGAAAGGATATTATGGACAGCGACTTCAATATTTCCCTCATTCAACAAGCTGGGTGGATTTGTTTGAGGCGCCTCTTTTAATTCAAGATTTTCATCCAGTAATATATTTGAAAAATTTGTTATTGTCATTTTTTACCTTCCTTATCTTATACCTATAAAATTGGTTTGTTTATTTTGCTGCAATGCATGAAAACCCGACAACTCCGGGTCCGATATTTGCTCCAAGAGCGGGGGTAACATCGACGGATAGCGGTTTTTTGCCGGCTGGGAAAAGTTCAATGGATCGCTGGTAAAGTTCATCAGCCCTGGAGGGTGCATTGGTATGAACTAAATCCAATTGTTCCAACGTCCCGAGTTCGCGCACCAGTTGTATAATTCTTTGGATAGCACGTTCATAAGTTCGAACTCGTTCACCTGTCGGATCACCTTCATGCATTTTTAAGATGGGTTTTATGCGTAAAATATTACCCAGTCCGGCTACAACGCTGCTCATCCTGCCGCTGCGCTGCAGGTATTCGAGCGTCTCCAGAGCAGCAAAAACGTAAGTACGTGTGTTTAATTCATCCAAAATTGCGATGATCTCATCCATGCTTTTGTTTTCTTTAGCAGCCTTCGCAGCTGCTTGGACAAGGTAGCCCATTCCCAGACTAAGTTGTCTCGAATCGTACACTGTTACCTTCGTAGAAGCGGTCTCTTTCGCTGCTGTCCGGGCAACATCTACGGTTGCGCTTAGGTTGTGGGAAATATGGATGGATAGGATCTGGGTAGCGCCATCGCCGGCAAGCTGATCGTAAGCCTGGCGAAACATGTCAACGCCTGGTGTAGCTGTGGTGGGCAGGGGAGATGCGGCTGGCATACGTTCGTAGAACTCCTGGCGGGATATTTCAGTTCGATCCAGATAACCCTGATCCCCAAAATTTATATACAGGGGAATGATTTCGATGTTGAATTCTTCCACTAGTTCTTCTGGTAAATCACATGTACTGTCTGCAACGACCCTAATCATCTGATCTTCTCCTCAATTATTTTGCCCATTTATTTTAATATACCACAATGTAAAGCATTTGTCAAGGTATTGAAAAGATATATTTTCCGTTGTGTTATTCTTATCGCAGTAGTTCTGTTCTAACAGACAGAGCGACCTGTCAAGGTCGCTCTGTCCTGGCAATCCGGGCTATCTTGATAAAAAGCGTTTTGCTATCCGGGAGCCAACAAGGAGGAGGAGAAAATGTTCTATGACCCCCTAGGGTAGGATTACTGCGTCAATGACATGGATCACGCCATTGGAGGCTTCAATATCGGGGATAATCACAGCTGAATCATTAATTTTTAGTGTCTCGCCGTCGAGGCTGATGGCAATGCTGTCGCCAGATAACATTTCAGCTTGTTGTCCAGCAAGTTCGATTGCCTGAGGTGACATTACTTTGCCTTCCAGAACGTGGTACAACAAAACGTTTGTCAGGGCTTCTTTGTCGGCGATCAGACCTTCCAGGGCGCCGTCAGGTAATGCAGCAAAAGCATCATCTGTGGGAGCGAATACGGTGAAGGGGCCTTCGGCTTGTAAAGCTTCGACCAATCCCGCCTCGCCTAATGCAGTTACCAGCGTAGTGAAGCGGCCATCTTCAACTGCAATATCAACAATAGTTTTACCTTCAGCAATCATTTCGGATTCTTCGGCAGCGCCTTCTGCTGGCGGTAAGAGCACAGTATCAATGACGTGGATAACACCGTTTGATGCTTCAATATCCGTAATCAAGACCATTGAATCGTTGATTTTTACGTTCTCGCTATCTACAGAAACCACAATTTTGTCTTCGGAGAGAGTTTCAACTTCCTGCCCGTCAAGCCCAAGGACATCCGCGGCTATAACTTTGCCGTCAACAACATGGTAAAGAAGCACGTCTGTCAGGGTTTCTTTGTTAGCAATCAAGCCTTCCAGGGCACCGTCTGGTAATGCGGCAAATGCATCGTCGGTGGGGGCAAATACCGTATATGGACC
>Ga0180437_10006024_pt1 | contig 16371 bp, 24 predicted proteins | sample SS_ome_4_FD_132410 | JGI IMG/M metagenome (GOLD analysis project Ga0180437, IMG submission 132410) | Hypersaline lake sediment archaeal communities from the Salton Sea, California, USA - SS_3_D_1 metaG | ecosystem: Environmental > Aquatic > Non-marine Saline and Alkaline > Hypersaline >...
GAGAGAAACTCAAACTGAAATACTAGCCGATATGAGTCAGCTTGTAAGAAATTTTATAGCAAAAGAAGGATTGTGGATTAATGGCAAAAAATTTTATATTAAACATTTGGGAAGCCCCACATTTTTAGAGGGATTGACAAAATATAATCAAATAAATAAAATTCAGTGGGAGTTTTCGGTCGAGGTAAAAGAGGAAATTTATAGCAGAACAACAATACCTGCAATAACAACACAAAATTTAACAATGGAGGCAAGCGTATAATGAAAGACGAGAAAAAGATTGGGGAAAAATTCGAGCACTCAAAGGAAGACAAAAAATATTCGGCTAGTAAAACCAGAAAATATCTGATTGTTAATAGACAGAATTCACCGAATGAAATAATCGCAGGGCGATTTAGAAAACGTCTTGAGCCCAGGGGCAAAAAAGGCGATAGTGTTGAAATCAATGAGCAAATATATTTGCATGAAGATTTTAAGACGCAAAGAAAATATTTTGTGATTAAGGAGTTGTAAAATGGCATTAAATTTAAGGCGACAAGGGGTATATGCAGAAAATTTACCGACCAAAAAGACGTTGGGAATTGCGGCTAGTGATTTTTTAATTGGCAGTATAGTTGGTCAATTTGAAAGAAGTTATGATGTTGCTATGCTGTGTAATAATATTACTGAATTCAAAGAAAGATTTGGAACTGATTTTTCAAGCTCGTATTATGGATACGAGGCTGTAGAGGGGTTTTTTGCGAACGCGGCAGGAACTACGGGCAAACTATATGTAAAAGCTCATGTAGGATATGACGGTAGCGCAATTGATGGAGTTGTGGCTAGTGCGCAGCCGGTTGATGGCGACACTAATCCTGTTATAAAAATAGAGGCCGCGTTTAGAAGTGATTTGGAGTACGGAATTGGCGGCAACAGAACTGGATACCAGATTGAGAACGGAACGCGCACAACTACGGCTATAATGACAGCCACAACAAAAGATGACACTTTTATTTATACAGATAGCGTTTCTGATATAAAAGTCGGCGACATTATAAAAGTAGTTTCAACTGGTGGTGGTGGCGCAACGGTTCACAAAAAAGTTACGGCAGTTGAAGAAACTTCAAAAAAAGTGAGCTTTACAGGTGCCTTTCATGTGACAGCAAATCCAGAAATAGATGATGTGGTTACTGTTTTGGGGTTTAAGTTAAAAATATACAGGAAAAACATAAAGGGAATAGTCACTGAAGTAAACACGGATTTAGGTGATAAATGGGTATCTACTGAAAGCGAAAATACTGATTATTATATTGAGACTGTATTTAATGAGGTTTCTGATTGGGTTAAAATCACGAGATTAAGCACAACGCCAAGTGTTCCCGAAAACACTTTTCCGGTTGATGTGGCCACGACTACCTATCTGACCAGCGGCTCAGACGGAACGGCACCAACCACGTCGGCACACTGGTCAAGAGATTTAATCAAACTGGATAATCTGCCAGTAAGATTTATAGGAAATCCAGAAAGTACAGACGAAACTATTCAAAAAGCAGGTGAGACATATTGTAAAGGACGTACAACCGACGAACCAAAGTGGATAACAAATATTGCAAAAGATAGAACAAAGGCACAACTGATAACTATAGGTCAAAATTTTCAAAGAAGTGACGAAGTTCTTAGCGTGATTGTTGCCGAATGGCTTAAAATAACTGATCCATTTAATGATAACATAAATGCTCCCGCGAGAGAAATTCCGAATATTGGCCACGTTATGGGCTCGTGGATAAGATCAATCGGCATAAACGGTATTCATTATGTGCCCGCCATAAAAAGCAACGCTTTAAAGGGAATACTCGGCATTGTTAATGAAAATCTTGGTAACATAGGAGATCAGGATAGAACGGATATTTTAAACGCTGGTGTAAACATTATTCAGTTTGTGCAGGGACATGGGTATATAATAAGAAATCTTAATACCCCGTGTACAGCTTTGGATTATGTTTTTGCAAATGCGGGATTGATGAAATCCTACATTAAAGTGTCCATAGTTGACAGTTTACAAACAAGCGAAAATGAACCTAATAGCTTTGATAGAATAAAGGCAGGTCGTGATGCTATCGTAACATTTATGCTTAATCTTGCGCTTAAAGGAAGTACCGGAAGTGTGCCTATAGGTGAAACGTTTGGTCAAATCGAAGGCCAAGATGTCTTGGATACTTTTGAAGTTCAAGGTGATTTGGTAAACAATACTGCTGCTAGTATAGCTGCAGGCGAGAGAAACTACGACGGATGGTTTCAGAGACCTGCACCTACGGGATCAATAAGAGTCCGCTGGGGAATATTACTAAGTTAGGAGGAAAAAAAATTGCAAAGAAACGACATAGTCGAAAAAAAGAAAGTTTTATTTGATGGCGTGGAAGTTCCTGGGCTTATTAACGTGCCTGCAATTCCAGAGAATGAGGGTACGGCCGATGTGCCAAGTTTTTCCAAAATTGTAACCGTTAGAAACGGAATCACGGTATTTCCTGCGTTTGATTTGACGTACAAAATATCACAGGGAACGATAACGCTGCAATTTTTCCATGATTTCAAGAATAATAACGAAGTCAAGGATTGTACGATTATTCGAGTCGACGCGCATGGTGTTGAATTTAGTAGAAAATTATATTTGGCTTGTGAGTGTTACAGGCTGGAAGAATCTGGCTATGATGCGGCAACCCCGGTGCCTGCCTCAATTACAGTTGGATTAACACCGTGGGAAATTAAAAAAATCAAAACAACTTAAAGGAGATTAATATGATATTGCCAGTACCTATTAATATAGGCGGCGAAATTTATAACGAAGTTGAAATTAAAAAGCCTACGCCTGGAGTTATTGCAGATACGGAAAAAGTAAAATCAAACGGAAGTATATATTCTGCCCTTTTGACTTTTATTAGCGGAAGCATTGCTTCAATAAAAAGAAATTCTGGCACCGTGATAACAGACAGGACACAATTTAAAAGTATTTTAAAATGGATTCCGTTTATTTCCGCTGATTTTTTGGCGATTCAGATCGTTATTTTGTATAATGGAAAGGATACGGGAATAGAAGGAATATATCCGTGCCCTAGATGTGGGCAAAAGATTATTGCGGAGCAGCAAAAAGACGGTGAAGGAAATGTAGAATTTGATACTCTGGATTATCTTGATGCAATGCCATTAAAAATGATGAGCAATGGCAATCTTAATATTGAGCACGAACTAAGCGAGCCTGTAGAAATAAAAGATGAAAAAGACACAATATTGCAATCAATCAGGAAAGTAAAATTGATACAACCGTGTTTACAACATTGTATTAATGCTTCACAAAGATACGGAATGAGCGACTTAACTAGATTACAATTAGCTATTTATGTTGAAGCATTAACTGAAGTTGATGACAAGGAAATAGATCAAAAATGGAAGAATCGCTGGGGAATGTACTGCTTTGAAAACATGCCCAACGTGAAAGATTTGATAGCAATATCGGAAAAAATAAATCAATACGGATATGATAATAGAGTTTTGAAAACATGTCCTGCATGTGGGAAACAATGGAAGGCTGTTATTAACACCTCGAATTTTTTCGATTCCGCTCTCCAGCTCTCTTAGAGGGTGAGGGAGAGCATATAAGGTTTTTATGGCTTTCCGATGCCTTAAAATACATAGATTTTAATTATGATATTTTATTTTACGAATTGGCAGGCATAGGTAACGTTAGCAAAAGCATAATTAACTATAAAGACATTATAAATTTGGATTTTGATATATACGAAAAAATGATAAAACAGATACAGAAATATGATAAAGATTGTGCAAATGCAATAAAGGAATAAAATGGCAAACGTAACCGAAGGTGTAGCATTCACATTTGATCCACAAAGTTTTTTAAACGGAATTGATAAAATAATTGCCGGTATCGGAGATATGAATAAAAAAGTTGAGGCGTCGGCAGATACGATTTCTAAAAAAATGACAGATTCGTTTGGTGGTTTACGAAAACCGGTTACAAAAGCAAGCAAAACTGTCGAAAGTTTTGGGAAAAAAGGAAAGGGTATTGTGGATACGCTTATTTTGCGGGTAAGCGCACTAGCTATTGGTTTTCTTAGCATACGAAAAGCAATGAGTTTTATCCCGGAAATAGGAAGGACATGGCAAATTGTGTCGAATATTTTTTTAAGGAATTTTTTATGGCCATTGCGAAAGCTGTTAATGCCGATACTGCAAAGAATATTGAACTGGACACGAAACAATAGAAAAATGTTTGCTCGCTGGGGACAAAATCTTGCCAATGTTTTTCGTGTTATAATAACAATGGCAAAACAGGTCTGGAATTTGCTTAAAGCATTCTGGGAAGGGTTTAGCAAAACAATAAAAAGAAGCTTTGGGGATATAACTAAGTCTATACAGGATATATTTAATATTTTTATTTTTAGACTGTCTGTGATTGGTATATATTTGGGAATGGTTTTAAAACCGGTTATGAAAGTTTTAGGGAAAATAGCAGGTATGGTGGTCATTGCATTTGAGCAAATGATAGAAGGGGCTAAAGAGGCGTTACCCGATCTTCAGTTGGCTTTTTCTGGACTAAAAAAAGAATTTACGGGATTACTTAAATTTTTTAGTGCCGGAAAAGGTGACTGGAAGGGATTTTGGAAAGCATTTGGTAAAGATGCAATTATGGTTTTAAAAGATATTACAAATGCTTTAACCATGTTGCTAAAAGCATACAAGATTTTTTCAAAAGGGATAGCAGGGATTGTAAATTTAATTTATAAATTGCAGGAAAAACAAGGGCTTGGGGGTGTGCGTGAAAAACGACTTAAAGATATTATGAAATATCAAAAAGTAAGCCGTGAAAAAGCTATACAACTTTATGCTCAAGAAGAATACATGAAAGAAAGAGCCGGCGAAAGAAGAAAGCGCACTCAGGATGCAATAATAACAAAAAAGGGTGATATTATCGAAACAGCTCCCGAAGACACAATTGTGGCAATGAAAAGATTTATACCGGGAAAAAAAGAAATATCCAGCAAAAAAGAAATAAATATAAACATAGCCGGTGCACAAATAACAGTACAGACGACCGAAAAGGATGCTGCTGAAACCGGGAGACGTGTTGGAGAGGCTTTCGGTCAAAGTTTATCTCAAAAAATAAGAAATATATTACTTGGCGAAATGGCCTTGGAAGGAGCTGAAGCCTAATGCCGTTAAATCTTAGTCTGCCAAAACTTCCCTTCAATTTACCCTGGTTCATGTTTGATCTTCGCAATCTCATTCTTATAACAACGGCAACTATACCAGGCGATATATCAGATGCTAAAGAAATAGTTCTTACAGAGACTCCAATTCCCGGACTTGGATTTTCGCCGATAACGAACGGAGGGCTTGGCAATAGGAAAATATCATTTTCAATTCCTTTGATCAGAAGAAATAACACGGTCGGTAACACATTGATAAGGGCGGCGTTTGAGAATTTACGCAATCGGGGTTTTGGGATTACGGGAGCAATAGGTGGCGAAAACGAATTTAATCCAAATCCTAAAGTTTTATATCAGTACGGTGTTGGATTGCCGCTGGTTTATTTTGTAAAGAAATGCGATTTTGTTCACAAACAGGGATGGATTAATGAATTTGGAAACACAAAATATACGGAAGTTCAAATAGAATTATGGTTAGATGAAACTAATATACTCAATAAAATAGAAAGCCAATGGCGAAGGCTTGCCGGATACGCGGGCGCAGCAATGGAAGCGTATAATGTGATTGAAAGCCAGATAACACAGCAGAGGCCATATTAATGCCAAGATATATTGGACAGGAAACCATAACTTTTACGACAAAAGACGGCCAGAAAATTCCGATAAAAGATTTTCGCGAAATTCCTATTTATAATACATCGCAGACAATAAACGATTTGCCAGAAAAAGTTGAACTTGATGAGATAGCGACAAGGGAGGAGGTATTCGGAAACGAGGCCGAATTTTTGGCATATTTTATATTTGACCACAATATTGAGAAAATAATGGAATCAAAATTTGATTTGAGCAATTTGAAAGAAATTAAAATACCAGTGACAGAGGAATCATGATCGGTCTTGAAAATAGTGACACGTCGTTTTTTTTTATCGCGCCGACAACGGATATAGGACTTAAAAATAGCTCTGTGGGGCAGTTGTTTAAGAATAAATCTTTTGCAAACGATTTGATTTCATTTTCGGTTACCGAGGAAATGGGCAAACCAGACAGGGGAAGCCTGTCCGTGTATGATGACAATAACTTCTATTCTCAAATGTTAAGGAGTGGTGTTAGTTTTGATTTAGTGTGGGGGTATAGGAAAAATGTTTTTCAAATAGCCAGGGATATAGCGTTGGACGCGCTAAAAAAAACTGATGCCAATTTATTCAAAGGTGGGAAGTGGATTAGAAAACTTAAGGGAATAACTATTTCTCCGAGCGGAAGCGGAGACGGCAGCGGCAGGATAGTATATAATTGTAGTTTTTACGGTACTTCGTGGGTAAAAAAATCCGTAACCAAAGTATGGTCAGGCGTTACTAAGGGAAATATGGTCAGGGTGATTCTTTATAATCAACTTAAAGCTAAATACGTTTTTGTTGACTTTTCAGCGCAGAATCAGGTGCTGACATATCCAAATGTGATAAGACAAAACGATCCGCCGGTTAATTTTTTGAATAAAATGGCAAAAAAAGAAAAAGCATTTTTTAAAATAGGAACAACACAGGACGGTGAAATAGTGGCTTTGTTTTTTGATAAAAATAAAGTCAACAATCAAGATATAGTATTGTTTAGCAAATTAATAACGGGCGCAATAAGCGGCAATAGAATAGAGTTCAATTATAGAGTTGGGGATAATACAAGAAACGATGTGCAAAATTTCAGCTGGACACAGAATGTTGGTGAAAACGGAACGGGCGACGGCGTGAGTATAATGTATCTTAATGGAAAACCCACTTTTATCAGATATGTTGCGGGACAACAAACCACCACGGGATACAGGCTCAACACCAACGAAATAAGCAGAGTAATGGGATCCGATCCGGCAAAAGGTTTTGAAATTATGCAGAAACTGCTTAAAATAGACAATTTTGAGACTCTAGTGAAAAAGAAATTTTTTACCCCGATTAAAATAACAAGCGCACCAGAAGGTTTTGGATTTAGGATGAATCTTGAGCTTGGAGTTGGAAATCCATATATTACAACTCCTTGCAGGGCTTATTTTAATAAGGGATTCCCTTTGCCATTTACAGACAACAGGATGTCTTTTTGGATTCAATCAGTTACTCACAACATAGGACAAAACGGATATAGGCAAAGTGTTGTAGTCGCGGATACATTTACAATAACCGGTGGCAGTCTAATAGGAGCCGTGGGCTGGACGCCTACGGGATAAAATATGGCAAATGTTGATTTATTAGATATAATAAGAGAAATAATATTAAATGAAACTTTGTATTTGCGTCACTATTGGGGAGAAGTTAAGGACAATAATAGCTTGGCGTCTATCGGATTGAAGGGATACGTGAAGGCCACTGTACCGGAAATAGGTTGGAATACATCGGACAAGGCTCCGTGGTGTGCCCAAGAGATAAAAACAGTTTGCTTATTCCAAAAGTAGGCGATTATGTTGAAGTCTATTTTATGGCGGGAGACAGGGATAGACCTGTGTATTTGGGGAAAGTCAACGAGTTGGCCAAAGAAATACAAGGGGATCAGTTACCAGAGAGTTTTGACGGACAGCCCACGACACAAATTATTTACGAGAGCCCCCAAAAAAAAGAAGGAATTAAGCATGACGAACTTACAGATGTATATTCTGTGGGAGCAGGCACAGAGGCGTTTGTAAAAGGAACAACTTTACAGCCGGAACTTCAGAAAGATATAACGGCAATGACAACACTGCAAGCGGCCCTAACGGCATGGGTTCCTGTTCCAAATGATGGCGGAGCGGCTTTAAAATTAGCACTTGCAGGATTTTTGGCTTTGCCGATGGGTAGCGTTACGAATATGAATAGTGTCAAAATAAAAGGCGAATGATGGAAGCACTGAGCAAACTTGCAAGTTCTGATATTTTTTTCTACTACGGCAAAAGCGATATTGAGCTGGAAACCGAAGCAGATATTGTTATAGGATTATCACAACCCAAGAAAAGCATGTTTTATGCCAGAAGTGAGGGGTGTGGTGTTTCGGAATACGGGAATTTTCCGAACACGTTGGTAATGCAGGTCATGGCCAGATATGATATAGCAAAATGGGCGGCCTATAGGAATGAAAACGTTTCAGACGGAAACGAGAATTTACCCGACAGACGAGTTGCTATAAGTCAAAACTCAGTCGGTTTTGGGAAAAATAGGGATGAGTTAGATGTTGATGTTCAATACATAAGATTTGCAAATTATAAAAATATAAATAAAGTGTCAATTGGAGCAACATAATGGCAAACGATAATCCAATTAGCTACATAAGCAGAACATTCACGACCATAATGGCCGATATTAACACGGACAACGATTTAAAGGACAAACCGAATTGGTTCAAGCGGTTGATTGCCGGTATTGGCGATATGATTAGTTTGTGGATAGACGCAGTCTATAATAACGTATTTCTTAGAACGGCATATACTCGAAAAGCCGTTCAAGATTTATGCCAGTTAATAGATTATGAATTATCTCCACAGGCAACATCAAGCGGAATTTTATTTTTTTATGTCAAAAATTCGGCCGCTTTTCCTTTTGTTGTTACCAGCGCCGATCTAGCGGCGACAAGCGAAAGCAGTTTGAATATAAGCTCGAAAAGATTTGAGGCGAGGGCAAATGAAACATTTACCGCGGTAACATCTGTATTTACAACTAATTTTGCCGTTAATAACGAGTTGACCGTTGCTACTGATTTTGAATATACAGGCCATAAAATGCGGCTTACAACAACAAACACTTTGCCAGCTCCATTACAGACAGCTACCAATTATTGGGTTATTTACGTAGATTCTACACATATAAAACTAGCGACAACACTGGCTAATGCGATGGCCGGCAACGAGATCACGCTTACCAGTAATGGTGTTGGCGTACACACAGCACATTTATACTCAAAAGCCGTGACCGTATATCAACAAGACACACTCTCTGCAAATGTTGTAATAGGAACTAGTGACGGCTCGGAATGGCAAGAATTCGATTTACCGGACAAACTAGTACTAGAAGACACGTTGACTATTACAATAAGCGCGGTGAACTGGACTCAAGTTGACACTTTTGTAAATAGCACTTCAACCGATAAACATTACAGGGTTCTGCAAAAATCAGACCAAACTTTTTATGTTCAATTTGGTGACGGAACCTACGGGGCTATTCCTGCTACAAGCGCAGATATTGAGGCGTTATACAGTTATGGCGGTGGGATCGATAGCAATATAACCGCAGATAATGCCGTAAACACATACGCGGGAACGGACAGCAATTTAGATGGTGTGTCAAATTCAACACAAGATTTGACTGGCGGTGCAGATGAGGAGTCCATGTCAAATGCGAAAAGAGTTGCTCCACTTTTGTTAAAGGCGCGGGATAGATTTGTGACCAGCGATGACGGAAAATCTTTATTACTAGCTTACAGTGACATGACTCAGGCTAAGGTTAATAGGAACGTTTACGGTGTTTTGAGCGCACAGGTTTTAGGAATAGCCTCTGGTGGCGGAAATCTAAGCGCTGGCCGACGTACAACAATTCAAAACGAATTGATAGGCAAAACAATACTTGAGAGCATTGATGTAAGATTTGACGCAGCGACTATAACTGCGACGAATGTCACTAGCGCGGCTAAACTTTTGAGCGGATATAGTTGGGCTGGTGATGTAGAAGATTTTTTCGAGCTAGCATATAATCTTATATTGACTGAGACTGGACAGGAAATTCAGGATAAATATAATGACGAAGGAATAGCGGAAGCAGTTACACTAATTAACACGATATTCACCACAAGTTTTTCAGATGACGATTATGACAAGATAATACTATTACTAAAAGATTTAAAACCGAGACAATTTGGAGATACGATTGAGGAAAGCGACGTATTTGCATTCATTCAGAGCAATGTGGCAGGAATAGATTATATGACTATTGCCGTTTTTGGCGGTGGTTTTCCGCTGAGTTTGGCTGCGGATGAAATTACGACGCCAGGAATCCTTTTACTTACAGAAATACCATAAGGATAATAAATGTTACCGACACCTAGTATAGATTATATACCTAAGCTGAATAGGGAAAACGTTGATGTAGGCTGGACGGCATTAACAAACAAAATTGATAGTTTATTGGGAACATGGGGAAATGATGTAAAAAATATATTTGACATACTCGATCCTGCGAGGTGCCCTGCTATTCTTTTGCAGGAATTGAATTACTTGCTTAGTGCTGGGTTTCGAGAAGAGGACACGGATGCACAAAAAAGGCAAAAAATTTACAACGCTATAGCAACACATAAAATAAGAGGCACATGGACTACCGATGCAAAAATTAGAATTGACACTATTACAGGTTATGACGCGACTATATTTAGGGCGATAGACAGCGATGATTGGATTTGGCTTGCAAAAGAAACAACTGATCCCGATTACTACTGGGCGACATGGCAGCCAAAAGACGGAAGCGATGATGATTTGGGTTGCTGGCTTGTTAGGCTTGCAGATCCTGTTGCTTATGTTGTTGCTGGTTATATTAGCATAGACTGTCATCAGGGAGTAAATGTGCAAACACTAACAGAAGCGACAATAGACAAAATACACGACGAGTTGGTTGATGATGTTGTACCCGCATATATGATAATACGATTGGGATATGTGAATGCGACAGGACAATTTATAGTTTATCCATTTACAAAAGCAACTATTTAGGAGAGAAAAATGTCAATAGATAAAAAATTAAACTTAGATTATAACGGCACTATTCCTTATATTTCTGGAGACAGATTTTATCCACAGGATTATGTAAGAGATATATGGCATATTCAAGACCAATTGGGCTTGGTTTTTAAAGACCTGGCCGGTCAAAATAATTTTATAATTAGTGGTGGGATTGTTACGCAAGGCGCAGCAACCGATGAACTTAATATATCAGCGTGCGTAGGATATGTTAAATATCAAGTTGAAATTCCTAATACTTTTGCAGCAACCCCACCTAGCAAAATGAATGCAGACGTTGAAACAAAAAGAGTTGCAAGTACGGTTCAGACAAATTTAGATGTTTCCGGAACTTGGAATAATGATAACAGTACAACAAATTATGTGAAATTGGCTTATTCAGAAACAAATGGCAACACGCGCGACAGAGCAAAGGCAGCCGGAAATTATGCCTATGAAAAAGTACCAAGTTTTACTATAACGGTTGACGACGTGGCTCCTACCGCTTACGAGATTGAGCTTGCCAGATTCATAACAGAAGGCGGAAACATGCCAGAATATTTCGATTATTCTGGACGGACGGCAAGTATTCAAGATTATATAACAATGTCAAAACTTGGCGAACTGCAAAGGAATGCTTTGATAAATCCAGAGTTTTCGGTTGCTCAAAGAGGCACATCTTTCACGGCAGCAACCACACCCGCGAATAATGACGATCAAGTTTTACTTGATAGGTGGATTCTACTTAGTGATGGCAATGATATTGTAGATGTTTCACAGGACACGGATGCGCCCACAAATTCAAATTATAGCTGTAAAAGTCTTGTGGCGACGATAAACAAGAAATGGGGCTTTTTGCAAATTGTTGAAAATGCAAACGCAGTTTCTTTTGAGGGAAAAACAGTCAGTTTATCTTTTCAGGCCAAGACAACAGCGGCTAAAATCATTAATAAAATAAGAGCTGCCGTTATTTCTTGGGACGGAGCAGCAGACGCCCCCACTACAGACATTGTTAATGCGTGGAATGCAAGCGGGACAGACCCAACATTGGTAGCTAATTGGACATACGAGAATACACCAACTGATTTGGTTTTAACAACGTCATGGAAAAAATTTGTTATTGAGGACATAGATATTGATACTGCAAGCATGAAAAATTTTGGAGTTTTTATTTGGGTAGATGATACCGATGCTGCGCTTAATGACGAATTATTTCTTGGTCAAATTCAACTTAACTTAGGTAGTAATGTTTTACCCTTTCAACATAGAGAAATTGAAATTGAAAAAACTTTGTGCCGTAAGTATTTTTTCAGCATTTTGGGCGATGCGGCTAGGGTACGATATATTGATGCTGGTGAATGCCACGCAGCTAACTCTGGAGCGATAATTCTTACATTTCCGCACGAAATGAGAACAAATCCAACCGTGACAGTGTCTGGGGCAGCACATTTTAATGTCACCTCAAGTATTGGCGGAAATATAGCAACAATAGGAATGACGCCGTCCGCAGCTTCTACCTCTTCAAAAACAGCAAGAATTGATTTTACGGTTGCAGCAGGATTGGCAGCCGGAGACGCCACTTTAATGTTTATGGGAAACAATGCTAGTTATTTTATATTTGTTGATGCTGAATTTTAAAATAGGGGATAGATATGGCAAAATATTATGTAACGATTGATAAAGAAAAAAATGTAACAAGAGCCTTTTCAGATAAATTTGAAAAGCCACAGCCGACCGATATTTGTGTGAATGGAAACGGCGGGAGGCACTGGCATATAAATATATTTACCGATGATGGTTATTACAAATATAAATGTGAATCAAATAAAATAATGGAGAAATCACATAATGAAATCTATACATCAGAAATTAAAGCCAAAATATTACAGAATGCAAGAGATGCAAAGATTAAAACCGTGAAACAAGAAATGCTTGAACGTTTATTAACAGATGATATTTCAACCGTAAAAACAGAATATACAAATAAGAAACAAGCTATTGACAATGCTGTAACTGTTGAAGAAATAAATAATTTATGAAATGAACAGATGCAAAAGATGGTTTTGGTTTGTAGTTATTTATATTATAGTTATAGTATTTTGTCTTTTGCTTTTTGTAATAGCTAAGATTTGGGGATGATATGAGAGAAATTGATGAGATTATAATTCATTGTAGTGTTTCGATTTTTGGTGATTACAGACATATAAGGCAATGGCACTTGGAAAGGGGCTGGTCTGATTGCGGTTATCATTTTATCGTAATGAATGGAATTCGAAACTACAAATCAATATATAAGAATTATCTTGATGGTTTGATTGAGTGTGCAAGACCTATCGAAAAAAACGGCGCACATTGTTTGACTAAAAATGCTACTTCAATCGGTGTCTGTTTGATAGGGGTTGAGGAAAAGAATTTCACCACAAATCAATTTGATAGTCTGGAAAGACTTTGCAGAAAACTTGTTTTAGACTATAAAGGAATAAATAAAATCAATGGTCACTATAAATATGCAAACAAGAATTGTCCTAATTTTATTGTTGAAAATTTTGTCAAGGAAAGGAATTTGTTATAATGGACAGCAAAGAACTTCAAAACATAATCAATCAGAAAGCAGAAAAAGTCGAACACCAACAAGAAACTGATTATATTCACGATACGCTTAAAGAGATATTCAGAAAAATTGACGCAATAAATGAAAGCATTAATAGTATAGGTAAAAAAATTATAATTCATAACGGTGAGATAGACGCTCTTAAAAGATACAACAAGAATTTTCTCAAAGTGGCAAGTATAATACTTGCAATAGTTTCAATAGTAATTAATATAGCATTCAGGATAATAAAATGAAAAAACTTAAAAAATTAATTTCTTATATTATTAATAGCAAACATTTCACAAGAATTGTAATATTGATAATTTTATCTCTTATAGCATTTTCGTTTGTAATCCAATCAAGTTTTGAAATAAATACAAGTTTTTTTAAATTTAAGAAAGAAAAAATAAATCTTGAGAAATTGAATATTCTAAAATTTATTGGCATGGAGAAGAAAGACGAAAAAAAATAAATTTACCGAAAACGAGATTGAAGAGTTTATAGTCTGTGATTGTCAAAGCGAATTGATAAGACTTGTATATGACAAAGAAGTTGATGATTTATTTTTATCGTTTTTTAAAAACGGTCATCATAATTTTTATTCATTGAAAAACAGACTGATTCATATTTGGCGAATAATTTGGGAAGGTCATCCGTGGACGGACTGTATTTGTCTTGGGCCGGAAGCCAGAAAAAAAATAATATTTTTTTTAGAAAAAATAAAAGGATTAAAAAATGAAACTAAAAAGTAAATTCAACAAAAGACAAAAAGAAATTATCATTGAAGCAATCCAAGCTTGTATTAATTTGAGCAAAGGAAAGAAGTGGTTTAAGGAAAGAAAATGTAAATTTAAAAAGATATTTGACAAGATTGAAAACCTTTCAAAAGGGACAGTTCAAGTATTTTTAGGTACTAAGAAAACAGAAAAGAGATCATGCTGGATTATCTTTGAGGGCAGCAGTAGCGAAGAGCCAAACAATGCGGATTGGCATCATAATTTTAAATTCAAATTAATAACTAAAAAGATTAAAACCAAAATAAAAGTGCATACGGGACTCCTGCAATATTATAGAATGGTTAAGAAAGGAATATTAAAAGCCGTCAAAGAATTTGATATTGTATATATAATAGGCCATAGTCAAGGCGGTGGTTTAGCCACTTTAGGCGCAGAAAATATCAAGTTTCATTATCCTACTAAGGAAATTATTTGTGTTCCTATTTCAAGCTTGCGGGTAGGCAATAACCATTTTGTAAAGGCTTATAACAAGAAAGTTTTGCAAAGTTATCGGATATGGTACGGTGATGATACAGTAACAAGAGTGCCCCCATATCTTTTTGGATATCGACATGTAAATCAAGGAATTCATTTAAAGAAAAATTACTGGCTCCCGTGGAATTGGTTGACTTTTATTTTTAGCTGGCCATTAGATCATTTCCCGGACTTGGTCTTGACAGCAGCGAAAAAACAATTATAATATTAAACTGCTTTTTTTGGCTCTTTTCATAAATAACTCCATAAGCCCCGCACCCTCCAAGCGGGGCTTTTTTATTTGATAAAATAGCATTTTTTTGGCATAGAAATTGCTATATATTTTATATGGAAAACGACGAAAATGCATTGATTGAAATTTCTTATGATGAAAAATGTGCTGATTGTGGAAAACAATTAGAAGAAAAATTTGCCTATAATAATATTGACAATGAATATTATTGTTATATTTGTTTCGGCAAAATTTGCTATTTCAGAAACGTTATTTTCATAGGCTAATACTGCCGGAATTTGGGCAATACGAGAGCACTGATTTTCAAAATAAGGCTTTTTAGGGCATTTTAATTTTTTAAAAGGAGAAATCCACCATGGGGCGACCTAAAACAACAAATCCAGCCCGAGAGGGAAAATCAATTCATATTGATGCGATAACATATCAAAAAATAAATGATATTCGCACAAAAACAGAATTAAACATTTCTACGATTATTCGAAAAGCGATTAATTATTTTGTCGAAAACGTCAAAATCCAAAAACTTATCTAATTTAGTTGGGCCATAATGGCACGAAAAACAACCAAAAATACTATAAAAATGTTCGTAATTGGGCCATAATGGCACAAAATAATAAAAGTGGGCCATAATGGCACAGCAAAAGCGCCCACTTGAAATCTGCTATCAAAATATGACCAATACAAGGCCAATAAAACATAGCACAAAATGGCACGGTTCTTGCTACTATATATGTAGAAAACAAAAATAAGGAGAAAAAAAATGAAAATTAAAATTGAAAACACAGAAATCTACGTAAATGATAGCGGGATGATTTCTTGGATGTCTGATTGGCTTAAATATGGAGAATTCATACAAAAAAAATATTTTAAAGATATAAAAACTGGTGGTGGAATGTGGGGTGGACGTACAATATTAAATACAAAAAATTATAAATTATTGGCCGCTAAGGAGAAATAAAATGATAATTTTTGCACCACATGATATCGATATAGAACAGGATCAAAAAAGATATCAATTGATTAAAAAATATATGCACAAAAACGGTGCGCCACAAATTAAGGCGATATGGTGCGGTGATCATTATCGTGCTATCGAGGGTTCAATGAGATTGTATATAGCAGCAGAACTTAATTTGACGCCCGAAATTATCGAAATTGAAGGAAACGAAATTATAGAACATGATACGGAAACCGATGAAATTCCTCAAAAAATAAGAGCTATAAAATATGCAGAATGGCTTGAAAGTATGGTAGCGTATGAGTTTGAACTGGAGAAATGAAAGACAAAGACGGACAGAAATTACATATTGGAGATATTATTTCAGAAGATATATACACAGTTTTTGGCAAAAAAGTTGGTGAAA
>Ga0180437_10006026_pt1 | contig 16368 bp, 16 predicted proteins | sample SS_ome_4_FD_132410 | JGI IMG/M metagenome (GOLD analysis project Ga0180437, IMG submission 132410) | Hypersaline lake sediment archaeal communities from the Salton Sea, California, USA - SS_3_D_1 metaG | ecosystem: Environmental > Aquatic > Non-marine Saline and Alkaline > Hypersaline >...
ATGAAGCATGTCTTGCACTCGGTGACGAGCGCACAGCCCGATAACCTTAAGGCTGGTCTTTCCTATCAAGGAAAGATTGATGATTACCATAAAGCGTGGAATGCGGTCAATAAGTTCATGGTTTTATGAATAATTCTAAGGTTCACAAGTGCCACCTCGAACATGGACATGGGATCTATATGATCGTGACGATCATTGGATTGATCTTTAAATCGATCCTTCTGGGTTGAGATATATCGGTACAGACTGGTCACATCAAGCAGGAGGAGGGTACTTTGCTGGTTTCCAGACTTTTAACGAGTTTTTTCGCGACGGTCCGATCAATGATATGCCAGAAGAAATTGCCACCGAACTGAGAAATCATCTTGAAACGAATCGTGTGCCAGGCGGTTCTAGGTTGCTCCTATCTCACCTCAACACGATGACAGATCTATTGTTGTGGAGAGCATTTGTACATCTCGATGACAATCCAATCCGCATCTCAGCCGATGATTCACTGGCAAAACGGGAAGTTATCTTCTTTGATGGACCTATTCTGCCAGGTAAACACGAAATCGGCTTCGTCTTAATCTTTAAATCAAAAAAAGAAGATGAAAACAATCAATGGTCCGTAAAAGGCGAATTTGACTTCTCAGTGACATCAGATACGAAGAAGGCGCAACTCAAAACCTTTCGAGACACGGATGGTCGCATCATGACACTACTTCATGAGTAGAAGACATCTGAAAAAGAGAGCAAGGACCGAAACGCATCTACACCATAAGATTATATTTTAGTTTAACCTTCATTTTGTTTTGACATTCAGTTATTCAAACTTGAACAGAACACAAGAGATGATGAAATGATCGTCGGAATTGTTGGTAAGCCGAGCAGTGGAAAAACAAGTTTTTTAAACGCCGCCTGCTTAACAGACGCAAAAGTTGCTGCCTACCCATTTACTACAATTGAACCAAATCAGGGAATTGCATATGTTAGAAAACCATGTCCTCATACAGATTTAGGCGTAGAAGATACCCCAGTGAACTCTTTATGTATAGAAGGTACACGTCTAATACCGGTCGAACTTATTGACGTTGCGGGTCTTGTACCTGATGCCTGGCAAGGTAAAGGTTTAGGTAACCAATTCCTTGACGATCTAAGACAAGCAGATGTTTTAATTCATGTTTTAGATGCTTCTGGTTCAATAGATGCGGATGGGCAACCAATTGAAGCCGGAAGTTATGATCCTAAGAGAGATATTAGTTTTCTTGAGAGAGAAATCAATATGTGGTTTCTCCAAATAATCCAAAAGGACTGGAATAGATTAACCAGACATGCTGACTCGACTCAGAAAGAAATCGATGAACCTTTAGCAGACAAACTTTCTGGATTGGGAATAACACGAAGCCATATCCGTTGGGCACTCAGAGAAGAGAGTGTGAGTAAAGAAAAACCAGTGAAGTGGTCTGATGATGAATTATTCAACTTCGTTGAAGTCTTACGAAAGGTTTCGAAGCCAATGATCATCGTCGCTAACAAGATTGATATGCCAACTTCTGAAAATTTCCTAAACAGTTTATTGGAGTTAAAAAGCGAAGGCTATGTAGTTGTACCAACATGTGCTCTTTGTGAGTATGCACTAAAGAAATTAGCTGAAAAGGATGTAATTGAGTATAAATCTGGTGAAAAGTCTTTTAAAGTCAAAAAGTCTGATATAATTTCTGATAAAGAAAAAGCAAGCCTTGAAAGAATTCAGACAGATATTTTAGAAAAATATGGATCTACAGGTGTTCAAGCAGCGCTAGAAAAAGCGGTTTTTGAACTTTTAGATATGATTGCTGTATATCCAGTTCATGATACAACAAAATTTGCAGACTCGGAAGGTAGAGTATTACCTGATGTATATCTAGTTAGAAGAGGCACAACTGCAAAAGAATTCGCAGGAAAAATTCATACTGACCTTGCAGAGACCTTTATACATGCTGTTGATGCACGTACTGGAAAAAGACTTGGAGAAAACCACGAATTAAGCGATGGGGATATCATAAAAATCGTTAGCGCTAAAGGACTAAAATAACACGAAAAATCTTTTATTATTCTTTTTTTAGTTGCGTAAAAACACTATTTCAGGCTATTCAAAGATAAAATTCTGATATTGTAACCATCAGAATGTATTTTAGAGAGGAGAACCAAATCATTAACTATGTCTAAAAGAATCGAAGAATTGTTGTTTCCACGTGGATTTGACTGGGGAGTATATCCTCAGGTAGAAAGGTTTCTTAATGATCAAATCGCGATTTTCTTAGAACATAACGGTGTTGCCAGCAAACTATCGGCTCGGATGTATAAGGAGACTTCAACATTTTTCTTTGATTGGGTTGATCATATTGTTCTAGCTGATAGGATAATCACCCAAAATGATCTGGAAAACCTTGGTTTTCTTGAATTCGATGGATTAGAAGTTCTAGAAGGAAGTCAAGTTTACATTTTCCCTGGAGCAACTTATTTTCCAGTTATACTGTCAAATAATAGTACAACCGAAATCGCCCTGAAACCTGAAAGACTAGACCATTTTATTCAAATGACTGGAGAAAACCTAAAAATAGAAGGTGCAACGCTTGCACCTTATAGGAAAGCTATAGTCAGTTCTCAGGGTGACTATATACTCTCAGCAGTAGAAAGACGTGGCTACAACGGATTTATTGTTCCTGAAGAAGTCAAAGACGCTGAAGAATACAGTAAGGCTATAGAGGCTTTTTGTTGTAGACAAAGACTCTTTGAAACGGATAAAGAAGGAATAAAAGTTACTTTAGAACTGATAAAAAGATTCCTAAAAAATTTGAAAAAGGAAAGAGTTACAGATGCTTTCTTCAGAGCTGAAAGACTATATTGGGAGCGCCAAAATAGGGCTGGTTACATCCAAAAGGGTCGGCAGGATCGTCTTGGATTAGGTTTTGGAAACCATGATCACCATACCTACCGTAATTCTAGAGAGAATTTTTCCCATGTTATTGAGATATTGGCAACTTTGGGATTTGTAAGCCGTGAGCAGTTTTTTGCTGGAGAAAAAGCAGGATGGGGTGCTCAAGTTCTAGAACATCCAGTCTGTAATTTTACTGTTTTTGCCGACGTGGACATTTCCAAAGAAGAAAAAGAACAAGATTTTGCTCACCAAAAAATGTCGGATAGAGACGATTTAAAAACTGTCGGTTTATGGGTAGCGTTACACGGAGAAAGCATGCTAAGCGCTGGTTTACACCATTTAGCAGCAAGATTAGTTTTCGAAAAAGCAACTTCGGATCTTGAAGCTTCTCGTGTTGAAATGCTTCGTCCATTCTCATACTTTCTATTTCTAAAGCAGGCATTCAGCGAAGTTGAAAGACGAGAAGTGAGAAAAGAACGACTTGCTAGGCTTCTAAATAACAAGATAAATAAAGAGCAGTACAGTAAGTTCCTGGAAGAAGGAACAATTAGCAGCCACCTTGAAAACATTCAACGAAACCAAGGCTTCAAAGGCTTCAACCAAGATTCAGTATCAGCTATAATAACTGCCACAGATCCCAGAGCAGCAGCTAGGGTCGTTGGAGCATAGAAAAAAGACTGGCTTTCAAAGAATATTCTAATTTAGAAAGCACGGTCAATTAAAAAAAATAAAAAAGAGGCTAACTAGCGATAGAACGGCACGGGTTCTGCTCCCGATTTTCTTCGATCTAGTGCACCCTGTTCGATGAATGCTTCGTATATTTTAAGATTTTTTGTTCCTCTTGGTTTCACTTTCTTTAATGCGTCTAGGATGTGTTTCTCGAACACTTTGACATATTTAGCCTCCTCTTTTACGCGCTCTTTCGAAATACCAGATTCGAAGAATTCTCGGATTGCTAACATCACTGCTTCTCGACAAACTGAGGCAATATCGGATCCAACATAATCTTCTGTCAATTCTGCCAACTTTGTAATATCAATGTCGTCTGAAAGTGGTTTACCTTTGAGATGGATCTTAAATATTGCTTCTCTGGCGTCTTTGTCGGGTGTAGGCACATAGATCAGTCTGTCAAACCGTCCTGGTCGCAATAGAGCAGCGTCGATTATATCAGGTCGGTTAGTTGCTCCGAGCACAACGACATTCTCCAGTTCCACGAGTCCATCCAGTTCAGTCAGGATCTGGCTAATGACACGCTCAGTGACATGAGAATCACCAAAACCCATGCCTCTGTGAGGAGTTATTGCATCTAGTTCATCGAAGAAAATAATTGTTGGTGCTGCTTGCCTTGCTTTTCTGAATGTTTCACGAACCGCTCGTTCTGATTCACCCACCCATTTCGACAAAACTTCTGGGCCTTTGATTGAGATGAAGTTTGCCTCTGATTCATTGGCGACGGCTTTTGCTAAAAGTGTCTTGCCGGTACCTGGGGGGCCAAATAAAAGAATTCCTTTTGGTGGTTGCGTATTTGTCGCTTCAAAGACTTCTGGAAATTTGAGGGGCCATTCAACGGCCTCTTTTAATTCTTGCTTAGGTAATGCAAGACCTCCAATATCTTCCCAATGGACATTTGCGACCTCAACAAAGACTTCTCGCATAGCAGATGGCTCAACATCTTTTAATGCTTCCAAAAAGTCGTTTTGTGTAACTTCAATTGACTCAAGCACCGATACAGGTAGTTCTACTGCGTCTAAGTCGATTTGTGGTAGTATTCTTCGTAATGAAATCATAGCGGCTTCCTTAGCTAAAGTCGATATATCTGCCCCTACAAATCCATGTGTAATCTCAGCTAGTTTCTCTAAGTCCACATCCTCTGTAAGAGGCATACCACGCGTATGAATTTGAAAGATCTCTAATCGACCATTTTTATCTGGTACGCCAATTTCAATTTCCCTATCGAAACGTCCACCTCTTCTCAATGCGGGATCTAATGAATTCACTCGATTGGTCGCCCCGATAACAATTACTTGCCCTCGTGATTCTAGACCATCCATTAAAGCCAAAAGTTGGGCAACTACTCTTCGCTCGACTTCTCCGGTTACTTCTTCTCGTTTTGGAGCGATAGCATCTAATTCGTCTAGAAATATAATACTAGGTGCGTTATCTTCTGCTTCTTTAAAGATTTCGCGAACATTAGCTTCTGATTCACCGTAAAATTTGGACATTACTTCAGGTCCTGATAGATTAATGAAGTAGGCATCTGTTTCATTCGCGACAGCTTTAGCTAGGAGAGTCTTCCCAGTTCCAGGAGGACCATGTAATAAGACACCTTTTGGTGGCTCGATTCCAAGTCGCTCAAAAAGTTCAGGATGTTTGAGTGGTAATTCAATCATTTCGCGAACTTTCTGAATTTCAGACCCCAAACCACCAACATCTTCATATGACACAGTTGGAATACGTCTCTCCATTTCTTTAGTGGGTTCAGTTTTCAAAATAATCTGTGTTTGTGAACCTACTATTGCAGCTACGTTTGATGGCTGAATCGATGTTACAACTAGTTCAATAAGTCTGCCCATAATAGCAAACCGTATCCGGTCACCCTTCGTTAAAGGTCTACCCTGTAAGAATCTGCCCAAATACTGCTCACCACCCATTAACCTCAAGGGTTCAGTAGGTGCAAATGTTATTTTCTCAGCAGGCCTTGCTTGAACCTTAGTTATCGTTACCTTATCATCAATGGTTACTCCAGCGTTACTTCTTGCAGCCTTGTCAATACGTATCGTTTCGGTACCAGTGTCATCTGGATAACCTGGCCATACGAGAGCTGCTGTTTTCCTCTTACCAGTAATCTCAATAACGTCTCCAGAGCTAAGATTCGCTGCAGTCATTACATTCTGATCTATTCGTGCAATACCTCGTCCTACATCTCTCTGTCTAGCCTCTAAGACTCGTAGTGTTAAATCACTAGAATTTTCCATAATATTTTCACCTCATATCAAATAATAATCACAACAGAGTTTTAGTATGCGTGCGCGTGCGCGCCTTTGTACCATGGTACATAAAAGTCTGTACGATGAAGTTTATAAACCTTGTGTTTATGGAATATTCAATAAATAATAATATTAGGTGATTTAAAAAACTTTATATAGACTTTAAGCCTAGTTAAGATATAAATACAGAACTGTACAGAAATATCTGTCAAATTAACTAAAGAATTGGTGCTAAAAAATGAGTGATGAAGACGATTGGGATGATTGGGACAAAAAGAGAAAGAAAAAGCGTGACAACTGGGATCCTTTTGATATGATAGACAATTTAAGAGAAATGATGGAAGACATGATGAAACAAATGGGGGATCGTCCATTTGATATGGAAGACTTTGAAAAATTCCTGCCGAAATTCAAACTACCTAGTGGTTTCGAGAAGAAGGGTCCTTACATTTTTGGTTTTTCAATGGGTGTGGGTCCCGATGGCAAGCCAATAATCAGAGAATTTGGCAATAAACCAGGTTTTGATTTTAAGAGAGGTCCGAAGATTAAAGAAGAGAGACAGCCGTTAGTTGACATCATGGAAACAAACGATGAAGTGATAATAGTTGCAGAAACTCCAGGAATCGAAAAAGAAGAGATTCAACTGCGCGGTACAGAGAAAGAACTCGAAATTAAAGCTGGAGAAAAATTTTACAAAAAATTGAAGCTCCCTGTTGAAGTAATCCCAGAAGAAGCGAAAGCAAATTACAAGAATGGAGTACTTGAGGTTAGACTAAAAAGAATGAAGCCAAAGGAAGATGAAGGCAGCGGTACAGAAATCAAAGTTGAATGAGTGCCCACTGTTTACGGAATTCATCAATACGGGGTGATACCTACGAGTCAAAAGAAAAACAAACTTCCTGCACACTTAAAAGTTTTAAAAGCCTTTATTGAAGGGCGTTCTTTTAAAGAGATCTCAGAAGAATTTGAGGAAGTTAAATATAGATCAACAGCTCAATGGATAGTCCGCAAATGTCAGGGAAAGATCACTGAATCAATAGATGTTATCTCTGAAGCAATAGAGAAAGACGTATTAACTCAAGAACAAATTCAGATTCTTATGGAAGAACTTATGGGGGCACTTCTACGAAAGGATTTTAAAGAGATGGAAAATCTCTTCAATGTTGAAGAAATCCGTAAAGAACCCTCACCCTTCGAAGTTGAAATGGAGTTTTTTGATGCGTTTTTCGAAAGAATTCGAAGCTACTTTGAAAAGATGGTATCAATGGAATAATAATTTGATTCACTTTAAACGATAGTTAATGCCTCTTCAACAACTTTTTTACCTATTTCTAAGATGTTTTTAGCGTTTGTTTGTTCTTTTGCCTCCGCAGTGATGCGTACAAAAGGTTCAGTACCTGAAGGCCTTATTAAAATCCATCCATTTTTTAGATCAATACGAATACCATCAAGATGCAAAATATCATCTGGAGTATCAAACTGATCTGGTAATTTCTTTTTAACGTGTTCCATTACCCTGGATTTTTGTTCATTTTTGCATTCAATTTTTAAGCGCAACTTGATTCTCTCAGGTACTCGCTTGATCAACGTTGAAAGCGGCGAATCCATTTTATCAAGATATTTCAGGAGTAAAAGAGAAGAAAGAATTCCATCGGGACAAAGATGATATTGCGGATGAATCCAGGCTCCAATTGGTTCTCCCCCGAAGATTCCATTATGTTTAAGCAAGGCTTGGGAGATATATACATCACCTACTTTTGTTCGAATGACTTTGCCACCGGATGCACGAATATGTTCATCTGTAGCATCAGAAGTATTAATAGGGAGTGCAATTATTTTCTCTCTGTTTTGGCGCTCCTCTTGTGTAAGTGAAAAGCGAGCGAAAAGCGCTAAAAGTTTGTCTGATGGTACGAAATTGCCTTGTTCATCAATAGCAACCATACGATCGCCATCGCCATCGTATGCGATGCCTATATCGGCACCTAAGTTTGATACTGCTTCCATTAACCCACTGAGATTTTCAGACGTTGGTTCCGACTGACGAGCTGGAAAATGTCCATCAGCCTGAGCGTTTAGTGATATTACATCACAGCCTACATTGCGAAAAACTAATGGCGCAACAACTGAAGCAGCACCACAACCTGGATCAAGCACTACACGCCATTTCTTCTCAAACGAGAAAGCACTTAACATGAAAAAATAGGGTGAAGTTGAGTTAGTACTTCTCACCGTGCCTATTCTTTCCCAATTTGAAAATGTGAACATATCAGAAATAAGGATCTCTTCTAATTTTTGTTCCATTTCTGGAAGGAACGCAATTCCATTTTTACTAAAAAACTTAAAGCCATTATAAGGTGGAGGATTATGAGAGGCTGTTATCATAATACCAGCGTCTTTTTTCAGAGTTTTAGTAAGATATGCGACACCGGGAGTAGGGAATATCCCTATTAACTCAGCATTACAACCTCCAGCTAATAAACCTGAAACGAATGCATGTTCAAGCATCCTTCCGGAGGTTCTCGCATCGCGTCCGATCAATATTGAGGAACCCTCACCTAAATAGGTAGCAAGGGCTAATCCAAGTTTCATTGCTAAATTAGTCGTGATTTGTTTACCTACAAGCCCTCTAACGCCAGAAGATCCAAAGTATTGCTTCATTAAATTCACCTTGACCGTTTTGTTTTCAGCGATCTGCATAATCAAATAAGGAAGTTATTGCTCACTTAAGACACAGTAACTAAAAGATACGCGTAACAAACTGAAATATTGGCTTTATAGAGATTTCTATTTTAATTGTAAAAAAGCCTAAAGAACATACCGCGTGACTTGATAAGAATTCAATCCGGTAAAACTTTCATCGTTGGATCCTCTTTGAGGACATGCATCAGTTTAGAAAGAGTGAAACCTATAATTATATCACCGAAGACTTCACAAATTTCACGAAGACCATGCTCTTCTGTAGAACGCACAACAATTTCCACATTAGTCCCAGAAGGAGATATGAACAGGAGATGAATATAGGTTTTGCTGATAGATCCAATTTGACGTGAGTTATATTGAATTTTAGGATGGATTTGATGCTCATTTAGAATCGCTAAGGGCCGAGAAATATCATCTGAGAAAATGATTATATCAATATCACTTCGTTTCGTGATTGTTCCCCGCCAAACACTACCCTTCAAGAGTGGTTGAAACTGCCTTAGAAGTTGCATATAATTTAGGGCTTCTGTTCTCATATTTACAAGACGTTTTTTCCGTTCATTGCCTTCTAATGAATCCGCTAAATTGTCTAACTCAAGGGCAACCTCTTTATTACTTGGAAGAGAACGTATGCGAAGTGAACGTGCAGCACGTTTTTTCGCAAATATATATTCCGTAGCTAATCCATAATATAGCAGACGTGCGGCTTCTTTTGCCACTTCACGTCGTTGTTCCCATTTCATTGTTAATCACGTCTTAGGGACACGATCGCTTCAACTAATGTTCTGACTAGGTTTATATCAATTGGACTTACCATATTCTTTTTTAAAGAACTCCCAACAATCGCTCCGTCTGCAACTTCGAGTAGTTCTTCTGCGTTCTCAGGATTAATCCCACTACCTATAATAATTGGAACGTCAGACACTGCATTTTTTACCCGTTGTACAGTCTCAAGTTGCGGAGGCGATCCTGTTTCATGACTTGTCACAATCAAGCCATCTGCCTTGCCACGATAGGCTGCTTCCCTTGCCTCGCGTTCAATGGGTACTTTCACAAGAGGAGTAGCATGTTTTACATCAATATCTGCAAAAATTTGCACATCGCAATTAAGTTTGCTTCTGTATCTTAACAACTCTGCAGCGCATCCAGGAATTATGCCAGTGCCGACCATTGCTGTACCTATAAATACATTAACACGAATAAATTCTCCACCTATTGCATGAGCAATTGCCACTCCAGCAAAGGGATCATTACGTAATGCACTTATACCTATGGGCAAAGAAACATTCCGTTTAATTTCACAGGCTATTTTTGTCATAGAAGCAACCGTTTCAACAGCCATTTTTTCTAGAAATGGTTGATCCCAATAATTTTCGATGATGAGACCATCACAGCCTCCTTCTTCAAGTGAACGTGCATCAGTTATAGCAAATTCGCATATTTCTTCAAGATCTTTAGAATCATGCGGTGAACCTGGAAGTGCAGGTAAATGAACTACGCCAATTATCGGCTTTTCATGAGTGAATATTTTCGCTAACAAATCTAATCCCCTGTGAGAACTTTGGAAATTGGCCTCTTAAGATAATCAATTAGGAATCATTTAATTATTTAGATTAGGAAAATTAAAAAGTTGCGTCGCAAGTCACATAAGAATCTAGTCAAAACTCGCTGCAGACGCCTATATAAGATTGAAACAGGCGTCAATAAATCATTTTTCATCAAAATGTTAGACCTAATTGCAGATTATCATTAATAGTTTGAAATCGCAACCTTTCTAGTGGTTTTTACACCAAAAAAAAACAAAAGCGAAGTGTTTATATATGACTCTGACATATAGTTATATTGAGATATAATAATGTTTAAATAGGAGGTGTATAGATGTCAGCCGTTGAAGAAATGGATGTATCCAGAGAATTTACACCGATTAACGTAGAAAAGAAAATCCCACCGAGTGCAAGAGTTGTTTATGATTTGCTTAAAAAGAATGGACCGTTAACGGCGAAAGATATTTTACGTCAATGCAATCTTGCCCCCAGAACGGTGCGTTATGCCCTTAAAAAATTATTAGATGGCGAACTTATTCGGAGATTGCCCAATTTAAGTGATATGAGACAAAACATCTATCAGCTGCGAGAAGTAAACTAGTCTGTTTTTTAACTATTTCGAATAATATCTGGGGGTTGTTTCTTTTCCCATTTTCTTATTCCAAAATTAAAGTAATATTTTAGACTATTTTTCATATAGGCTTTGAATGCCCCATTTAGGGGGTTTTGGCTTGTTTTTCTTTTCTTCGTACTCCGTCATTGATTTCAACAACCACATACGTCTATACCATTGAATCCTATCTCGATCGTGCCTATTTAAAAAGCAATGTAAACAGTAGTAAGTGATTTCGTCATTATCGTTATGAAATCTCATTTCTGCACTTGCACCACATTCATCGCAAGAAACAGTAGAGTCAGTTTCATCTATTTTTTCTAACTTCAAATTCTAGTCACCTTACAAGATTTATACACCACAGGAGTTCTTCATAAACAAAACTAAAACGGCAATAAAGTAAGACTCTTAAACATTTTAGAATGTATAGGTATTCCATAATAGAACTTTGAATGAATTATTAGACTTAAGTCCAAATGGTGAAATGTAATGGAAGTACCAACTGTTTATTTCGCAGATGCTAGAGCGAGGAGTTCTGCGGAGAGCCTTATCTCCAAATTTGATCGAATAATTGAAATTGAGCTGAAAGATAAAATCTCTAAAGGCGATCTTGTTGCCGTAAAGACTCATATGGGATCACCTTTATCCACACGATATTTACGCCCATTTTACATAAGAAGATTAGTAGAACATCTAAAAAAATGGGGTGCCAAGCCATTTGTAGCTGAAACTACCGGATTAGGGCTTACTAATCCTCGTGGTACTGCCCAAAAATATTTAGAGGTTGCTACTTCTCACGGGTTTACTCAGGAAACAGTTTTAGCACCAATAATAATCGCAGATGGACAATTTGGAACAGATATAACGAAAGTAAAAGTTATGGGTAACCTCTTCAAAGAAGTCACTTTAGCAAAAATGCTTACGAAAGTCGATTTTCTTATAAGTGCAGCACATTTTACAGGGCACGCGTTTGCTGGACCAGCGGGCGCCATTAAAAATATTGGTGTGGGTTGCGCAGGTAAGACAAGCAAAGGGCTAATTCACTTTAAAAATAAACCAAAAGTCAATCCAAGTATTTGTGATGGTTCGCCTGGGTATTCGATCGCTCCTTGCATTACTGCTTGTCCAGTTGACGCTGTTAGTAAAGAAAATAACAAAGCAGTAATTGACGAAGAAAAATGCATTTTTTGCTATGCATGTGTTGTTAAATGCCCTCAAAAAGCCATTGAAACGGAGAGAACAGAAAAGAGTTTCTTACAAAAAGCAATTGCTGAACTCACCAAAGCTTTTATACAGACTATTGGCAAAGAAAACATCTATAATTTTAATTTTCTAATCGAAATTGACTGGAATTGCGATTGTGAGCATTTACAGAAAGGTTGGAATGACACCCCAATTGTACCAGATCTTGGGATACTTGCTTCATCAGACCCATTAGCTATAGACCAAGCTTCCATTGATCTTATCAATGCTGCACCAGGTATACCAGGATCAATGGCAGAGGAATGTGGTGTCATGGAGCCTGGAGCGGATAAATTAGGAGGTATACTGAAAGATATTGATCCTCAAAATCTCTTAGTCGCAGCAGAAGAAATCGAACTAGGAAGTCGCAAGTACAAACTTGAGAAAATAGAAATGCCATCGCCCAAATCCACGTAGTTTCTGTTGCTATTATACAACATTTTAAGAACAGAAACTTATTCCTTAAAGGAGTGTAGACCTTATAGAGTTTCACTAAGGGAATTTCTCGTCAGCTAGATGCAAACTGCAAATCGTGAATAACAGAAAAAGTTATAATGTAATTATTACTCTGTTGGCGATGTATTATTTATTATATAATTAGAGAGGCTGAATTCTTATGACAGAATCAAATACTGACGTTTTCGATATGATGAGAGATGAGATCTTAGCAAATGCGGAAGAAAAAGCAAAAGAAATTCTAAATCAAGCAAATCAAATAGCGAGCGAGCTCTATGAAGATGTACAAAAGAGAGCAGAAAGATTATCTAAAGAGATTATAGAACAAGCAAAAAAGGAAGCAGTTCTTAGATTAAGAAGAGAAATTGCAAAAGCTAAACTTACCGCAAGGAGTGATACACTCAAGAATAAGGAAGAAATAATCAATGACGTTTTCGATCAGGCTCAGAAGAAATTAATAGGTTTTGTAAGTTCAGCGGAATATGTAACAACTCTAAATAATCTAATAACAGAAGCCGCAATTGGATTAAATGGTGGAGATCTTAAAATAAAAATTCAAACAGGTCATGGGAAACATATAGATATTAGCAAAATTCAACAACGTGTGATGCAGCAAACTGGTACGACAACAACTCTACCAGTTATAGAAGATAATTTACGAAGTGTTGGAGGAGCAATTGTAACCAATTCTGACGAAACAATACTAATAGATAACACTTTCGAAGCAAGACTCAGACGCATGAGGCAAGAAATTAGAACTAAAATTGCCAAGATCTTATTTGAATAGAGAACTGCTTTTTTTTGAGTAAGAAAATGATGAAAAATGGTAATAATTAGTTTTTTGAGTCTTCAATTACAGAATCGTTACAAAAATACATTCAAAAAGTAAAAAATATAGAATCAAATATGCAAAAACAAAAGACATAAAACTCTAGCTTTGAAAAAATGAACAGTTATATCTAGCAAATCCTTCGTATAGATGGATCTGCCCTATATCTAGATATTCAGGAGGTCTAGAGAATTTCTGAAATGGAAACAACTGAAGGAGAGGAACTATTAGTCCCGTTGGATCAATATCTTGCATGTGGGATTCATATAGGTACACAAATTGCCACAAAAAGTATGCAACCATTCATTTATCGAGTTCGTAATGATGGACTTTATGTTCTTGATGTAAGGACTACAGATCTGAGAATAAAAGCTGCAGCGAAGTTCTTATCACGATACGAAACTGACAGAATTCTTGTGGTTTCAGCGAGAGCATATGGTTTTAAACCCATTGAAGCCTTTCGCGAGACTATAAGATGCAAGGCTATGCCAAAACGTTTTATTCCAGGAACTTTAACAAATCCAAATATTGAGGAATATATAGAACCTGAAGTAATTATGATTACCGACCCTCGTGCTGATAGACAAGCTTTAAAGGAAGCATTACGCGTAGGTATTCCCGTGCTTGCACTTTGTGATACCGATAATGGTACCAAGAATGTAGATATTGTCATTCCAGCAAATAATAAGGGACGTCGTGCACTTTCATTGATATTCTGGCTTCTTGCAAGAGAAGTTCTTAAGGAACGTGGCGAGATTGCAAGTAACGAAGAATTTAAAGTACCGCTTTCAGAATTTGAAAGCAAAGTTAGACGTGAGCAACAAAGTTAAACGTGAGCAATAAAGACGGATGTTTTTACTAATAGTCTTTTAGTGCTCTATTGAGTATTCAAGATTTTTAATGAAAGTTGCTTGGTTAATTCAAAGCTTAGAATTATGAAATTATGGCAACCGCTCAATAGTGACTGGGTTGATTAGAAGAGGTTTGGTCAAAGTATTTGAACATGAGATATCTAATTATACACTTTGTCTAGCTTGTGATTCTACTTACTTATATTACTAAACAGTTTGTTTATCAATTTAGATAACAAAAGTTCTGCTGGGATGTTATGAGTACATATCTCAAGAATTTGACGATATTGAAACTTGGCGGTAGCGTGATCACAGATAAGTCAAAACAAAATCAAATAGATTCAAAAACTATTCAAAGAATTGCCAAAGAGGTTTCAACAGTAACTTCTTTCATAAATTTGCTTTTGGTTCATGGTGGGGGGTCCTTTGGTCATCCAATCGCCAATAACTATCAAATTCATAAGGGGTGGCAATCGCCAAGTCAAAGAATTGGCTTCTCGGAAACAAGAAGAGCAATGATGACATTAAATAAGGCCATTGTTGATACATTTTTAGCAGAAGAAATTCCTGTAGTTTCTGTACAGCCTTCCGCATGCACCCTGACTGATAGTGGACGTATCGCACACATGGATCTTGAGCCAACAAGAAACTTATTAAAATTTGATTTTATTCCTGTCTTTTATGGAGATGCAGTAATGGATCTTACACAAGGAATCGCGATATTATCCGGTGATCAAATCGTTAATTACTTAGCAAAAGAACTCTCCGTAAAAAGAGTGATTTTTGCAACAAATGTAGATGGTTTGTTGGATTCTGACAAAAAACTAATCCCTGAAATCAATCTTAATACTTTTGAAAATTTGCTTTCATTAGCTAAAGAATCCGTTGCCTCGGACGTTACTGGCGGCATGTTTGGTAAGTTAAAGGAAATTGAGCCTTTGATGAGAGAAGGCGTGGACGTTATAATAATCAATGCAACAAAGCCAGGTATTATCGAAGAAGTTTTAAAAGGTAAAAAGGTAGTAGGTACTTATTTCACGCGATGAGAAAAACATCAGATAGAGGTTCTTGCATTGAAAAATCAGGCAACAGTAGCAAGAAAACTAGATCATATCAAGATATGTTTAGATAAGGATGTCCAAACGAAAAAATCTACTGGATTCGAAGATATTGATTTTGTACATTGCGCACTTCCAGAATCAGATTTAGCCAATATTAAAACCAACAGCAAATTATTCGGACACGACTTTGCTGCTCCAATTATTATTAGCGCAATGACAGGTGGACATCCAGTTGCTGAAAAGATCAACAAAACTCTAGCAATTGCGGCACAAGAAATTGGCGTTGGTCTCGGTCTGGGAAGCCAAAGAGCTGCACTAGAAAACCCTCAATTAGAAATAACATATTCTATAGCCAGAAAATACGCGCCAGATGCTTTCTTAATTGGAAACATTGGTGCACCACAATTGGCAGATGGTTCTATCAGAGCAAAAGAGGCAAAAAAAATTATTGAGATGATTGATGGAAATGCTTTAGCAATCCATTTAAACGCATTACAGGAAGCCATTCAACCTGAAGGAGACTTAAACTATTTAGGTGTAATCCAAGCAATCAATAAACTGGCAGATGAATTAGATGTTCCAATAATTGCTAAAGAAACTGGAGCAGGCATCTCTAGGGAAACTGCCAACCTTCTTGAAAAGGCAGGTGTAGGCGGAATAGACATCCAAGGAGTAGGAGGAACAAGTTTTTCTGCAGTTGAAGTATATCGTGCTGAGGAACAAGGATTAGAACGTTTAAAAAGGCTTGGAACTTTATTCTGGGACTGGGGCTTGCCAACAGTGGTAAGCACGGTTGAAGTAGTACATGCGACTTCACAAGTAGAAATAATAGCTTCAGGTGGAATAAGAAACGGTCTGGATATAGCCAAAGCGATTGCTCTAGGTGCAGATGGCATAGGAATAGCCTCACCACTGCTAGAACCTGCCTTCAGTGGAGATGTAGAAGCCGTAAAATCTGTTATAGATAGTATTATCACTGAATTGAAATGTGCTATGTTTCTCACTGGAGCACGTGCTATTGAAGATCTTAAAAAAGTGCCCATTATCATTTCTGGTAACAGTGCAAACTGGTTAACATTAAGAGGAATTGATATTTCCATGTTTGCTAAACGCTTATTTACGAAATAGTTTTTTTAATTATTATTAAAATCTATTTCGGTTTTCTTAAAGTTTTAAATTTTTA
>Ga0180437_10006027_pt1 | contig 16368 bp, 16 predicted proteins | sample SS_ome_4_FD_132410 | JGI IMG/M metagenome (GOLD analysis project Ga0180437, IMG submission 132410) | Hypersaline lake sediment archaeal communities from the Salton Sea, California, USA - SS_3_D_1 metaG | ecosystem: Environmental > Aquatic > Non-marine Saline and Alkaline > Hypersaline >...
CGGATGAAAGGGGTGGCATTTAAGGATCCTAATTAAAGCGAGGAACCCTCCTTTTATTATACCGTATTTATCAATGGCAAGGGAGGCGTAGGCAGAACAGGTAGGCATAAAGCGGCAAGAGGACGGCATAAATGGTGATACTAATACCTGATAAAGTTTAATTAGTGAGACTATGTAAGCTCGAGGCTTAAAAGAAAGGGCCATCATTTTTTAGCAGTAAGTTCCCTAACTCCTCTTGTACCTTAAAAAAGGCGACCGTATTATTTCCTTTTAAAGCAGTAATTATAAGATCGTATCCTTTTGGAATCTGGTGTTTGTTTAGCCTAAAGAATTCTCTTATCAGTCGCTTAATCCTGTTTCTTTTTACAGAATTCCCAACCCTTTTACTGATCGTTATACCTAATCTGGTAATAGCCCCCCTGTTTTTTCTTATAATAACAACAAAATTTTTAGTATAATACCGTCTCCCGTGAAGCTTTAAAGAAATAAACTCTTGCTTTTTTAATATTCGTTCCCTTCGTTTAAAAGAAAATAATCCCATCTTAAAAGCTTATAGCTACGATATGGGCAAAACCCCACATGTATAACATACTGCTACATTTAATATTTAAACAGAAAGTCTTTTTCGGCCTTTTGCCCTCCTTTTCTTTATCACATTTCTACCGCCCTTACTGCTCATTCTGGCCCGAAAACCGTGTGTACGAGATCTTTTTATGTTGCTTGGCTGAAATGTTCGTTTCATAAATCAACGTGCCTTTAATAAAAAATTGATCACCTTAATAATCATAGGTTATCTAAGTTGTCAAGATAAAAGAGTCATGTAAAGTATTTTATATTTGATAAATCTTGTAAAATTAATTATGTATGGTAGTTTAGAAATAAAAATTACGGAAAGGAGACTCGATGTTATTAGATCCTATACTCGGCTTATTTTCTAACGATCTTGCCATTGACCTGGGCACGGCCAATACATTGGTGTACGTAAAGGGAAAAGGGATAGTCTTAAATGAGCCTTCTGTAGTAGCGGTAAGAAAGGGAGACCGGGGAGGAAACAAGATATTAGCAGTAGGGAAAGAGGCAAAAATAATGCTGGGGCGGACACCCGGAGATATTGTAGCAACTAGACCAATGAAAGATGGGGTCATTGCTGATTTTGATATCACTGAAACCATGCTCAGATATTTTATTAGAAGAGTTCATAATAGAAGATCCCTTGTGAGGCCCCGGATAATTATATCTATTCCGTCGGGCATAACTCAGGTCGAAAAGAGGGCAGTCCGTGAATCTGCAGAGTCTGCTGGGGCCAGAGAGGTTTTTTTAATTGAGGAACCTATGGCTGCGGCCATGGGGGCGGATTTACCCATAACTGAGCCAACGAGCAATTTAGTTGTTGATATAGGGGCAGGGACTACGGAAGTGGCCGTTATTTCCTTGGCAGGGACTGTCTATTCACGTTCAGTAAGAGTGGCTGGTGATAAGATGGACGAGGCTATACTGCAGCACATCAAAAGAAAATATAATCTCTTGATTGGTCCTCAAACAGCGGAATTAATCAAAGTCACTGTCGGAAATGCGTATCCGACTGAAGAAGCGGAGTGCATAGAAGTTAAGGGCAGAGATCTTGTTACGGGCATACCAAAGATACTCACTATAGACTCTGAGGAGGTTAGAAAGGCCATATCTGAACAGGTAGATGCAATTATTGAAACAGTAAGAATTGCTTTAGAGCAGACTCCACCTGAACTTTCTGCTGATGTGGTAGATAAAGGAATCGTGTTAACTGGGGGCGGTGCACTATTAAAAAATATCGATGTCTTGCTTCGTGAGGAGACACGTCTGCCAATAACTATCACGGATGATCCACTCACCACAGTTGTTATAGGGGCAGGAAAGGTCTTGGATAATCTATCGATTTTAAGAGAGGTTACAGTCAAGTAATCAAAACGTTTAGGTTTACAATAATTGACCATTTTTTTAGAGCATAGGGCAAAATGGATTTCATATATTTTTATTATCTTATCCCTAATCCTTTTATCTCTCAGCATTGGAAAGGGGCGAGAATGGAATCCTGCAGAAAAGCTTGCGATTGAGATTGCTGCCCCCTTTCAAAAAGTTTTTATCAGAACAATATCCACAGTAAGGGATATATGGAAGAATTATTTTTTCTTAGTCGAGACACGTCAAGAGAACTTGTACCTTAACAAAAAAATAAACCTCCTTGAGATAGAAAACAGCAGGTATCAAGAGCTATTGTTGACTAACCAGCGCCTGCAGCAACTTCTAAAATTCCAAGAAAACACCGAAGAGACCTTTTTGCCAGCAAGGGTGATCGGATGGAATTCAAGCGTATTGTTTAAATCCATAATTATTGGGAGAGGAGAAAACGACGGGCTTAAGATAAACATGCCGGTGGTTAATTCACAAGGAGTTGTGGGAAGGACAGTTTCTGTCTCACCTAATTACGCACAGGTATTATTGGTTACGGATCAAAACAGTGCTGTTGATGGATTGGTTCAGAGATCAAGATGTAGAGGCATGCTTAAAGGAAGAGGATTGAGTGAATGCTCCTTTGATTACGTAATAAAGGCGTGTGATATAAAAACGGGTGATGCAATTGTTACCTCAGGATTGGGGAGAGCGTTTCCCAAGGGTCTTTACCTGGGTACAGTGAAACAGATAGATGATTCCCCTGATAAGCTGTTTAAGGATGTCATGGTAGTTTCAGCTGTAGATTTCTCAAAATTGGAAGAGGTTCTCGTAATTTTGAGATCAGGTTTTATACCAGGGGAATAAAAGAATGATTGACGATTTGAGGGCTGATCCATTTTAGAAAAAAATTTAAACTTCGTTCGCTAGGGAATCGGGAATCTAAAATTCACGACACTGAGCACGTCGATTCATTAGTTCGATGAAACACTTATTTTTTCAGAACTTAGGGTTGCATAAGCAACATTGTTAAAACAAGCTGTCAAACACGTCAACGTATTTGTGGATTGATGCACTACGATATTGGATTGAAGATTAGTAAATATTTAAAGTTATGGAAAGAATATAGGATATTTTTTTATCCTTTAATCTGGTTGACATGTGGCTTTTTTGTAATTTTAAGGGGAAGCATAAACCATTTTTTAAGGATCGAATGGTTAGATATTGATATCGTCCCTATCTTTCTGATATATCTTGTCGCAAAAGATCAAGATTATAAGGCTAGTTGCCTTGCCTTTTTCATGGGGATATTGACAGATATATTTTCTCCATGTCAGCTTGGTTTATTTGCTTTTACCTATTCCGCTATACTTCTTGGAGTTAATCATTGTCGACGATTTTTAGATATCAACAATATCAGGACCTCGATGTTATTGGTGGTCTTTTTTCTTTTGGCTAAGTGGTCGTTTCTCCTGATTATAGTGAGATTTCTCCCTATAAGGCAATTTATAACCCTGACTCCTTTTATTTTAGTATCAGTTTCCATTGTAATAACGAGCCTGATTACCCCCCTTTTATTTTATTTCCTAGATCTGCTAAGAGGAAAAGAGAGCCAAGATAGCCCCCAAAAAGGATCTCTGGCCTATTTATAGCTATTTTTGAGGGATAGTTTATGATATGGCGTTCCAAAATTAATCCTATAGAGGCCGAAATATATCAGAAAAGACTAAAAACGTTGACTTTCTTTGTCCTTATTGTGGTTGGCATTTTGTTTGTACGGTTATGGTTTTTACAAATCATTAGTGGAGCCCAATATAGGAAAAAATCAGAGAGCAACAGAATAGATTTAAGAGATATTTTACCTGTGAGAGGGATGATCTTTGACAGAAACGGTGAACTTCTGGTCGATAACAGAGCATCCTTTGCCTTGGGAGTGATCCCAGAGGATATTAAAAATCTTGATGGACTAATAGATGATATGGGCAGATTGATAGAGATCGATGACCTGTCTGCTAAAAAAAAGATAAATGAGGGCTTGCGGCGGAATCCATTTAATTCTGTTTACATAAAAAAGGGCCTCACGAGAGATGAGTTAGCCAGAATAGAAACTAATGTTTTCCACATGCCAGGGGTAATTATCGAGGTAGAGCCAAAAAGGCACTATATATATGGTCCTCTTGCTGCCCATCTCATCGGCTACCTTGGGGAAATTGATAAAGAGCAGCTTAATAAGGAGGTGTATAAAGAAAATAAGGTCGGGGATTTTGTGGGAAAATTTGGCATAGAAAAAAAATGGCAAAGATATTTGAATGGTGTTAGGGGAGGACAACAGGTTGAGGTAGATGCATCTGGCAGAAGATTACGGGTGTTATACCAAAAGGCGGCAGAGCCAGGATTTAATATATATCTCACAATAAACAAAGATCTTCAAATGTTGGCAGAACATTCCCTTGAGAACAGAGCAAGCGCTATTGTTGCCATGGATCCAATGACTGGAGAGGTATTGACTATGGCAAGTAGACCGAGCTTTAACCCTAATGACTTTGCCACAGGGATGGACGAGAAGGGATGGAAAAGATTGGTTTCTAACCTTCGCTTTCCACTACAAAATAGGGTAATCTCAGGACAGTATCCACCGGGCTCCCTTTTCAAGATAGTCGTAGCCATAGCAGGATTAGAAGAAGGAGTTATTGATCCCAATGAAAAAATCTTTTGTGGAGGAAGCTATAGCTTTAGAGGGAGGGTATATCGTGATTGGCAAGAGGAAGGACATGGCTATGTTGATTTACACAGGGCATTGGTTGAATCATGCGATGTCTATTTTTATAAAATGGGTCAGAAGATAGGGATAGATACTATCGCAAGATATGCCAAGATCCTTGGTTTTGGTTCTAAAACAAACCTCCAATTAGGAGACGAAAAGGAAGGGCTTATTCCAAATAGGGCCTGGAAGCTAAGACGATGGCATGTTCCGTGGCAGGAAGGGGAGACATTGTCCGTGGCAGTTGGACAAAGCTTTGCTCTCGTAACGCCTATTCAAATGGTAAGGTTTGTATCAGCCCTTTTTAATGGGGGTGTTCTGTTTAAACCACAGGTAACCAAATGGATAGAGAACCAGAACAAGGAAAAAATTTTTAAATTTAAACCAAATTCATTACGTCGATGGAGCATAAAGAAGGAAAATATGGAGTTGATAAAAAAGGCCTTAGTTGGTGTTGTAAATGAACCCCATGGAACGGGGAAAAGGGCGAAACTTCATCAAATAAGAGTTGCTGGTAAAACTGGCACTGCTCAGGTAATTGCTTTGCCAGAGGAAAGAGAATTAGCAAGGGAAAAAGATGTTCCGTATAAATTTAGAGACCATGCATGGTTTGTGGCTGTTGCGCCTGCTGAAAAACCGGCGATAGTATTAGCTGCCCTTATAGAGCATAGTGGTACTGGAGGGAGTGTAGCGGCCCCGATTGCAAAAAAGATACTCGAGTATTATTTCGAGACAGTGAGACCATTATAGGTGCTCATTTTTTTAACAAAACAAGAAGTGAGAATCGGGAGACGAGCATGTTTGATCGTCGATTGATAAACAACTTTGACTGGATCCTCTTAGCTATATTGATATTTATAGGAGCACTAAGCGTTGTTAATCTTTATAGCGCTACCCATTCGATCGGATCTATGGGAGGAGGCAATGTTTATTTTAAACAGATTCTTTGGTATACTATAGGGTTTTTTATTCTACTGTTAATGACAACTTTTGACTATCATGTTTTAGATAGACTTGCGTATCCGTTATTTTTTATTTCCCTTATTTTTCTGGTGGCCGTTCTAAAGTCGGGTAAAGTTACCTATGGCTCTCAACGCTGGTTGAGTTTAGGTTATTTTTCTATCCAACCTTCTGAGATGGTCAAAATATCCATTATTATTGTTCTCGCTAAATATTTTTCAGACTTGGAAAGAACTGAAAATTATAGACTTAGAGATTTGTTGAGACCATTAATTTTAATTGCCATTCCTTTCATAATGATCATTTATCAACCTGACTTGGGAACGGCACTGATGTTACTCATAATCTCCTTCTCGATTATTATTTTTGTTAATGTTAATTGGAAGTCAATAGTGATTTTTTTATCCATCGCTTTTCTTTCAGCACCGTTTTTCTGGATCACACTTCAGGAATACCAGAAGAAACGGATAATAACATTTTTAAGGCCTGATTTGGATCCCTTGGGTGCTGCATATCATGTTACCCAATCCAAGATTGCTATTGGTTCAGGCCTCTTTTGGGGGAAAGGTTTTCTTAAAGGGACTCAGACGAGGCTACATTTTCTTCCCCAACAACATACCGATTTTCCGTTTTCTGTTTTAGCAGAGGAGTGGGGATTTGTAGGCTCAGCCATACTTTTGCTAGTCTATCTATTTTTAATATTGTGGTGCCTCAACATAGCAAAAAACAGCAAAGATAAATTCGGCACCTTAATCGTTGTTGGTATTGCTGCATCGGTTTTCTGGCACCTCATTATAAATGTCAGCATGGCAATCGGCCTCCTCCCTGTAGTTGGGATACCATTAGCCTTATTTAGCTATGGTGGATCATCGGTAATTTCCACTATGGCTGCTATGGGTTTGGTAATGAATATAAGCATGAGAAGGTTTATGTTTCAGGAATGACAAATAGGCAAAGCCGAGGCTTTAATAAGTCTTTTTAAACTTAACCTCATTTAGCAATGCAATTTTTCTTGCAATCGTCTATAAGATAATGTTATTAAGCCGCTGGTAAATATCGAGGGGGATAACAATCAATGAAGAAATCAAAAGACGAGATTAATGCTTTTTTAGGTAGGGATACAGAATTTGAAGGTAAACTTTCATTTACTGGTGCTGTCAGGATAGATGGAAAACTTTCTGGAGAAATTTTTTCTAACGGGACTTTGATAGTAGGTGAAAGCGCAGTTATTAAAGCACAGATTCATATTGCTGATATGGTCATAAGCGGAGAGGTGCATGGTGATATATTTGCAGAAAAGAAGATCGAAATAACTGTTCCAGGAAAGCTCTTCGGCAATATTAAAACTCCAAAACTTGTCTTAGAAGAAGGGGTTATTTTTGAGGGTAACTGCAAAATGAAAGATCTAAAAGAAAAGGCAAATAACAATCGTGCCGTATCCCCAAAAAAAACTGAAGGTCTCTCTGTTTTGAAATAGCTGCAATATCTCCTTTTTTATACAATTTTTGATTAGCATTAGAGGTTTAGCATGATTTTAGAATCCTTACAAAAGATAAAAAAGGCCGAAGCTGAGGCAAAAGAGAGGATAGAGAATTCAAAAGGAGAGGCAATTCGAATAATTGAGAAAGCTAAGAAAGAGGCAGAAAAATTATTAGCTGAAAAGGCGAAAAATTCTCAAAGACAGGCTGAAAAGATGCGAGAGGATGCCGGAGAGGAGGCAAAAAATAAAGGCCTCACTATCGCAAAGGAATGGAAAAAGGAAACCGAAGAACTTAGCAAAGAGGCCCAAAAAAATCTGGAAAAGGTCAAAGATTTTATTTTACGTTCATTATTAGGATAGAGATTATGTTACGACCAATCCGGATGAAAAAGACACAAATACTTGCTCTCGAGGGATTTAGATATCAGGTAATTAAAAGACTACAAGCGCTTGGCACTATCCATCTCAATGATTATTCTGAAAAACTCGAAGATCCCACCTGGAAAAACCTGTTAAGACCTCACCCACCATCATTAAATATCAGAAAAATAGCGGCTCTTAATATTGCAATAAATCGATTGTTAGATCTTTTTGAACGCTATGATCCTGAACAAAAAGAGGGTTTTTTAAAAGGGATCTTTGCACCTATGCCGCCAAAAAAGATTGAAACGAGAGAAATATACGGCAAAGAGCTAATAAATACCGTTGACGATATAATAGAAAAAATTGAGCAAGAGACAGAAGAGCCAGTTAAGGAGTTAGAAAAAATTGAGCAAGAGATTGTAGAATCAGAGAGAATTAAGGCGCTATTGGATCTGATTTTAACCTTAGAGATAGACCTTGCAGATGTTGGGGAATCAGATTTTTTGTCTATCTTCTTAGGTATTATGCCAAAGGAAGAGACGGATAATGTACGGGAAAGATTAAATGAATTAACAGAAGGTAACTTTTACCTCGGTGTAAAGGAGACATCTGAGAATAAGCTGGTGACACTATTAATCTGTCTCAAAGAACAAGCATCGCTGGTATTGGCCAATCTTCGCCGCATAAGCTGGGAAAAGATTGAAATAGCGGGGCAGCAAGGAACACCAAACGTGGCAAGAGATTCAATTAATAAAAAAATTATGGCATTAGTCGAAGAGAAGACAAAACAAGAGACAATCGTTGTTGGTATAGCTGAGAAATGGCGAGATGAGCTTGAAAAGTACCGGGAACTTTTACTGACGGAGCGACAGAGAGAGGAAAGTCAAAATAAGTTTGCACAGATGGAGCATGTCGTCGCTATTGAGGGATGGGTCCCAGAAAACTCGGCAGTCCAGGCCACGCAGGAGATAGAAGAAGTCAGTGACGGGGCATGCGTGGTAGAGATATCGGATCCCGAAGAGATAGATGATGTGCCAGTGATGTTAAAAAATCCTAAATTTATTAGGAGTTTTGAGCTATTAACACGTCTTTACGGTATGCCAACCTATAATGGCGTTGACCCAACCCTGTTTTTAGTTCCAGGCTTTCTGCTGTTTTTTTCAATCATGTTGACTGATGCGATGTATGGGGTGATTGCCTTAGTTTTGGGCCTGTTATTGGTAAGAGGAGGAGGAAAATATAATCTATTCATTAAGGATGCCGGTGTTATTTTATCATCCGCAGGCGTGGCTACTATTATTATTGGTGCCCTTGCTGGAGGATGGTTAGGCGGTTTTGGACTTAAGATACCTATACTAAAAGCTATGCAGATATTTGACCCTATGGTCCAGGTAACAGCATTTTTGGTGATAGCCCTTATTATTGGCCTGACTCATGTTAATGTAGGTGTCGTGATTAATGTTTGGAATATGCTAACAAGAAGGGAGGCATGGAAAGCCTTAACTGGCAATCTGTGGTTTTTGTTTGCTCAGCCTGGCCTTTTTTTCTTGATAGTAGGCTACAAGTCGGTGGGTTTACTGTTTATCGTCATCTCCTTCATACTACTTTTATTGGGACATAAGGCCATGGCCATGTTTCAGGTAACTGGATTCATGGGGGATGTTCTTTCTTACGCCAGGCTTATGGCTTTGGGTTTGTGCACGACAGGAATTGCTATGACAGTTAATGTCCTTTCAGATATGCTTTACGCTAGCAGTTCAATTGGAATCTTTTTTGCTATCGTTGTTTTTTTTATTGGCCATCTATTTAATTTTGTCATTAATGCAATGGGGAGCTTTGTTCATGGGCTTCGATTGCATTATGTAGAATTGTTTACCAAATTTTTTGAAAGCGGGGGCGCTGAGTTTACACCCCTTGAGACAAGGCATGAAGTAGTAGAGATTAAATAAAAGGGAGGTGTTGTATGGAATTATCATCAGGAATAGTATTGGCAATTATTGGTGCGGCTATCTCTATGGGTGTGGCAGCCATTAGCTCAGGGATTGGAGTCGGTTTGGCAGGTATTGCAGGAGCAGGTGTTATATCAGAGGATCCAAAAAAGTTTGGACCTGTTTTAGTTCTCCAGGCTCTACCACAAACACAGGGAATATATGGGTTTTTGGGGGCCGTTTTGATCCTTATCGGTGTCGGCGTACTCGGTGGAGCGATTAAAGCAATCCCTGTTGGTATGGGCTATGCTGCGCTTGGAGGAGGCATCGTAATTGGTTTAAGCAGTGTTACGGCTATTGCCCAGGGAGCTATTGCTGCCAGTGGCATGGGTGCTGTAGCCAAGAGACCGGAAACTTTTGGTCAGGCAGTTGTCCTAGCTGTGATGGCAGAGACATTTGCTATTTTTGGTCTCCTTATAGCTATTCTGATCTTTGTTGGAACAAAGATTATGGGTGGGTAAGAATAAAAAAGTGCCTAACGTTATCGAATTTTAACAAGGTACCCTATCTCACTTTTAACCTTATCTTATTTACTGTAGTTAAAGAGGGGAATTATGTCAGATAAAGGGGTTGACAAAATAATATCCCATATAGAAGCTGAAGCCGAGAAGGAGATATCTGAGATACTTCTTAAGGCTCAAGCAGAGGCGAACAATATTACAAAAGCTGCTCAGGAAAGAGCGAAGAGAGAGACAGAGAGAGTCCTTTCAAACGGTAAAAGAGTCGCCTCTCTTGAAGGGCAAAGGATAATTGCAGAAACTAATATCGATGTTAGACGGAAGCGGATGGATGCTCAAGAAGAAGCAATTACAGAGTCATTTGAAGAGGCTAAAAAGATTTTGGAAGAATTAGCTGAAAAGGGGAAACGGGATAATTTTGTATATAAGGATGTCATGTTTAACCTGATTGCTTCTGCCTCTGAAGTTGTTGCCGGAAACAAACTTGAGATAGTTTTTAACCAGAGGGACAGCAAAATCTTCAACGGGAAGATGTTGGGAGAATTAACTACATTTGTCAAAGATAGAACAGGAAGAGACGTCTCTCTGACGTTAGCAGATAAGACTATGCAGTTCCTTGGAGGTGTGGTTGTTAGGGATTTGGAAAAGCAGGTGGAGGTTGACAATACCCTTGAGACCAAATTAAACCGGCTTAAAGAAAACCTAAGGGTAGATGTAGCCAAGATCCTATTTGGGGACAGGATATGATTGGAGATGCTCTTTCATACCTCTATGTTAATGCAAAGATAATGGCAAAAGAGGGGAAGTTTATTTCTGTATCGAGATGGGAGGATCTATGGGGATGTACATCACCTGGAGAGATAGCCTCTCTTTTAGAGGGAACAGACTATTTTCCTTACCTTAATGAGGCGGCAATTAATGATTCAAAAGAATTAGAGAAAGCTGTTTTAGAAGAGTTTTCCTCCTTAGGGAGGGAGATATCCGAGATTATTCCCAAAGGGGCATGGCCAATAAAAGAATATCTGCTTAAGAAATGGGATGTTATAAATTTGCGAACTGTGATGAGGGGAATACATGGGAATTTAAAGAAAGATGAAATAGTGGATTCCTTTATTGAGGGAGGCGAACTGGACATTGCTTTTTTTAAAACCCTCATTGATGTAGAGAGTATGGATGATTTTGTTGCTCTCTTGGCAAAAACTCCTTATCAATCGCTAACAGATGGAATAGGTAAATATAGTGAGACTAAAAACCTCTTTTTTTTAGAGGCCTCATTAGATAGAATTTTCTGGGCGGATTTATGGGAGAAAGTCCTGAACTTAAAAGGCATTAAAGAATTCAGAGAATTTATAGGGGTATGTGTTGAAACGCACAACCTTAAAATTATTTTAAGGGCAAAAAATGACGGACTCTCCTTAGAAGACATTAATCCTTTTTTAATCCCTGATTGCGCATTGCTAAATGAAATACTGCCTGCTTTTGACGAAGAGGATCTCTCGGGCCTTATACCCCTCCTGGAGGATACAATATATTTTGAACCTCTATTAAGTGCTCAGCCTCAGTATGAAAGAAACGATTCTATTTTACCTTTTGAAGATGTGCTCGGCAATCTAGTGCTTAAAAAGGCAGAAGATATTAGGAAGAAAAAGCCCTTTGGCTCAGGACCTCTTATAGGGTTTCTTGTTTCAAAGGAGACAGAGGTAAAGAATCTTTTGGTTGTTGTTAGGAGCACTGAGGTTGATCTGGATAGGGCTGAAATCAGAGAAATAATAGCGAGGAAATAATGGAAATCGCCCTGATTGGAGATAAACACACAATTTATGGTTTTAGGCTGGCAGGAATAAGAAAAACTTTCCTGATTAAAGGGATCTCCCAGGAGATTAGAGAAATACTGAAGGGACTATTTAGCGATAATATCTGCTTGATATTGATTACCGAAAAGATAGCCGAAGAAATAAGGGATATATTAAAAGATATGGATAGATTCAGGAAGGGCATAATGCCTATAATTTTGGAGATCCCGGATAGTGGTGGCCCATTAATCAGCAAGGTTGACCCCATGCGGGAGCTTATTAAAAGAACTGTTGGCTTTGAAATAGCATAGCGAGGAAATTATGGCAGATCAACAAACAGGAAAGATCAGGAGCATTGCCGGCCCACTCGTAATCGCCAAAGATATACGAGGTTGCGAGATGTATGAGGTTGTCAGGGTGGGCAAGGAAGGTCTCATGGGAGAGACAATAAAGCTCGTAGGGGATTTGGCGTATGTACAGGTTTATGAGGATACCACCGGGCTCAAACCAGGGGAAGAGGTCGTGAGAACTGGCGCCCCTGTCTCAGTGGAGCTTGGTCCGGGAATTATCACCAATTTCTATGACGGGATACAACGGCCTTTAGTTGGAATTAAAAACCAGGCAGGGGATTACATAACGAGGGGGGTTAACATTCCCAGCTTGGATCCTGAAAAAAAATGGGACTTCAACTCACTCGTTAAAAAGGGTGACGAGCTTGTTGAAGGGGACTACGTCGGCGAGGTTCAGGAATCAAAGGTTATATTAAATAAGGTAATGGTTCCACCAGGGATAAAGGGGAAGGTGGTGGAGATTAAAAGCGGGAGTTTTACGGTTAATGACATTATTGCCATTCTTGATGAGAACGGAAAAAAGCATGAATTAATGATGAAGCAAAAGTGGCCAGTAAGGATAGGAAGGCCCTTAAAAGAAAAACTTGACCCAGAGGTACCGCTGTTAACTGGCCAGAGGATTTATGATACCTTTTTTCCTATTGCCAAAGGTGGCACAGCTGCAATTCCTGGGGGCTTCGGAACTGGTAAAACGGTGAGCCAGCATCAGCTGGCAAAATGGGCTGATTCCCAGGTTGTAGTCTATGTCGGCTGTGGAGAAAGAGGGAATGAAATGACAGAGGTGTTGCTGACCTTCCCAGAATTGGATGATCCAAACACCGGGGAGAAATTAATGGAAAGATCCACCTTGATTGCCAATACCTCGAATATGCCAGTGGCAGCCAGAGAGGCATCTATCTATACAGGGGTTACAATTGCTGAGTATTACAGGGATATGGGATATGATGTAGCCCTGATGGCTGACTCATCCTCACGATGGGCTGAGGCGCTGAGAGAGATTTCAGGAAGGCTTGAGGAGATGCCAGGCGAGGAAGGGTTTCCAGCCTATTTAGGTACCAGGCTTGCCGATTTTTATGAAAGGGCAGGCAGGGTAGTAACATTGGGGAAAGAAAAGAGGCTTGGATCGGTTTCAATTATCGGTGCTGTTTCTCCACCAGGAGGTGATTTCTCTGAACCGGTTTCACAAAATACCTTGAGGGTGGTAAGTGCCTTCTGGGCATTAGACACAAACCTGGCAGACCGGAGACATTTTCCTGCCATCAACTGGTTGACGAGTTATTCGCTCTATTTGGACTTTGTCAAGGAATGGTATGATAATAATATAGACAAGGAATTCCAAATTCTTAGGGGAACCATGATGGCTCTCCTTGAGAAAGAATCCGAGTTGCAGGAGATTGTGCAGTTAGTTGGTCAGGATGCGTTACCAGAATCAGACAGAGCCTTTTTAGAGGTAGCCAGAATGATTAGAGAAGATTATCTTCAACAACATGCATACCACGAAATAGATTCGTATTGCTCTAAAGAGAAGCAATTTCTCATGCTTAAGATCATTATGAAATTCTATCAAGAGGTGAACAAGGCAATTGAGGTAGGTATTATGGCGAGCAAGATAGCTGGGGTAAAGGTGAAGGATGAGATAGCTCGAATGAAGTACACACCAAACCAGGAGTTTCCACAGAGATATGAGGAGTTAATTAAATCCATTGAAACTGAATTTGGATCTTTGAGGAATCAACAATGAAAGAGAAAACGAAGGATATAAAGTCAAGGGAGTACAGGTCTGTTACCCAGGTTGCAGGGCCTCTGATGATTGTCGAGGGCGTTGAAGAGGTGGCATATGGAGAGGTTGTGTATATCAGGACACCCGGGGGAGATAGTAGAATGGGTCAAGTCTTGGAGTCACAGGAGAATCTGGCCATAGTACAGGTGTTTGAAGGCACCAGAGGGCTTGATACAGACCAGACAAGAGTCAGATTTTCTGGTGACATCATGAGGATAGCCCTTTCCAAGGAAATCCTCGGAAGATCCTTTGACGGTTTAGGCAGACCGATTGATGGTGGCCCGGAGATCATTCCAGAGGCTCGACTACCAATTACAGGTGCGGCTATAAATCCGACAGCAAGAGACTATCCGAATGAATTTATCCAAACCGGTATATCCACCATTGATGGAATGAATACCTTGGTGAGGGGACAAAAACTTCCGATATTTTCAGGTGCTGGATTACCCCATAATGACCTTGCTGCACAGATAGCACGACAGGCTACCGTTTTGGGTTCAGAGGAACCATTCTCTGTAATCTTTGCTGCTATGGGGATAACCCATGAAGAAGCAAATTTTTTCATGAATAGCTTTGAATCCACTGGGGCATTGGAGAGGATAGTCTCCTTTATCAATTTGGCCGATGACCCAGCCATTGAGAGGATTATCACACCAAGAATGGCCCTTACCGCTGCGGAGTTTTTGGCCTTTAATTACGACACTCATGTGTTGGTTATTCTCACTGATATGACCAATTACTGTGAAGCCCTGAGAGAAATTTCATCAGCACGAGAGGAGGTTCCTGGAAGAAGAGGATATCCAGGGTATATGTATACCGATTTGGCAAGCAATTATGAGAGGGCAGGAAGGATCGTAGGAAGAAAAGGCTCTATCACTCAGATGCCTATCCTCTCCATGCCAGATGATGATATAACGCATCCGGTACCTGACCTTACAGGGTATATAACCGAGGGACAATTTGTCCTCTCGCGTGAATTACACAGAAAAGGAATCTACCCTCCCGTGGATGTTCTCCCGAGCCTCTCAAGGCTCATGAATGAAGGGATTGGAGAAGGCAGGACACGGCCGGATCATTTAGGGGTGTCTGACCAATGTTATTCTGGCTATGCTGAAGGAAGGGACGTGAGGAGCCTTGTTGCAGTTGTAGGAGAGGAGGCATTGAGCGAAAGGGATCGCCTCAATTTAAAGTTCGCAGATATTTTTGAAGAGAGATTTGTCACTCAGGGAGTGGATGAAAATAGAACTATTGAGCAAACACTTAATTTAGGATGGGAACTTCTCTCAACACTTCCAGAGGGGGAGCTGAAAAGAATAGATGAAAAATACGTGAAACAATATTATAAGAAAGAGTCTATAGTTGCGGTGGGAGAAGAATAACAGATGGCAGATATTCTACACAATGTTAAGCCCACAAGGATGGAATTATTGAAGCTCAGAAGGAGGGTGAAGCTGGCTGATAAAGGGCACAGACTTTTGAAGGAGAAGAGAGATGCATTGATTTCTGAGTTCATGGTAGTAATTAAGGAATATAAAGACGCAAGAAAGAGGGTAGAAGAAAGCCTAAAGGTCGCTTTTTATAATCTTTTAATGGCTGAAGTTTTGTTAGGATCCCGGGATTTAGAACAGATTAGCAGGATAACGCTTAGAGATATAGACGTAGATTTTATGACTAAAAATATAATGGGTGTCTCAGTCCCTATTATGAAAGTAGATAATTTAATTCGGCGGGTACATGAAAGAGGCTACGGTTTTTTAAGCACAAATGCGAAACTTGATGATGCCGCCAAGAATTTTGAGGAGTCAATTTTATCAGTTGTGAAACTGGCCGAGGTAGAAGAATCGGTCAGAAAAATTGCCGAAGAGGTAGAAAAGACAAAAAGAAGGGTTAATGCATTAGAATACATTGTTATCCCCAGGCTAAAGGCAACGATTAAGCATATAGAAATGAGAATGGAAGAAATAGAAAGAGAAAGCTTCCTACGATTAAAGAAGATCAAGGCCTCTCTCGAGGCAAGAAAAAAATAATCTGTAAGGAGTTTTAAGCCTTTCCTTATTATATACAATTCTTAACAAAACAACTTTAGGTATCTTTTTCTCTCAGATTGCCGTAAGTGATTAAATCTCACCAGGGTATTTAATACCTGGTCATAAAGATACAACAGACCACTGACAACCAACTATTAACCCTATTTGCACGAAATATGACTACTGGGCTAACGAAAAGAAAAAGGCCATATGAATTGAATAAAAACATCAAAGTTAAGTTGTTTTACCTTTTTTTGATCGCCCAGATCTGTGCCTTGTTTGGTTTGGTTGTCGGAATCCTTTTTTTTATTTTACGGTTTTTTAGAATTATTTAAGAAAAAATTTCCCCTTCGCACTCTATCCTCTTTGTTTACACACCTACCTTATTTTCGGTAGTGTCCTAATTTGAAATATTTATTTGACAAATTGGTTTTACTGTATTATACTGAAACAGGTTTAAATGATTTAAAGGTTCCTCCCCG
>Ga0180437_10006028_pt1 | contig 16366 bp, 15 predicted proteins | sample SS_ome_4_FD_132410 | JGI IMG/M metagenome (GOLD analysis project Ga0180437, IMG submission 132410) | Hypersaline lake sediment archaeal communities from the Salton Sea, California, USA - SS_3_D_1 metaG | ecosystem: Environmental > Aquatic > Non-marine Saline and Alkaline > Hypersaline >...
ACATCAAAGTTAAGTTGTTTTACCTTTTTTTGATCGCCCAGATCTGTGCCTTGTTTGGTTTGGTTGTCGGAATCCTTTTTTTTGTTTTACGGTTTTTTAGAATTATTTAAGAAAAAATTTCCCCTTTGCACTCTATCCTCTTTGTTTACACACCTACATTATTTTCTTATCGCTTGACTTTTTTTACAAACAAGATATACTAAAAAGGCTAAAAAATTTATGTGCCTCTATGGGATTAGACGAATTAAATCAATTTGGCCTATTGGAAGAGAAGATTGAATCGCTCATTTCACTGGTAGGCTCTCTTAATGAGGAAAAGGATAACTTAGAAAGCAATATACATGGCCAAGAGAAGAAGATTGGCTCGCTTACTAAGGAGATAGAAACGTTAGAGATTGATAGAGGCGTAATACGAAAAAGAATAGCAACTCTTTTAGAAAAGATAAACGAATTTACTGTATAGACTTAATGGATATGTACTATGGACGATAAGGTTACAATTAGAATAAAGGATACAGAGTATGCTATACGAGGCTCTGATGATAGAGAACAGATATTGAAGGCGGCAGAGTACGTGGACAAAAAGCTGAGAGAGATAAATAAGTTTAAAAAGGAACTATCTGAAGACAAGAAGGCTATTTTAACTGCTCTTGATATAGCAGGAGATTATTTTCAGCTTATAAAAGAAAAGGAGGTTCTATTAGCCGAAATCAATAACAGATCCAAGAAATTACTACAAAGTTTGGATTTAGCATTAAACTAAATTATTCCCCTGCTATGTTCGTGATTGGCGGAAGATTTTTGAGCCAACACTAATGTAAAAGGGAGTTCCCACTTGCCCTTGTGTGTCCTTTTAGATGGTGAAAAAGACCTAACGGGGTAACGGAATGCCCACCTGCGTGAGCTTAGGTTCAAAAAGAACTGCCGACACGGCATTGCAGCGGGGGAAAATAAAAAGAGTGGATTGATAGGCCTAGAGCTGAGGAATGAATTGTCGTGTGACTTTATAATAGAATAAGTAAAGATATTACAACCGTTGGAAGAAATTGAGTAAAAATAAATTTAGATATACAAGAAATAAACCTTATGCAGGATACTTGATTCGCAAATTTCTCTATTTTTTAAGAATACTATTTAACGCTTTGTGTTAGTAAGTTTTGCGTAGCATCCATTATCTATCATTCCGCTAAACCTCTATCAACCCTCTCTTTTTGCCTAAAGAAAAATCTTAATAAATAAAAGGCGGTGATGAATATATGTTAGTTACCCCGTTAGTTATCGTTGCATTGATTGCAATTATAGCAGGTGCCGTTATAGGTATTATTGTTCGTAAAAAGATGTTGGAGAATAAGCTCGATTCCGCAGAAGACTATTCGAGAAAGCTTATCCTTGAAGCCAGCAAACAAGCAGAAACAATTAGAAAAGAGGCTCAGCTACAGGCAAAAGACAAGCTTTATCAGATGAAACTTGATTTTGAGGATGAAACAAAATCAAGAAAAAAAGAGTTGCAGAACCAGGAAAGAAGATTGTTCCAAAAAGAGGAAACCTTAGAAAAGAGGATAGAACAGCTCGAGCAAAGAGAGGGACTAATTGTCAAAGAAGAAGCAGCCTTAGCGAATAGGGACAATGCTTTAAAAAAGAAGGAGGGAGAATTCGATAAGCTGATTGAAGAAGAGAGGCAGAAATTAGAGAGGATTGCCGGTATTTCAGTAAACGAGGCAAAAGAGATGCTCGTTTCTTCTATGGAATCAGAGGCACGCCATGAGGCTTCCAAGCTCATAAAGAAAATAGAGGCTGAGACAAGAGAAATCTCAAATAGAAAGGCACAGGAGATTTTGGCTTTGGCCATTAAAAGGTATGCTGGTGATTATGTGGCTGAAGAGAGTGTTTCTGTGGTTAATTTACCAAATGATGAGATGAAAGGAAGGATTATCGGGAGAGAAGGAAGGAACATTAGGGCTTTAGAAGCTGCTACCGGAATAGATCTTATAATTGATGATACGCCTGAAGCCGTAGTCTTGTCAGGGTTTAATCCGATCAGAAGGGAGGTTGCTAAAGTGGCCTTGGAGAGGCTCATCGAAGATGGCAGGATTCACCCGGCAAGGATTGAGGAGATCGTAGAAAGAGTGAGCAGAGAAATTGAGGCACACATCAAAGAGGCCGGAGAACAGGCTACTTTTGATATTGGACTTCATGGTATCCATCCAGAATTGATTAAATTAATCGGTCGCCTGAAATATAGATCAAGTTATGCTCAGAATGTGTTAGAGCATTCTATGGAGGTTGCCTTCTTGTGTGGTATAATGGCATCGGAGTTAAAGTTGGATGAGAAACAGGCCAAAAGAATCGGGCTTCTCCATGATATCGGAAAGGCAGTAGATCATGAGATAGAAGGGGCACACGCACTCATAGGGGCAGATTTGGCCAAGAAATATGGTGAATCTGAGCAAGTAGTTCATGCTATCGCTGCTCACCATGAAGATATTCAGTCCACATCTGTTATGGATGTCCTTCTTCAAGCAGCCGATACCTTATCTGGCGCTAGACCTGGCGCCCGAAGAGAGATGTACGAGACGTATGTGAAGAGATTGGAGGATATGGAAGAGATAGCCATGTCTTTTAAAGGTGTTAATAAGTCGTATGCAATTCAAGCGGGCAGAGAGATTAGGATAATAGTAGAGAGCGATAAGGTAGATGATTTTGAATCAACAATGATATGCAGTGAGGTGGCAAAAAAAATAGAAAAAGGTCTTACTTATCCAGGACAGATTAAGGTGACAGTCATAAGAGAAACCAGGGCTGTTGCATACGCCAAGTAAAATTTTAACACGTTTAGCTCGCGTATTGTTAATGTGGAACGAGCAAGATTGATGTAGCCTTGATATCTTTTTTACATATACTGAATAATACATTACTAACCTCGTAATATCCTACCAGTTTTTTATAGGTTAGAAGTGAGTGACCAGCCTAATTTAATATATCGAATTTCTACAAATTATTGAAATTAAAGAGGTTTTGAGTTTAATAAAACATTCTTCCCGCTGTTTCAGCGGGGAGGAGAGAAGTGCGTTAATTTCTGTTTTCTTTTAAAATGATTCAACTATTTCAGGTGTATAAAAATTTTGGTTCAAAAAACCCAGCACTGTTGGATATAAACCTGACAGTAAAAAAAGGGGAGTTTGTTTTCATTACTGGGCCTAGTGGTGCAGGAAAGACTACATTGTTAAAAATAATTTTCTGTGCAGAGAGGCCAACAAGCGGAAACGCACTGGTCGACGGAAGGAATCTTAATAGGATCAAGGATCGGGACCTTTCATTGTTGCGTCGAAGAATAGGGGTAGTCTTTCAGGATTTCAAGTTACTTCCAAGGCGTAATGTATTTGAAAATGTAGCCTTAGCTTTAGAAATAATAGGGTTTCCTTTATCTATGATACGTAAAAAGGTTCATCAGACACTCAGGTATTTAAGCCTGACAAACAAAGAGGGTTACTATCCTCCTCAGCTTTCAGGGGGGGAACAGCAGCGAGTTGCCATTGCCAGGGCAATAGTCAACAATCCTTTGATTCTTTTGGCTGATGAACCAACAGGAAATCTTGACCCTGATTTAACCATGGAGATAATGGCTCTTTTAAAAGAGATACATATTAGGGGCACAACAGTACTCGTGGCAACACATAGCAAGGAGTTGTTAAAGGACACGACCAGAAGAATAGTTACTCTGAATAAGGGTAGAATTGTATAAATGAAGATTACACTATTTCATTATTTTATCAGGCAGGCTATGGCAAACATTCTTGAGAATCGATTAGTTCACCTGATAGGCATAGGCACAATGTCCATAGCATTCCTTATCTTTTATGCTTTTATTCTTATTTTTGTAAATATAAATTATTGGACAGAGAAGCAGGGAAAAACGTTGACTATGTCTATTTATTTCAAAGAGGAGCCAGGCAAAGCTGTAATTGAAAATATAAAAAAAGAATTATTTCTGTTCCCTGGAGTGACTATTAAACAGTTTGTTTCCAAGGATGATGCTATGAAAAGTCTTAGAAGAAAGCTAGGGCAAAAGGCTGGGCTGCTTGATGGTTTAAAGCAGAATCCTTTACCTGCTTCTCTTGAGATTACTCTTTCGAGAGATAAAGAAGGAGATAACCTTCCGTATCAATTGAAAACAAGATTAGAGGAAATTACTGTAGTTGATGAGGTGCATTACGCCCAGGAATGGATAAAAAGATTTCAGATTATCATGGAGGCAATAAAGATTGTAGGGATGATTTTTGGGGGACTACTTTTTTTAGCAGCCCTTTTTATCATTACAAATACAATAAAATTGACTATCTATTCTCGAAAGGAAGAAATCGAAATACTCAAGCTGGTAGGTGCGACCAATCGTTTTGTGAAGATTCCTTTTATGATTGAAGGATCAATTCAAGGATTACTCGGCGGTGCAGTTGCCTTATTCATTCTCTTTGTAGCGTATATAATAGCCATAACCAGAATAGACATTAGCATTGGATTTGCCTCTCTTAATATTGTCTTTCTTTCCCCTCAAATTATTCTTTTCTTGTTACTTATGAGTATTATTATTGGTTTTATAGGGAGCACAATATCTTTGGGCCGGTTTTTTAGAACATGAATCAGACAGTTAAAGGTTTTCTACCACTTTTTTTTATACTATGTGCCATTATTTTCATCTTTTTCTCTCTAGATTTCTTGAGGGCAGAAGAGAAATCCTCTATTGAAAGCAATAACTCCCAGATTCAGCAGATAGGAAAAGATCTTTTAGAACAACAAGAAGAACTGCTCAGTGTTGATATTAAAGAAAAAGGCATCTTGGGAGAGATCGAACGACTGGAAAAAGAGGTGGTTATACATAAAAGGTCTTTAAAGGAGCTATCGAGCAGGATAAAAGAGATTTCATACGAGATTAAGGGCGGGCAGAAAAGAATTCAAAGACTGAATGAGTCTTCCAGTGCTGCCAGGACATATTTAAAGAAGCGGTTAATAGCTTTCTATAAGTTTGGGAGGTCTGGATATGTATGGCTTCTCGCGAGCTCTGCTACTCTACAAGAGTTCCAGAAGACTATAAAGTATATGAAGGCTATTATGGCACAGGATAAACAGGTGCTGGATATTTTGGACATGCAGATGAGACAGGTCGAGAGCGAGTTAAGCAGGCTCAAGGAAAATGTGGCCAAGGTCGAAGCGTTAAAAAAGGTCAAGAACTCCAGGATGGCACTACTTGAAAAATATATTGAAGAAAAGATTTTTTTGTTAATGAAGACACATAGAGAGAAGGAATTTTATGCGAAAGCGGTTAAAGAATTGAAAGAGGCGACGCGTGCTTTAAGTGAGACCATGATGCATTTAGAGACTAAAGAAAAGGAAAGAATGTTACCGGAAAGCTTTGCTAAAATGAAAGGAAAACTGCCTCTCCCGGTAAAAGGAAAAATACTGAGAGACATGAAACAATTTGAATTTAATCCATTTATGCATAGAAAGGGAATATATATCACAGGTTCTCCAGGGGAGGCGGTTAGATCGGTTTTTCCTGGCAGGATAGACTATTCTGGATGGTTTAAAGGATACGGCCAGCTGTTGATTATTGACCATGGATACCATTATTTTACAGTCTTTGCCCACCTTGAGGAAATAATTAAGGAAAAGGGAGAGGCAGTTTCAGGGGGAGAAGTAATTGGTGTGATAGGAGATCCTGGCTGGCAGGTAGGCCCGGGGGTGTATTTTGAAATAAGAAAAGGAGGAAATCATCTTGACCCCAGAAGATGGCTTCAATAGGATACAATGTGTTTAAAAAAGGGAAATATATTTCAAAAAAAGGAGAAGGGGGATGTTAAAAACAAGACATAACCATTTTTTTTACAAGACAACTATTTTCATTGTTTTTCTATTGTTGTGTGTAATCAACAATGGTGAGCAAGATATTTCGGCTGGTACAAAAGAGGTATATAAGAATATAGAGGTGCTGAGCGAAGTCTTACACAAGATTGAAAGAAATTATGTGGAAGACACAGATCCCCAGGATGTTCTATATGGGGCTATAAAGGGTATGGTGAGGACCTTGGACCCTCACTCCTTTTTTATGAGCCCAGAAGAATATAAGGAATTGATGGTAGAGACAAAAGGAAAATTTTCTGGTGTAGGAATTGAGATAACTATCAGAAACCACGTTCTTACTGTGGTCTCTCCTATTGAAGGGACACCTGCATTTAAGGCTGGGATAAAGGCAGGAGATCAGATAATCATGATAGGAGACAAATCAAGTAAGGAGTTATCCATTATGGATGCAGTTAAGCTCATACGGGGACCTAAAGGGAGCAAGATTAAACTTACCATTAGGAGGAAAGAGATAGAAAAACCGATAGACTTTATGATAACCAGGGATGTGATACCAATTAAAAGTGTTCGCTCATTTTCCATTCCTTTCGATATAAGCTACATCAGGATTTCTAATTTCCAGGGTAATACGAGCAAAGAACTCTCCAAGGCCTTAGAAGATATGGAAAATAAAAAGGGACTGAAGGGTTTGATTTTGGATTTGAGAAACAATCCTGGAGGACTGCTGTCTCAGGCGGTAAAGGTAGCCGATGAATTTCTTGATTCAGGTCTGATTGTTTCTATTAAAGGCCGGGATAAAAAAGAAGAAGAAAGTGTCGCTCACAAGAACGATAAGTTCAGAAAATATCCGATGATTGTCTTGGTTAATGAGGGAAGTGCAAGCGCATCAGAAATAGTGGCAGGAGCTTTACAGGATAACAAGAGGGCCCTTATTTTAGGCTCTACTACCTTTGGAAAAGGTTCCGTTCAGACCCTCTTTCCGCTTTCAGATGGTTCAGGATTGCGCCTCACAACTGCTCTATACTATACTCCAAGCGGAAGGTCAATACAGGCAAGGGGTATTGAGCCGGATATAAAGGTTGCCTTTATGCCACCAAAGGAAAAAGCTGAACCAAAAAAACCCGCTTTCATAAGAGAAAGGGATTTGAAAGGCCATATCGAAAAAGAAATTCCAGATTTAAAGGAAGAGGAAAAGAGTGAGGCTGTGCCAGATGAGGAGTCTCGCATCCAAAACCGTATCGATAATGATAATCAGTTAAGAAGGGCGATTCAGATACTTCGCTCTTGGAACATTTTCTCTACATTAGAAAGCAGATAGACTGTATCTGCTCAAAGAACAAGCAGTTTTACCCGCCTCAGGCGGGTTAAGATCCGCTAGATTTTGAGCAATTACAATAGACCCAAGAAAAAGGTGAAAATGTCATTGCATGGCTAAATTAAAAGAAAGGAAAAAAACGAGATTTAGTTTCATCCTTGTTAGCCTTGGGTTTGCAATTCTAATTGTTATTATAGTAATAAGTTATCTTTTGATACCGGATAAATCCAGACCTCCATTACCATTTGAAGAGGTGTATCTCTATTCCAAGCAATTAAGTCGATGCATATATCTTATAGATAAGTCTATTTCTGATGGATTATATACAATAGGAGTGCCAGAAGAGAATATAGTTTTTTCATCCGTTCTTCCAAGACAGAAAGATAAATACAGGTGGAATTTTAGTAGCATAGAAGCGAGGATCCCTAAACGTTATTCTGTTTTCAAGGTGGGAGAGGAAATCAAAGAAAGGATTTCTCAACTACCAATTCCGACACAAATTACTATAGATAATAAATCAGACAATGAAATAACCTACACTGTGTATTGCAAAGGCCTGTATACTCACAGATTAAAAATTATGCGAGAGGACAAAAAGATTTCTCATCGTTTCCCATATCCCAAAATAGGTATTATAATAGATGACTTGGGCTATGACATTTCTCTTGCAAACGCCCTTTTGGAGCTCGATTTACCCCTCACCTTTTCTGTGTTACCTTTTACCCCTAATACGAGGTTAATCGCACGTAAGGCGTGGAATGATGGTCGAGAAACAATGCTTCATCTCCCCATGGAACCTATGAATTATCCTGCTATTAATCCAGGGGATGGGGTGCTGTTGGTATCTATGGATAAAGAAATGATTTTGGATACACTTAATAAGGATTTGAGCCAGATTCCTTTTGTTGTTGGTGTAAATAATCATATGGGGTCGAAATTTACGAAAAACGAGGAGAAGATGGTAATAGTGCTGGCCGAGTTGAAGAGGAAAGGGCTTTACTATATTGATAGTAGAACAAGCTGTGATACCGTGGCATTTGATGTGGCAAAAAAAATGGCTCTCAGGACAGCAAGCAGAGATATTTTCTTAGATAATCATCTCTCAGAGAATGCCTTAAAAATACAAATGGAGAGACTGCTTAGCGTGGCTCGACATAAGGGCAGTGCTATAGGAATAGGGCACCCCCACAAAAAGACCCTTGATTTATTGAAAAATTTCCAGACGACCCTTACTGATGAAGCCGAGGTTGTGCCTGCCTCTAAGTTGGTGAATAACTAATATCCAGTACCTGCACATTCTATAAAAGGAGGATCTTTTGAACATACCACTTCTAGATTTAAAGACCCAATACAAATCCATTAAAGAAGAAATCATAGCAACCACTATGGAGGTGTATCAATCGCAGAGATTTATCCTAGGTCCGAAGGTCGAGGCATTGGAGAAAGAAATAGCTGCTTACACTCAGGTTAAGTATGCGGTGGGTGTTTCGTCGGGCACTGATGCACTAATCATATCATTAATGAGTGCAAATATATGTCCTGGAGATCTGGTAGTCACTTCTCCTTATACCTTTTTTTCCACTGCTGGCTCGATTGCCAGGTTAGGTGCTATCCCCGTGTTTGTAGACATAGATATCCATACTTATAATATTGATCCTGAGAAATTGGAGAAAAAAATTTCAACACTGAATATAGAAGAGAGGGCCCGCTTAAAGGCAATAGTGCCTGTACATCTTTTTGGACAATGTGCAGACATGGAAGACATTATTGCCATAGCAAAGTTTTTCAATTTAGTAATCATAGAGGATGCAGCTCAGGCTATTGGAGCAGAATACGGATTTAGCGATGGATTGTTTAAGAGAGCTGGATCTATGGGAACCCATGGCTGTTTTTCTTTTTTCCCCTCAAAAAACCTTGGCTCCTTTGGAGATGGAGGCATGGTTACTACAAATGATGAGAAAATATATCAAGCACTTAAGATAATAAGGGTCCATGGGTCTCAACCAAAATATTACCATAGAACTATCGGTGGAAATTTCAGGCTTGACGCCCTTCAAGCAGCTATTCTGTTGGTAAAATTTAGGTATCTTGATCAATGGACTGAAAAAAGAAGAGAGAATGCACGCATTTATAGAGAGTTATTTGCGCGAAAAGGTTTAGAAGAGATCGAGTTTCCTTTCGAGAAAAAAGGGAGACATATATATCACCAATTTGTCGTAAAGGTTGATCGGAATAGAGATGAATTAAAGCAATATTTAGTCAATCAGGGGATAGGGTGCGAGATTTATTATCCGGTTCCGCTCCATGTCCAAGAATGTTTTCGATATTTAGGGTATCGCCCAGGGGATTGCCCTATTTCCATTGAGGCTGCAGCAAAGACCATTGCCTTACCAATTTATCCAGAGTTAACATATGAGCAGATCGAATATATTGTAGAAAAAATAAGTTCATTTTATAAAGGCAATACCGGTAGTTAGTTGTCAGTCAGCGGTATTGGTCCAGGTATTTTGGCTAATCCCTTTAAAGAGCTTTCTTGATGCACGAGTTACTTAGTCCCTCGATTCATAAATTCGATGACGTATTTATTTACTCGAGACTAAGTGCTGAGTGAGCAATCACAAAGATTATACTCATTAGAATACGTTATAGTATTTGCGAATCGAAGCACTTAGGAGGACATAATAGAGAGATTATCTACAGCAAAGCAATATTGACACAAACAAAACATTGGGAGACTATTACATCATGACCGAAGACCTCTTTACATTTTATCAAATGCCTCAACTACATGATCCCGTGCTGATTGTTGGGTTTGGAGACTGGTCAAATGCTGGCAATGTTGCCCTGAAGTCGATAGACTACATTATTGAAAGAAAGAAGGCCACATTGATAGCTGAGATAGATCCGGACTATTTTTACCAGTTTACTCAAAACAGACCAGTTGTTACTATCAAAAAAGGAAGGCTTTATGGTCTGGTTCTAAAAAAGATATCTTTTTATTTTTGGCCTAACAAGGAAGGAAAAAATGATCTTATTCTCTTAAAGGCACAGGAGCCAGACTATAGATGGTCTATGTTTATTCAGGTCCTGTTTCATTTATGCAAACAATGGGGCGTTTCTCTTATTGTCAGCCTTGGGGGGATGTATGATGATGTCCTTCATACTGAGGCCATAGTCTCAGGAGTGTATCCTTTTGGGGATTGGAAAGATGTTTTTGTTGATAAAGATATTCCTCTTATTGAATATGAGGGGCCCTCTGGGATACATGCACTTATTATGCAGAAGGCAGAAAAAGAAAGCTACCCATTTATTGGGCTTTGGGGCCGTTCACCATTATACTTGAGGGGTACAAATTTTAAGGTAGTAATTAGGATCGTTAATCTTCTGGCCTCTTTCTTTGCCTTCTCTATTGATATTGATGAACTTGAGAGTTCTTTAAAGGAATTTGAGAATCAAATTGGGGAAATCTTGGAAAATAATTCGGAATTACAGGAATATATAGAGAAGATTAGAAAAATCAGGAGCGGGAAACTGCGGAAAAAAGATACACCAAAGATTATAAACATAAAAGATTTTATGAGGCAGAGGGATTCATAGCGGTGATGGGTCTATCTTCGCCTGAAAAAGGCTGTCAAAAAAGTTCTTTTATCGAGGTATAAAGATATGTCTAATGTCGTTGTTGTTGGCACACAGTGGGGTGATGAAGGAAAAGGAAAGGTAGTTGATCTTCTCAGCGCTCAGGTAAATAAGGTGGTCAGATTTCAAGGGGGCAATAACGCCGGACACACGCTTGTGGTGGATGGTAAGAAATCTATTTTCCATGTTATACCTTCGGGGATACTTTATCCAGATACAAGATGCCTTATTGGCAATGGAGTAGTGGTTGACCCAGAGGTTTTTTTAGAGGAGATACAAGGACTCTTTGATAAAGGAATAGCTATTAATCCTAAAAGATTAGGTGTAAGCGAAAGAGCCCACCTCATTATGCCTTACCATAGGGCCATTGATATAGCCCGTGAAAAGGCAAAAGGAGCCTCCAAGATTGGAACTACTGGTAGAGGCATAGGCCCATGCTATGAGGATAAGGTGGCCAGAGTGGGAATAAGGACCATTGATTTAACAGATCCGGATATATTAAAGGAGAAAATTAAGGAAAACTTAAAAGAGAAAAATTTTTATCTCACTAATTTTTTTGGAAGCGAACCCCTGGAATATCAGCCTATCGCAGAGAGATACCTTTCAATAGCTCACGAGCTTTCCCCATTTATTGTTGATGTCGCCACTGAGCTGGATCTGGCAATGAGAAGAAATGAGAGCATCCTTTTTGAGGGAGCCCAAGGAACACAATTAGATATTGACCACGGCACATATCCTTATGTCACCTCTTCCAATCCCGTGGCAGCAAATGCATGCATAGGAGCAGGCATAGGGCCGAAGAGATTGGACAGCATTGTCGGCATTGTAAAGGCATACACAACGCGCGTTGGTGCTGGTCCATTTGTCAGCGAGCTCGTTGATGAGATCGGTGATTACCTTCAAGAAGAAGGGCAAGAATTTGGTGCCACAACTGGCAGGCCACGCAGGTGTGGTTGGCTGGATATGCTCGTAGTCAGGTATTCAGCTCGTATAAATGGACTGACCCACCTGGCAATAACAAAACTTGATATATTAAAAGGCTTGGATCCAATTAATCTATGTGTCGCATATGAGTATAAGGGAAAAAGACTTGAAAATATTCCGGCTCAACTGTCTATCCTTGAAAAATGTAGCCCTGTATATGATGCGATGGATGGATGGCAGGAAGATATCTCTGGGGTGAGGACCTTTGAAGATCTCCCACACAATGCCCAGGCTTATGTAAAAACAATTGAGAAATTTGTCGGCATTCCAGTTTCGATTATATCTGTTGGCTCAGAGAGGGATGAGACAATTGTGTGTAAAAATCCATTTAATAATGAGTAAGCGTTTAGCTATCAGCATTCAGCAGTAAAAGGATTTTAAAAATTACGAGTTGCTTTCCAGGAGATACTTTCATGGTAAACATGTGTTTTTCTTTTCTGGCTTGCTGCTGGCTGCTGATCGGTAAATGCTTTTAATTGAACGGTTTTTTGGTAGGTGGCGCTATAATAAATGTTATTACCACTAGTATGGCAAAGGCGGCATAGATTATTGTGAACAACCACCCGGGTGCATTATAATACAGAAGAGAATCAATAATACTGCCAATAAAGGAGACCTTCTCTTCAGAAAGTTTAGACGCATACCTAAGCTTAAATTCAAGGACTGTTAAAGGACAATTTATCCCCAGTAATGCCTCACAAGCAACCCCAACAATAGCCAACAAGTGAGTGATACGAAAAGGAAGGTTTCGTATCCATTTCCACCTAAGAATGATGCCTACGACAATAAGGACGAACCCCAGAATAACATAGATAACGTATCCGAGATGAATGACAGCGATGATATCAGCTAAAAGCACATTAGGCATAATTTACATATACTTTATAAGAAAACGATCAGATTATCAATTCATTCCATGAGATTGTACAACATAGCATCACTGTTGACAAAATCTTCCTCATATAAGCTCTTTAGAATAGCAATGGTCTATTGAATAGTTTCCTGTTTATGCTGTTTGAGCTGTTTGAGCTTGACTAATCATAAAATTTCTGTTAAGGGCGATTTATGACATGTATTAGAGAGTCGTAATCTTTAATATTTGTAAACCTAAACAGATGAAAGGAGGGGTTATGGGAGCTTTACTGATTATGGTTGTGGCGTTCATAGGATACATCATCATGTATCAGCTCTACGGAAAGTTTATCGGCAACAAGATTTTTGCCTTGTCTGCTACAGCCAAGGCACCTTCCGTGGAGTTTGAGGATGGTGTTGATTATGTGCCTACCAGAAAGGAAATAATCTTCGGACATCACTTCACCTCAATTGCCGGCACCGGGCCCATTGTTGGGCCTGCAATCGCCATCATCTGGGGATGGGTCCCGGCGCTTATATGGGTCTTTGTCGGTACGATTATCATGGGAGCGGTTCATGACTTTGGTGCCCTGATCATTTCAATGAGAAACCAGGGAAAATCCATTGCCGAATACACCGCCAAATATGTTAATGACCGCACCAAGATTTTTTTCTTCCTGATCGTTTTCCTGGAGCTGTGGATCGTCATCGCTATCTTTGGTCTCATTATCGCCATTGTCTTCAACATGTATCCGACATCGGTATTGCCCGTCTGGCTTGAGGTGGCCATTGCCGTCTGGCTTGGCCATTTGATCTACAAGAAAGGCGCTAACGTGATGACCTGGTCGATCATCGCTGTGGCTATCATGTATGTCACGGTGATCATCGGAGCCTATGTGCCGATTAAAATGCCGGCCATCGGCGGTATGTCTCCTACGGGCGTGTGGACCATTATTCTGCTGATTTATGCGTTTATTGCATCTACCCTGCCGGTGACCACCTTGCTCCAGCCCCGCGACTATATCAACTCCCATCAGCTCGTCGTCGCGATGGCCCTTCTGGTCCTGGGAGTATTCTTTTCCGGTTTTGGAGGCAAGCTCGAGATTGTAGCGCCTGCCGTGCAGGCCAACCCTTCGGGAGCTCCTCCGGTGTGGCCGTTTCTGTTCATCACCATCGCATGCGGAGCTATTTCCGGGTTCCATTCGCTGGTCTCTTCGGGAACCTCGGGCAAGCAGGTACGCACCGAAACAGACTCGCTCTTTGTGGGCTACGGGTCAATGCTCATGGAAGGTGCGCTGGCGACTTTAGTGATCGTTGCCGTTTCAGCAGGGATCGGAATGGCATATACCACCAAGGCAGGCGAGACCTTGACCGGCGTTGCTGCATGGACAACCCATTATTCCTCTTGGGCCGCTGCCAATGGATTGGGTGCTAAGGTTATCGCAGTTGTAGACGGTTCTGCGAATATGATGGCCACTCTTGGCATCCCCAAAGGGATTGCAGTAGTCATTATGGGTGTTTTTGTAGCTTCATTCGCCGGCACGACCCTGGATAGTGCTACCAGAATTCAGCGGTACGTGATTGCCGAACTGTTTGGCGACATTAAGCTGACCGCCTTGAGCGGTAAGTATGCGGCCACCGGCATAGCCGTTGTCAGTGCCGCAATCTTGGCTTTTGTTACCGGTGCGAGCGGAGCAGGTGCCATGACGTTGTGGCCGCTGTTTGGCGCTACCAATCAAACCCTGGCCGCCCTGGCATTGACTATTATTGCCCTGTATCTGCACACCAGGGGCGGCGCGAAGTGGATGATCGCAGGGCTGCCTGCCATCTTTATGGCGATTATGACCATTTGGGCACTCGTTATAAACCAGGCCAATTTTCTTGGTAAGCACAACATGTTGTTAACGGTTATCAATATCTGCATTATCATTGTTGCGGTCTGGATTGTAATCGAAGGTGTAGTTAAATTCTTCACGCCCACGGGTCCGGCCGCCGCAGAGGCCGAAGCTGCATCGTAAGCATAGGGCGGAGGTACCGCCCTGTTGCGATACCTCCGTCTTTCTCATAGAATCGCAGTTCGAGTTATCTGAGCCCGGCGAGGAATGTAGCTGGGTACTTTTTTTGCCCACCCGTCGGCTTTTTGTCGTAAATCCTCATTCCAATCAGGAAAGCAGTTGAAATGGCCGATGCATTAAGGAGAATCTATTTTGTGCTTCTCATTCCCGCAATTCTGGGCTTTATAGGCATCTCGGGAGCCAAGGCCCTTAATCTGATCCACATCGACCAGGTTACGTTCATGGAGCTGCTTGCCCCCCTGTTATTGGTGTTATCAGTCATCTTCGCCGTGGGGTTACCAGTCTTCTTTCGTGCCCTCTTTGCCCATAGAGTACGTGAGCAGAAAAGCGTTTCCGAGGCGGACTTGCTCAGATTTGAACGCACGTTTCTCTATATCGCCCTCGTCACGCCATATCTGACCTTGATCGGCTACTTATTGGAGTTTCCTCGATTTCATCTAGCAGGTAGCGTTTTGATGACCCTCTATGCGGTGTACTACTACTTTCCCTCCCAAAGACGGATTCGGTTTGAAAAACGAATCTTCAGGGTGCAGTAATTAACCCTGCCGGGGCCGTTGACAATGGCAATAAAAGGCTTAGCTTTGGTAGTGTGCGAACAATGAAGACAATCATACAATCCATTAAAGACAGACTTGTTGACACATGGAAGATCGCCGAGGGCGTAGCGCGCAGTAAGGCGGTGGAAACCACTGAATATGAGGCAGAGGAACTGGATCACATCTTTGGACTTTTGGTTTTAGGCTCCTATGTTGGATTGCCCTCGCCCCCTATGCAAATCTCCCTCGATTTGATGCCCCTCATGGAAAGAGAGCTCGTGTTGATGATGGCAAAGGTGGACACTGCCCATCAGCCAATATCTGACCTTTTTTCAGTGTTTGACATAGGGTGATGAGTATGGCTGGTGCAACGAACATGTTCTTTATGGGTAAAGGCGGGGTCGGAAAATCGACCTCAGCAGCGCTCAATTCCGTTTTCTTGGCGCACAAGGGCTTCAAGGTACTGATTGTCTCATTGGATCCTGCCCATAACCAGTGCGACATCTTTGAGAAAAGCTTCTCTGACAGGCCGGTCCAGATTGCCCCAAAGCTGTCGGCCATAGAGATCGATCAGGACTATTGGATACGGCGGTATCTCAAGGATGTTCAGGATCAAATCAAAAGGGCCTATTCCTATTTGACGGCCTTCAATCTAGAGAAATACTTCAAGGTCATAAAATATTCTCCCGGACTGGAGGAATATGCTTTAATTCTGGCATTTAAGGAAATCCAGCAAAAGTTTTCGCACCTCGACTACCTGGTTTTTGATATGCCGCCCACTGCCCTGGCGTTGAAATTCTTCAATCTCCCAACCCTGTCCTTGGTCTGGATAGAGCAGCTGTTGTCCCTTCGGCAGGAGATCATCAAGAAACGGGGCCTGATTACCAAGGTAAAGCTGATGAAAAAGGAGCGTGAAAGGGATAAGGTCTTGAACAAGATCAACGAGATGAAAAAGGACTACGAGGAACTGAAAAGCATCTTTGAAGATCCCGAAAAGACCCACGTAAAGCTTGTCCTTAATCCCGATCAGTTGTCTCTGGCTGAGTCTTTGCGCATCCTCAAGGAACTGAAAGACATCAATGTTGATCTCAATCAGATTATCAACAACAAGA